>Ga0335077_10003762_pt1 | contig 18418 bp, 14 predicted proteins | sample Lox_Sample_31_FD_207151 | JGI IMG/M metagenome (GOLD analysis project Ga0335077, IMG submission 207151) | Soil microbial communities from Loxahatchee National Wildlife Refuge, Florida, United States - Lox_Sample_3.1 | ecosystem: Environmental > Terrestrial > Soil > Wetlands | place: USA... | reverse complement strand
CCCCTTCGGCCACCTCCCGGCAGTCGTTGCAAACGGCCGCATATCCCTCGGAGAATGAGGCTGCAAAGGCGTAATGCGGCTGGATCGCCACCCGGCCGTGACTGTCGAAGAACCCGATTTTTCCGTCGCTCCGGAATCGTGCGAGGCCCTCGGCGAAGGAGTCCGGGCCGTTGTCCACCACGAGTGGCCGGATCACCAGTTTGCCGCGGCGGTCAATGTAAGCCCAGCCGTGTTCGTCCACCACGGCCGCGATGCCTTCGGGAGAGAAATCCTGGGCCATCTCGTAGCGCGGCGCGATCGCGACCTTGCCGCCGGGGGTTCGATATCCCCACTTGCCTTGCTGCTCGAATGGGACCATTCGTACAGTTTGGGCCTCAGCAGCCAAGCTAAGAACGAGTGCGACGGCGATCCACATAGACATGCGCTCTGCCGTTTCCAACGTACCAGAGCCTGCCCCTCACGACAAGGCGGACCGCGATTCACGAAATGCCTTGACACAAGTGTCGAACTTGTGGACAGGGGTGTCCACGACGAGCCCCGACTACCCCTTCAGCCTGCCTGGGGGGCGGCGGCCGCTGTCCGCAAAACGACGCCTTCGTCGCTCGGCATGATCAGCCAGGCGGCGATATACGCCAGAAATCCGACCCCGGTGGTGATCGCCAGAGCCAGCCACAACACCCGCGCCAGCGTCACATCGATCTCCAGGTACCGGGCGAAACCGGCGCAAACCCCGGCGATCTTCTTGTTGCGCCTGTCCAGCATGAGCGGCCGGGGCGAAGCCGGAGCTTCTTCCTCCCCTGCCATAGTTCTGGCACCGCACCGCGAGCAGAAGCGGTCCGTGTCATGGCACAGTTGGACGCCGCATTTTGTGCAGTACATATCGGTTTCTCCTACAGGTACTACGCAGTCCCGCGCCGGAAGTTCAGGGAATCTGGCGGCTGAGACGACAGCGGGCGGCGCTGCCGCTACTGTCGTGGCCCGTTGTCAGCTTGGTTGCGGATGGAGTAGAGGTGATTCTCGGTGCGCAGAATCAGGCGGTCGCCAATCAGCGCCGGAGTGGCGAGCGCCATTTCATCGAGGTCGTTGGAATCCAGCAATTCGTACTGATCGCCGGCGCGGATCACGAAGGTCTTGCCTTCCTCGCTCAAGCAAAAAATCCTGCCCTTGTAGCCCCAGGGCGATGCGCTGAAATAGCCGCCTTCGCCGATGCGCGCTTTGTAAGTCTGCGTGCCGGTCTTGGCGTCGAAGCGCGTCAGGATACCGTTGTGTGTAAGGACGTAGAGTCCTCCCTCATAGGCCAGCTCGGTGGGCAGATACGTTCCGGCCTTGGGCTGAAGCCAAACTACGAAATCGTTGAGCTTGGCGCCGTCGGCGGTGGTGAGGTCGCCGGTGGCGCCGGGTTTGATCGCGGCCACGGCCTTGCCGGACCCGCCGTTGAGATACAGCAACCCTTCGTACGCGAAGGGGCTCGGAATGGGCATTGCCGACATCCCGCCGAGCCGCCACAGCTCCTTACCTTCGAGATCGTAACTGATGGCGAGCCCAGGGCCGATCGTGACAATCTCGGTGCGCTGGGAGTTCTTCCAGACGAAGGGAGTGGACCATCCGGTCTGCCGATCGGAGCCTTTGACGTGGATCGAACGATTGGTGCGCCAGACCTGCTTGCCGGTCTTCTTATCGAAAGCCGCAATGAATTGCTGTTTCTCGTTGTCGTTGACGATTACGACCATGTCGTTGACAAGGGTGGGTGAAGACGCCGTCCCGAAATCGAGGATGGTCGGGAAGTTTTCGAGCGGGGTGTTCCAGATTTTGTTGCCCTCGAGATCGTAAGCGAACAGGCCGAGATTGTTGATGTAGACGTAGACACGGCTGCCGTCGGTGACAGGGGTTTCCGAGCAGAAGCTGTTCTTGCGGTGACGGCCGCCCGGTGGGTGACCGGAATGGAATTCGCGTTTCCAGTTGACCTTGCCGGAGTCCAGATCGATCGAATAGAGCACATAGTGAACCGTGACTTCGGCGGGCAGTTCGAAATCGCGCGCATTCAGCCGGTCCAGAAGTTCCTGGCCTTTGAAACCCTGTTTCGAGAGTTCAGCCGCGTAATCATTGGAATAGTCGGTGCCGACTTGCGGCTGTTTCGCCCTGCCTTCGGTCGTGACGGTGGTGACGAAGATGTTCCTTCCGGCGATGATCGGAGACGACCAGCCGAGGCCGGGAAGGGTCGCGGCCCACTCAATATTGGAAGTCTTCGACCATTTGTCAGGCAGATTCGCGTTGACGGCTGCGGGGTTCGAGGAGGGCCCACGGAAACCCGGCCATTCGGGCTCTGCCGCGAAGGCACAAGCGATGATCATGAAAAGCGAGGCGCTGGCCCGGTTCATGGTTCTATTTGACTACCAATGCCGTAAAAACGTCACGAATGACGATTGGCTGTCCCCCTCCGGTTCTCGACTCTACAATTTGCCGGCCTGTCCATTATCGCGCGGCTGCTCCCGAAATCTGTGTCCCGCCTTCGCCCCGCTGCGGAAAAATATGAGAATTTGTGTTCCAATCGTCTTTTAAGAGCATGTCTTTTATCCACGAAGATTTCCTTTTGACCACCAAGACTGGCCGGCGCCTCTATCACCAATACGCCGAAGCCGAGCCCATTCTCGATTACCACTGCCACCTCCCGCCTCAGGACGTGGCCGTGAACCGCCGCTTCCAGGACCTTTTTGAGATCTGGCTGGAAGGCGACCACTACAAATGGCGGGCCATGCGGGCGGACGGGGTCGGCGAGCGGTATTGCACCGGCGACGCGTCCCACCGCGAGAAATTCCTGGCTTGGGCGCGCACGGTGCCTCATACCCTCCGGAACCCTCTTTATCATTGGACTCACCTGGAGCTGAAGCGCTACTTCGGGATCGATGCTCTGCTGGACGAGTCGAGCGCGCCCCGCGTCTGGGAGCAGGCCAATGCCTTACTGGCCACCGACGATTTGCGGGCTCACGGGATCCTGCGCAAATTCCACGTCAAGGCGGTCTGCACCACCGATGACCCCACTGACGACCTGTCGCACCATCGCGCCATTGCGGCTTCGGATCTGGAAACCAGGGTCTTCCCGTGCTTCCGGCCCGACAAGGCGCTGAACGTGCATAATCCCGAGGTCTTCAATGCCTGGGTCAAGCGCCTGGAGGCCGCCAGCAACACCAGCATCACCACGCTCTCGAATTTCGTGGACGCCCTGAAGAAGCGTCACGACTTCTTCCACCAGATGGGCGCCCGGATGTCCGATCATGGCCTGAATCATCCCTATGGCGAATTCGCCACCGAACACGAAGCTTGCGTAACCTTCAGCCGTGCGCGCGCCGGACACGCCGCCATCGCCAAAGAGCACGACCGCTTCGCCGGGTACCTCATGGTGCTGTTCGGCCGCATGGATGCCGAGAAAGGATGGACCAAGCAACTCCACCTGGGCGCGCGGCGCAATAACAACAGCCGCCGCTTCCGCGAACTCGGCCCCGACACCGGCTACGACTCGGTCGGCGACTGGCCGCAAGCCGAAGCCCTCGGCAATTACCTGGACCGCCTGGATCAGGACGACGCGTTGCCGCGAATTGTGCTCTACAATCTCAATCCGGCGGACAACTACGTACTCGCCACCATGATCGGCAATTTCCAGGACGGCAGCATCGCCGGCAAGATTCAATTCGGCAGCGGCTGGTGGTTCCTCGATCAGAAAGAGGCCATGGAATGGCAGATGAACGCCCTGTCGAACTGCGGCCTGATCTCGCGCTTCCTGGGGATGCTCACAGACTCCCGGTCCTTTATGTCATACCCTAGGCACGAATATTTCCGGCGCGTGCTTTGCGACCTCTTCGGAAAGGACATGGAAGCCGGCTTGCTTCCCGACGACGATTCCATGGTGGGCGCCTTGATCCGGGACATCTGCTACACCAATGCGAAGGAGTTCCTGGGTTTGAATGTCGAGTAGGTATCGCTACTCCTGGAAATGCCATACCAGGATCGACCGGCCGATCCGCTGTGGCGGCGCGGCGCGGTCCGCCCATGCGGGAAAGCCAAAGACCTTCCACATCGTGACACTCACGGCGTTCCAACCGGGCGCGGGCCGGTCGGAATCGCCCGGCAGCATGGCCGGTAACGAGTGGCCGGCAAGGCCGTAGGTCCGGTTGAACGGCGAGAAGGTCACCTGTGTCGCCCCGGCTTTGGAAAGGAAGGTGCCGAGGCGTTTCATGTCCTGGCCCCAGTCCAGATCGGAGTCCGCTACGAATTGTTCCGGGCGGCGGCCGGCAATCTCGTTGGTATAGGCAAGGTAGTCGGGATGCTGCCAGGCGCCCGAGAGCACGTGCCACACGAGCAGTCCCGCCAGGGCGAATCGTGCGGACCACCTGCAGGCTCCGGCGGCGTCCCATGCCCTCGCGGCCGCCAGCCCGCACGCGACTGCCATTCCGATATACACGGGCAGGACATGCCGGACGCCAATATCGATCCGGCTGCTCATCGCGCACAAAAGAATACCGGCGGAAAATGCCAGTGGCATCGCCGCCGTCTTCCGCTGCCACCATACCGCGCCGATCAGCAGAATCAACATGGCGAGCGGCGTCTTGATCGAAAGGACGATCGGAAAGTAATACCAGAATCCATCGGGACTGCGGTGTCCCAGCAGGTAAGAGGGGTGGCCGTTTCGATTGTGCTGCCAGACCGAGTGCAGGCCCGAGAAGAAGCGCGGCGCCGGCAGACGCAGATGCAGGAAATCCACTCGGGCAAAGGAAAAGCCATACCCCGCCCACACCACCAGGAAGGCGGCCGCCAGAACGATGGCACCGGCGGGAAGCCAGCTCCGGACGCCGCGCCGAACCTGGTGAAGGCCGTAGCCCGCCGCGCGGTTGTAGGCCACGTACATGGCCAGCCACCCGGCAGGCAGAAACACCAGCGCAGAGAACTTGGAGAGGCATGCCAGGCCCAGCATGAGGCCGAATGCCAAACTGCGGTGACGGTCGGGCCGTTCGGCCCACCACAAAGAAGCCAGTCCGGCGGCGCCGGTGCAGCAGGCCAGCGCCATGTCGGTGGTGATCAGGGAGGCGTGGGCCAGTATCGGAGGCAGTGAAGTGAAGAGCAGCGTTCCGGCGAGCGCCGCCGCCGGTCCGCCCAAGCGCAGTCCCCAGAGATACACGACCAGAGCGCTGATCCAGAAAAACGGCAGAATTCCCACCCTTCCGAAGGCCAGGATCCGGTCGTAGTGCGCGCCATGGCCGAGAATCCGGTAGCCCTCCAGGTACGAGTCAGGGCCCGCTATCCACCTCTCTCCGGCGAGAGACGGACCGATCGCACCGCAAACGCGAGCCAGCGGAGGATGCTGGTCCTCGTACCGGTACTTTCCGGTGTGCAGGTACTCCATTCCGGCCGCGAGGTGGTCCGGCTCGTCGATCGTGTGGTTGAAGACCGTGTAGGTGGAGACGATGCGAAGGGAGCCAATGGCCACCAGGGCCATGGCCGCGCCAGCCGTGGCCCTCATGGTCGAACCGATTATAGCGTGGCGGGCGGAGGAAGGCGTCCAGTCGTACGGCGGGCACAGTCTCCGCTTGAGGCGGCGCTCAGAGTCGGAACACTGCTGATTTGGGGGCGCCTGGTACCCCTCCCGGTGGTGGTTGCGGCTCCGGAATTACTTGATGCCGGACGAATTGGGGGTTGATGCGAGAGTCGTATTGGTGGTCCCCCAGATTGCCTGGATTCCGCCGGAAACCTTGATGAAGATACCGAGGGCGATGATCGCGACGACCGCCGTGATCATGCAATACTCGGCCAGATCCTGGCCGAGATTCTGACGCAGAAAGTACCGGATCATCCGGAACACGTTGAATTCACCTCTGACTTCTTCCACCTTAGTTCTGTAAATCCCATGAGACTATGAGTACTTTGGTTATGCAGATTCGGCCTGTCGTGTGGCCTATTCTTTAGAGGAGCCTTCAAGTTTTGGAGGCCCGAATCCGATAAGAGAGCTGGAGGAAAATGACCACGCCCGTGAAATCTTTCGGCGAGACCCAATGGGTTTTACCGCCGTTAATCCTGCACCCATTCAACGAGCGAGTTCCACCTGCGACTCTGCTGGAAAACTCCAAAGCGGCCCTGATGCTTTCCGGGCTGATCCCCAGTGATGGATCCGATGAGGAACACCTCAAACGCCGTCTGCTGGCCGGCCGGTATGGGGAGATTCGCATGCTGTTTTTCCTCGGCAAGGACGTATTCCGATGGATCGACCAGTGCATCGAGTGGTCGGAACGCGTTCCGGAACTTATCGACGCGGATATCTTCGGGCAGAGTTTTGCGGGCCTTCTCACCAACAGCGCACCGCCAGCCGTCAAGGAAAAGTTGACCCGTTGGGGCGTGCTCGATTATGTTTCGATTTTTTCCCGCGCGATCGGGCTGAACGCCATGTTCGCCAACCCTCCCGCCCCCGAGACGCTCTCCGAGGATCTGCTCCGCAACTACCATCGCTACGCAGACGCCCTCTACCGCAGCTATATGGAATCCCAAACGCACCGCCGGATCGCGTCCAAGAATTTTCACTTCGATCTGTATGCTTCGGGCGAATATGCGCGGCTGCTGGAATCCGAGTGGGAAGCGAACGAGGCCGAGCGCTAGGGCAACGTGCGGGCACCGCGTACGCCAGCCCGGCTTGACACGAAACGGCGAGGAGTAGAAGACTACTTCTATGACTCGCCGCCAGGTTTTGGCCTTGATGACCGCGACGCTTGCCCGCGCCGCCCAACGTCTGCCCGCGAACCGGAACGTGAAGTGGGGGCTGGGGTCGAACTTGTGGAACTCCTTCCCGCCCGTGTCCTTCACGGACATCCTCGATGTCATGAAGGATACCGGGTTCGTCGGCCTGAGGCTGACACAGTTCCCCCAGATCCTGCAAAAGTACGACATCACCGCGGCACAGATGCAAAAGGAAGCCGCCAAACGCGGGTGTTCGATCGTCACGATCTCCTTTAACGGGGCCACGCAGGATCCATCCAAGCGCGCCGAAGTGGTGACCAGCGCCAGGACCGCGATGACTTTCCTGAAGGAATTCGGCGCCAATCACCTGGTGGTCTTTCCCCCCAACCGCCGCAACGGCGGCGCGCCCGGCGCCTTCCAAGCCATGTGCGAGAGCTTCAATGCCATCGGCGCGGCGGCACGTGAGATGGGCTTCTACGCCGGGCTGCACAATCACATGGGCGAGATGGTGCAGAATCCCGACGAACTGGACCGCTGCATGGCGATGACCGATCCCAAGCTGTTTTACTTTTCACCCGATACGGCTCACCTCCACCTGGCCGGTTGCGACGTTGTGAAGACCTTCGAGAAATATAAAGACCGCCTGATGCTGGCCGACTACAAGGACGCCAAGCGATTGGAAGGCACCAGGCCCGACTCGTTCGACATCAAGAGCATCTTCGATCTCGGCGACGGCGACATCGATTTTCCCGGCTGCCACCGTGTGCTCAAGAGTATCGCCTTCAAAGGCTGGTTGATTGTGGACCTCGACATTGCCCGCCAGGGGCCGCGCGCCAGCTACGAGCGTTCGGGCGCCTACGTGGTCAACAAACTAGAGTCGATCTATGTCTGAGATTACGCGGCGGTCGCTGCTGGCCGCCGCCGCCATGAGCCCTTTCATGTTGGACTACCGCATACTCGACCCGCACGTACACGTGTGGAAGCACGATCCCCAGTACCCCTTCGCGCAAGGCGCGCGCGTTCCCGAACGCGACGCCACGCCCGATATGCTGCTCGACCTGATGAAGGCCAACCGCGTGGCCAAGACCGTCATTATCCAGGTGATTCACTACCGCTACGACAACAGCTACCTGTTGGACGTGCTGAAACGCTACCCGAAAACGTTCCAAGGGGTCTGCCGGGTGGATCCGCTGGATCCCGCGGCTCCCGATCACCTGTCCAAACATACGGAGGACGGCTTCCGCGGCGTACGCATCAGCCCCGCGGGCAACTCCTCGGGTGACTGGTTCCACGGCCCGCTGATGCCGCCCTTATGGAAGCGTTGCGCCGAGCTGAAAGTTCCCATGACCGTGCTGGCGCCCATCACGAGGATGCCGGAGGTCGCCCTGCTACTGGAGAAACACCCGGAGATGACCGTGGTGATCGACCATATGGCCGACTGCCCGGTGGACCAGCCGGCCGAGCTTGAAAAACTCATTGCGCTCAAACGCTTTCCCAACCTCTTCGTGAAGATCTCGCACACCTGGTCGATTTCCAGGCAGCCGTACCCCTGGCTCGACGCTCAGGAGTTCGTCAAACGCCTGCACCAGGCATTCGGTCCGCAGCGGCTGATGTGGGCCACCGACTGGCCGATCGTCGAGGGTGTGTCTACCTATGCCAAGGCCCTCAGCGTGGTGCGGGATGACATGAAGTTTCTGAGTGCCGACGACCTGCACTGGATGCTGAGCAAGACCATTGAGCGGGTGTGGCCGTTCCCCGACTAGCGGGGATCGGTGAAAAATCGAAGGATTATTCCACAATTCGTTGCTCGCGCTCGCGAACGCACCGCTGATTACAAAGTGGTTTTCAGATGGCCAGTGACGTGCCCCGTGTCGGCAGTCTCCGGGTTTGGAGGTTAGAGTGACGAAGAGAGTGTTACGTGCCGGGTTTCTGGAGGCGGTTTGTTTCTTGCTTTTCGCGACTTGCGCTCTGGCCGCGGGTCCCGTGAGTTCGGAACAGGTTCCCGGTGGCATCTATACCCGTCCGTACGGAGACACGGCCCAAGGAGTGTCGGCAGCCCTCATTGCCGATCAACTGGCCAGCGCCCCTTTGGCGGCGCCATTGGTAATTGCGATGCCTGAGCCTTCGTACCCGCAGCTCCTTGCCTTTGACCTTTTGACTGCCGCGGGATTGTTCCTGGCTGCGCGCCGAATCCTGCGCCGTGCCCCCTCGCGGGCCTGAATCCGGCCTGTAAGACTCTGAATCCCTCCCTCAGCGTAGGGGGTCGATGGGCGCGATGTGGCGCGGGCACTCCTGCCTGCCGCGTCCCCACTATTGGGGACGCTTGTCGGGCGTGTGCAGTGCCGGTTCCGGCAAAGGAGTTTTCGAAGCTGTCCTGCCCGGGTGTGACCACCTGAAATCCCGATCGAAGTTATCCGAAAACCGCAGTGTATTACGGGAACGCCGTCGATACCGCCACATCACCCGAGCAGCTTCCGGCGCAGGCCATCGGCGTCGAAACCGGCCGCGCGGTAGATTTCGTCGGGTTTTCCGGATCGCGAGAAGGTGTCCATGCCGAAGACGCGCCTGGCATGATCCGCGGGCAACAGGAACGGATACAGGAATCCACGCCAGCCGTTGTGCAGGGCCACCACATACTGGCGCTCCTCGTCGCTCAGGATTTGGGCGGCCTTCTCCGGGTCCGTTTGCCGCAACTCTTCGAAGAGTTCGGGCGAGGTGACTGCCACAATCTTGATATCCGATTGCTCTTCCAACTCGGGGAGGATGGTGAGGACGTTCGCCATAACCTGCCCGCCTGCAATGGCCAGCACCTTCTTCGGCTTGCCATTGCCGCGGAACGGCTTGAAGACATACGCGCCGAAAATAGCCTCGTGTGCAGGGGGCACGCCGTCGCCCCGCCGGAGCACGGGAGTCCCGGGACGGACCGCGGAGAACACCACCGGCTCGCCACGCGCGGCCGCATAAAACAGCATCTCGATGGCCTCGTTCGCATCGAGCGGCTTATACACCTTGATGCCCGGATAGGCGCTGAAGAGCGACATCCAGAAAAGGCCGTGATGGGTGGGGCCGTCCTCGCCGGTTTCGGGGCCGTCGTGCGCCGCCAGCATGATGAAGAAACTTGCGGCCTTCGGATTGACTTCGGTATTGATGAGCGCCATCCGGACGGCGTTCGCCATCATGGGAGTGAAGACGCCATAGGTGGCGAAGGCAGTCATCGGCCGGAAGCCGCCGGGCAGAGTGTCCTGCGCCATGGCGGTGGAGATCTGGGCCATGTTCTGCTCGGCGATTCCGTAGCGCACTCCGCGGCCCAGCAGGTTGTCGCGGCTCTGGATGCCATAGACGCTCTCCGCCTTGCCGGTAAGGATCGACTTCATCAGGTCGCCCGCGCCGACATAGAAGAAGGCCGTGTGCTTCATGGCCCACGCAAACCACGCTTCCGTCGCCTTGCGGGTGGCTACGGAGCCGCCTTCCGGGAACACCAGTTCCGGCGGCAGGACGTCGGGGCGCGCAAAGCTGCGATAGTCGGCGATGGGCCGCCCCGCAAGTGCAGTCTCCATGCGGCGAACCAGCTCCGGTTCCGGAGCGATCCTGGCGGCGCACTCCTCCAATCTCGCCGCCAGGTAGTCCCGCTCCCCGCGTCCAAGGGCCTTGACGATGACGGCGAGGTCGGCCGCCGGGTCGTCTGCCTTCCCGGGGACGTCGAATCCCAGGGCCCGCACGGCCGCGACGTATTCGTCGTGCTTGAGGGGGCTGCCATGCGAGTCCGCGGAATTCTCAAGCCGCCCGTAATGAAGGCCCTTGATGGTACGGGCGATGATCACGGTGGGCCGCGCCGGAGTCAACCCGCCGGCCGCGAGCCGGTAAGCATAGGCCAGTTCCCGAATGTTGTGGCCATCCACCTCGAGGATGTTCCAGCCTTGCGAAAACCAGTGGTTCACGTAATGCGATGGGAGCACCTCCGTGATCGGCCCGTCGATGCCGAAGGCATTGTAATCGAGGGTGACGATCAGGTTGCCGACGCCCAGGTTGGATGCCAGGTTGCGGGCCTCGTAGCTCATGCCTTCTTCGGTTTCGGCATCGCCGGCGATCACGAAGACTTTGGTGGCAAGCCCGCACGAGCGGTGCAGGAGGGCGAAGCCCAAACCCGCGGAGAAGCCGTGTCCCGAGGAGCCGGTGGAGGTGTCGGCCAACGCGTAATGCGATTCCACGTGGCCGCTCGGACCGCCCCAACGGCGGAATCTGGCCAGTTGCTCCGGATAGACCGCGGCGCGTTCGGCATCCGGGGGCAGGGCCGCGCCTCCCTCGCGCAGCCCTTCATAAATCAGGGCCAGCACTCCGTGAAAGAGCGGCGAGCAGTGGCCGGCGGACCAGACGATACGGTCGCGTCCGGGGTTCTTGGGGTGGAAAGGGTCGAAGGCCACGACGCCGCTCATGAGCAGCGTGAGCACCTGCTCGGCCTTCGAGGAAGACCCGCCAGGGTGCCCCGATTGGGCTGCGTCCACGGCGGCGAAGGCCAACCCGCGAACCACGCGGCAGAGACGGGCGATTTTGCCCTCGTCGATTTCGGGCAACGGCTCGAGCGGCAGGCCGGCGAGGTTGAGGTAGGCGCCTCCTTCAGCGTGGTACCTGCGGCGCTCCGGCTCACAAGCGCCGAGTGCCTCGAGGCCTTCTTTCTCTAAAAGGTTGTAGGGGCTGGCGGCAACGGACACGGGACACCTCCATGGATATCGAGTCTACAGGTATTTTATATCTGTTTATCTGATTCCGCTTGGAGTGTTGCGCCATCATAGTGATGCGGACACGCCCCAGCGATGTGGCGCGGGCACTCTTGCCTGCCGCGTCCCCACTCATGGGGACGCTTGTCAGTGCCAGTGCCGGCGAAGTGGAGGCTGCTTCAGCGGCCGATGAGCACTCCGACGCCTGCGGGCTCCACGTCCAGCTTCTCGATGCGGTGTCCCAGCTCGAAGGGGCGTCCCACGGCGGCGTCCGGGTAGGCCGGCAGCACGAAATTCTGAATCAGAAAATCGAGCGTCTTGCCGTCGATCGCGACACCGGAGATCTCCACCTTATCTACGTCCACGGTCGCCTGGCCGCGGGCCGAACGAATCCGCGCCGTCACCGACACGGGGTGCTCGCCGCTCAACAGTTTCGACATCAGCCAGCCGGGTTCGTAGCCCTCCGCACGCTGCACCTGGTTGAAGTCGATCAGGGCGGTGGCGCTCGCCACTCCCGGCGCCACCAGTTGAATCCGCGGATTCCGCACTCCCTGCGGCGCTTCGTGCTCGGCCCATGCGGTCATCTCACGAGCGGTCAACTCCACTCGAGTGCCGCTGCGCAGGCGGTCACTCTCGATCCGGTCGAGCTTCTGCCTGGCGGAATCGTAATCGCTGACAGCGGCTCCCAGGGCGCAGGCAAAAAGGAGTGAAATGACCCCATTGGAACGAGTTCCCACCTAGGCATAGACGTTCGCGATCGCGTAAGCGTTGCTTCCCAGGGTGATAGCGCGCAGGTGTGCGGCATACCCCCCGCGGAACCGCTGTCGTTGTGAATTCCCGATCCAAGCCGGTCCCGTGGATTCAGTAGGTTAGCGGTTGGCTGCCCGCTTGCTGAAAGAGTTTCGGAGTCGATTATGCCGGTTCAGCCCACCATCATCGCCTTCCTGGTTCTGCTGGGAGGGATTGCCGCCTGGCGCCTGACAGGCGCCTGGTGGAAGTATCGGGGAAGGCGCGTGATTACGTGCCCGGAGAATCGGAGGCCAGCCGGTGTTCTGGTGGATTCCAGGCACGCCGCGGCCACTTCGCTCGGCGGCACCCCCGAGTTGCGCCTGTCGTCTTGCTCCCGTTGGCCGGAGCGAGCCGGGTGCGGGCAGGAATGCCTGGCCCAGATTGCGGCAGCCCCGGAGGATTGCCTGGTTCGTAACATCCTTGCCAAGTGGTACGCAGGCAAGGTCTGCGCCTCCTGCGGGCTGGCGTTCGGGGACATCGAATGGAGCGGCCGGAAACCGGCGCTTCTTCGGCCCGGCAAGATCAGTGTGGAGTGGAACGAAGTTTCCGCCGATAAGGTATATGAGGTGCTGGCGGCCTCGCAGCCGCTGTGTTTCGCCTGCCATATGGCGAACGTTCTCGTTCGGGAGCGCCCGGAACTGGCGGTCGATCGACCGGCCGGCCATCTTTGATTGTATGAGGTCTGTTTCTCGTGAAATCACTGTTCCTCCTGTGCCTGATGCTGGGCGCGCTGCCCGGCTTCGGTGAAAACCGGCAGACCCCGCTTGCCCCGGTTGCCCCGATCGCACTGTACACGCATTTTGACCAGGAACCTCCCCAGGGTGTCGTGGAGGCTCTTCACGACGAACTCGATTCCATCATGACTCCGTTGGGCATGGAATTCGAATGGCGCTCCTTGAATAATGTGAAAGGGAACGAGTTGAGCGTCGAACTGGCGGTTCTGACATTTAAAGGCCGCTGCGATGTGGCCGGCCTCAGCCCGCATGCCGCCTCCAATCCTGGCGCGCTCGGCTGGACCCACGTCAGCGACGGGGCGATCCTCCCGTTCAGCGACGTGGACTGCGATCGCATCCGCAGTTTCATTCAGAAGGATCTCCTGATGGTGCGGACCCCCGATCGCGAAGAGGCGCTCGGGCGGGCCATCGGCCGCGTCGTGGCTCACGAGTTGTATCACATCTTTGCCAACACGGTGCACCATGGCGCCTGTGGAGTCGCCAAGGCCGCATACTCCGTTCAGGAACTTCTGTCCGACGAATTCCACTTCGAGGAACGGGAATCTCTGGCCCTGCGCGGCAGCAAGGCCTATTCCGCTCTGGAGAACGCCGCGCACTCCAGCACGTCCACGAGCACCTCTACCACCGCGCCCCTCCAGTGAATTCCCGCGGGATCCTTCGCTATAATCCCGGATGTGGACAATCCGGACCTGGAACCATGCAGGCAGGCGTTCGAAGAGGTGCGCGCCGAAGCCGCCAAACTCACCGCCGGGCTGAACGAAGCGCAGTTCAACTGGCGCCCCTCTGCCGGAGAATGGTCCATCGAAGAATGCCTGGGACACTTGACGATCGTCGGGACCTGGGAGGTTCGCGCGATTGAGCGGGCGATTGAGGACGCCCGTGCCCGCGGGCTGACAGGCGAGGGGCCGTTCCGCTACGGCTGGCTGGATCGCTGGATCGTGCGGATGACCGAGCCCCCCGTGCGCCGCAAGGTGCGCTCTCCGCGCCAATTTGTTCCGGTCCATGAGCAGCCGATCACCGCGGTCATGCCCACCTTCCTCCACGTGCAGAGTATGTTTCTCCTGCAGATCGAGCGGGCGCGCGGGCTCGACCTCGCGCGGGTCCGGGTGGACACCCCCATCTCCCGTTTCCTCAGGCTCAGTCTCGGGATGATGTTCGCGCAAGCCGCCGCTCACGAGCGGCGCCACCTCGAGCAGGCCAAACGGGTGCGTGCGCAGATCTGACGAAAGCCTCTCGGCTGCATGCAAGAGCGGCCGCGCCGGTGTATGATGATCATGCCAAGAGCCTAAAATCTGAATATTCCGGAGGTCCCCTCACCGTGGGCTGCATGCAGAACGCGCCGATTGGTGCTTGTATCCTGGGTATGGCCAGCCTGGCGAGCGCCTTCGCCCAGACCCCGCGCCAGTGCGCGGATGTCGCCGCCTACCGGGTGCCGGGCGTCTCCTTGCAGATCGTCAAGGCGGAGCGGATTCGTGCCCGCGGATCGGTGCCCGCGAATTGCCGCGCCGACGGCATCATCGATGCGCGAACCGGCATCGATGGCAAGCCCTATGGCATAGGCTTCGGCCTGGCCCTGCCGGAAAACTGGAATGGCCGCTTTCTGTTTCAGGGCGGCGGCGGATTAAATGGCAATGTCGCGGCCCCGCTGGGAGCGGCGGCTGCCGGAGACTCGCCCGCACTGGACCGCGGCTTCGCCATCGTCTCCACCGACACCGGCCACAAAGGCGCGGTATTCGATGGCAGTTTCATGCGGGACCAACAGGCCGCGCTGGATTTCTACTACGTCGCCGTCGGGCGCGTGGCCGTGGCGGCCAAGGAACTGATCGCCTGGTATTACGGGCGCGCCCCCGGGCACTCCTATTACACGGGCTGCTCCACCGGCGGACGCGAGGCGATGATCATGTCGCAGCGCTACCCCGCCTACTTCGACGGCATCGTCTCCGGAGACCCCGCCATCCGCACCGGGTACTCCAATCTCGCGCTGGGCTATATCGGCGCGGTATTCAGCCGCGCCGCCGCCGCGGGCGTTTCCGGAAAGCCGGACCCGTCTACGCTGTTCTCGGACTCCGACCGGAAACTCATCGTCGAATCCCTCCTCGACCGCTGCGACGCCAAGGACGGCCTTCGGGACGGGATGATTTTCAATGCCCGGGCCTGCGATTTCGATCCCGGGTTGCTCGCGTGCGACGGTGCCAAGACCGAACGGTGCCTGACCGCCACCCAGGTGAGCGCGCTGAAGACCGCCTTCGCCGGTCCGAAGAGTCTGCACGGGGATGCGTATTATCCGGGTGTTCCGTACGATGCGGGAATTGACGCTGCGTCGGGTATTCCCGGACTGTTGCGCGGCCCGCGCATTCCCGTTCAGACCGGCGCGGACCCGGAACATTTCGATGTCGATCGGGAGGCGGCCCGGATCGCATCCAACCCCGGCGCGCTGCTCGGGGACAGCACCTGGACCAATCTCAGCAGCTTCGCCGGGCACGGCGGCAAGCTGATTTTCTATCACGGGATGAGCGATCCCTGGTTTTCCCCGCTCGACACCCTCGGGTATTACGAGAAAATGGCCCGGGACACCGGCGGGAATCAGCCCGTGACCGCCTGGAGCCGCCTCTTCCTGGTGCCGGGCATGGGTCATTGCCAGGGCGGCAGCGCCGCGCTCGACCGTTTCGACATGCTTACCGCCATCGTCAACTGGGTGGAAAAGGGCGAGGCGCCCGATTCGGTAATCGCTACCGGGCGCGCGTTTCCGGGCCGCGGCCGGCCGCTGTGCCCTTACCCGAAGTATGCGGAGTACCAGGGTACGGGCGACCCCAACGACTCCGCCAATTTCGTCTGCAAGGAGTGAATGCATGAGCCGCGAAATGTCCCTACCGATCGGGTGGTCGATTGCCATGCTGGTGGGTACGGCGGGGTTGGTATGGCCGCAATCCCCCGCGCGCATCGCGCAGATTCCCGGAATCACCGCCGGCCCGTGTAATCCGGGCTCCGAAGAGAAGCCGTGGCTGAACCCCAGGCAGACCCCGGAGTGCCGGGCGCTCGAGGTGATCGCGGCGATGACCCTCGAAGAAAAGCAGGCGGAGCTGGGCGGGATCACCGGCCAGAGCCGCAACACGCGCCTCGGACTGGTGGCCGGCGGCGGGTCGGACGGCCCCAACGGCGTCGCCACCATGGGCGCAAACCCGCAGCCGCGCGGCCGGAACGTCACCGCCTTCGCCAACGCCGTGACGTTGGCCGCCACCTGGGATCGGGACCTGGCGCGGCGCTACGGCAAGGCGCTGGGCGAGGAGTTCGTGGCGAAGGGCTCGAACTCGGTTCTCGGCCCGACCATCAACATCATGCGCACCTGGCATTGGGGGCGGAATGGCGAGACGTTCAGCGAAGACCCGTACCTTACCGCCGAACTGGCGGTCGCCGAGGTGTCGGCGCTGAACGAGCAGAAGGTGTTGACGGTGCTCAAGCACTACGCCGGCAACAACCAGGAGAACACGCGCGTCGGGGTGATGCCCGACAATGCCGGGATCGATGCGCGGATTACCGGGAAGGCGCTGCACGAGATTTATCTGCCGGCATTCAAGGCCGCGGTGGAGAGAGCGCACACCGGCGCCATCATGTGTTCGTACAACCAGGTGAACGGCAGGTTTTCGTGCAACAATCCCGAACTGCTCGGTTATCTGCGGCAGTGGGGATTCGACGGCTTCATCGCGCCGGATGCCGCCTTTGCGCTGCGCGATCCGCTGACCGCGGCGCTGGCAGGAGTCACGCGCGGCGTGCAGAACGTGGCCGGCCTTGTCCAGGCTGACAAGCTCACGCTCGGCGCGGTGGACCGCATGGTCTACTACAACATCCTTCCGTATTTCCGGCTGGGGATTTACGATTCACCGTCGCAGGGTAAGCCGGATGCCGATGCCTCCACGCCCGAGCACCAGGCCCTGGCGCGGGAGATGGCGGAAGACGGCGCGGTGCTGCTGAAGAACCGCCGAGCGGCGCTGCCCATCGATGCGTCGAAGGTGAAATCCATCGCGGTGATCGGCGACGATGCCGGGCCTCACGTGACCGCGACACTGAACGGCAGCGGGCACGTGTACATCACCAGGCTGAGCGTGCCGCTGGAGGCCATCACGGCCCGGGCCGGCGGCTCCGTGAAGGTGGTGTACGAGCAGGGCACCGCGGGAATCGGGCCGTTAGCCGAGATTCCGTCCCGAGTGCTCAAGCCATCTTCCGGTGACGGAGACGGGCTGCTGGCCAGCTACTTCAGTTCCACCGATTCGAACGGCATCCCGGTGGTGGCGCGCGTGGAACCCACGGTGAAAGTGAGCGGGCCGCCTCCGGAACTGGCTCCGCCGCCCCCGGCGCAGACACCGCAAGCCGCGGCGCCGCCGCCTGACGGAAGACGCGGAGGACGCGGAGCGGGAGGCCGCGCGCCGCGCCGTGCCTGGTCGGCACGGTGGACAGGCATGCTCACGCCTCCTGCCACAGGCGTGTACAAATTCTCGCTCACCGGGTCGGGGACCACACAACTGTACGTGGATGGAGTGGCGGTCGCTACCATGATGCGGGCGGACTTCGGGCAGACCGTCCAGGGAACCATCAATCTCAAGGCCGCGCGTCCCGTTCCCATCGAGGTGAAATATTCGAATGCCTCGAGCGTCATGGGAGCGGGAGTGCAGCTCGGGTGGCAGCCGCCCGACCCCGACATGGTGGCCCGGGCGGTGGCCGCCGCGAAGCAGGCCGATGCCGCCATCGTGTTCGCCGCCGAGCAAATGGGCGAAGGGCAGGACAAGGTCACGCTGCCGCTCCCGGGAGACCAGGACAGCCTCATTGAGGCGGTGGCGCAAGCCAATCCGCGAACCATCGTCGTGCTGCATACCTCCAATCCGGTTGCCATGCCGTGGCTCGACAAAGTGGCCGCGGTGGTGGAGGCATTCTATCCCGGGCAGGAGGCCGGATCGTCGATCGCCCGCCTGTTGTTCGGAGACGTCAATCCTTCGGGCAAGCTGGCGATGACATTCCCGGCGAACGAACACCAGGGGCCGGGCTCCACGTTTCTGGAGTATCCCGGCGACGGCATGACCGTAAACTTCAACGAGGGCGTGCTGGTCGGCTACCGCTACTACGACGCGCGCAATCAAGAGCCGCTCTTCCCCTTTGGACACGGCCTGTCCTACACCACTTTCCGGTACAGCGATCTGCAGGTGGTTCACAATTCCGGCGAGCAGGCCAGCGTGCGGGTGAAGATCACCAACACGGGCGGCCGCGAAGGCGCCGAAGTGGCGCAGCTTTATCTGGGATATCCTCCGGCGGCAGAGGAGCCTCCCAAGCAGTTGCGCGGATTCGAGAAAGTGCGGCTGAAGCCGGGCGAGAGCAAGGTGGTGACGATGGCGTTGGACCACGACAGCCTGGCGGTCTGGGACTCCGAGACGAATCAGTGGAAAGTGTTCCAGGGGGCGTATTCGGTTCTGGTAG
>Ga0335077_10003761_pt1 | contig 18423 bp, 17 predicted proteins | sample Lox_Sample_31_FD_207151 | JGI IMG/M metagenome (GOLD analysis project Ga0335077, IMG submission 207151) | Soil microbial communities from Loxahatchee National Wildlife Refuge, Florida, United States - Lox_Sample_3.1 | ecosystem: Environmental > Terrestrial > Soil > Wetlands | place: USA... | reverse complement strand
GCGCCGGTTCCACATCACGATGCGACCCGTCTCGTCGGCCACCAGGATGCCGTTGTCGGTCGAGTCGAGCGTGGCCGTGACGAGCGCGGCGGCGCGCTCGTTTTCGGCCTGCGCCGCGTTCTCGAGCAACGCGAGGTTGAAGCGCTGGCGCTGGCGCAGGTTATAGACGCCGACCGAGCCGGCGATCAGCGCGAGCAGTCCGGCCACGCCGATCACCAGCGCGTCCCGCATCACGACTGCCACGATGTCCGCGCGATCGACCCTCGCAACGAGGTACCAGTCCGTGTCCGGCACGCGCCGCACGACGGCCAGCACGCTGACGCCGCGGAAGTCGACTCCTTCGGTCGCACGCCCGAGCACGATCTTGCCGCGCGAGAACTGCGCGACCAGCTGGTCGGGCGCCGATGGCAGTTCGACCTTGCCGCGGCCGAAGATCACGAGCTGATCGCCGTCGCGCCGCGCCAGCATGGTCGCGCCGGCGAGCATCGGAAACGGCCACGCATCGAGGGTTGGAAAGATGAAGACCTTCGGATCGAACCGCAGCACCACCGCCGCACGGGCCGGCTTTCCGGTTTCCACCAATGGCGCGACGATGTCGAGCCGCGGTGTCTGCGGGCCGCCCTCGCGACCGTAGATGGACGTCATCTGCACCGTGCCGCTCGCCAGCGCCTGCAGGATGGCAGTGCGCAGCTCGGGCGCGCTCGGCTCCTGGATTCCAGCCTCGTCGAAGACCACTTCGCCCGATTCACCCATCACGAGGACACGTTGCGCGCCGAAGGCCGTCCGCATGCCGATCAGCCGCTGCGTCAGTCGCTCGGCGCTCGGCGCCTCGCCGCCTTCGCGCCAACGGCGATACAGGTCCGCGTAGAGGCTGCTGGTGGCGACGAACCTCGCCTGCGCCCGGCGCTCCTCGAGCCAGCTCGAGATCTGGGCCAGGCGCAGATCGGAGATCGCCTCCAGCGTGCGCGCCGCTTCGTCGCGCTCGTGCCGGTAGGAGATCATGATCGGCACCGAGGTGACGGCGACGACGATTGCAGCCACCAGGACCAGCGGCCACGCCAGCGGCATGGCGTGTTCCGACTGGGCCGCGAGCGCGGGCACGGCAGCCTTCCTGGCCGTGGCGGCGCGCAGGACGAAAAACAGCAGCGTCGCCGTGACCGCCACGAACGCCCAGCCCTTGAGCGTGCCCAGGACACTGCGCATGCCCGCATCCTCGACCAGGAGGTCGATCAGCAGGTCCGAGCAGACGATCCACGCGGCCGCACACGCCGCGTAGATCAGGACGATGCGCAGAATCCTTCCTGTCTTGCCCGCCTGGGCGACATCCGCGAGGGGCGGAGATGCGCGGCCGGCCATCGTCGTGGTCCCGTCACCCCCGGTGGTCGGGTAAGGGCGGGTCCGGTCGGCCGGGCGCCTCGTCAGCGGAATTGTCGAGGCGTTCGGCGATGGCGCGGAAGCGGTCGAATTCGGCCTCGAACGCCGTCACGACGTCGGGATCGAAGTGGCGCCCGCTGCCGGTCGTGATGATCGAACGGGCGCGCTCGAACGGCATCGGCTCCTTGTAGACGCGGCGCGAGATCACGGCATCGAAGACATCGGCGAGCGCCATCAGCCGGGCCGGAAACGGAATCGCGTCGCCGGCCAACCCATCCGGGTATCCGGAGCCGTCCCACTTCTCGTGATGATGCAGGGCGATCTCCTTGGCGATGGCGAGGAATTCGAGCGGCTGCGCGACATCGCGCTCGGCCCGCTCGATTGCATCCGCGCCGAGACGGGCGTGCGTCTTCATGATCGTCCACTCCTGCGGCGTGAGCTTGCCGGGCTTGAGCAGGATGTGATCGGGGATGCCCACCTTGCCGATGTCGTGCAGCGGCGCCGACTTGCAAAGCAGTTCGATCGCGCGGGCATTCAGGTGCGCCGCAAAACGGCGGTGGGTCTGCAGCCGCGTCGCGAGCACGCGCACGTATTCCTGCGTGCGCCGGATGTGGTTGCCGGTCTCCGGATCGCGTGTCTCGGCCAGGCGCGCCAGCGCATGAATGCTGGCTTCCTGGGCCAGCGTGTTTTCGTGCATGCGGTGGGCGACCTCGGCCTCGAGGTAGGCGTTCTGGTCCTGCAGCCGGTCGCGCGCATGCTTGAGCTCCATGTGCGTGCGTACGCGCGCAAGCACGATGGTCGGCTTGTACGGCTTGGCGATGAAGTCGACGGCGCCCAGCCCGAGGCCCCATTCTTCGCTCTCGGTCGCATTCATCGCGGTGACGAAGATCACCGGGATTGCGCGCGAGCGTGGGTCCGCGGCAAGCCGCTCCAGCGTTTCGTACCCGTCCATCTCCGGCATCATCACGTCGAGCAGGATCAGATCCGGACGCGGCCGGGCGACCGCGAGCTGCAGGGCGCGCGGTCCCGAAGTCGCGGCGAGGACGCGGTAGCTTGGCTGCAGCAACTCGCCGAGAACCGTCAGGTTCTCCGGGTTGTCGTCGACAACGAGGATCGTGCCGTTCACCGGCGCGTTGAAACGGTCGGTCATCGCGGACGGGACAGTACTGCTTTTGCGCGCGTTGCTGTGTTGTCCCCGCTGCGCTCAGCGTGCTTCCTGGCATCTCGCCTGCCGCAAGGGGATTCCCTCAGCCCCAGGTCTCCGGCTCGGCCAGGCGCCGCCCCTCGTCCCAGACGACGGCGGGTGTCACCTCGATACCCTCTTCGGTGACCGGAGGCAGGCTGCGGATTCCGCGCAACAACGCGCTGCGCCACCCGAGTGCGGCAAGCACCAGGCCGCAGGCGCCGGCCGCGAGCAACGCAGCGCGCAAGCCAAAGTGTTCGCCGAGCCAGCCGCCGACCAGGGCGCCGGGTCCCGCCGGCAGGAGGATCAGCCAGCGCATCGTCGTCGTCATGCGCCCGAGCAGATGCACGGGAGTCACCGCCTGGCGCAGCGACAGGAAGTTGATGAAGATGAGGACGGCGCCAACGCCGAACAGCATCAGCATCGCGGCGAATTGCGCGACACCGAGCGCCGAAAGCGGCGCCAATCCACCCAGCAGCCACCCGGTCGCACTGATGGCGACGCCGAGCACGAGCGCCGGCCCCGGGCCGATGCGGCGCGAAATGCGGTTGCCGACCGAGCTCGCGAAGATGGTGCCGACACCGAGGCCGACGAAACACAGCCCGATCGCGCCCTCCGAAAGGCCGAGTTCGCGCGTCGCGAACAGGATCTGCACGACGAGTGCGGCGTGATGGCAGAGCTGCCAGCCGCCGGCGAGCAGCGCCATGATCACGAGCAGGGTGTTGCCGGTGACGAACTTGATGCCCACCCGCATCGCGGGCAGGAACTCGGGCGCGCCCTGGCGCAGGTTTTCGGTGATGCGGATGCCGCGCAGGATGAGCGCCGAGAATCCCAGCAGTACCGCGTTGGCAAGCAAGGCGAGCGGCGGACCGCTGAGCTTGATCAACGCCCCCGCTGCCCCGGGGCCGAGGACCTCCGCTGCCGAAGATGCGAGTGCGTTCCTGGCATGCGCCTCGACCAGCCGCCGGCGCTCGACCACCTGTGCAAGCACGATCTGCGCGGCGCTGCCGGCGACGGTGTTGACCGTGCCGATCACGGATGCCACCGCGTAAAGCCAATGCATGCTCAGGATGTCGAGCCACCACCCGAGCGGGACGCTTGCCGCCGCCGCGGCGACGAGCAGCTCACCGGCGACCACGACCGGCAGCTTGCGCGCCCGATCGAGCCATACGCCGGCAGGCAGGGAAAGCACGACGAACGGAACGACCTCGATCGCGGTGAGCACGCCCATCTGCGTCGGCGTCGCATGCAGCAGCAGCGCCGCGGTCAGCGGCAGCGCAAGCATCGTCACCTGGCCGCCGAACGAACTGATCAGCACCGACAGCCACAGGCGCCGGTACATGGCATCCCGCAGCAGGTCGTCGGAGGGAAATGCGAAACGCCGCACCCACGCGCCGGGCGCGAAGAATGCGAGCTTCATAAGGCCATGGTTTTCGTCCGCACCGCGGAGCGACGGCCCCGCAGGCTACCGCAACGGACGCGTGCAAAAACCGACCCGCTCGTGCGGGTCCTGTCGACTGCGGCGCGCGCTATTGCGCGCGCGAGACATGCAGCGGCGGTACGCGATCCGCCCAGGGCATCGACGCTTCGAGCGTCGCCGCCAATTGCAGCAGCAGGTGTTCGTTGGCCGGGCCGGCGGCGAGCTGCACGCCGATCGGCAGCCCGGTCGAATGCATCGCGAGCGGAAGCGAGATCGCCGGTGTCCCCATGATGTTGTGCGGCAGCGTGAACTCGCAGACCGGGCGGAAGATCTTCTCCGGCAGCTCCTCGATGGAGACGTCGGCGCGGCCGAGGTTGTAGTTGCCCCAAGGTTCCGCCACCCGCGCCGTGGTCGGCGAGAGCCAGACGTCGTACTGCGTGAAGTACTGGCCGAGCTGTCGCCGCGCGGTGTTGAGCGCCGCCATCGCGCCGAGGAACTGTTCCGCCCTCATCGCGCGCGCGTACTGGTAGACCTTGTAAATCACGGGCTCCAGCGTGTCCGGTCCGATCGCGTGCCCGCTGCGTTTCGCATAGCCAGCCAGGCGCAGGTCGAAGCCGAAGAACCAGACGTCCATCATGTTGCGCATGGCTGCCAGCCCATCGAGCTGCGGGCTCTCTTCCTCGACCCGGTGCCCCTGGTCGGCGAGCGCGCGGGCCGTCCGCCCGATCGCCGCCGCGACTTCCGGATCCGTCTCGAAACCCATCAGCCCGCGCGTCGACCAGCCGATGCGCAGGGCGGGCGCGGGCGAGCGGATCAAGGTTGCATACGGGTGCGCCGGGCGCGGGATGACGAACGGATCGCCCGGCTGCGGCAGCGCGAGGCAGTCGAGCATCGTGGCGGCGTCGCGCACGGTCCTGGTCTGCACGAAATTCTGCGCCAGGCCGTAGCCGTTTTCGTCGAGCATCGGGCCGAACGAGACACGGCCGCGCGACGGCTTGAGCCCCACGCCGCCGCAGAAGCTCGCTGGTATGCGGATCGAACCGCCGATGTCGGAGCCGTGCGCGATCGGCACCATGCCCGCAATCACCGCCGCCATGCCGCCACCGGTCGAGCCGCCGGCGCAGTAGCCCTGGCGCCACGGCGTGGAGGTGTTGCCGTACAGCGCGGTTTCGGTCGTGCCGGCCATCGAATACTCCGGCGCCGCGGAGCGACCGAGGATGTTGACGCCGGCTGCCTTGAGCATCTGGCAGTAGTAGCTGTCCTGGTCGGCTCGCATGCCGCGGCACAGGCGGCTGCCGAACTCGATCTTGCGCCCGGCCTCGTGGCCGAAGACGTCCTTCATGAGGAAGGGCACGCCGCGAAAGGGTCCCTTGCCGAGCGAGCTCTCGTCGAGCGCGTCGATGCGGTCGGGATAGAGCTCGACCACTGCATTGACCGCCGGATTCGTCGCGGCGATCGCGCGCGCGGCCGTGCGCGCGAGTTCGGATGCGCTGACCTCTCCGTCGGCAACCAGGCGCGCCAGGCCGAGCGCGTCGTAACGGGCGTATTCGGCAGGATTCATCGGGCACTCTCGTTGCCCTCTCTCGATTGCGAGAGGGCTGGGTCGGGCCGCGGGAGCGGCCTATTCACCCGCGACAGTATCGGCCAACGTGCTTCCTTCGACACGTTGCGGCGAAGCGTCGCCGGCGACCATTACGCGGTCGCGCCCGCGTCGCTTGGCGTCGAGGCCGGCCGCATCCGCCGCACGCAACAGCACATCGGGTGAGCCTCGGGTCTGTTGCGAATCGGTGACTCCGGCCGAGAACGTGCACCTGCCGACCGTGCCGGTCTCGAACGCGAACATCCTCTGACGCCACGCATCCTGCAGGCTCGCGACCTTGCGGCGCACCGCGGCCGCGTCGGTGTGCGGCATCAGCAGGCAGAACTCCTCGCCGCCGTACCGGCACGCCACGTCGCTCCTGCGCAGGCGCTCCTCCAGCAGCTTGCCGAACTCCGCGAGCAGCGTGTCGCCGGCCGCGTGCCCGTGCTCGTCGTTGACCGCCTTGAAGTGGTCGAGGTCGACGATCGCCACGCCGAGCGGCTCGTGGCCGCGTTCGGCCAGCGCGAGCATGGACGGCAGGATGTCATTGAGGTGGCGCCGGTTGAAGAGCCCGGTCAGGAAGTCGCGCACCGCCTGGTCGCGCAGCGCTGCCTGCAGCGCCTCCACCTCCCGCACCTTCTGCGAGAGCTGGCGGTTCATCGCCTCCAGGCCCTGCTTGGCGCGTTCGCTCGAGCGCCGGCGCGCATCGATCTCGTCGCGCTCGTGGCGCAGGCGCAGCAACTCGGTCTGCAAGGCGGCCGCCTGGAAACGCGCCTGCGATGCGCGTTGGACGCGATCTTCATGCAGGCGTTGCCAAGTGCGCAGGTGCGCGAGCGCTCGTTCCGGAGTGCCGAGCGTTTCGTGCAGGTCGGCGAGGACGCGATAGAGCAGGCACGGCGTGCGCGGACCCGGCGCGTCGGCCCCGGTCGTGTACGGAATCGCCTGTTCGAGCGCGGCTGCCGCGCCTTCGAGGTCGCCGTGAGTCCGCCGCAGCTCCGCGGTGGCGACGGCGAGTTCGATCCGCTCGTCCGACGTCGCCGCATCCATCAGCAAGCGATTGGCACGTGCGACGAGATCGGCGCCGAGGTCGGCCCGCCCGGCGCGCAGCGCCGCGATCGCCATCGTTTCGAAACGGGCGCCGAGCTGGCCGCGCCCGCTCGCGTCGGCCGGCATGGCAAGCAGGCGCTCGACATCGGCCATCGCCTCGTCGTGCCGGCCGAGTTCGATCAGGACGGCGACCCGGTTGGCAAGCAGCGTGGAGGTCAGGCGCGGGTTGGCGACCTGCTCGCACCGTTCGATGCCCTGGTCGAGGTAGCGCAGGGCCTCGAGGCAATCGCCGAGCTGGCTCAGCTCGAAGCCGATGTTGTTGTAGAGCACGACGTCGAAGCCGCGGTTGCGCGCGGCGCTCGTTTCGTGCAGCGCCTGGTACATGTAGGCGAAAGCCTGCGGCGACTGGCCGAGCATCGAGTGGCAGCCGGCGATGTTGTTGAGCAACATGCCGCGCTCGTCTTCCTTGAGTACTCGCAGGCCCGGTTCGCGCAGCGGGAGCAACTCGTCGAGCGCCTCGCTCGAACGTCCTTCGAGCAGCAGCGCCCGCGCGATCCAGGCGCGCGTGAGGATGTTGCCCGCCGCGTCGCCGAGCGCGTCGAAGCAGGCGAGCGCCCGCTTCAGATCCGACTCGGCGTCCGTGCGTGGTCCATAGCGCAACAGGTGCACGCCGCGTGTCAGGCGTGCCCAGCCTTCGGCAAGCGGGTCGGCCGTTGCCAGGGCGCGTGCGCAAGCCTGCTCGGCCCGCCGCAACGATTCGCGCGAATCGCGGTATTGCAGGCGCCATGCGGTGCGCGCTTGCCGCGCCGCGGCGGAAAGCGGACGAGAATTCGTGTGGCGAGGTCGGCTCACCCACCAATTGTTGAAGCGCGTTTTTGTGCCCGTCAACACAGCGCATGCGGTACGTTCGGCCGCGCGCGACCGGCGGTGCGCCGTGTTTTGGGGAGTCTTGGGTGCGGACGGCCGGGCGTTGTAACGCCGCGGCCGCCCGGACGACTAAGACGCCGGACCGATGTCGTTGCCATCGCTTGCCAGACGCGGCCCTGGTCCGCCCATCGCCAAGCCGGAACTTAACAATGAGGAGCTCTCAGATGAATCGCAAATCGCTTGTTGTCGCCGCCACCCTTGCCGCCCTTGCCTCCGGAGCTGCCCTGGCCCAGGACAAGGGTGCCTCGATCAAAGGTGAGAAAGAAAAGTGCTACGGAATTTCGCAAGCCGGGAAGAATGACTGCCAGGCCGGACCCGGCACGACCTGCGCCGGTACGTCAAAGGTCGACTATTCCGGCAACAATTGGAAGTACGTCGCCAAGGGCACCTGCACCACCATCAAGACGCCGAATGGCATGGGTTCGCTGACGCCGATCAAGAGCTGACAACGGAGCGCGCCGGTGCCGCAGCCGAGCTCACGCCTGTCCGCGGGGCTCGGGCTGCGGCCCCAGCACTTCGACGCCGCGCGCGACTGCGGCGCGGACGGGTTGTGGTTCGAGGTCCATCCCGAGAACTACATGGTCGACGGCGGGCCGCGGCTTGGTTGGCTCGAGGCGGTGCGCGCGCGCCATCCGCTGTCGCTGCACGGCGTGGCGATGTCGCTCGCCGCCGACGCGGCGCCTGACGGCGAGCACCTGCGCCGCTTCAAGGCGCTGGTCGATCGTTTCGAGCCGGCGCTGATCTCCGAGCACCTGGCATGGTCGACGTGGCGCGGTACGTACCACCCAGACCTGCTTCCATTTCCGCGCACCCGGGACGCGCTCGCGCGCATCGCTGCCAACGTCGGCCGCGCCCAGGATGCGTTGAAGCGCCGCATCGCGATCGAGAATCCGTCGCACTACCTGCGCTTCGACGGCCACGAGCTCGGCGAGATCGAATTCCTGGCCGAGCTCGCGCGCCGCACCGGCTGCGGCCTGCTGCTCGACGTCAACAACGTCTACGTCAGTGCCCGCAACCTCGGGACCGATCCGGCCGCGTACATCGATGCATTTCCCGCCGGTTGCGTCGACGAGATCCACCTTGCCGGACATAGCGCCGATCCGAACCTCGGCGAGGCGCTGTTGATCGATTCGCACGACGCGCCCGTGGCGCCCGCGGTATGGACGCTTTATGAACGGCTGGTGGCGCGCACCGGTCCGCGGCCGACGCTCGTCGAACGCGACGACAACCTGCCCGAGTTCTCGGCGCTGTTCGCCGAACGCGAGCGGGCGCAGCGCACGCTCGGCGCGCTCGAGCGCCGAGCGGCCTGAGGCACGATGAATCTCGTCGCGACCGATCCGGCCCCCAGCCGCCTGGGCACGTTCCAGCAGCAATTCGCGCAGGCGCTGGTCGCTGCGGCACCGCCTGTCGACGGCGACGCGAGCCTCGCGGAGCTCTTTGCGCAGCCCGGATTCGCGGTCTATCGCAACACGGTTCACAAGGGCTGCATCGACGCGCTGCAGGCGAACTACCCGGCGGTCACGCGTCTGGTGGGCGAGGAATGGATACGCGCCGCGGCGGCCGAGTTTGCGCGCTTGCATCGGCCGGCGAGCCCGATGCTGCTCGAATATGGCGCGCAGTTCGCGGCGTTCCTGGAAGGTTTCGCACCGGCCGCCGAACTGCCGTATCTCGCGGGCGTCGCACGACTTGATCGTTTCTGGACCGAAGCGCACGGCGCACGGGACGAGCTCCCATTGGAGCCCGCGCGCGTGGCCGCGCTGACGCAAGCCGAACTCGAGTTCACCCGGCTGCGGCCGCATGCGTCGGCGCGGTGGGCCTGGTTCCACGAGATGCCGATTTTCACGCTCTGGTCGCGCAACCGGCACGCGGAGGGCGCGCACGACGACATCGAATGGCGGGGCGAAGGGGCACTCGTCGTTCGTCCTTTCGACAGCGTGTCGCCCGTGCCGCTCGGCCGCGCCGACGTCGTGTTCCTCGATGCCTGTGCCGCAGGCGGCACGCTGGCCGACGCCGCCGTCGCTGCGCTCGCGGCCGAGGCCGAAGCCGACCTCGCGCAGTCGATGGCGCGCCTGCTCTCCGCCGGCGCGTTCGCGTACTGCGACACCGAGCGCACCTGAGAAGCTCGTTACGCGAACCTTCTGGAGGATTTCACCGTGAACTCGCTCGCCACGTCGCTCGCGACCGGCTCTTCCGGCCCGCGCGGCCTGCTCAATCGTTTCGCCGATGTATTTACGCGCCTGGTGGGCGACGACCTGCTCGCGCTCCTGGCGCGCGTCGGGATCGCCGCGGTGTTCTTCTATTCCGGGCGCACCAAGGTGGAGGGGCTGCTGAGCGTGACGGACAACGCTGTCGCGCTGTTCGCCGACGAGTACAAGGTGCCGCTGCTGCCGCCCGACGTGGCGGCCCACATGGCGGCGTATGCCGAGCACCTGTTTCCGCTCCTCCTCGTGCTCGGCCTGTTGACGCGCGTGTCGGCGCTGGCGCTGCTCGGCATGACCGCCGTGATCCAGATCTTCGTTTATCCGGACGCGTGGCCGACGCACCTGACATGGGCCACGATCCTGCTGCTGCTGGCCGGGCGCGGCGGCGGCGCCTGGTCGCTCGACTGCGCGCTGGGGCTGAAGTAGTCAGGCCGCGCTGACTGCGACCGCGACGCCGTTCAGCACGGCGTTGCCCGACAGCGGGTCGCGCGTCGTCTCGTCGAGCACGGCGTTCAGATTCGCGCCGGGCTGCGCTGCCGCGATGCTCATGCGCGCGTCCTGCGCGTCGTGACCCCAGCCGTGCGGGAGCGAGACCACGCCGGGCATCATCGCGTCGCTGAATTCGACCTGCGCCTCGACACAGCGTGCGGTGGCGCCTGCCCCGCTCACGCGCGCGCGCCCGCCGTCCGTGAGGCCGAACCGTCGCGCATCCTCCGGATGCACGAGCAGGGTGCAACGGTTGCGGCCCTTCGCGAGAGTGGGAAGGTTGTGCATCCAGCTGTTGTTGGAACGCACCTGCCGGCGGCCGATGATGACGAGATCCGGCGCCGGGTCGTCGAGGCGCTGCGTCGCGCGCGCGAGTTCGGCAAGAAGCATCGAGGGTGCGAGCTCGATCCGCCCGGACGGGGTGCGCAACACCTCCGGCACACGCGGCGCCAGCGCACCCAGGTCGATGCCGCCGGGCGTCGCAAGCAGCTTGTCCAGATCGAGGCCGTCGGGCACGAGGCCGAAGCGGTCGCCGTACGGTCCCGCGCGCAGGGCGAGGTCGACCAGGCGTTCCGGCCCGCGCCGGCCCGCGAGCGCCTTCATCACCGCGGCACTTTGTTCGCCCGCCAGGCGCTGGACGTCGGCTTCGGTCAGCTCGTCGTCGAACTTGTCGATATCGATGCCGGCACCGCGGCCGCTCGCAATCGCTGCCAGGCGAAGGAGGACCTGCCATTCGGCGAGCTGGCCGGCAGCTCGCGGCAGGACCGCGGCGCTCGCTCGCGCGGCATTGCGATAACCGAACTGAGGAAACGCGGCGTCGTAGTGCTGGTCTTCGAGCGGTGAGCTGCCGGGCAGGACGACGTCGGCAAAACGCGTGGTTTCGTTCAGGTAGACGTCGAGGCTCACCATGAAGTCGAGCTTTTCCAGCGCGGCCCCGAGACGTTTGCCGTTCGGGGCGGAGAGGACCGGGTTGGCGGCGAGCGTGATCAAGGCGCGCACCTGGCCTGGGCCTGGCGTCTCGATCTCCTCCGCCAGGCACGTGAGCGGCAATTCGCCGAAGACCTCCGGTGCGCCGGCGACGCGGCTTTTGTGTCGTCCCGTGGCAACGCCGCGTCCTTTCCCGGGTGCGCCGAGCGTGTTCCTGGCAAAGGCCGGGGCGCGCGGAAACATCGCGCCGCCCGGCTCGTCGAGATGGCCGGTCAAGACGTTGACCAGATCGACCAGCCAGCTCGTCAGCGTGCCGAATTCCTGCGTGCAGGTTCCGAGGCGGCCGTACACGGCCGCGCGCTCGGTCGCCGCGAGCGAGCGGGCGAGGCCGCGAATCGCGTCGGCGCCGATGCCGCAACGCGCGGCGACGCGCTCGGCCGCGAACTGCGAAAACGCCGGGGCGAGTTGCTCGATGCCGTTCACGTGCCCAGCCAGTCGGCCGAGCCGCACCAGGCTTTCGTCGAGCAGCGTCGCGACGATTCCAGCGAGGAAGAACGCGTCGGCGCCGGGCCGGATGAAATGGAACTCGTCGGCCAGCTCGGCGGTTTCGTTGCGCCGCGGGTCGATGACGACCAGGCGGCCGCCGCGCGCGCGCAGCGCCTTCGCCTTGCCGCGGAAATCCGGAACGGTCCAGAGGCTGCCGTTCGAGACGGCCGGATTGGCACCCAGGATCACGAGCAGCTGCGTGCGTTCGATGTCCGGCACCGGGATCGACAGCCACTCGCCGAACATCAGGCCGCTCGAAAGCTGCTTCGGCATCTGGTCGATGGTGGACGCTGAATACACGTTGCGCGTCGCAAGCGCCCGCGCGAAGCGCGACAGGTAAAGGATCAGGCCGGCCTTGTGCACCGACGGGTTGCCGAACACCGTCGCGACCGCGTCGCGGCCATGTTGTTGCTGGATCGGGACCAGCCTGCGCTCGATCTCCGCGAAGGCCTCGTCCCACGACGCTTCGACGAAACGCCCGTCGCGCTTGACGAGCGGCTTGCGCAGCCGGTCCGGGTCCTCGTGCAGGTCCTTCAGCGCGACCGCCTTCGGACAGATATAGCCGCGGCTGAACACGTCGGCGTCATGGCCGCGCACCGACGTCACGCGTTCGTCGGTAACCGTCAGTTCGAGCCCGCAACAGGCCTCACACAGCGGGCAGATGCGATGGGCGATCCTCGTCTGCGGCCGACTCATGGCAGCCTCCTGGAGCGGGCGACTGGCCGCAACATACCGCAGTACTGCCGGTGCACCAATTACCTCGGAGGTTGGACCGGACGGATGGAGTCCTGCGCAAAACGCGCCTTCAGCGCGGCGGCCGAGGCCTTCAATATCTCGCGTGAAAGCTTCTCGTCGTTGACCGCGCGGGCCATCGCGACCGCACCGACCAGTGTCGCCAGGGCCGCCACGGCAGTTGAATGGCGCTTCTTCGGCGGCACGCGTTCCATGAGCCTTTCGAGCACCTCGACGTAGCGGCGTACCTGGCGCGTGTACGCGCCGCGCACCCGGTCCCCGCTGCGCACCACGTCGTTCGCCAGCGTGGTCACCGCACAACCGGAGGTGAGATTGTCGCGGTGGGCGAGGCTCAGGTACGCGTCCACCAGCGCGCCGAGGGTCGCGCCCGGCTTGACCGCGATCGCGTCGACTGCGACGCTGCCGTCGTCGAGGGCGCACTGGATGGCCTCCGCCACGAGGTCCGCGCGCGAACCGAAGTGGCGGTAGAACCCGCCGTGCGTCAGCCCGGCGCTCTTCATCAGGTCCGCCACGCTGATGCCGTCGACGCCCAGCTCGCGAAACCGATCCGCGGCGACCTTGACGATACGGTCGTGGCTGTCAGCTTTCGCAGCCCGTGAATGTCCCATGGGCCGATTGTCGCCGAGTGATGCGGCCATCGGGAGCCTGCCGGAGCCGATGGCACGCGCGAACTTCTGGATGATGCTTATACTCCAGATCGCCGGCGCCCCTAGAAAGGAGAGCATCGATGGACCTGGAACAGACGAAACAAGCGTTGGTGGGGCGGTGGCGCAGCATCGCACCCGAGATCCGCCCGAGCGCGAGCAAGAACGCCGACGGGACACTCAAGCCCTTCTACCTGAGGCGCGACTTCCGGTATTTCGCGGGCGACCGCTTCGAACTGGCGATCGTCAATTCAGCGGATCCATACGGCGCTGTCCCGCTGGCGCGGATTCTCATCAAGGGGCACATGTTGTGGCGCGGCCCGCACCCGATCGCCGCCGGCGCGCAAAAGGTGGACTTCGTCGCGGACGAGGCCTACGAGGTCACTCCACTCGTCCAGGGCTTCGCCGACCTGCTGAATCAGGTCGCCTCCGGCAAGGGCTACGACAAGTGGGCGGTCAACGCTCCGCAGAGCATCTTCGGCAAGAGCTTTGCGCCGTTCGGCCTGGTCGAGGGGCGGCATTTCATGGAGTACGACCTCGTGTACCTCGGCCACGAGATGCTGTTCTGGGGGGCGCGCAACATCGACGGACGCGGGTTCGACAAGGATGAGAACCGGCCCACCAACCTGCAGATCCCGCTGGTGCGCGCCTGAACGTCACGTTCGACCGGGGCGGCGCGGAACCACGAGGTTGCCGACGGTCACCTGCACCGGCTCGTCGCGCTGGTTGAAGGTCGTCGTGCGCACCTTGACCATTCCCTGCTCGGGACGCGATTTCGACGGACGCACCTCGAGGATCTCGCTTTCGATGTGCAGCTCGTCGCCGGGGCGCACCGGCCGCGGCCAGCGAAACTCGTCGAAGCCGGCCCCGACGACACCGCCGGCAGGCTGAAGGTCGCTTTCGACGAGAAGGCGCATGGTCGCCGCTGCGGTATGCCACCCGCTCGCGGCGAGGCCGCCGAAAAACGACTTGCTCGCTGCCTGTTCGTCGAGGTGAAAGGGCTGCGGGTCGAATTCGGCCGCAAAGGCCTTGATCCGCTCCGCATCGATCCGGACCCGCGCGGTCCCGCCGAAGCGCTGCCCGACCTCGAAGTCCTCCAGGTAGTGACTCATCGCGTCTCCTTTGTGCGGGACATCGACCTGCACTGCGATTCTCGTCCGCTTCGGTGTCTCGAACCAGAGAATCGTCGGGCCGAAACCGGCAGAACGCCACGACGCCTTCGCTTAGCGGATTTGCGCTTTGGTCCCTAAGATGGGCGTGGCTTGCCGAGCCCGGGTCGCAGCGCCGCCGCGCCGGGTTCGCACGCTTCGCCGCGACGTGGGCTCAGGACACACAACAAACTCCAAGGAGGATCGAATGCGTAGAGTCATGCTGACATCGCTGATGACTTGCGGGGCGCTTCTGATCGGTGCACACACGCAGGTCCAGGCCCAGGCCCAGGCTCCAGCGCCGCCGGCCGCCGGCGGCACGGCCGACGGTATTCCATTCGATATCCCGTACGGCACGCCGATCAACCTGGAGACGGCGAAGAAGCTGGTGGCCGCGGTCGAAGCCGAGGCGACCAAGCATCGCTGGAAGATGAACATCGCCGTAGTCGACACGCACGGCGACCTGGTGCACTTCTCGCGCATGGACGGCGCGCAGCTCGGATCGATCAACGTTTCCCAAGGAAAGGCACGCACGGCGGCGCGCTTCCGCCGCGAGACGCGCGCCTTCTACAACGCCTTCGAGACCGGTCACGGCTACGTGGCGACGCTCGATCCGACGCTGATCGCGTCGCCCGGCGGCTGGCCGTTGGTGGAAGGCGGAAAGCTGATCGGCGCCATCGGCTGCAGCGGCGGCACCGGCGACCAGGACGCCGCGGCCTGCAAGGCCGGCGCCGACCTCGTGAAGTAGATCTCCCGCCGCGCTCAGCGCGGTGGCTGTGCTTCGCTCCGCCAGGTGCCCGTGTCGGCAAGCTGCGGTGCCTGCTGAGGCGTGGTCCACCGCAGCGGCAACGCCGCGGGGAACCAGCGGCTGCTCGTGACCCGGACGCGCAGCAGGCGCTGCGCGCCCGCGAACGCTTCCACTTCGCGACCGTCCCAGACGCTCTCCGCGCCGCCGGTGAGCTCGAGCATGTCGCCGTGCTCGTAGTCGACGAACAGCAACCCGGCGTGCGGGTATGCGGCGATGTTGCCAAGCGTGTTGAACAGGAAGTTGCCGCGGAAATCGGGCGCGAGCAGTTCCGTGCCGCCCGGCCCCGTCCGCACCCGTACGAAACCAGGCTTGCCGCCCCGGTGCGAAACGTCGACGCCATCGGCTCCGGCACGACCGCGTGCGTCGGCTGCGGCGCTCGCGATGTAGAACGTGTCGGAGCGTTCGATCAGTGCCGACGCGCGGCCGTCGAGGAAGCCGTCGCGCCGCTGTTCCGCCTGACCCGCCGGCGCGCGTTCGATCCACTGCGGCGCGCGTGCCTGGATGTACTTCGGACAGTTGCCGAAGCTTTGCTCGACTTCGACCGTGAAGCCCTCCGCGTCCAGGTCGACGAGGGTGCCGTTCGCGCGATTGCGCCGGCGCGACTGAGCTTCGATGCCGAGGAGCCCGAGCGGAGCCCCGATCGCGAGCCCTTCGCGGAGCGGGTCGCCCTCGAGCGGCCGGGCACGAATCGTCAGATGCCGCGCATCGGACGCGCGAACGAAACCCCGGGGCGCCAAACAGGATCGACGCCCAGGGACGACGGGCCGCATCGATGCTCCCGACCAGCAGCGTGGGCAACTGCGCGAAGAACGCGCGGTGCTGCTCCGGCATGAAAGTGCGTACGAAGCGCGCTGCGGTGGCCCCGATCTGCTCGCGCACGCCGGCGCGCTCCTGCAGCGCCAGCTCGCCCTCGTGGAAGATCGCGCCTGGAGTCATCTGGCGGCCTGCTGCAGCTCTGGCAGCCGCGAACGCCGTACCGGAACGAAGCGGGGCAGTGCCTCGACGCGGGCCAGCCACGCTGGCAGGTTGGGATATGGCTCGAGCGAGATCCTTCCTTCGTCGACGAGAGCGGTGTACGAATAGATTGCGATATCAGCGAGCGTCGGGTGCGCGGCGGCCAGAAAGCGCTGCCCCTCGAGGTGCCGCTCGAGCAGCGTGAAGATCCGGTCTGTCTTTTCGATGACATCGGGAGGGGCCGGCTTGCTGCGGAACAAGCCCGAGATGGCGTACGTGTAGAACTTGATCGGCTGCAAGGGTTGCAGCTCGCGTGCAGCCATAGGTAGGTTCCTCCGTGGACGTCGGCTGGAACCGCAAAATAGGACGGGCGCGGCGAAAAGAGAATGGCCGCGGTTGACATTTCACCGTTGCAGCCGCTGCAATGCCGGCGCATGGATCGACTCGACAGCCTGCGTGTCTTCGTCGCGGTAAGGGAAGCGAACGGCTTTGCCGAGGCCGCGCGCCGGCTCGGCCTCTCGGCATCCGCGGTCACGCGCGCCATCCTGGCGCTGGAGCAGCGCCTCGGCGCGCAGTTGCTGCACCGGACGACACGCAGCTTGCGCGTCACCGAAGCGGGCGGGCGCTTCCTCGAAGACTGCCGGCGCATCCTCGCCGACCTCGACGAGGCCGAGGCCTCGGCCCGCGGCGCGCACGCGGTCGCGCAGGGACAGCTTGCGGTCACCGCGCCGTCGATGTTCGGACGCCTGCACGTCACGCCGGTGCTGTTCGATTTCCTCGCGCGTCACGCGGAGGTCAGCGCCCGAACGCTTTTCGTCGATCGGGTCGTCAACCTGCTCGACGAAGGCCTGGATGTCGCCGTGCGTATCGCGCACCTTCCGGACTCGGGGCTCACGGCCATATCGGTCGGCGCGATGCGCCGGGTCGTGGTGGCCTCACCCGACTACCTGGGCGCGCACGGCGTGCCGCGCGTGCCGGCGGACCTGAGGCACCACCGGGCGATGGGTTTCCTGCGAAGCAGCGGCCAGCCTCCGATGTGGTCGTTCTATCCACCCGACACGAAGGACCGCTCGGCGCGCGAGGTCGTGCCGCCGACGATGCAACTGGTTGCCAACTCGGGGAGGTCCCGATCAGCGGCGCGCTGCGCGGGCACGGCCTGGCGCGTGCGCTGATCTACCAGGTTGCCGACGACATTCAGGCCGGCCGGTTGCAGATCGTGCTGGCGGACTATGAGCCGACGCCGGTCCCGGTGCACGTCGTCACCCTTGCCGGACGCAAGGCGCCGGCGAAAGTCCGTGCGTTGGTCGACTTCGCCGTCGAGCGCCTGCGCGGCGATCCGGTGCTCGCGGGCGCCGCGTTCCTCGCCTGAACGCGCCGGCGTTTCCCCACCGGCGTTTCTTCTGGCGGCTGGTCGCGGTCAGGCGGGCGAGGTCGCTTCGCGCGACTCCGCGATGGCCGCCTTGGGGGCCGGCGCGGTTTCGCCCTGCCAGCTTTCGCGCACAAGTTCGAGCAGCGCCTTGATCAGCGGATCGTCCTGGCGCTCGGCGAGCGTGACGAACCAGAGGGTCGTCGTCAGGCGTGCCTTGTCCCAGATGACGATCTCACCGGCACTTTCGCTCTCTCTCGCGTCCTCTTCGCGCATCAGCGAGACGCCGACGCCGGAGCGCACGAGGTCGATGATGACCCGCTCGTCGTCGGCTTCGACGCGGTGCTGCGGCGGATCGACGTGGTGATCGCCCAGCAGCTTCGTCACCAGGCGGTTGTGCGTGCTGAGATCCGGCGTCATCACCCACGGCAGCGACGCGATTTCGGACCAGTCCGCGGCGCGCACGCGGTCCGCCCACTCCGCCGGCGCCGTGACGCGATAGACACAGACGCGCAGCGGCAGCGCCGCGAAACCCGGTCCGGGGTCGTCGCCGAAGTAGAAGGTAGCGTCGAGCTTGCGTTCGCGCACGTTCTCCAGCGCGATGCCCGACATCTCGTGATGGAGCTCGAGTTCGAGACCCGGGAAACGCTGCAGCGTGCAGTTGAGCAGCTCGCCGATGCGGTTGGTGTGCGGATCGCTCACGGTGCCGATGCGCAGCGTCCCGGTGATCTCGCCCTTCAAGCCGCGCGCGGCCTTCTTGAGCGCTTCGGCCGCCGCGAGCACCTTGGTCGCGTGGGCGAGCAGGTCACGGCCGGCCGCCGTGAGTTGCATGCCCGTGGGCCGGCGCTCGAACAGGCGCACCTCGAATTCGTTTTCGAGTGCCTTGATCTGGCCGCTCACTGCGGGCTGGCTGAGATGCAGACGCTCCGCGGCGCGAGTCAGGTGGCCTTCCTCGGCGATCGCGGCAAAGGTGCGTAGCTGGTAGAGCTCCATGACTCAGTGCCTCCTCCCGGGGCGCCCGCGATTTTGCGATGCGGAAAAACGAACCGGGTTCGATTGG
>Ga0335077_10003759_pt1 | contig 18433 bp, 14 predicted proteins | sample Lox_Sample_31_FD_207151 | JGI IMG/M metagenome (GOLD analysis project Ga0335077, IMG submission 207151) | Soil microbial communities from Loxahatchee National Wildlife Refuge, Florida, United States - Lox_Sample_3.1 | ecosystem: Environmental > Terrestrial > Soil > Wetlands | place: USA... | reverse complement strand
TCGCTGGAAGACGGCATGGCCGAAGACGACTGGTCTGGCTGGAAGGTCCTGACGCAATCCGTTGGCGTCAAGACTTCAAAGAAGAAAGTACAGCTCGTGGGCGACGACATTTTTGTGACCAACACCGAGCGCCTTTCTCGCGGCATCAATGAAGGCATCGCAAATTCGATCCTGATCAAGCTCAATCAAATCGGCACGGTGATCGAGACCATCGATTGCATCGAACTGGCGCGCAAGGCAGGTTACAATTCCGTGATCTCGCACCGCTCCGGTGAATCCGAAGACACCTTCATCGCCGACCTCGCTGTCGCCACCGCCGCTGGCCAGATCAAGACTGGCTCTGCTTCGCGTACCGACCGCATCGCCAAGTACAATCAACTCCTCCGCATCGAGGAAGAGCTTGGCGGCGCCGCCCGCTTCAACGGTAAAGCGCCGCTACTATAGCGTTGGCGATGCCGTTAAAGTTTCGACAGGATTTCAACTCGCTCATTCGGCCACAGCTTGCACAGCGGCAAATGCTCGGTCTCCGCTCCTTCGCAGTAAGAGACTTCCGCGAAAGCTAGCGAATGAGGTAAAGTTAAGTAACTCTTACTGACTTGTGTCTCTAGGCTGATCGGCGCTCGGACCAGCAGACGGAAGGCGTTTCACAATGCCACGACTCCTGATCACCCAAGCGACCGGCTATCGCTATCGCGGTCTCCGCACCCCTTACAAACTGAGAAAGAGAAAACTGGTCGGTGCGGTAATCCCCTATCTCGCTGCTCTAGCTCCCAGGGAGTGGAAGATCACGCTGGTCGATGACGCGACGGAGCAACTTGACCTCAATGCCGATGTAGATGTAGTCGCGATCACCATCAGGACAGTCACATCCTTCCGTGGCTACGAAATCGCCGAAAGCTTCCGGAAGAGGGGAATCCCGGTGCTCATAGGCGGACCGCATACCACCTTCCACGCTGAAGAGGTCGCGCAGCATGCCGACGCCGTGTGCATCGGCGAGGCGGAAGAAATCTTTCCGAAAATGCTTGAGGACGCTGCAGCCGGGAGGCTTCAGAAGTTCTATCGCCGGGAGCAACCGGCGTGCCTGCAGGGTATGCCCCCTCCCCGGTGGGACCTGCTCGATCCAACCAAGTACGTTTTTTATCGGCCCTTCGTCATTCAGCATTCCCGCGGCTGTCCCTTCGTTTGCGATTTCTGCGCCGAGCGGCGGTTGAATGGAGATTACGGATACCGGTCTCGGCCGCCTGCCGAGGTGGTAGAAGAAATCAGGAAATGCGGCAGCAGGCACATCTTTTTTGCCGCCAGCCAGTTTGCCGGCGATCCTGAACGCGCCATGGAACTGATGGAGGCACTCATCCCGCTCCGCATTCGGTGGTCGACGCTCTTCTCTGCGCACTATTGCCTGGACGAGAAGTTTATGGACCTTGCCCAGCGGTCAGGCCTCCTGCACGTCAATATGGGGATTGAAAGCATCAATCAACAGACGTTGAAAGCCATGCACAAGGGTTTCAATAAGGCTTCTGAATATTCGCAGGTGATCCGGAATCTCACCAAGCGCGATATCAGCTATTCCCTCAATTTCGTGTTTGGTGACGATGCCGATGATGAAAGCGTCTTTGACGCGACCATGGACTTTCTGCTGGAACACAAGGCTCAGACTGCCTATTTCAATATTCTCGTGCCGCTGCGCGGAACGTCCGTCCACCAGAAGTTCATGGAGGAAGGCCGGCTGATCGACGAGGAAAACATGGAGCGGTGGCCGGGGCTCTCCTGCCATTTCAAGCCGCTGCGGTTTTCGCCGGAGGAACTAGTTCGTCGAATCATGAAAATCCGGCGTGATTTCTACTCCACGAGGTCCGCCCTACGGCGTTTGCCGTTGCCCTACAAAGAATCGCATATGGCGAGCTGGAACTTGCATTTCCTGCAGAGAAAAGTGGTGGCACATATGGACTCCATGCGGGACTTTACGGAGTTCTGAAGCCGTCTTTCCTGGTCGCGTGCAATTATACAGAGCCCGCGGCCAGTTTCTTCTCTCTTTTCATCTCCGCCATCACCAGCCGGATTTCATCGTATGTGAATTCTTCGGGCAGCACTTCTTTGATCGGCTTCATCCATTCCAATCCCGCGCGCCGGCATGCCTCGCGGATTTGCTCGCGCCGCGCCGCATCCATCCACCGTGCCTGAAATTCGGCCTCGCCCCGCTCCACCAGGTCAGCCACCAGCACTACTACTGACGACACCTTCCTCCCGCGAATCTGGGCGATCTCTTCGAGCGTGTGCCCCTTCCGCAGTAATTCCAACGTTTCCAGCGACGGATTCGACGGCCGTGCGCGCCATTCCTTGCTGGCGCGTCCACCGTTCCGGAAACGTTCGAAAGCGAGCAGAATTTCCTCGCCGTACATTTCGCACTTCTTCTCGCCAACCCCAGAAATCTTCCTCAAATCCCTCAGCGTCTTCGGTTGCTTTTTGCACAATTCGTCCAGCGTCGCATCGTGCATCACCACAAAGGCGGGCGTCATCTTTTCTTTCGCGACTGTTTTCCTCCACTCCCGCAAGAACTCGCGCAGTTCTTCGTCGACGCTTACTTCAGCAGTAGGCGTGAACGTCGCCGCCTCGATTCGTCTGTCCGGGCTGAGCAGTAGTCTCTGTTCCGTCCCCTTCGTCGCCTTCATCCACTTCGGGATTCCCGTGCAAACGTCGCACACGTCACATTGTCCCCAATGCGCGGCCTCGCCAAAATGTTCGCAGATCATTTTCTGGCGGCACGTCTGCGCGTGTACGAACTCTTGCATCCGGTTGTAGCGTTGCCAGGCGCGGTCTTTCTCCTTCGAATCTCCGATTTGGTTGATGAAATGCGCCCGCAGCGCATTGTCGCGTTTCTGCCAGAACAAATAACAGTCCGCAGGTAGCCCGTCTCGTCCCGCCCGCCCCGTTTCCTGATACAGCTGTTCGATGCTTTCCGGTAATCCCAGCCGCACCACCGCCCGCACGTTGGGTTTATTGATGCCCAGTCCGAACGCGATCGTACCCACCATCGCCCGCACTTCTTCCGACATCCACTTCTCCTGGTTCTCGCGCCGCGCCGACGCATTCATCTGCCCGTGATAGCCCACCGCGGCAATCCCATTTTCTTCGAGCAGGTCGATCACTTCGCCGACGCGCGCAATCGTCGGGGCATACACGATCACGTTGCCGCCGGAGGCGTTTTTCACGGCTTCAAGCAGCATTTCGTCCTGCAGCGCGCCTTTCGTTTCCTTCACGAAATACCGGAGATTCTCCCGCCGAAAGCTCGATACGGATTTGAATGGGTCACGCAAGCGCAATTGCTGGACAATATCGTGCCGCACTTGTTGCGTGGCGCTCGCCGTAAATGCCGCGATGGCCTGCTTTGGAAACATCTCCCGCAATTTGTTCAACTGGCGGTATTCCGGCCGGAAATCGTGCCCCCACTCGGAAATGCAATGAGCCTCATCAATGGCAAAGAACGACAGCGGCACTTTCTTGAGCCACTCGGCGGTCCCATCCATCACAATCCGCTCCGGCGACACATAAATCAGCCGGTACTCACCCGCGATGGCTTTTTCTTTTGCGGCGCGCCGGTCAGACTCCACCACAGCGCTATTCAGAAACACCGCTGGAATGCCCATGTGCCGCAACTGTGTCACCTGATCCTGCATCAGGGCGATCAGCGGAGAAATCACTACAGCCGTGTGGCTCTTCGAAAGCACCGCAGGCAACTGGTAGCAAAGCGACTTGCCACCCCCGGTTGGCATTACCACGCACACGTCTCGCCCCTCCGCCAGATTCCGAACCACTTCCTCCTGACGCGGCCGGAAGCCTTCATAGCCCCAATACCTCTTCAAGGTAGTCGCAAAGCTGTCCTGTGCCTCTTCTGGTCTTGTGTGCGCCACCGCGCCGCCCATCCTTGCCTCCGGGGAATGCCCCCAACAGGGGGGCCAACATTATGTATCAGCTTCGCTTTGTATTCGCCCAGTGTCAACTTCATTTCCATTCATTCGCTAAATAGTTATCCACACAGGTGCGAATCTTGTGAAAATGCCCATTTCGGAACGCATTTCCTGGCTTCTCTCCGACCCCCTATAATCCGTTCTGCTTCCATTGAAGACGCCGTCCCGACTACCGACCATCCTGACCGTCTTCGCGGCCTTTGCCATGCTGATCACTGTGCTAGGGTGCGAATGGCCTAGCTTGTGGCTCGTGTACGTTTTCAAACCTCTCGCCACACTCCTGATCATCGCCATTGCTCTTCAGAACTGGGCATACAGCAAGTCCGCATATTCCCAATGGATTCTCATCGGGCTGTGTCTTTCGTTGGCTGGCGATGTTTTCCTGATTTGGCCGAATCGGTATTTCCTTGCGGGCCTCGCCGCATTTCTTCTTACCCATGCGGCATATCTCATCGCGTTCACGCGCGGCTGCAGGTTTCCGGCAAGCCTGCCCACCTGGATGGTCTACCTGGCAGTCGCTGCGGCGTTTTTCATGATTTTGTTTCCCACACTGCCTGCTGGCTTACGTGTCCCCGTTGCCGCGTATGCGGCGCTCTTATCGACGATGGCTGGCCAGGCCATGGGCCGTTTTTTGCTCCGCAAGTCGCGCTCTGCGCAGTGTGCCGCCATCGGCGCGCTTCTCTTCCTGCTGTCGGATCTGCTTCTGGCTTTCCATCGTTTCCACCGGCCGTTGCTCTACTCAGCTGTCCTGATCCTCGTCCCTTATTACATCGGGCAGTGGTTGATTGCTTCTTCAACAGCAGCGGTGCCTCCGGCCAACCAAAGCCGCTAATCGTGCGTATTTGGCCACGTTTCGCGTCATCCTCTTTGACACTAACCCCAATTCCCCATATGCTTTCCCAGCGCCTGGTTAGCGCGGTTCCGCATGATCGGTCAAACCATATCGCACTACGAGATCGTCGAGAAGCTCGGCGGTGGCGGGATGGGTGTGGTGTATTCCGCCCGCGACACCGTTCTCAATCGTCATGTCGCGCTGAAGTTTCTCGCCCCCGAAGCGATCACGGATCAACTTTCTCTCGAACGCTTCCTCCGCGAAGCCCGCGCGGCTGCCTCGCTCAATCACTCGAATATCTGCACCGTCCACGAAGTCGGCGAGCACAGCGACAATCAGCCATTCATCGTAATGGAATTTCTGGACGGGCAGACCCTCAAGCATCTGATCGCCGGGCAACCGCTGCGCACCGAACGGCTTCTTGAAATCGCCATTCAAGTGGTTGACGCGCTCGACCACGCTCATTTCCGCGGTATCACGCATCGCGACATCAAGCCCGCCAATATCTTTATCACTCGGTCTGGTCAGGCAAAAGTGCTCGACTTCGGTCTTGCCAAGCTTTCCGTCGAACTCGCCATCTCGCCGGAAACCGCCACCGCGCCCAGTTCTTCGAGTCACACCGGGTCCGTCCGCGAAGATACGCTCACCACGCCCGGCACCTCCATGGGCACCATCGCCTACATGTCGCCAGAACAGGCACGCGGCGATGTTCTCGACTCGCGCTCGGATCTTTTTTCATTCGGCGCCGTGCTTTACGAAATGGCCACCGGGAAGCAGGCCTTCCGCGGCCAGACTTCCGCCGTAATCTTTAACGCCATATTCAATTTCGATCCCGAGCCCGCAACTTCACTGAATCCCGAACTTCCGGATGCCTTGGATGGCATCATCTTCAAGGCCATCGAAAAGGATCGCGACCTTCGCTATCAGTCCGCCGCCGAACTGCGCGCCGACCTGAAGCGGGTGAAACGCGACCTCGAGTCGGGTAAGCCCGCCGTCGCTCCCCGAAGCGGGAGTCACGCTGCGTCGCAACATACTCCGCGTGACAAGAAATCTTCGAATTCCGTCGCTGTTCTTTACTTCGAAAATCTCAGCAGCGCCAAAGAAGACGAATACCTCCGCGATGGCATGACGGAAGACATCATCACCGAGCTCGCCAATATTAAGAACCTGAAGGTCTTTCCCCGCCCGGCCATGCTCGCTTACCGCGACAAGCCGGTTACCGCTCCTCAAGTAGGTCGCGAGCTTCATGCGGCCTACGTCCTCGGTGGCAGCGTTCGCCGCTCCGGCAATCGGCTACGCATCAGCGCGCAACTGGTGGAAACGCGCTCCGGCCACACCATCTGGGCGCAGCGATTCGACCGCGAAATGGCCGATGTCTTCGAAGTCCAGGACGAAATCGCCCGCAGTATCGCCCAGGCCTTCCGCATCAATCTTTCTCCGCAGGAAGAACGCAAGATCGCTTCGAAGCCCACGGAGAACTCTGTCGCTTACGACTACTTCCTGCGCGGCCGCAGCTATGCCCGCCGCGAAAGCCTGGAGTTTGCGCTGCAAATGTACGAGCAAGCGATCAAGCTTGACCCCAACTTCGCCGCGGCTCACGCCGGTGTGGCTTATATCTGCGCAATGATCCACGAGATTCGCGAGCATCATCCCAAGTGGGTCGAACGCGGCGAGGCCGCCTGCAAAAAAGCGCTGGAAATGGATCCCACGCTGGCCGAAGCGCTGGTGGCGCGCGCCCGCCTGTTCTACTCGCAGCGCAAGCACGCGGAGGCTATCGAACTGGCCCGCAATGCCATCTTGCTCAAGCCCGATTGCGAAGGCGTCTACAACGTTCTCGGCCGTGCGTATTTCGCTTCCGGCCGCTTCGAAGATTGCGCCGAGCTTACCGAGAAAGCCATCGAGGCCAATGGTGACGATTACAACGTTTATATTCCTTTCGTGAATTCCCTCGAACGGCTTGGCCGCACCGAAGAGCTGAACCAGGTCCGCGAAATGGAGATGATTGTTCTCGAACGTCAGCTCGAACTGGTTCCGGAAGACGTTCGCGCGCGCAGCCTTCTTGCCGCCGACTACGCCAACATGGGCCGCGCCGATGACGCTGTCCGTCACCTGGAAATGGCCATCGCTCTCCGGCCCGACGACTCCAATGTGCTGTACAACTCTGCCTGCACCTACTGCGTTTTAGGAAAGAAGCTAGAGGCCATGGACCTCATCCGCCGCGCGCTCGCTCACGGTTACGCCAATTTCGACTGGCCGCAGCAGGATCCTGACCTGAACCTCCTCCACGACGACCCCGAATTCGTCAAACTGTTCCCATCCAAGCAGATATAGAGCGGGGCCCTGTCTCGCCGGCCGTGTGACCTGCGCCACATCCCCAATATCACCCCACTGTTACCCTGATTCGCTGACGTGGCCCCTCCGCGTCCCTCGCTCCGCTGGCCGTAGTGACCGCGGTCCATCGCTGCGCGGAAGTGTCTCCGCTCACCGTCGTTCATGGCGACTATCGCACAAGCCGACTTCCAAATCCCCAGCCTGGCGCGTCCCGCCGTTAACCCCTGGATCATCGCCTTGACGGTGATGCTTTCTACGTTTATGGAGGTGCTGGACACCAGTATCGCCAACGTCGCGCTCCCCCACATTGCCGGTAGCCTCTCCTCGGGCGTTGACGAAAGCACCTGGGTCCTAACGTCCTACCTGGTGTCGAATGCCATCGTTCTTCCGCTGACCGGTTGGTTTTCGAAGCTCTTTGGCCGCAAGCGCTTTTACATGAGCTGCGTCTTCACGTTTATCGTCAGTTCGTTTCTTTGCGGAATCGCGCCGAGCTTGCCACTCCTGGTTTTGTTTCGAGTGCTGCAAGGGGCGGGCGGCGGAGGACTGCAGCCTGTGTCGCAGGCGATTCTTGTCGAGAGTTTCCCTCGCGAAAAACAGGGCATGGCCATGGCCGTCTATGGTATGGGTGTCGTTGTAGCGCCGATCATCGGTCCCACCCTTGGTGGCTGGATCACCGACAACTATTCCTGGCGCTGGATTTTTTTCATCAATATTCCTGTCGGCTTGCTTTCAATTCTTCTCACTTCCGCTCTAATTCACGACCCCCCGCATCTTTCCGGCAGCAAGGATAACCATAAAATCCGAATCGATTACATCGGTCTGGGGCTGCTCAGCGTTGGCCTCGGCTTTCTTCAGGTGGTCCTCGACAAGGGCCAGCGCGACGACTGGTTCAGCTCCAACTTCATCGTGTGGTGTTCAATCGCTGCCGCGGTGGGCCTGGCCGGCGCGGTCGTCTGGGAACTCCGGCAGAAGAACCCCATCATCGAGCTCCATCTGTTCAAAGATCGCAACTATGCGGCCGCCACCTTCACTATGTTTGCTCTGGGCATCATTCTTTACAGCACCACGGTCATGCTTCCGGTTCTGTTGCAAACCTTGATGGGCTACACCGCCCAATTGAGTGGCTACGTGCTTTCTCCCGGCGCCATGGTCACTCTGGTAGGACTGCCCCTGGTCGGTTGGCTCCTGGTGCGTTTTCACGCGCGCTGGCTGGTCATTTCTGGCCTTGGGATTCTTGCACTGGGCATGTTCCAACTCGCCAAACTCAACCTCTCCACCGATTTCTGGACCTTCGTCGTCGTGTGGACGATTTCCCGGGGTGCGCTCGCGTTTCTTTTCGTACCCATCAATGTCACCGCATTTGCCTTTGTGTCCAAAGAGCGGATGAACAACGCCACCGGACTCATTAATCTGGCGCGCAACATCGGTGGCAGCGTCGGCATCTCGCTGGTCACCACGCTTCAGGTGCGGCTCGCGCAACGCCACCAGGTAAATCTCGTCGGACACCTTTCCCCGTTGAATCCGCGTTACCTCGACGCCCTACATGGAGCGGCCGCCACGCTTCGCGCTCACGGTTCCGATGCGGCCACTGCGGCTCACCAGGCACAGGCGCTGCTCTACTACGAACTCCAGCGCCAATCCGCGATGCTCGCCTTCATTGATGTCTTCTGGATTCTTGGCGTCGTCTGCCTGTGCATGATTCCTTTGATGTTCATCATCCGGACAGAGCGTCATGACGCAGCGCTCCCGCCGACTCATTAGTCAACATTGAATCCGTTTACCGCTTGAATTGGTGATATTTCTCATGGTCATCCTGCGTATCACTACCAATCGAGGTGCACCGTGTCCTCTCTTCTGAGACGCTGGCACCGACTGCCGGTAGTCCTTCGCGCCGTGCTCATTGGTATTCTTGTTACTGCTACAGGTGAACTTCCCTGGGCGTTGTTGGTTGGCACAAACCTGAAGTTGTCGCCATCGATTCCTTGGGCTGTTCCCATCATGGCTGTTTGGCTCGGCTTCTATTGGCGCTACCTTGCGGGTGCTGGAGGTTCATCGTGGAGCCAAGTCCTGCGCCGTACAAGTTTCCGTCAAACGGAGATTTCCGCACGGGTCTGGTTTTGGTCAACCCTTAGCGGTACGCTTGCCATAACCAGCCTGATCGCCCTCGAGTTCATCCTGCTTCGCTTTTTCCGCCTTGCGGTAAACGTTCAACCTTCTGCCTCGGGCATCCCACTCCACTCTCTGTTCCTATTCGCGGCTATGAGTGCATTCGCTTCCGGCATTCCCGAGGAGGTTGGCTTTCGCGGGTATATGCAGGTTCCGATCGAGCAACGTCATGGCCCGCCCTTCGCCATCCTGTTTGTGGCCTTCCTCTTCGCGTTGACCCATCTCAATCATGGCCTGTCGATCGCTCTCTTGTTCGACTTTGCCTTCGGCGTTGTGTTCGGCGCCCTCGCCTATCGCGCGAATTCGATCCTTCCCGGCATGACGCTGCATTGCTTCTTCGATCTCATTCAGTTTGTCGCGGGGAGGAAGATCGCTGCGGCAGTCAGGACACTGCCACTGATTTGGGAATCTGGCCCGGATCGATGGTTGTGGATAGAATGCACCGCATTCGTCCTGCTCGGGGTTGCATCGATTCTTGCTTACCGCAAGCTCGTGCAAGGGAAAACTACCGCTCTTCCGGTGGCTCCGGGTGAATTGTGACGCGCGATATTTGGGGGAACCGTTCCTTCACCAGGTCTTCCAGCGCGGCCAGCACATCGTGAATCTGCGTGATCGATAACTCGCCCTTCATCACGCAATGGCACGATACCAGGATGTGATGTTCCACTTGTCTCACGCGCACGTCGTGGCAATTGATCAGCTCGTCGTAATTCCGCTGCAGGTGATTCACAAACAATTCCACGGCCATTTCCAGTTGGCGCATCTCACCCGCGCCAATTTCCGGGGTGGCGATGTGGCGCCCCAGCGGCTCGATGTGGATGTTCACATCAAGCGTGAAGTCTCGATCTCCCAGCCGCTGAATCGCTTCTTCCAATTCCGTGGCGCGGTTGTGGGCGTCGCGCAAAGAGAGGTTCTCATCCACTTCCAGGTGCAACTCCACAAACAATTTGTGGTCCTGTTGCGACGCGGTAATGTCGTGTACCGCCAGGCCCATGTGCTGCGCCACAGCGCGGATCGATTCGAACAGGTGCTCGTCGCTCGGCGCGCGTGGCTCCGTGTGCACCACCACGTCCGCGGGAGCGATCTCGCTGACGCGCTTTTCGATGGCATCCGTCAAATCGTGCACCTGCTCTAAGCTCGACGCCCGCGGCACGGAAATCGTCGCATCCACAAAATACCGATTGCCTGCCCGCCGCACACGCACCCGTTCCACTCGCAGCACACCGTCCATTCGCCCGATCGCACCGGAGATTTCGCTTTGCAAGCCATCAGGGGCGGCGTCCAGTAGCGCATCCAAAGTACGCCGGCCCAGTTGCGAGCCGACCCACAGGATCACTCCCGCCACAGCCAGGCCGGCCAACGAGTCGGCATATGCCAGCCACGGCAGGTTCCAGCTGTTCCCCGCCCACACCAGCACGACCCCAAGGATGACCACGATTGTGCTCCACACGTCTGTCGAGAAGTGCAGGGCATCCGCTTCCAGCGCCTCGCTCGTGTGTTTTCGCGCCACTTTATTCAGCGCCCGCGCCCGCGTCATATCGATGAGCAGCGCCACGCACAGGATCAGCACCGCCAGCAGGCTCGGCTTAATGTGAACGCTGTGGAAGAACAACCGCGAGAAGGCTTCGTAGATGATGTAAATGGCGGTCAGAACCAGCAGGCCGGTCTCAATAAACGCAGAGAAATTCTCGAATTTGCCATGCCCGTAAGGGTGTCGCTCGTCGGCCGGCTGATCGGCCACGCGCACGGAGAGGAACGTGATGACCGCTGCTACCAGGTCCAGTCCGGAATGCAGAGCTTCCGACAGCACGCCCAAGCTCTCCGTTCGCCAGACCAGAAATGTCTTCAGGCAAAGGAGTAGCGTGGCCGAACCAATACTCAGCAACGCCGCTCGCTTCTTTTCCTGGATGGCCTGTTGCAGCCGCCGCGAAAGGACCATGGGGGTAAGACTACCTCAAGTCCGCAATGGAATCAGAGCGAAGCATCCGCTCATGACGCGGTTCGACTATTTCTGCACGTTTGCCGTCATCGGTGGCTCGGGCAGTAACGGCAGCCGCTTCGGTTCTCCGCGCGCCCCGCGAATTTCTACTTCTTCGAAGAGCAGCGAAGGCGCTACCACCGAAGCCGGCAGCCCGTTCTGTCCGTTGCCAAATGCGCCGAGCGCCGTGCCCGATACGCCGTTGGTCTGGTTCTGTAGGTAGTTGTACACGAAGTCGTCACTCCCAATCGCCGCGATATTCCGCAGCGATCGCGTGTTGAAACCGGTGATGCGCGCGCCGCGCACCAGTTCCTCGCGTCCGTCCGGGTAGACCTTATAGACCACCAGCGGCAGCCTGTCTGTCGCGGCATTCCCGCCAAAGCTGGCCAGCAGTTCACTGAAATCGTCCTGGTGCATGATGCTGATCGACGGATTGTCCATCTGACGCACCACGATGCAGTAGTCCAGCTTCTCGGCTTTGCAGGCGTCCAGGAATTTCTTCCGCATCTCGTCCTTGGAGGCCGTATCCGTGGCGGTAAAGAACAGGTTGCTCATGATCGGCTTGGGATCTGCCAGGAACGAGGCGCGCCCATGCCCGTTCGACTTCTCAAAGTCAGGTCCCGGACGGCGCGACATCAACAGATCTTTCAGAATGCCTTTATCGACGATCGTGACCTTCTCTGCGGGCACACCCTCTTCGTCGATTGTGTAAGAGCCAATGAGCGGCGTTCCTTTGTAGTCTTTCAGGAGTGGATCATCGATTAAGGAAGCTGCGGCCGGTAGCACGCGCGAGCCAATCTTGCCGTTCCAATCGCTGCGCCCACCCAAGCTGCTCATCAATTGGTCTACCACCGGCTGAAATGCCACCGGAGGCCTCGCCCCGCTTAGCGACGGTCCGAGCACCGAGGCCAGCAACGAGGAGGCGGCCCGCGCTTCGAACAGCACAGGTCCGGTGTAGTCCGTTGCCGGTGCTGCGGCGCGAATGCCCATCAGTTCGCTGCCCGCCACGTTCAGTGCTTTGCGCACAGTGTCGGCACTCGGCAGCCCCGCCGGCGTCGGCGCATACGTCGAGTAGTAGTGATTCACCTGCGTGCCGTCGTCGGCCAGCGTGTTCATTCCCGCTTCAATCGCGGCGAATGAATGGTTCGCGCGCATCTCAGTGCCTTCGCTCGTGAGCAAATACTCCGTCGTATATATGAGGTAGTACGTTACGCGTGATTCATAGATCTGCGGGAACGCCCGCAGTGCCGCCGAACTGTCGCGGGCTTCCTGTTCCCAGTTGCGCGCCGACCAATCCGGATTCACCAGCGGCTCCATGTGCTGAACCACTTCGACGCGCGAAAAATCGTCGATATCCGAAGGCCGCGCCAGGCTGCTCAGATAGGCTTGCTTGCGCGAATAGGTTTCCACCGCTTCCTTGAAGGCCTGGTCGGTGGCGATCCACAGATCCTGCCGAAGCGAGTTGTAGTCGCGGTCAATACCCACGGTGCCTTGCGAGCCGATGAATCCGCGGAATCCTTCGTCGCTGATGAAATTCGAGCTGTCCAGCTTGTAGTCACCGACGCGCGCTTCCACGTTCATAATGCGGCTGCGGTTGTGATTCGTGTTAAGCAGGGCGCCGAATTCCCCGCTAACCTCGCGAATGTCCATGTCCAGCAGTCGGTATTCGATGTAATACGGCCGCACCGGCTGGTTCGAAGGGGGAATCGCGAGTTCCAGTCGCGATTTCGCGCGCGCCATCTCATCCTTCATAGCCTGCATGGTGTGGTCGCTATCGCTGGAGGCAGGCGCTTGCGCGAATACCATCGGTGCAGTGGACAACACAAGGAACAACGTGAGGCGTAGGGCGCGCATTATTGAAGGCCTCCCGCTTTCGCGTTGTCGTGCTGAGGCGCCGGCAGGATCGGTGGCCGATCCGTCGACGATTGTTTCTTCTGCACTTCGAGCTCGCTGGTCAGAATGGCGGGCGCCGATGCCGATACTGGCACGTATCCCGATTCCGCTCCACAGTAACCGTTGAAGACTTCCGCTGTGTCGCCCGTGGCCACGATTTTCGTCAACGCCGCGAGTGGTGTGCCCACAATATCCACGCCGCGCACGAGTTCATCCGGCCGCCCATCAGCAAATACCTTGTACACAACCAGCGGTTCTACCTGGAATGCCTGTGGTTGCCCGCGTCCGGTAAACGTGAACCCACCCGCGATATCGTCGATGAGCAACCCATAGGGTTTATTCTGTTGCTTGATTAGTTCGATCAGCTTCGCGCGCAACTGTTCGTTGCTTACTGCCTTATTGCTCTCCACGATCAAATTTCCCTGCCGCGAAACCGGCTGCGCGCCGATTTGCCTCCGGCCGTGCCCGTTCGAATGCGGGAAGTCTTTTAGCGGAGAGCGCGACATCTCGAAGTTTTTCAGAACGCCGTGATCGACTAACGTTACTCGTTGCGCGATCACACCCTCGTCGTCGTATTGGTAGTAGCCCAGCAAATCCTGTTTTCCCAGCTTCTTCATGGTCGCGTCGTCGATCACGCTGATAAATTCCGGCAAGATCTGCTCGTTCACTTTTTTCGCGAAGGTCTGGCCTTCGTTTACGTCCTTCTGCCGGTGACCCTCCGCGCGGTGCCCGAACACTTCGTGGAAAAATACTGCCGCGGCCCGGCCCGTCAGCAACGCCGGTCCCACAGTCGGGTCGTTCAACGGCGACACCACCAAACCTTCCATCTCCTTTCTTAGCTGCGCGGACGCCGCCAGCACCGCCTTGTCATCCGGCGCCTCGGAAGGATTGACCCAATCAAAGTTGTAATAACGGTTGATGTCCATTCCGTCGCCGGCTTTGCCTTGAATGAACAGTTCCAGCCGGTAGCGAATCTGCCCGAACTGTAGTTGCGTGCCTTCGGAATTCAATTGCAGGACGTTTTGCGCTTGCGCCGTAAACGTCACAATCGAGTTGATGATCGCCGGTGATTTCTGAAAATACGCGGTGTAATCGCGAACCTTCTGTTCCCACGGCTTGCGGTCCAGCGAAAACGGAACCCATGGCCCGGTGAATACTTGTGGCTTCTCTCGCGAAAAGTCCGGCGTTTGCCCTTCTTCGGTCTGCACTTTCACTTCTTTGCCGGTCTTGATCTTGATCAAGGCCTCCGCAGCCGCGCGGTATTGCTTGTCGGTTTCCAGCCAGATCGCCCGCCGCAACACGTCTGGATCGTCGTCCAGCGGCGCACTCGTTCCCGGACCGCCGTTGGGAGGCTGCCGCCCGTCCACCTTGTGTGTATTGTCCAGTGCGTAGCTTCCTGTCCGTACCGCCACTTCCAGCCAGCGGTTACGCGTGGAGTCGCTATTCAACAGCGCGCTGTTGGAGCCGGATACCGTCACTCGCTGCGTGTCTGTCAGCGTATAGCCGATGTAATAGGCGCCTGGATCCTGCGCTCCCAGCGTTTTCATCGACCGCTCCAGCTCCGCCTTCATCGCTATCAGCAGCGGCGACATCTTTTCGGACGAATCTTTATCGTTTGGGGCAGCGCTCAGGCGGCTCGCGCCCGCCAATCCCAGGCCCACGATCAGAATCAACCCGCCCAGAAGGGAAGTAGCATAGCAGCGCCGGCTGGCGCGATTTAGATGGCTCAAAGGTGCCTCACTCAAGATTAGACGCAAGTGTCAAGCGTCCAGTGTACGCCACCGCCTTGGGTCCGACAAAGCGCGGCTTGCGCATTGAGTGGCGGCCGAGTCACGTCAATCGGATTGGATGGCCTATCCGGGAAGACCGTTGCCAAACGCAAAAGACCCAGCGGCTGGGCGTCGCCGGGTCTTCATTTTTTCACTACGAACTCTCTTCACTCCTCGGATCGACTACCAGTATCGGGTTAGCCTACCGTTCTACGGTACACAAGCCGGCGAATTCGGCGGGCACTGTCCTCGCGTTGGCGTCGGCGCAGCCGAAGAACTCCTGGTCGCCACAATCGGAATCATGATCGCGGGAACCGCTACAATCACTCCCAGGGCGATCGCCGTTCCTCTGCTGATGTGGTGTACCTGCTGCATGCCGCTGGGACCCTCCAGGTTTGTGGCCGCAATCGCGTCGGTCAAGGTCGCAAGGGCTGCCTGCGCAAGCGTTGGCGCGGAGTTGTTGCCGTTTCTTACCGTGCTCATCTGGCCTGCTTTTACCATCACGCAAACACCAGCCAGGTTGCACACTTTTACCACGCCCTCAAACACGATCACGGTCATCACGTTGTTTTCGTAAGCCGTGTAGAAATCCGTCCCCACCACTCCGGCAACGCCTGCGGGGGTGTGCACTTCGAATTTTCCGTTTGGCTGGGTGATCTTCTGCGCCTGGGACCGCATCTTCCCCAGTCCGATTTCCAGGTCGGTCTGCTGGGTGGCTGCGTCGTGCTTGGTTACGTGCACCGAGGAATCCGACCCAACATTCAGGACCGACCCGTCATCCAGTGATAGCCGCGCGCGCGCATTCGCTTGCGTGTTGACCACGTCTTGCCAATCCACCACCGTTTTTGCTGACGCTGCCAGAGTTTTCGACCCTCTCGCGATACTCACCGCGGGAATGACGCGTGAAACTTCTCCTGCGCGCTGGCCCGCTGTTTGCGGGTCGGCCAGCAAATCATACGGCACAACCGTCAAAGCAGCCATGGCGCAAGCTAGCACCATCACGCGGAGCGAATTCGTCTTCATCAAGGACTCCTCGCAGGACAAACAGACGCTGTCTTCTTTTGTTACGCGAGACTGCCCGGCCGGTCAATTGGAATTGCCCGGAGTGTGCCCGGTTAACAAAGGAGCCGCCGCGATGAATGCCCCGGCACGTCTCTAGGCTTAGTGGAATACCGCCGCCGTCATGTCATCCCACTGCCGCGTCTCCCGGCTGAACCTCTGAGTGGCAGAAAACACCTGTTCTAGGAGGTCCAACGGAGACGCCTCGGCATTCTCCATGCACACCATTCTTGAGTCCCTCCAGGCCGAATTCCTCGTCTTTCGTGTTCCGTGCTTCGGTAAGCCCATCCGAGCAAAACAGCAGCGAATCGCCTTGTGCCAGGTACAACGAGAACTCGTCGTAGCACACTTCTGGAAAAAGGCCGGGAGTTATCCCCGCCAGCTGCAACGATTGGCAGTCTCCATCGCGAATCAGTAGCGGTCCTGGCATACCGGCGCTCGAGATTCGCATCTCTCGCGTCGCCGGGTAGAATAAGGCGTATTGCAGTGCGGTGTGCCTCGCGGGAATCCCGCGCAGGTGAAGCCGCGAGTTCAGCTAACCAAGCACACGGCTCGGCGTCTGGCCTGTCTTGTGCACACCCCTCAGCGTCCCAACTGCGAGCGCCGCATACAGGGCCGCCGGCAGCCCTTTCCCCGATACATCGCCCACATATAAGCCGATGTTGCCGTCTGACAATGCGAAGTAATCCAGGTAATCGCCGCCCACTTCCGTGACCGGCTGAAATTCATGCGATATCAGCACCCTGCCAATGCGCAGAGGTTGCGACGGCAGCATTGCTCCTTGAATTACCCGAGCTTCTTCCAGTTCGCTTTCGCGCAGCTTTTCGACGGTCGCTGAATCCGGCAAAGGCATAGCCGTAACCATGAGAACATCCGAAGGGGAGAAGTACACCGGGAGAGAGACGAACGGTGCCTCCACTAGAATAGCAGCCGCACGCCAAAATGAACCGTCGGCCTCAGGGGTTGTTTCCAAACGCACCATACCCGCAGATGGTCTTGTATCAGCACCCTCTGCAAGACACAATCACCTTATGAAGGCAATCGCCTGGATTGTTGCTGTGGCCGGTGTGCTCTTGGGAATCTACTACTACTATCTCAAGAGGCTGCCCACGACCGACGCCGGTACGGCACCGACACAGGCCATCAGCCTTACCGGGGTGCGCAGCGATCTATTGCAGATTGGCCAGGCAGAGCGAGGCAACATCGCATTGAATGGCAAATGCGCTTCTCTCGATGAACTGGTCTCTTCCGGGGCACTGACGACGAACCGCAGCGGCCACGATGGGTATATTTACCAGGTCATTTGTTCGGGCAGTGCCGACTTTCAGGTGATTGCCGAACATCCGCCGGCGCCGCCCGATTCCGGCATTCGCTATCCGAAACTCGCTCTCGATTCAATGATGCAGATTCAAGAAGTGCAGTAAACCCCTCTGGATTCCTCCGGAACTGACAATTTCCGCCTCTTGCGGGGAACTTTCCGTTTGCTGCATTCGTACCTATTCATGAGACCGCAAGAAGCGGCCCTGAGTGGAAGCGCCGCGGAAGGAGTGTCCTATGGGCGGAGATCTGATCGGATTAGTTGCAGTGGTATTGACATGTGGTCTGCCGGTAGCGGCACTCTACACCTATTACCGCGTGCGAAAGCTGCGTACCGAAGAGCGTTTGGCGGCTCTAGCGAAGGGCGCGGAAATTCCCATGGAGCCGGAGCTCTCGCAGTTTGCCCGCTCGCGCCGCTCCGGAATCCTGCTGGTCAGCGGCGGCCTTGGTTTTATGATTATGTTCGCTGCCATCGCTCGCATCGTTCACGAGCCGGAGACGCTCGTCGCTGCGGCCTTCGGCATCCTGCCGCTGGCGGTTGGCATCGGTTATTTCCTGGATGCCGCCCTGATTCACAGGGACTTGAAAGCTTCCTGAAGTTTGCAGGGCCGCATTGCGCGGAAGCGGGATTTGCCCGCCATTTTCTGAGCAGTGCTTTCTGTCGGGGAAAAGCACACTCGCTTCCGCGTCATCCGGTTTCCCGTAGAGCGCAACGAGCCATCGTTGCGCTTTCTTCATTTCCAGCCGACTCCCAGGGCTCCCGCCACGCCCTGTGCTAAAATCACCCCTCCATGCATCCCGCCATTCCACATCTACTTGAACTCCAGCGACTCGACCAGACCATTGCGACCCTGCGGAGCCATCTGGATGCTTTGCCAAAACGCATGCGGGATGCCGATGCGCAGCTGAACGGAGCCCGCGCCGCCGTCGTCTCCGCCAAGGAATCTCTGACCAAGGCTCTCGGCCAGCGCAAGCAGCTTGAACTCGAAGCCGAACAATGGAAAGAGCGCGCCAAGAAGTATCGTTCCCAGAGCAGTTCCGTGAAGACCAACGAAGCGTACAAGGCGCTTCAGCAGGAAATCGCTGGCGCGGAAGCCGAAGCTTCCAAAATCGAAGATCGCGT
>Ga0335077_10003757_pt1 | contig 18441 bp, 20 predicted proteins | sample Lox_Sample_31_FD_207151 | JGI IMG/M metagenome (GOLD analysis project Ga0335077, IMG submission 207151) | Soil microbial communities from Loxahatchee National Wildlife Refuge, Florida, United States - Lox_Sample_3.1 | ecosystem: Environmental > Terrestrial > Soil > Wetlands | place: USA... | reverse complement strand
AGCGCGACAACAGTAGCCCCTCATAGCTGTGCTTTCGCATACTTCGCTGGGATTGCATAAAGAATTGTTATAGAAGAAGATAAGAACCTTGTGAATGCCCCGAGGGTGGGTCAAAGCTATATTGGAAGCGGGTTGAGATTCAGAGGGTTGTTCTCCGATTCCGGTAACGCGCATTATCGTTCCGCAATCTCCTGTTCTCTCCAAAAGCAGATTCCTCGTCTCTGCGCTCCTCGGAAAACAAAGGAGGAAGGAGATTTGGCATGGGGGTAAGCCGAAATTAGCAAGATGATAATCAGACCTGCATCACTGGCGGACTTGCCCGCGCTTACCGAAATCTACAACTACTACGTGCAAAATTCCGACGCAACTTTCGACATTGAGCCTTTCACGCCTGAGCAGCGTTGTGGATGGTTCCGCGATCATTCGGAGTCGCATCGCTATCGCACGCCTGTTGCTGAACAAGATGGGGGGAAAATCCTGGGGTACGCCGCGAGCGGACGGTTCAGGAGTAAAGACGGCTATCAGACCACTGTCGAAGTAACTGTGTACTGTAGTCCTGGAGCAACGGGCAAGGGAATCGGTGCTGCACTGTACCGTGAGCTCTTTCGATTGCTTGCAGGCGAGGACGTGCATCGGGCAGTAGCAGGAATCGCGCAGCCGAATCCAGCTTCGAACGCGTTGCATGAACGATTTGGATTTACCAAGGTGGGCACGTTCACGCAGGTCGGGCGGAAGTTCGGCAGATACATAGACGTACTGTGGATGGAGAAAGTCATCGGGCATTAAGCGGCAAGTTGAAATCGGCACGAGGGCCAGCTAAAGTTTAGTTACCAACCATCTTGCCGGGATGGCGGAATTGGCAGACGCGCACGGCTTAGGACCGTGTGCCGAAAGGCGTGCAGGTTCAAGTCCTGTTCCCGGCACCAAACGCCCCTGCTCACGCCCGCACAGCGCCTCAAGTTCAAGTCCTGTTCCCGGCGCAAGACCCTCCTATCCAGCGGCGCTATTCGTTTCGGAGTACGCGCATGGGATCAACCCGCATCGCGCGGCGCGCGGGGACATATGACGCCACGGCGGCAACCTGGATCAAGAGCAGGACAGCGGCTGCAAAGGTCAGCGGATCCCGAGGGCTTACTCCGTATAGGAAATGGGTGAGCACTCGGGTTAATAGCAAGGCTAGAGATAGTCCAAGCATCGCGCCACCGGCGGCTAGGCCCAAGCCGTGTTTGAGCACCAGTGCGGCCGTATCGCGCATCTGCGCGCCGAGAGCCATGCGTATTCCGATTTCCTGCTGGCGCTGGGCCACGGCATAGGCCATCACGCCATACAGTCCGAGCGCGGCCAAAAGCAGTGAGGCCGCACCTAGGATCGTCAGGAGCGAGCTGGCCACCCGAACGGGCACAAATGCCGGCTCGGTGTAGGCGTCAAGCGTTTGCAGGACAAGTGGCTCGACCGACCGATCCAGGGCATGAATCTGCTGCTGTACAACGGAGATCAAGGCGCGGGGATCGCCCCGAGTTCGCACCAACAAGTTCATGTAAAGGGAGGCAATCGGCCGTTGCGGATAGGTGAAATAGACCAACGGAGTAGGTGGTTCGTTCAGTGAGTTGTACTTGCCATCTGCTGCGACGCCGATCACAGTGAAGGTATCTAAGGGCGCAATGCCCACGGCCATGAGAAATCTCCTGCCGACTGGATCGAGGCCTGGCCAATAGCGCCGTGCCATCGTCTGATTGATGACGGCTACGCTGGGTCGGGTCGCATTGTCGGCGTCAGTGAAATCGCGGCCTAAGAGGACCGGAATCCGCAACACGGAAAAATATCCCGGCGAGGCAATGATGAACGAAACCAGACGGTTTTCATTGGCGGCCATGGCGTGCTCTTCAATCTCGGCAGTGCCGCTGAACGTCCCCCCGGGGCTCAGCGGCGGAGTATTAACAAATGCAGCAGCCGATCCTTTCACTGGATTCAGCCGCTGCAGCACGATGGTTTGCAGCCAACAGAAAACGGCCGTGTTCAGCCCCACGCCAAGCGCCAGCATCAGCACGAGCATTGCGGTGAAGCCTGTATTCCGCCGCATTACTCGAAGGCTAAAGCGAATATCCTGATACATCGCGCCCCGGCTCATCCCCACACGTATGGCGCGAAGTATACCGCTATGGCGCCGGGCACTCAATCGCCGGCGCGTATTGCTGTGCCATCAGCCTCCAGAACCTTGCAGCCATCGGCCGGAGGTGAAATCTTGGCTGCGAATTGGCTTCCACTCTGCTCCTGCGTGGTGGGCAAACTCAGAGCCGTAGCCAGGCTTTGTGCCAACATTCTGGGCAGCGTGCGGTAAAGCTGGCGGCGAAGGTCGCGGTAGCCTTGAGTACCAGCGAAAAGGTCCGACATTAAAGTTCTGAAGCTGGCGCTTGCGGCAGTGAATTGAATGGTGCGTTCCAACACGGTTTCACCCATCCACGTCCCACTGTAGAAGCGGTCAGCCATTTGGGCTGCGAGTTCTAACTCCGGCAGGAAATCTTGGCGCAAGAGTTCGCGATAACGTTCGGGTTCGTTGGCCAGCAAAGCCTCGGTCAAGAGTTCGGCTGAGCGCATTGCGTAGTAGAGACCTTCGCCGGTGATCGGATCGACGAATCCTGCCGCATCGCCGATGAAGGCCCAACCTTCACCATCCACTGGAACTTCCGAGAATGTTTCTTCGCGCAGGGACGGTAGGATATGCGAGTAAAACTGGGCTCCAGAGTAATCGAGCCCGAGGACATCCAGTTCACGCTTGAGGAGCGATCGTAATTCGGACGTAGTCTTATCGTTCATTTTGCCGCAGATTCCGGCTGAGAAATGATCGGAGCGCGGAAAAATCCAGAGGTAGCCGTGGAGGTCAGGCAGAAATTGGATTCGCATCAGTTGACTATGCCCGGGAACAAAGTAACCGGCCGTAATCATCAAATCTTCGGGAGCAAATGCCTTGGTGAATTGCTTTCGAAAACTGTTGCGGGCGCCAGCCGCGATAATTACATACTCTGATTCCCATGATGTGCGATTCGATTGCAGATGCCAGTGATCTCCTGAACGGACGATTTGAGTGATTCGTTGGCAAACGATCTCTGCACCGGCAGTCCGCGCGCGATCAAGCAGAAGGGCGTTCAAGATGCGTCGGGAAAAAATAGCGATCGGCTGCTGAAGGCGAAACGAGACTGGTCGCCGGGATGGACTCACGAGTTCACATTCACGGACCCAATTCCGCGGCTCGTTGCATTGGGAGAGAAAAGGCCAGCTGGCGATGGCTTTGTGAGTAATGCCGCCGCCGCAGGGTTTTTCCCAGGCAAGCTTCTCGTCGAACAGCGCAACGCGGTGATTCGCTTGCGCCAGCAGAGCTGCAGCCACCGCTCCCGCCGGCCCCCCGCCGACAACAGAAATCTTCTTGGATCTGGGTGCTGGCATTTAACCAAGCATTAGACTACACGCGGCTGACGATTTGAGCCGAACCAGAAAGGATGTTTCGACAGACCGGACTTGCGCAGATCCTTGGCGAGACTTGCGAGAGCTCCGTGGCTGCTTCAGGTTACTGAACCTGGTTCAATCCTTGATAAATCGCGAGCCCGGCGATAACCAGGATCAAGGCTCCGGAAGCCGCCCCCAGCCATTTGACGAAGGGAGTGACCTTGTTGAGTTTGGCCATGATCTCTGCCTGCTCCTGCGCCATCCCGGAAGCAGATTCATCGAGAAAAAGCTGATCGTCCTCGTGCATGGTGAGGGTGCTGCGGTAGATGAGCAGGATGACCAGAACGGTGGTCAGTGCACCCCAGAGAATCAGCGGCCACATCAGCATGGACATCATATGCCACCTCGGTGCTGATCTGTCGATCCTGAGACCCTGGCCCGTGCTGGTCGTGGCCCCACAACCCGGCAAGGAGGGTCCCACGCACGGATTATAGCTCCAGAACGCAAGGGGAAAATGGTTTTTGTTTTGAACCGCGACCATCAGCCCGAAAAGGTCATCTAACCTGTAAGCAGAGGTGCCGCTAGCATTTTGACCGCTTTTGTTATAATAGCTAACGATTTCAAGGAGATAACATGGCAACAACAACCACCCCGACCACCCCGGAAACTAAGCCGAAAGCAGCCCCGATTACGTTGACTCCCAACGCCATCAAGAAGGTGAAAGAGATTATGGCGCAACAGGACCCAATTCCTGCTGGGCTGCGCGTAGGTGTAGTCGGTGGCGGCTGCTCTGGTTTTTCTTACTCGATGAGCTTTGAGAACAACGCTGGATTGATGGACAAGACCTTCGATATGGAGGGATTGAAAGTTTATGTTGATGCTACGTCGGTCATGTATCTGCAAGGTTGCACCGTGGATTATGTCGAGACGCTTGAGGGTGCGGGCTTCAAGTTTGATAATCCGAATGTGAAGAGTACTTGCGGGTGCGGATCATCGTTCAACGTTTAAGAGGCGGTCCCCATTTTTCGCGTTAACAAGCTCCACCGAATTGGTGGGGCTTTTCTATTGCTGAGGACCTTGGTCCGGTGGAAAGGGAGACTGAAAGCCTTGCGGCTGGGGCTGCGCCGCCGGTGCCGGCGACGATGTCATTCCGCCTGGCGATCCAAAAGACGAACCTTGGCCGAATGCAGACCCTTGCCCGAAAGAAGAACCTTGCGTTCCGAAGGGCGAGTTCTGCGTACCTGGTTGGCCCTGTAGTCCTGGCTGCGCGACCCCGGCTGATTGCATTCCGGGCTGGAAAGGAGTGGTGATGAGGCCGCCATTATCCAAAGTGGGATCGTAGATAAACTGCCACTGGTTGTAGTGATCTTTCTTGTTGAAGATGCGAATTGATTTCTCTTTGCTGAGGCTGGCTACGCCAAGGATGGGTCCTCCAGCGAAAGCGTTGGTTGAGGAGAAACTTCCTTGGCTGGGTTGCCCCGAGACCCTCTGATCCGCGCTGCTCGAGTCTGTTCCTTCGCTCTGATCTTGAGTGCCCTGGTTGGGATTTGTTGCTGATTGCGGCGGTCCCGAAGAGGTGCTGCCGCCGAAGCTCGAGCCGGGACTGCCTCCGCCGAATGTGCTTCCGCTATTTCCGCCAAAAGTGCTTCCGCCGAATGAGCTGTTGTTGCCGAAACTGCTGTTGCTACCAAATCCGCCGGAACTGGCCTGTGCGGCCGCCAGATTTGAAACCGAAGTTGCTCCGGCAATGTTTGAGCCGAAAGCTGTTTGGACTTCGCCCATGTGTAGAAGCTTGAAATCTTTTCCGGTGATCGGGTCCTTGTAACGCCGGCGTAAGAAACGAACGTTGTTGGTGTTTTCCAGGTCTTCAATCTTGGTGGGATAACGGCCGAACTTCTTGACGTAATGTTTGATTGCGCGCGAATACTGCACTCCGCGATGAATCATTTCCTCCTCGCGATCGCGTTTCACCTGCCGGGTAATCAACGGTGCCGCTGCGGTCATCGCAATGGCGAGCAGCGCCACAAAAAGAATGATGGTGATGAGCATGTAGCCGCGCTCGTTGCGACGACGGAGGGAAAATGCTGACGGTGTAAACAACTTCATTGCTTTATCAATTGGAAGTTGGCAATCTGCACTCGAAGATTTCCAATTGCCGACTTCCGATTGCCCATTAGCCTCATCCTTGTGTCAGCGGTATGCTCTGCCGGTTGTTGGTTAACACATCCTCAATTTCGACCGACATGGGGCCAATGTGCAGAACCTTGTAGCGACGATCCACGATCTCGCCTTCACCCGCGATGAATACATCTTCACCCTGTGAGAGGAAAATCTTCTTCGGTTCACCCGGACCGCTAGCAAAACCGTAAAACTTGAGATTGATCGGCGGCGGAGGCGGAGGGCCTTGCGGCGGTTCCGGCATCTTCGGCCGGTCCGTGGTGACCTTGGCTATCGGTTTTGGCATCTCGGCCTGAGCCAGAAAGATGTTTCTGCCATTGCCTTGGTATTTGGTTTTCTCGCTGAGATCCAACCAGTCGTAACGCAGGCTGGGATCGATGGAGTGCGGGGCCGAAGCGGACTTGCGGGTGCTGGTTCTGGCAGCGGTTCGGGACCGAGCAGTGGGAACTGTCCGGGTCACAGAAACCGCGGGAGTAGCCGTGCTAGCAGCGGCAGGCACAGGACTTGGCCCGGAGAAGAACATGCGGAGCACCAGCACCGCTGCGATGCCCATGAGAACAACCGCAGCGATCAGCTTATTTCGGTTCTCAGCCCCTACTTTCACCTATGCGACACCCGTCCTTAGGTAAGTTTCCATTTTCATTTGCAGCCTCACAACTCCGTTTTGTTCACCGCCCAGTTCAACACTATCCACAATAAAGAATGTCGGCGCACGTTCCAAAGAGTTGATGAAGCGAACTAATTGCAGATAATCGCCGGCCAAGTCGGCGTCGACCTCGACCCTTTGCAGGCCCAGGGTTTCGGGATCTTTCATCGAATATTTGAAGCTGCCAATCTTCACTCCATTTTCAGTTGCAAGTTTCCCCAAGTTATCGGAAATTGCCGAATCCTGGGCAGGAAAGCGCTGCTTGTAGAAATCTTCAATCTGCTGTTGGGCCACAGGAATTTTCTTGTCGATCCCGCGCAACGGCGCGACCTCGCGTGTTTTCTGCTGCAGTTCCTGCCACAGTTGGTGCATGTGGGTCTGGCGCGCTGTGGCAGAGCCGATCAAGGGAGAGAAATAGACCAGCACGGCAGCGACATCGATCAGCGCCATGGCGAGCATTGCGATTTTCACCCTGCTACGTGTTTCGCGCAGATCGGGCACTAGGGAGTGCCTCCTTGGGCAGTTTGCTCCGGAGTCTCCGGCACATATAGCGCACTGATGTCGAACTTCACCGTGTCTCCTTGATTACCGCTGTTGGCAGCTTCGGCTGACTCCTGCTGGATCTGAGTCTGTCGAAAATGCTTCGACGCTTCCATTTTGCGAACCAGTTCTAATGCCCGCTCACGCGAATCCCCAGCCACCACCAGCTTGATTGCCAGATCATTCTCGTTGGTTAATTCCGGATGGATTGAGACCACATGGACCCGTGGCGGCATCACGTCTTCCAAATTCTCAAATACACGTGTCCAGGAAAATGCCTTGCGATAAAAAAGATCGTTGAGGAATTGTGAACGATCGCGCGTGTTGGCATTTTGCGGCGCGTTCATCAGCGCTTGGGCGTCGGCACGCTCTCGGTCGCGCTCTGCAATCTGTTGCTCGTACTGACTGATCAATACGCGATCTTTTCGTGCCCCAAGCCAAGCATTGAATGTGAGATAGAGTAGCGCAAGCGATAGAACACCGAGCGCCGCCAGTGCGCCGCCCCATTGCAGCCAGAAGCGCCGCGAGTCCTCGTACGGCTGAGTTGCGAGATTAATGTCGAGACGCATTTAAGAAAGCAATGCCCCCAGTACTCCGGCCATTCTCCATTTAGGCACCGAACCGAAGCTGGACCCCAATTGCGCTGAGCTGACCAATTCCTCTACCGGGACGCCGGTTTGGGCGGCGAATGCCGGAATGGCCGCTGAATCGGCCAATCCTGCAACAAAGATCTTTTCGAGATCCAGGTGATAGGTATCCTGAAAGAAAACGATTGATGGATAGACTTCCTCGCCCAATTGTTCTCCCGTGATCTTTACCCCCCAAGCGTTTTCCAGAGTACGGAAGAGCAGGAGCTGTTGCCCTTGCACGATGGCAATGCTCGCGGTTCGGGCATCCACCTTGACTACCATTACCGGTTTGTCCGCCTGGGTTGCACCTAGCGCAGCCAGCATAGAAGGCAACACTACGCCTGGAGCGTAGCCCGCCTCGCGAAACGCGGATTCATAATCCTCGATCACACTGCTCAAGGCCACGGCCGCGATCACACGTAATCCGCTCGCAGCAGACTGCGTGTGGTAAGAGACCTTAGCTTTCTCCACGTCAAAGGGCAGTGATTTTTTCAGCCGAAAGCGCACTACGCCTTCCGCCTCCTGGCGGTTGCTTGGAAGTGTTTCGAAGTCCAGCAGAGCCACACGTACCGCTGTATCAGGCAAGACTGCGATCACGTCACGGGAGCGGCCGCTGACTGCGCCCAGCGTCTCGCGAATGACGCGGGAAACCCCTTGGCGATCTTTCAGATTGGCTTCCGTAAGATCGGGAACCAGGCTGCCAGGCGACAGTTCGCCGGCGGCGCATGCCTCGACCATGTCCCCGCGCTCGGACATTCGCCCGGCGAGGACGCGATCGGCCGCAACCTCACAGGCCAGCCTAGGTTTGGATCGTGAACTCAAGTTGGACACTAATACCTCTTCTTATAGAACGACGGAATCCTGAGATTTGCAATATCTGGAAGGGCACTCAACGTACTGACCCAACGCCTAGCGGCTACTCTCGATAAATGTAACTTTATTGATCTCCTTGAGCGTCGTCAGGCCCATTCTGACACGGTCGAGCGCGGACTCGCGCAGAAATCGCATACCTTCCTCGCGCGCCGCACGGCGGATCTCGGAGGTGGGTTTCTTCAGCAAGATCATTTCGCGAATGCGGTCACTCAGATCTAGCAGTTCATGAATTGCGGTACGCCCGCGGAACCCTGTGCCCGCGCATTCGATACAGCCTTGTCCCTCATAGAACGCGATTTTCGACCACTGCTCGGGGTCGAGCCCGCTCGCCTCAAGCGTTTCAGCGTCGTAATGCACTTGTGCCCGACAAGATTCGCAGATCAGGCGGACGAGACGTTGGGCCAAAATGCAGTTCAAGGCAGATACAAAATTGTAGGGTTCAACCCCCATATTCAGGAAACGACCAATCACGTCGACTACGTTGTTTGCGTGAACGGTGGTGAATACGAGGTGGCCGGTGAGTGCAGACTGAATGGCAATTTGTGCGGTTTCGGTGTCGCGAATTTCGCCCACCATAATCTTGTCCGGATCATGACGCAAAATGGAACGTAACCCGCGGGCAAACGTCAGGCCTTTTTTCTCGTTTACAGGAATTTGTGTGATGCCCCGAATCTGATATTCGACTGGATCTTCGATGGTGATGATTTTGTCTTCGTCGGTCTTGATCTCGTTGACGGCTGCGTACAGCGTCGTGGTTTTGCCGCTACCGGTGGGTCCGGTGACCAACACCATCCCGTAGGGCTCTTTGATGTAGCGGCGGAATTTACGCAAATCCTCATCATCGAAGCCGACCACATCGAGCGTGAGCTTATGGAACTTCTCGCTCATCGACTCTTTGTCGAGCACGCGAAGAACAGCGTCTTCGCCGTGGATCGACGGCATGACTGACACGCGGAAATCGATGGGCCGCTCGGGTGTCCCGTACTTCACCCGGAAGCGACCGTCTTGCGGAACGCGGCGCTCGGAGATGTCGAGCTCGCTCATGACCTTGATACGAGAGATGATCGTCGAGTGATGCTCTTTGGCGATGGGCGGCATCGCCTGGGTGAGCACACCGTCGATGCGGAACTTGATGCACACCGAATCGTCCCGTGTTTCGATGTGAATGTCGCTCGCCCGCCGCTGCAGCGCGGTGAAAATCGTGGTGTCGACTAGACGAATGATCGGGCTGATATCGCCTTGGGCCGTAAGGCGATCAATGCTGATGCTTTCTTCGGTTCCCGCCTCGTCTTCTCGAACGACGTTGAGGGCAAAACCCTCGCTGGCGTCCTCCAGAACGCGCTTGGATTGCTCCGTCTTCTTGAGGATTTCGCTGATCTGCCCGAGCGTGGAAACCTTGGTGATGATGCGCTTGCCTAACAGCAAGCTGATTTCATCGATCATCATCAGCTGACTGGGATCGGCGATCGCAATGGCGAGCCGGCCGTCTGCCGTTTCTTCCAGGGGCACGAAGTTGTAACGGAACATCAGGTGGACAGGAATTTTCTTGAAAAGATCGTGATGAAGCTGGAAATTGTGCAGATCCACGAACTGGCAGCGGTATCGGCGTGCGATGTCCTGGGCTTTTTCGAGTTCCTGATTGGCAACCCCGGTGGCGCCACGGCCGCCGTTGCTGCCGCCCGCCACCGTTGCTTTGTTATCTAACGCGGTTTTGTTGTCCGGTACTGTTGCCATTACAAACCTATTGCTTCGATCCCAGGCTTAAAGTGAACGGGAGTCTGTGCTTCTAGTGGATGCTCGATCCCAGGGTAAAGATGGGCAGATACAGCGAGATCAGTATTCCACCCACGAAAATTGCCATGATGATCAGAATCACCGGCTCGATCAAAGCCATGGCTGCACCCAACGCAGTTTGCACATCCTCCTCGTAAAACTCCGCTACAGAATTCAGCATCGCCGGAAGCGCTCCGGTGGATTCGCCGACTTCGATCATCTCCACGGAAAGATCCGGAAACATTTTCTGTTGCTCCAGGCTTTTTGCTAATGCCTGGCCTTCACGCACGTGCACCGCAGCATCCTTTATTCCATTGAGGATTCGGCGGCTGCTCATGGAAGCGCCTGCCGTTTCCAGGGAGGGGACCAGCGGCATACCTCCCGCGAGCAGGGTAGAGAGCATGCGTGAGAAATTCGCGACTTGGTATTTCAGCCACACGTCACCCAACACTGGCATCCTCAGGATGCCGCGATCCACAGTTTCCGCGCCCTTGTCTGTCCGCTTCCATTGCCAAAGCATGAGTATCGCAACGATGACAACTACAACCAGAATCGGGGCATACCTTTGGGCATGGGTCCCGACGTTCAGCATGATCAGTGTGATAGCAGGCAGCTGGGCGTCCATATCCTGATAGAGCTTGGCGAACTGCGGCACCACGTAGGTGACCAGGAAGATCATCATGGCGAAAACAACGGTCACCAGCAGGGCTGGATACACCATCGATACGGCCAGTTTTTTCTTAAACGTCAGCGCCATACGCTGGAAGGCGATGTAACGGGAAAGGACCTCCTCCATGTTGCCGCTCTTCTCTCCCGCCATTAGTGTGGTCGTGTAGATCTTTGGAAAAACACCCTGGGCTGCGAAGGCGTCAGATAACAACTCTCCGCCTTTGACGCGATCGCGAACATTCTGCAACAGTGACTGCAAGTACGGATTTTTCTGCCGCTTGATGAGCAGATCGAGCGATTGCAGGATTGGCAGCCCGGCTTTGATAAGAGTCAAAAACTGCTGATTGAAAATCAAGAACTGACTCTGCTTGACTTTCCCGCGGCGACGAAACGAGAAGTCGCCAGACAAGACTCCGCGCGGCTTGACCCAGTAGACCAGAAAACCTTGCTGTACGAAGCGGTCGCGAACTTCGGCTTCCGAATAGCCGTTCTCCACCTGCTCCTGCAGGTGCCCTCGTTCATCCGCAACTTTGATCAGGAATTCCGGCATTGGTAATCAGTTACTCTGCGCGCCCCACCCAAGTCTAACATTCAAAGCGCGACGGTCGTGTGAATTGGGGGTCAAAAGCGTTCCGACAGTAATCTGTGCAGCTCCTCAAGAAGTTAGTTGCAACCAACAACTTAGGACCTACTGTCCAAAGTTCTCGTCGATTACTTCGACTCCATTGGGGACCCTGAAGTCGAATTGCGTGTCGGCGATTTTGACATCCTCCCGCGGATCACTAAAACGGTACTCAGTCGTGGAACCGTCCGCCTCCTCGATTACGATGCGCCTGATCCACCGGTTCGGGGTAATCTCCAGCAAAACCTGGTTGATGCGGTCAGCAAGGGCTTTTGGCACACCACGTAATACCACGTCACCCGGGTCTAACGGCGGCACATCTGGAGCTAGAGACAATCCCCGTAACTCCTTCTCCAGTTTGGTCTTGCCGAGCAAGAACGCCAATGGCGAGCGCAAATCGTCCAGCTTCCTCATTTCAGTCCTACGAACCTGACTCTCGCCGGGAACGTAAAACCATGCTTCTTTGCCATCACCCACGAACAGCTTTGCTCTAGGAGAACGATACTCCCAGCGCATCTTGCCGGGTTTTTTCAGCCACAGGGTTCCCGATTCGGTTCTTTCAGTTCCTGCCCCGGAATAAATCTCGGTAAATTCGCACTCGAGGGTCCGTAAGTGGTTATAGTGCTGATCCACAGCGTCGGCAATGGCGCGGACGTCGGTTGCATAGACCAGCGAAAGGGATCCGAGGACTAGGACAGCGACTATGTTTGTCAGAACCGGGCTGATGCTCACGATCTCAGTTTATCGAATGAAGGCTCCTTCGCGAGGCGCATCGTCGGACTCCAGTGAACCCTATTCAACCAGCGCAACACCTGCGGACCGAGCTGCGCGTCGCAACTTGGCGTCGAGGGTCGCCAATGGAGGGCTCTCGCGCAGCGCCAGCTCCAAATAGGCGGTATCGTATTCCGTTAGTTCCTGCTGGCGAGCAACTTGGAGTACTTGCTCAAACGCGCGTGCGGGTGGCATGGGTTCGACGGTAATCGGCAGTTTCGAAATACGCCGAAGCAATCCGGTCACCTGGGCGGTTGTGATGCGTTTGCGGCGCTCGGCCGTCAGAAGCGCATTCGCTACCTCCATTGACCAAATGGCAGGAACCAGCGTCTCCGCTCCCGCCGAAAGCAGATCGAGAAGTGCTTCGGTAAACCCGGTAGCTTCATCCTCGAAGCACCACGCTAGCGTGACGGACGCATCCAGTACGAGGCGCTTAATATCGGCGGCCTTCATCGATCAACTCGCGTATGGTGTTCTTGCCCAAGAGAGCGCCCTTACGCAGTTCGCGAATGTCGCGAACTAGCTGGCTGGGATCAGCCTGTCCCCGGTCCTTGGGAGGAACGAGCATGGCAACGGGTATGCCTCGCCGCGTGATTTGGATGGTCTCTCCGCGAGAGACATGCCTGAGCAGCTCATTCAGGTGTGTCTTGGCGTCGAATGCCCCCACCGTCTTCATGAAATACTCCTCAAGCAATTAAACTAGTTTATATGTCTTGCAACCGGTCGACGTAGATCGAATACTGGAGCGTGCCCGAGGCTTTTCGCAGCCATGGGGAAGCGCCTACCACACGCTCCAGAAGGGGATTGTGATAAAGCACGTAAACTCGCCTGGGGTTCTCTTGAAGCGAGCGATCCAGATTCGCAATCAACGCAGCTAAGGCCGGTTCCAGCAGAGGATTAAATAGATACAGAATCATCGGTTCTGGCGGGAAGACGAAGTCAGCGGCATCGCGACAAATTGTTTCGATTTTGAAGCATTCTTGCGAGTCATGCTTGTAGTTTTGGACATTTTCCTGCGCGATGCGATGGAGTTCCGGCAATCGTTCGATGCCGATGATCTTTCGAAAAGGATACTCCGCAGCCATTAGCAGCACACGCCCTTTCCCCGAGCCAATGTCCAGAAAGACGAATTCGCTGAAGTCAATGTCGAATTTAGCCATCATCTCTTGAAACAGAGCGGGATCGGTCGGCTGATAGGGCGAGTACAGAAGGCCTAGAAAGCGATTGCGCACGTTGACGGTGGCGCTGGTTGTGTCGACGCGGTGGTCCCAGTCGTAGTCGACATCACCATATCGTTGGCGGCGGCGATCAGGCAGCGACTCCCGTAGGAACTGCCAGATCAATCCGGCAGATTCGGCGACAGCCGTGATAAAGCCGCGGCGATGAACCTGATCGCGGAACCATTGGAGAAAGCTGACACCGAGGTTGGCGTCTTGTGGCGACAAACTGGGCCATTTTAGGCGGAATGCTACGAAGCCCCAAGGTCTTCGGGCCGGAACCGCACCGGAGGGGCGACATAACCCGGAGGGGTGCCTTTTGTTATGAAAGGGAAGTTGTCGGGATCGCGAACCTCAACGCGTCCGCCCGCCACTAGTTTGTAAGCGTGGCCGAACGGATCCAGTGGCAAAGTTCGCAACAACCTAACTGTCTGAAGGTCGGTGAAACTCGATGGCAGGTTGCCGGTTTTCTGCTGGTATACGGAAATCAACTTCTGTAGGTTGGTGACGTCCTCATCCACCTGCAAGGCGCGCAGGTGAGTGATCGCGTTGGCGCGAATGTATGGATCTCTCACGGTCTGGTAAGCCGTTGACCACATGATTTGCGCCATTGGCAATTCCCCGGCATGTTGCGCCATCTCCGCAGCCATAACTTTCAGCGCCGGATGTGCGTTGGGCACTTTGGCGCCGCGCGCAAACGCATCCGCCGCCTTCGCATATTCTTTCAGCTCCATGTAGTAGATGAAACCAAGATTGTAATAGAGCTTCCACTCGTCAGGATTATTGCGAATGCCGAATTCCATCAGCTGAATTGCTCGCTGCGGCATGCCAGAGCCAAAGGGCGGCCGCGGCGCAAGAAAATTGGCGCCGAACTCATAGGCCACAATCAGATGAGGATCGAGGGTAGTGGTGATCTCTAGTAATGGCGCAAGCAGGTTGTAATCTCGCGCGTGCTGGTAGTGTTTTGTGCCAAAGTACTGGACAGCACGGGTCCAATACAAGTCGGCGAGCAATCCATCGTACCCAAGGCTGAATCGCTTTATGACTTTCGGCGATGGGATGTAGAGCGGTTCTTCGGTCGACGTTTGAGTTCCAATACGATCGAGATGATGCAAGGCAAAGGCCGAGCTTACGAGACAGACCAAGAGCGCGCCAGCGGCTATCTTCGTAGTTCGCGCGGACGGTTTCATTTCAGGTTTCGACGCTCGAAAATCAGCACCGAGCCGCAGATCGCCATGCCCGCATAAACCAGCGCATAGATCGTGTTGGAGATAATCAGTTGAGTGCTGACCGCTTGCTGGTGGGCGACTGAACTGATGACATTTAACGAGGAAAGATTGGGCAGCAAATAGGCTGCACCGGTAGCTAGCCAGCGGGTGAATCCTTGTGCCATGCCGGCGAATCCGCGGAGATCTGCGGCGAAACTCCCGATAATGAACAGCGAAAATGCGAAAACCGCTGACAGCAGAGGTGTGGAGAATGACGAGAACAGCAGAGCGATGGCCGTGATCATCAAAAATTGCAAAATAATGAAATACAGGGCAACGACAATCCAGCCGTCCGCCGCCTGAAAGCCATGAGCGACATACAGCAATGCGCCGAATACGCCAATCGCCATAAAAAATGTATTGACGACCAGCGTGCCGGCGAGGCCCAGAAATTTTCCTACGATGAACTCCCAGCGCTGCACCGGACGGGACAGCACGGTGTAAAGCGTGCGCTTATCGATCTCTTTCGATACCAGGCTGATTCCGATGAATATGGCAATAACGATGCCAAACAGAGAAACCGCTGTGAGGCCAAGGTTCACAACCACCAGCCGCTCGATGCCGATGGAAATCTGTCCTACCAGGATGGCCGCAGCCGACATCAGCAGGGCAAACGCAATCAGGTTGTAAAGCACACGATCGCGTACCGCTTCTCGGAACGTATTCGCGGCAATATAGCTGGCCCGCAGGCTCACGAGATCACCCCCGCGGCAGTTTGCGACACTTGAATTTTGCGTACGAAATATTCTTCCAAGGATGTTCGAACCGGAGTGACGGAAATGATGCGCAGGCCTTCCCGCCGCAACGCATCAATGGCTGCATCTTGATTCGCCTCGCGCACGACGGCCCGAACCGTATCGCCAACCAGGTGGCACTCAGTTGTCAATGAGTTCAATGAAGCCGGGATCGAATTGCCGTGCCAAACGATCTCTGCTTTACCCTCGACCGACGAGGTCAAGTCTTCCACCGCACCCACGCCGCGCAATTCGCCTTGATGAATAATGGCGACCCGGTCGCAGAGAGACTCGGCGTCGGACAGGATGTGGGTGGAAAAGAACACGGTTTTTCCCTGTCGCTTGAGCTCCTCCATGAGGTCGCGAACTTCCCGTCGCCCCATGGGATCGAGGCCAGACATCGGTTCATCGAAGAACAGCACTTTGGGATCGTGAAGGATGGCCTGCGCAATTCCGACGCGTTGCAGCATTCCTTTGGAGAATTTCCTCAACTGGGTTCCGGCAGCATCCTGAAGACCGGCGCGTGCGAGGACTTCTGAAACTTTGCGCCGCCGCTCTGAGCTCGAAACTCCCGATAATTGAGCGTAGTACTCCAGGAGTTCACTTGCGGTCAGGTAATCATAAAAATACGGGTGCTCCGGTAAGAAGCCGATTTGGGCTTTCACCCGCGGATCGTTAATCTGCATCCCCAGGATTCGAGCCGAACCGCCCGTGGGAAAAATCAATCCCATCAGCAACTTCAAAGTTGTCGTTTTGCCTGCCCCATTGGGGCCGAGGAATCCGAAAATCTCGCCATCCTCGACGTTCAAAGTCAAAGGTCGCAACGCAATTCTGGGCCGCTTCCGCCAAAAGCCGACGGAGTAGGTTTTTTCAAGCTCAAGAATTTCGATTACAGGCATCGGGGAAAGAAGCTTTTGCTCGCTCAGCACTAAAGATTATATGGAGATAGATGCGTTCTGCTGAGGTTACGAAGGTAAATTACAGTCCGGCTTAAAGCAAAGGCATGGCGGCCCGGGTGCCGTTCTTATTGCTGCCCAGCACAGGAAACGAAGCTTCAATTTCATTCTGGAATTGGCCGGTGGATCGACCAAATGTCCGGTTACGAAAGTATTTCGGGATGTCACTCGCACGCTCAAGCATGCACGCATCGTCACTATAATTCGAGCACCGGGAGATCCCTCAATTGTCTTCTGCGGTCATGGAACTGGCGCGTCGCGAGGGGCGTCAGAACGTCTCGAAATTGTTTTCCTCAACGGGAAAACGCACGTTTGTGTTGTGTCTTTTTCTGGTCGCAGTCACCCTGGTGGTTTACAACCCAATCGTAAGAAATGGGTTTATCAACTACGACGACCCGCAATATATCACCGGCAATCCTCAGGTTCCTAGCGGGCTGACGTGGAAAACGATTCGGTGGTCGTTTACAAGTTATTATGACGCGAATTGGCATCCATTGACTTGGCTGTCGCATGCTCTGGATTACCAGTTATTCGGCCCCAAGCCGGCTGGCCACCACTATGTCACGGTGCTTTTCCATGCTTTGGACGCGGTCTTGCTCTTCTTGCTATTTCAATCGGCCACGGGATTCACCTGGCGCAGCTTGATGGTCGCGGCCTTATTCGCGCTGCATCCGGTAAATGTGGAATCTGTGGCTTGGGCGGCGGAGCGCAAGAACGTGCTGAGCATGTTGTTTTTCCTGCTCACTTTCCAGGCATATGGATGGTATGCGCGAAGACCAGAAATAAAACGTTATCTGCTCGTTGCTCTGTTTTTTGCTCTTGGCCTGATGTGCAAGCCTCAAATCATCACCTTGCCATTTCTGCTATTGCTTTGGGACTACTGGCCGTTGGGCAGGTATCGTCAGGATTTCTCGAGCGAGGTGGTTCGGGGAATGCCAGCGAGCGCGCACTGGTTGTTACTCGAAAAATGTCCTCTGCTGGTGCTGTCCGGTATTAGCGCCGTGATTACGCTGAAGGCGCAAGCAGCCCAGCAAGCGATCCAAAATCCCGCAATTTATACCCTGCGCCTTCGTTTAGGAAATGCTGCAGTTTCCTACGTGCGGTATCTGAAAAATGCGGCTTGGCCGATCCGGCTGTCGCCAATGTACCCTCATCCGCTCGACTTACTTCGCATGTGGCAAGTTGCGGTTTCTGCGGTATTGCTGAGCTTAATCACCATGCTCGTGCTGTACTACCGCCGAAAGCGCTACCTGCCGGTTGGCTGGTTGTGGTTTCTTGGTGCGCTGGTGCCGATGCTTGGACTCATACAGGTTGGCGAGCAAGCAATGGCCGACCGCTATGCATATCAGTCCTTCGTTGGCCTGTTTATGATGGTCTGCTGGGGGATGGCGGAATGCTGGTCCGCATGGAAGCTTCCTCGCGCCGCTCTGGCGGTCGTCTCGATTGTGATTCTCGCGGCATTGAGCTTCTTGACCCAACGCCAAATCGGGTATTGGCACGACGATCTAACGCTGTGGTCTTACGCGCTTCGCATAACACCGGAACGCCCTTACGTCATCCATCTCGAGTTAGGCATTGCGCTTGATCGGCGAGGGTTGTTCGACGACGCAATTCCGCATCTGCGCGCCGCATTGGAACCTACCACTGACCGGCGCGAGACGCCCCTAATCCATATCGGATTCGGATTGTACGACCAGAAGCATGGTCACATTTCGGAGGCAATTCAGGAGTATAAAACGGCCATCCACTCGGCGAAGGATCCAGAGGTGGTCGTGGACGCGTATGGCAATCTGGGGTCGGCGTATCGGGAAATTCGGGACTACGAAAACGCACGACAGAGTTTTGCCGCCGCTTTGAGAATGGATCCGAACCATTCGATGTCATTGGTGGGAATGGGCCTGCTTGAACAAAAGAGCGGCGATTTCGGTCAGGCCATCAGTTACTATTCGCAAGCGATGTCCCACGACCCCACAGACGTTGGCTACATCTTGCTGGCTCAAGCCGAGTACCGGTCCGGCCGCACGGGAGATGGGCAAGCCGCGATGTCAGCTGCCTCGAAGCTCAGTTCAGATATGCAGGCGGCCCAGCAAGCTGCTGCGACTTTGCTTGCGTACTAGGCTTGGC
>Ga0335077_10003756_pt1 | contig 18441 bp, 16 predicted proteins | sample Lox_Sample_31_FD_207151 | JGI IMG/M metagenome (GOLD analysis project Ga0335077, IMG submission 207151) | Soil microbial communities from Loxahatchee National Wildlife Refuge, Florida, United States - Lox_Sample_3.1 | ecosystem: Environmental > Terrestrial > Soil > Wetlands | place: USA... | reverse complement strand
GTGCAGCGCCTCGGCCGCGGCTCGATTGAGCTGCGACATGGACGCGACGGCTGCGTCGATCGACTCTTGGCTGGCGCGATCTTTCTTGATCGCGGTAGAAATGACACCGGTGCCGAGAGCTTTGGTGAATAACAAAACGTCATTTGTCGACGCGCCGACATTTCTCCAAATTTGCAGCGGATTGACGATGCCGCTGACGGCGTAGCCGAACTGAATATCTTCATTGCGGATGGAATGACCGCCGATCACGGTACACTTTGCTTCCTTCATCTTGTCGAGGCCGCCGCGCATAATCTGCTCGAGGATCGCGGTGTCGCCCTGCTCCGGAAAGCCTACCAGGGAGAGCGCGGAAATCGGCCGGCCACCCATGGCATAAACGTCGCTGAGCGAGTTGGCCGCGGCGATCTGGCCGAAAGTGAAAGGATCGTCGACGATGGGCGTGAAGAAATCGACGGTCTGGACCAGGCCCAATCCTTCGCCGAGTAGATACACCCCGGCGTCGTCGTTGGTGGAGAAGCCAACGAGCACGTTCGGGTCTTCAGGCAGCGGTAGGCGCCGTAAGATTGAGTCCAGCGTCCCGGGACTCAGCTTGGCCGCTCAACCAGCTGCCTTGACCATGGCCGTGAGCTTCACGGAGTTGGTCAAGCCGCACCTCACTGTACTGCGCTAACGATTATAACGATGCCGGGGGATTCGTGTTGTCCTGTTGCGGGATATCTTCGTCAGGGCACGACCGCGAGGAAGAGGAAGGCGGCGAAAATCACCAGATGAACGATGCCCTGCAGGACCGTGGTGCGGCCGGTGCCCAGGGTGAGCAGGCTGATGATCAGCGTGGCCACCAGCAACACCACCTCTTTGGGCATGAGCCCAAGCGTCAGAGGCTTGTGCAGCAAAATGGATACCGCGGCGACCGCTGGAATGGTCAGGCCAATGCTGGCGAGCGCCGAACCGAGCGCCAGGTTCATGCTGGTCTGCAGGCGGTTGGCTCGGGCCGCGCGAAACGACGCCAGCCCTTCCGGGAGCAGCACCAATCCGGCGATCACGATGCCGACAACGCTCCTGGGCGCGCCAACACTGTCGATTCCGCGTTCCAGGATCGGGGTCAGCGCCTTGGCCAAGCCCACCACCGCGACGAGTGACACCAACAATAGCCCCGCGCTGGTCAGAGCGGTCTTGTCCGGCGGCGGCGCCGCATGCTCTTCTTCCCCTCCCACGGGCAGAAAATAGTCGCGGTGGCGCACGGTCTGCACAAACAAAAAGGAACCGTACAGAATCAGTGAAACGATTGCGGCGAAGATCAGTTGCGCATCGCTGAAGGTCGGGCCGGCGGTGGCGATGGTTACATTCGGAAAGACGAGAGTCAGTGTGGTGAGCGCGATCAGCACGGCCAAGGCGGCATTCGCACCTTGCAACTGGAAACCCTGTTCGCGATGGCGCATGCCTCCGGCGAGCAGGCACAGCCCTACGATTCCGTTGCAGACGATCATGACCGCGGCAAAAACAGTGTCGCGCGCGAGGGCTGAAGTTTCCATGCCGCCGGTGATCATCACGGAAACAATCAGTGCAACTTCAATAATGGTGACCGCCAGGGCCAGCACCAACGAGCCAAAGGGCTCGCCGACGCGGTGCGCCACCACTTCCGCATGGTAGACAGCGGCGAACACGGCGCCGATGAGCGCGAACGCTTCGAGAATGGCGAAGAAGCCGCCGGCGTGCCAGACGAATTGCAGTGCGAGAAGCAGGGCGGCGAGCACAGGCCACGCCCAGGACCACCACGGAGTTTTTGTGACGGGACCGGCTGCCATTCGGCTACCTCCGACCTCGTTCGGCAAGATATCACACTAAGCGGCTACGACCGTTGAAGCTGGAGAACTGGGGCATAGACCGTCGGGCCAACTTGCGTTGCCGCAGCGAAAATGTTCTTATCGGTGCGATGCCTTGGGACTTCTGGCTCATCTTCTTCGTCCTTGCGATCGTAGTTCCCTGGCGCGGCCGCGTGCGCTTGCAACGTTTGTTGGCACAGCCGGTGTTCCGCACCAAAGAAAAACTGGTGTTATACGGAACCACGATCGCGTTCCAATGGATTCTGCTTGGCGTTGTGGCGTGGCGAGCGATGGCAGGAGGACTGAGCCAGAGTGAGCTCGGACTGACCAGAGGCTTCGACGCAACGATCGTGATGTGGACTGTGATCGGCGCGCTCGCGCTTGGCACCTTTCAGTGGTTCAATCTGCGGCGTCTGGGCGGCATGACGGGTGCCGTTCCCGAGTTGATGCGGAAACTGTCCGAACGGCTGATGCCGCAGACGCCGGTCGAGTCGGCCCCCTACGCGGCGCTGGCAGTAACTGCTGGGGTGTGTGAGGAGTTTGTGTACCGGGGATTCGTGATGGCAGCGCTAGCGCGTGTGGGAATAGCCACGTGGATGGTGCTGATGATTTCGTCGGTTCTGTTTGGCTGCGCGCACGCGTATCAGGGAAGGAGTGGCATCATCGGAACGACGCTGATGGGCTTCGTCTTCGGGCTGGTGCGTGTGTTTACCGTAAGTCTCGCTCCTGCAGTAGTTTGGCATGCAGCGATCGATCTGGTTGCGGGGGTGGCGGGTCCGCGATTCCTCTCCGCGGCGCGGCCTGGCGAATAAAGTAATTAGAATGAGACATTTACAGGAAAGTTTACTCTAATGACAACACTCGAAACGACAGGGCCATCGGCGGAAACGATTCGGCGCGCACTGGCTGGATTCGGCCTCGAGGTTGATGACAAGCAAGTCTCTCAAATTCAGAGATTTATAAGGATTTTGACACACTGGAACGAGAAGCTGAATTTGACCGCGATTCGCGACCCTGTGGAGATACTACATCGTCACTTCTGCGAATCCATGTTCGCGGCGGCGGCCGTGCCGATGGAGTTTGGTCGGCTCGCCGACATTGGCACCGGTGCGGGGTTTCCAGGCATTGCGCTGAAGATTTTTCGGCCGGACCTGGAGCTATTCTTGGTGGAGTCGAACATCAAGAAGGGGACTTTCCTCGCGGAAGTGGTTCGTGAGCTTGAGCTTACCAACTCGCGTGTGTTGATTAGCCGATATGAGGAACTTGGGGAAGAGTTGGCGCCGCTCGAATACGTGTGCGCGCGAGCGCTTGGGGATCACCGAACATGTCTGAAATGGGCGGCGTCGGCGCAATTGTCGGCGGGCCGACTTGTGCTGTGGATTGGCGGCCGCGACCTGGATGAAATTCAAGAATCGGCGGAATGGGCGTGGCGGCAACCGATTGTGGTGCCACAATCCTTGCGTCGGTATATTTTAGTCGGAACGAAAAAGGTAGCGACGTCGGCGTAGCGACAATTCTCCGCAAGGAATCCGACAACAGCGTAAGAGGTCAAAGGTTCCACGTGGAACGTCTCCAGTCCCACCGCCCGGCAAATCGTTCCATGTGGAACACTCGCATGCCACGACCCGTGAGAGAATCTCGATTCTCTTAGTTTTGTCGGTGCGATCGAGTGCGCCACGGACGAGTTAGCGAACGTGGATTGGTGTGAAAAACGGAGTGGATTGGAATAAGTGCCTGTAACCTAGGTAGAAACAATAGGGTAGGGGCACTGTTTCACGTGGAACAATGCAACCTTCCACAGGAATTCCGCAGGAGAGGGCCTGTTTCACGTGAAACAACTTGCGTTCGAATGACTCCCTTTGCTACTTTCTCTGTTTGTCTGGGGGAAGTCCTCTTGGCCCGGGTCATCGCTGTAGCCAATCAAAAAGGTGGAGTTGGTAAGACCACCACCGCCGTCAATTTAGCCGCCTGCCTTGCCGCCGCTGAACAATCCACTCTGTTGGTGGACTGTGATTCCCAGGCGAATGCTACCGCTGCGATTGGCTTTCCGAAAGACCCATCGCGCCGAACCCTGTATCACGCGCTGATTCTGCGCGAGCCATTCGAAAGAATCATGCAAAAGTCGCAAGTGGAGGGCTTGGATGTGGTGCCGGCCGACAAAAACCTCGCCGGTGCGGCTGTGGAACTGGTAACCAGTGAAAGCCGAGAATATAAATTGCAGGCTTTCCTGCAACCTCTGCGGGAGAAATACAGATTCATCGTGCTCGATTGTCCGCCGGCCCTCGATCTGCTGACGTTGAATGCACTGGTCGCAGCGGATTCGGTGATGGTGCCGATTCAGTGCGAGTACCTGGCATTGGAAGGCGTTTCCGAATTGCTCGACACATTGATGCGCATTCGGAGAACACTGAATCCGAGCCTGGAGATTGAAGGGATCCTGTTGACGATGTACGACGAGCGGACGACGCTCTCGCGACAGGTTGCGACGGATTTGCGCAGTTTTTTCGGTTCGCAGGTGTTCCAGAGCCTGATTCCGCGGAACGTGCGATTGGCGGAAGCACCTAGCTTCGGTACGCCTATTATTTTCTATGACATACATAGCAAAGGCGCAGAAGGGTACACACAACTAGCACAGGAGGTAATTGCCAATGCCGAGAAACGCGTTGGGGCGGGGGCTCGGAGCGCTCATTCGGGAGCCTGAACCTCAGGTTCCTGCACAAGCACCTGCAGCGGCCAATCCGCCGACTGGAGCTCCAGTCGTACAAACTTCCGGAAGTGCTGCCGCTGCCGTTGCCCCAGCCTTGGCATCAGCACAGCACTCCGGACCACTACAGATCGACATTGACCTGATCGAACCGAGCCCGTATCAACCGCGCACGCGTTTTCGGGAGGAGGCCCTGGATGAACTGGCGCGCTCGATCCAGTCGAGCGGAATTATTCAGCCGCTGGTGGTGCGGCACATCGGAGATCGCTATCAACTGATCGCCGGCGAGCGTCGTTGGCGCGCAGCGCAACGCGCCGGCTTGAACAAGGTTACGGCGATCGTCAAACAGGTGCCGGATGAACTGGCGCTGGAGATGACGCTGGTTGAAAACATTCAGCGTGAAGACCTGAACGCCATCGAACAGGCGCGCGCATTTGAACGGCTGATGGACGAATTTCACGCCACCCAGGAAGCCGTAGCGGAGCGCACGGGGAAGGACCGAGCCACGGTGGCCAACGCGATTCGGCTGCTGAAACTCGAACCGACGATTCAGGATTGGATCGAAGAGGGAAAACTCACCGCGGGACATGGCCGTGCCCTGCTCGCGGTGTCCGATTCGCCGCTACGCATGCGCTATGCGCAACGCGCGGCCCGTGGCGGCTTGACGGTACGGCAGATTGAGCGCCTGGCGTCGCGGCGCGCACGCACGGCGAGGACGCTCACGGAGACCGCCGTCGATCCGAACATTCGTGAAGCGCTCGAAGAATTGCAGCGGCACTTGGGAACGAAAGTCGTACTGCGCCAGAAGACGAAACTGCGCCCTGGACAGCTGGTGCTCGAGTTTTATGACGAAGGACAACTGATGGGGATCTACGACAAGTTGATGAAGTAGAGCGACGCGATTCTCGCTAGCCTGAACTTCTGTTCAGGGACTGCATTCGACACTTCTCCACTGCGGCGACATTGACATCGCTGGCCACCGCGATAGATTGGTGGTGCAGCTTTCCTGGGGGGAATTTCTCATGGCGTGGAAGTGGCCGGGCTCGTCCAGCAGTGGCACGAACGAAGAGTGGACCGGATTCATCGATCAAGGCGTGTCGCTCGAGGGCACGCTGACGGTCACCGGAACATTTCGGATTGACGGGCATGTGAAGGGCAATATCATTTCCGAGCAGACCGTGGTGCTCGGGGAGAACGCAAAAGTTGAAGGGCAGATTGAGGGAAACCGCGTGGTGATTGCCGGACGGTTCGATGGCGTGATTTTCGCGAAGGGCCGCGTGGAGATTCAGGCCAAGGGCGTGGTGACCGGCGAAGTGCATTCGCCGTGCATGGTCATTGACCCGGGGGGAATTTTTGATGGGCGCTGCCATATGTTAGCGTCGTCTGATGCCGCGGCCGGAGTGACAATTCCGATTCGAGCAATGAGCCAGGCGTAGCTAAGGCCGGCAGCGTTTCTAACCGTTAAAATTAACTAAAGCAGTTAATATCGGCGAGAACGCCTTGATCGTCAATCCTCCCCGGGTTTGACCGATTTCATAGGCCCAAACGTTGACAATTTAAATGGGCGCCGACTATTGTTCCATTAGGGTGTGGATTTCATGAAAGTTCTGGTGATTGGCGGTGGCGGTCGCGAGCACGCACTGGTGTGGAAGCTACGGACGAGTGCGCGGGTGGAGAAGGTGTGGTGCGCGCCGGGGAATGGCGGTGTTGCCGAGGAAGCTGAGTGCGTGGCTGCGGACGCGGGCGATGTGGCTGGCCTCGTTTCGCTGGCGGAAAAGCTCGGGCCGGACTTGACGGTGGTGGGCCCTGAGTTGCCACTGGTGAATGGGATGGTGGACGCGTTCGAACGGCGGAAGTGGGCGATCATCGGGCCGGCGCAACAAGCGGCGCAGCTTGAAGGAAGCAAGGTGTTCACGAAAGAGTTTCTGGCGCGGCACGCGATTCCGACGGCGGAAATGTATGGCGCGTTCGATTCGGCGGAGGAGGCGTACCGAGCGCTGGAACGGGTGAGATGGCCGCTAGTGATCAAGGCCGACGGACTATGCGCGGGAAAAGGTGTACTGGTGGCGGCTAATCCAGGGGAGGCGCGCGAGTTCATTGCACGGGCAATGGAGAAAGGCGAGTTTGGGCCTGGCGGAAAACGGTTGATGTTCGAAGAAGGACTCGCGGGGGATGAACTGTCATTTATCTTGCTGACGGATGGGGAGCGCTGTGCGCCTTTGGTGCCTACCCGCGATCACAAGAGAGTGTTCGATAATAATGAAGGGCCGAATACCGGAGGGATGGGGGCGTATTCGTCGGATGCGTTGCTGCCGGAAGCGCTGCGGGAAGTGATTATGATGAAGACCGTGGGGCCGACGCTCCGTGGATTGAAGGCGGACGGGATTCGGTATCAAGGATTTTTGTATGTGGGACTGATGCTGACGAAAGACGGGCCGAAGGTGCTGGAGTTCAACTGCCGGCTGGGTGATCCGGAAACGCAGGCCATCCTGGCGCGTATCGATTTTGACCTGGCGGAAGTGCTGGACGACGTGGCAGAAGGGCAACTGCAGCCGGAGAAACTGACCTGGAAGCCGGGAGCGAGTGCGTGTGTGGTGCTGGCTTCGGGCGGGTATCCGGGGAAATTCGAAAACGGAAAAGAGATTCGTGGGCTGGAGGAAGCGGCGAAACTGGCGGATGTGAAAGTGCTGCATGCGGGGACGAAACGGGTCGGCGAGAAGATCGTGACGAATGGCGGGCGCGTGCTGGGCGTAACGGCGACGGGGAATTCGCTGGATGCCGCGCTGCAGAAAGCGTACCAGGCGGCGGGCAAGATTCAGTTTGAGGGTATGCATTACCGGCGAGACATTGGGCGGCACGGGTGGCAGAGTTCCGCGGCGGGAGATTGAACGATGGCGAGGGTGCTGCATCTGTTTCGTGCGCTGCGGAAGCGGGCGCCGATGGAAGAATTGCTGGAAGCGCATGTGGTGGAACAATCCGGCTTGGAAGGCTGCGCGCACGCCAGGCCAAATGGCAAGCGCCAAGTGCTGCTAGTGGATGTGGAGACCTTGCGCGCGATGGATCTGCAGCCGGGAATCATTCGTGAAAACATCACGACGGAAGGACTGGACGTGAAGGCACTGAAAGCGGGCCAAAGACTAATCGCGGGGGGCGCGGAATTGGAAGTCAGCGCGGTCTGCGAGCCGTGCGAACTGATGGAAGAGATTCGCGCAGGACTAATGGAAGAGTTGGCGGGACGGCGCGGGATGCTGTGCCGGGTGGTGCGCGGCGGCAAGGTGAAACAGGGCGATGCGATTGAGGTGGTGAGCGCGCTCAGTTCGGATTCGGCTTGCGCCTGAGGGTGGGCGCGTCGGGCGGGCGGTCTTTGTCCTGGTCCTTGGTCTGAGTGGGTTTTTCGGCCGGCTCTTCGGGCGGCACAATCCAGACGAAGCCGCCGGTTTCGTCGAGTTTCCCCTCAATAAACGAAGATTTCCCAGCAAGAACAGGCAGAACCGCGCGCAAAAAATTGGCGGAATCTTCGGGATTGGCTTTGTCGCTCTGGCCGCGTTCGAGGAATTGGACGACTTTGCCGAATTTGGGTTCGGAATTGATGATCTGGTTGATGCGCGGGTCGCCGGATTGGATCAAGCCCAGCAAGGGAACCACTTGCTGGTCCGCGGGAAAAAGGGTTTCGACAATAGTTTTGGCCTGGTGCTTTTCGGGAGGATAGAGCTGGTCGAAGCGCGGGCGGAGAATGTGCGTCTGCCAATACTCGTTGTTACCGCCAACCAATTCCTGTTCGACGCGGTAATCCATCTGCCAGACTTCGGGGCCGTATTCGTGGGGATAGCCGATAAGGACGATTTCGAACAACGGGTCATCGGGCTTGAGCTCGATCTTGTGGTGAAGCTGGGAGACCAGCGGGCGCAGTTTCTCGAGATAGGCCACGCCAATGTTTTCGAGGTCGGGCTCGCCGGAATCGGGCGGGCGGTAGACATTCTTGGGGGGAGGATGGATTTCCGGGACCTCGCGGTCGAGGCGAATGGGACGAGGCTGCGCGGGGATTTGCCACTCGGAAGCGCCGAAGAGGATGCCGATGTGGTTAGGGCCGAGAGAGGCGACGCGGGGCGGAACGCCAGTGGCTTCGATGGGGTGCTCGATGGCGCCGAAGAGGATGGTGTCGCGGGCGACAAGGATGATGACGCGACCTCCGGCAAGATTGGCGACGATTTCGTCTTCCTGGGCCGGCAGTGCGGCTGGCAGCAAGCCCAAGAACAAAAGTAACGCGAACCAGCGCATCGTTGCTTCTCCGGATCGCCAAGCGATCCACTTAAAACTAGCATACGCCGTTGCGGCTGGCGCAACCTATTGGCTGGGCTGACGATACTTGCTAGTTGCCGATTTCATCGGCCCAATATTCGCGCCTGAATTTCGCCACCAACTGTGGATGGCCCTTCGCTGTTACGTGCAGCGAATGCAGGCCTGGAGTGAGACTCGCGGGCTGGAAACTGAGAACGTAATAACTGGGAATGTCATTCGACAGCGCGAAGAGGCCTGCCTTCAGATCCTTCGCGTCGTGGAAGGGAAAGAACTCGCCACCGGTGAGTTGAGCCAACGACTCGGCCGTGTTCGTACGGAGGGAGTTGCGAGCAGCGAGAAAGGTCATTGTGGCCAAGCGGACCGGCGGAGCGAGTTGACTGATGCAGTCGAGCACCTGTTTGCTGTAGTGGCCTTCATACTCGGAGTCAGCTCCGGTGCGACTGAAACAGCCGTGATCGGGGCCGGGTTCGTTACTGCTTAGCTTTGAGGCTTCGTGCCAGACAGCCGCGTGCGTGCTGGAAAATCCGAAGCTGTAGATTGTGGTATTGGTGTCGCTGACAAGCCGCAGAGCGTCATTCAGGGACGTCTTACTGCCTTGGTCAATCGTTTCGCTCAACAATAAGATGGCGCGCCGGTATCGCGCAGGTTGCCGGCGAAGTTGAGCCACCGCGAACGCCACCGCATCTAAAATGGCGGCGTCGCGGTTACCCGCCGAAAGGGTGACGAGCGCGCTCGAAGCAGCCTCTGTATTGGTGGTGAAAGGAAGGATTAAAGTCGGGGTACCATCGAACGCGATGACGGCAACGCGATGCTCGACATTGCCGATCAAAGCGTCAAGGATAGAGTCCAGTGATTCGTAGTCGGCAAGATGGTTTACGCCGGCACCGCCGGTCTGAACCACGACGGCAAGCGCTAGCGGCTGGGAATCTGCGTCTTGCTCCAATGCGAGGACTTGCGGTGCGCCGTTATCGGTGAGAAGAAAGTCGCCGGCCTTGAGGTCAAAGACGGCTTGTCCGTCGCTGGTGTTCACAAGAACCGGGACGATCACCAGATTAGAATGGACCGTTACGGTGGAGCCACCTGCAGGATTTCCCTGCGCCATGCAGATAGTGGCGAGGGAAAGGAAGATGATCAAGCTGGCAAGAGACTTCATGATTGGATGTCGCTCGGTGCACCCACTCGATTCGGTCAGTGAGACTGGGTGACGATAGGAAAGGTTGCTTTCAAGTTAACTCTCGGAGAGGAAACTGGCCGGGCTGGCCGGATGCGACAGTGTTCTCGATTTCGAAGGGAATCCGGTAAAATTGGAGGATACGAACACGCGAGGAAAGCGACTATGGGATTGCGAAAACTGAAGGAGCTGAAGCATAACGGGAAGAAAGTGGCGGAGATTCTGGAGGCGCACGAGCGTTTCTGGGCCGCGAAAGAAGGCGGGGCGCGGGCGGACCTGAGCGGCGCAGACCTTTCCGGCGCGGACCTGAGCAAACTGAATCTGGCGGGAGCGAACCTGCGGAACGCGAATCTGGAGGGCAGCGACCTGCGCGGGGCACGGTTGCCGGTGGCGGATTTGTCTGGCGCGCGGTTGAAGAAAGCGGACCTGCGGAATACGGACATGACGGAGGCGCACCTGCCGGGCGCGGACCTGACCGAGGCACAGGCGAGCGGGGTGGAATTTTTCCGCTGCGACCTGAGCAACACGAGTTTCCGTAAGGCGCTGCTGCGGAACACGAATTTCCGCGATGCGAACGTGGATGGAGCGGTGTTCACTGGCGCGGACATGGGGATCGCGATCCTGCGGGAGACGAATCTCAGCAAGGCCGATCTGAGCGGGGTGGATTTGTCGACGACGTTGATGCCACCGGGGTTTGCGGCGAAGAAGCAGGGCGCGTAGGGTTGGCGGGGAGTTGTTGCACGGAAGGGTTGGTTGGGCGGCTTGGGGTTCCTCCGCTGCGGCCCGCAAAAGCAGGTGCTGCGCGGCGAGCGGCACTGCGAAGCGGCAGCAGGGCTGGCGCACTCCAAAGGATGGCAAAAGGGTGCGACGCGTGTTAGCCTCACGCCAGTCCCCCAATCGAAGGTAAATTTGGCGAGCACATCCGCACAATTGGACTACCCGGGAGTACGCGAACGCGTGCTCGAAGTGGTGCGCGGGCTGCTGGAAGAACTGGGCAGTCACGGCGCGATTGCGGAACTCACGGAAAAATCGAATCTGGACCGCGATCTGGGGCTGGGCAGCCTGGAACGAGTGGAGTTGCTGGCGCGGATCGAGAACGCGCTGGGAGTTCGCTTGCCGGATACGATCGCCGCGGAAGCGAGCAAGCCGCAGGATCTGATTGAGGCGGTGCTGCGGGCGCCGGGCTCGCCGGTGAACGACGCGGAAGAACTTTCCGGGCTGCGCGCGGGAATGGCCGTAGACCGGATCGCGACGGCAGGCGCGGATTCCATCGTTCAGAAAGCGGAAACGTTGATCGAAGTGATACGGCACCGCGGGATGCACGACGCGAGCCGCACACACCTGATTATTTCCGAAGACGTCGAGGGCGCGGAGCAGCATCACACGATGACGTTTGGCGAGTTGTACGCCGCGGCGCAGAAATGCGCGGAGGAACTGGCGCGGCGAGGAGTGCCGCCGGGCGGGCGGGTGTCGCTGATGCTGCCGACGTCGCGGCAATTCTTTGTGTGCTATGCGGGGATTTTGCTGGCGGGCGCGGTGCCGGTGCCGATCTATCCGCCATTTCGAGCGGACCGGATTGAAGAGTACGCGGAACGGCAAGGGGCGATCCTGAATAACGCAGGTGTATGCCTGCTGCTGACGTTCCGGCGGGCGGAAGCGGTGGCAAAACTGCTGAAGCCGCGCGTGAAATCGCTGATGGGCGTGGTGGATGCGAGCAAATTGCTGGAGGCAGCGGAAAAAACGCCGCCGCCGGCGCCGGGTGCGTTGCCGGCATTTTTGAGCGGAAGCCGGATACGGAAGAGCAGCGACCTGGCGCTGCTGCAGTACACGTCGGGATCGACGGGCGAACCGAAGGGCGTGATGCTGACGCATGCGAACCTGCTGGCGAACATGCGGTCGATCGCCGAGGGCGTGGAATTGTCGCGCGAGGATGTGGGGGTCAGCTGGCTGCCCTTGTATCACGACATGGGATTGATCGGGGCGTGGCTGACGCTGCTGCTGCACGGCACGCCGTTGGTGGTGATGTCGCCGCTTTCGTTCTTGACGCGGCCGGAGCGGTGGCTGCAAACCATATCGAAATACAAGTGCACGATTGGAGCGGCACCGAATTTTGCGTATGAATTGTGCGTGAGGAAAATTTCGGACAAGGCCATGGAAGGCGTGGACCTGAGTTCGTGGAGGGCAGCCTTGAACGGCGCGGAGCCGGTGAATCCAGAGACGCTGGAACGGTTCATCAGCCGCTTTGCAAAATACGGATTCAAGCGCGAAGCGATGATGCCGGTGTATGGACTGGCGGAAGCGTCGCTGGGCGTGACGTTTCCGCCGCAGAATCGCGGGCCGAAAGTGGATCGCGTGGAGCGCGAGACGTTCACGACGGCGGGCCGGGCGGTGTCAGCGAAAGCGGACGACGAGAATGCGATCGCGTTTGTGTCGTCGGGCGTGGCGGTGCCGCGGCACCAAGTGATGATCGTCGACGAAAAAGGGAATGAGCTGCCAGAACGCAGCGAGGGATATTTGTGGTTCCGCGGAGCGTCGGCGACCAGCGGCTACTATCTGAATCCGGAAGCGACGGAGAAATTGTTTGCGGGCGGGCCTGCCGTGGCGGAGGGCGAATTCCCGTGGGTGAATTCGGGCGATAAGGCGTATCAGGCGGAGGGCGAGATTTACATTACCGGCCGCGTGAAAGACATCATTATCAAGGGCGGGCGGAACCTGTACCCCCACGAGGTGGAGGAACTGGCGTCTCGCGCGGAAGGCATTCGCAAAGGATGCGTGGTGGCGTTTGGACTGAAGGGAGAAGAGACCGGCACGGAAAAATTGGTGATCGTGGGGGAATCGCGGGAAGAGGATCGACGCAAGCGGTCGGCGATTGTGGCAGCGATCAACGAACAGGTTTCGCAAGGGCTGGGCATGCCGCCGGATCGCGTGGAGTTGATTCCGCCGGGAAGCATTCCGAAGACGTCGAGTGGGAAATTGCGGCGCGAGGAAACAAAACAGTTGTATCTGGCGGGGACGCTGGCGAACGCGAAGCCTCCGGCGTGGATCCAGATTGCGCGGCTGGGTACGGGATGGTATGTGAAGGACGCATTGAGCACGGCGTGGCGCGGGCTGCGCACGGTGCTTGAAAGGATTTACGGCGCGTACTTCATCATCGTGTTCTTTTTGTGGATCGTGCCGACGTGGGCGATCGTGAGGAATTTCAAGGATCATCGCGCGGCGGGACGGTTTACTTCGGTGGCGCTGAAGGTGCTGTTCTTCCTGGCGGGGATTCGCGTGAAGGTGGTCGGCAAAGAATATATGGATACCCCGGGAGCGAAGGTATATGCGTCGAATCACTCCAGTTACTTCGATGTGCTGCCGCTGATGTTGGGGCTTGGCGTGGCGTATCGCTTTGTGGCCAAGGGCGAAGTGAACCAGATGGCGTTCATCGGCACGTTCCTGAACAAGATGGGGCATCTGTCGTTTAATCGGCACGATGCAAGTTCGCGGCTACAGCAAGTGGAACAGATGGAAGAGTATTTGCGGCAGGGGGATTCGGTGTTTGTGTTCCCTGAGGGGACGTTCACGCCGGAAGATGGCGTGCGGCCATTCCAGTTGGGGGCGTTCCGCGCGGCGGTGGCCACGGGAGCGCCGGTGATTCCGGTGTCGCTGAAGGGAACGCGGCAGTTCATGCGCGACCCAACGATTTTGCCGAAGCCGACGCAGGTGACGATCACGCTCTCGCCTCCGATTTATCCGGAACGCGTGGTGAACGACGATTCGAATCACCTGCAGGAGATCGTGCGTTTGCGCGATAAGGCGCGCGAGGCGATTGCGCGGTACTCGGGCGAGCCGCTGCTGTAGGGGTTCACAGAGACAATCCGTACATAAAGAAGGATTCCTCACTTCGAAGACTCACGCTTTGTTTCAAATCTTCAGCGGTTCAGTGTATAGATGACGGTGATGTAGGTGTCGACTTCTACGGGTTCGCCGTTGAGCAGAGTGGGTTGGTAGCGCCACTCGCGGACGGCATTGAGCGCGGACGGAATCAGCAGCGGCTCACCGGAAATTACCTCGAGCGACTGGACACGGCCATCGGTGGCGATGATGGCGCGCAGTTCCACGCGGCCTTCGCGGCGGATCTGGACGGCCAGCGGCGGGTAGATCGGCTGGATGCGACGAATGAGTCTGGCTTCTTGCACCTTACCGGTGACGCGGACAGTGCGCGGCCTTGCCGGTTCGGTGGGCTGCGGCGGAGGTGGCTCGCGACGTGTCACGAAATTATCGAGGCTGCCGGGTATGTTTCGCCCAGCTTCCGTGCCGGGTATGTCCGCTTCACCAGGCACGGGGTTATCGACTATGGGGCGGTGATCGACGGTGGCGATGCTAGGCGGAATGTCGCGGAAACAAGATGTGCATACGGACCGCCTGCCATCCGGCGGACGCTGTTCGTGTTGACGATGTTCTGTAACCGTGCCGCGGTGATACGGAGGCACGGGCGTGGCGGTGTAGGTGGCGATGCTTTCGCCTTTGCTGAGCAGGGGGAACAGGACGAGCGCGGCGACGACCAGGGCTTGCAGGACGATCGAGGCGACGAGCGCGCGGCGCTTGATGGTGTGGGAGCGTTTTTCGAATTCGGAATCGCTTTCGACGAGGCAAGCACCGAGAAAATTCGCTTGCTCTTGCCGAGCGGGGCTCTGGGTCATCACACACCTCCGAAAACTGCCCTGCGAGGCGTGGGATTTTGCGGCGCCAATCGCCCGAGGTTGTCTTCGGGAAACCGGCGCCGCTCTCGCAGGGATGTGAGGTGCGCGCGTCCTCTGCACAGTTGGACACCCGGAAGCGCAACAAGTTCCCGGAAGTAATCGAAAAGGATTAGGAAGGCGGGACGCCGAAAGCAGCGAAAAGTGCCCAGTTTCCGCGGGAAGACCCGCGCGGGAGCATCCCGGCGTACCCCAGGCGCATCCAATGTTCCGGACGTGGATCCAAGAAGGAGAGTCGAGATGGAAAGGCATATTCCCGAAGTCGTGGGCGTACGCCGGACGGGCTGGGCTGCTCTGGACCGCGATCCGCAAGAGGATTTTGTGGAGTTTGCCTGCCCTCATTGCGGTGCGCGCGGCCGGAAGAAAGCTCGGCACGAGCGCGCGGAGTACAAGTTCACGGACGGCTTTTTGCAGGACTTGCAGGGAGAAGGCGTGCAGTGCCATTTCTGCAAGCAGTCGTTGCGCGTGTTGCCGGTAGTGTTGGTGCATGATCAGGATGAGATCAAGCGGTTTGAAGCGGTGTTTGCGGAAGAACCGGTACTGGCAGAGAAACCGTAAGTTCCGGTGTACGTGGGAAAACGAAAAGGGGCGCCGAGTTGAACCGGCGCCCTTTTTTTGAGAGTGGAGGAGTCGGCCAGGGAGTTCGTGGAGATTCCGTCGGCCTCAGTCCAGCAAGGCAGGACCCCCACACTGAGCGCTACAAAAAATATTTCAGTAGGCCTGTAAGAATGGGTCAACTTGCATATGGTACTTCTCGAGGCCAGAGCGAACGACTTCGAAGGCTTCGTCCACGGTGTCGGCGTATTGCAACAGGTCATATTCCGTTTGATTGATGGTGCCCCAACGGACCATTTTCTTGAGATTCAGAACATCGTTCCAGTATTTGCGGCCGTAGATGAGGATGAGCGTGTTCTTGGGCATTTTGTCGGTTTGCGAGAGGGTCATCATTTCCCAGAGTTCGTCCATGGTGCCGAAACCTCCAGGAAAAACAATGAGCGCTTTGGCAATCTGCGCGAACCAGAGTTTGCGCATGAAGAAGTAGTGGAAATTGAAGCTGAGTTCAGGGCTGATGTACGAATTGGCGAATTGCTCGTGGGGCAATTCGATGGAGAGGCCGATGGATTTGCCGCCGGCTTCATAGGCGCCGCGATTGGCAGCTTCCATGATGCCGGGGCCGCCGCCGGAACAAACGACGAAGCGGCGCGGTCGGGGGCCGAGGGACAGAGCCCAAGTGGTGAGGCGATGGGAGAGTTGTCGCGCTTCTTCGTAGTAGCGCGACATTTCGAGGGAACTTCTTGCGGAGCGGACAGTGGCGTGGTGCTGTTTCAGGCGCTCCTTGCTCATATGCTTGGTGTTTTCGTGTTTGAGCCGCGTGTAGCGCGCCAGGGCCACTTCGTGAGAGCTGATGCGCGCGGAACCAAACATGACGATGGTGTCGCCGATGCCTTCTTTTTTGAGTTGCGCGAGCGGATGAATGTACTCGGCGAGGATGCGAATGGGGCGCGCGGGCGTGCTGGACATGAAGGAGTGATCTTCGTGCGGAGCTTTCGGCGCGTGCTGGGGCTTGAGGCGCTTTCCGTCGGGCATGAACGTTCTCCAATTCAGACGAGTTACGATTGTAGGCAGCAGGCGGGGCTGGCGGCAACGCCTTTGGGGCGGCGTGCGTCGAAGTAAATACGCGGGGTAAGCGGGCGGCGGGTTGGCCGAATGACAGGAAGATGAAACGACTCTTGCAAATTCCGATCGGCGCGCTGGCGGTAGCCGTCACGGCCGCGGCCGTGCGCGCGCAGGCGCCGGAAGGGCCGATGACGCCGCAACCGGGCATGGAATTGCAGAAAGCTCCGCCGGGATTCAAGCTGCAAAGCCTGCTGGTCAATACTCCGGTGACGGTGCGGAACGCTTCAGGTGAAATGGTGCACAACCTGGAAGCGAGCGATTTTCGGATCCTGGATAACGGCGTGCCACAGAAGATCACGCACTTCGATTTGGGAGGCGATCCGATTTCACTGGTGGTGGTAGTGGAGAGGAGCTCGCGGATCGCGACCATTCTGCCGGAGATTCGCAAAACGGGAATCCTGATTTCGCAAACGGTGATGGGACCGACGGGCGAAGCGGCGGTGCTGGGGTTCGACAGCCGCATTACCCGGCTGCAGGATTTCGACGACAAAACGGACACTCTGGAGAACACGCTTTCGACGCTGCAAGAAGGGGACGACGGCTCGCGATTGTTCGACGCGATGTCGAAGGCCGTGGAGATGCTGAAGCAGCGGCCGGAAAGTTCGGCAACGGACCTGGGCAAACGGCGGGTGATGCTGGTGGTGAGCGAGGCGCACGATTCGGGAAGCGAAGACAAGCTGGGCGAGGTGTTGCGGCGCGCGCAACTGGCGAATGTGGCCATTTATGCCGTAGGTGTTTCCGGGGCAAAAGCGGATCTGAAGCGCGATCCGAATGAGACTTACAAGAAACCTCCGCGCGTAACGCCGGAAGGGACGTACAGCACGCCGCCACCCCCGGGAACGGTGCAAACGCCGACGACCGAACTGCAACAGCAAGAGGCGGGAGCGCCGGCGGCCGGAGCGATGGCGCTGGCCGTGTGGGTGATTCAGCATGCGAAAGACAAAGTGACGTCGCGGCAATTGGAGATTGCGGCGGCGGCGACGGGCGGAGTGCACGCTTCGGCATGGAAGCAGCAGACATTGGAAAAAGTGATTGATGAGATTGGCGGAGAATTGCACGCGCAATACACGATCACCTACGCGCCGGCCGGAATGGACGGCGAGGGGTACCACGAAATTTCGGTGCAGCTGGATCGCAAGGATCTGACGGTGCGCGCACGGCCGGGGTACTACGTCTCAGCACCGGGGACGTGAGCGCCGGTGTCTCCTGCGGTACTACGCGCAGCCAAGAACGGCTGTGCCACAAATGCAGTAAAGTGGGGCGATGGACGGCCCTCAGTCAACGATTGCGCTGCGCCTTGCGGTGAATCGTTGGCAGCGCGCATGACGAAGGAACTCGAATGATTTCGCGACGGACATTTTTGGGCACAACGGCGGGAGCAATTGCGGCATCCTGTTTGAGAGCGGAGAGTGTGAGCGCCGTGCAACTACCGGAACCGGATCACATCATCCTAGGCTGCAAGAACCTGGACGACGGGATTGCGTACCTGGAGAAGTTGTCGGGATATCGCGCGGCGAATGGCGGATCGCATCCGGGCCGCGGTACGCGGAACGCGTTGTTGAAACTGGGCCACAAGTCATACCTGGAAATTCTGGCACCCGACCCGGCGCAACCGGAATTGAAATGGCACAAAGACCTGGCGACTCTGGATGCTCCGGTTCTGGTGGGCTGGGCCGTTGCGATTAAGAACATCGAGCAGTATGCAACTCATCTTCGCGAGCATGGAGTTGCCTGCTTGGGACCCAACGCGGGCTCGCGGGTCACCCCGGCGGGTCAGACTTTGCGTTGGAAGACATTGCTCTTGGAAGACGACAAACAAGGAACCCTGCCGTTTTACATTGAATGGGCGCAGGATTCGGCTCACCCGTCGTCGACAGCGCCCGGCGAGTGCAGGTTGGTTGGCTGGGTGCGCACGGGACAGCTAGCGGAAATGCCGGCGCCAGGACCGGAGTACCGGGCAGTGCGGATGGCGGACGCGCCCGACGCCCAGTTGCAAGCGCAAATCAGCGGGAATCATGGAGAATT
>Ga0335077_10003755_pt1 | contig 18441 bp, 18 predicted proteins | sample Lox_Sample_31_FD_207151 | JGI IMG/M metagenome (GOLD analysis project Ga0335077, IMG submission 207151) | Soil microbial communities from Loxahatchee National Wildlife Refuge, Florida, United States - Lox_Sample_3.1 | ecosystem: Environmental > Terrestrial > Soil > Wetlands | place: USA... | reverse complement strand
GCGGCAGCGCCAACTTGCGCAACTGGCGGCCGATTTCGTCGCACGCGCCGGAGCAGCAGGTTTCACGGTCGATGATTTATTGGAGCAGTTAGAGGATCGCCGGAAGGATGCCGGCAAGAACAGGAGATGACGTCATGAAAACCAACAACGTGGGACTGGCGGTGTTTGTCGTTTGTGCGGCAGCAGGGGCGGGAGCAACAGCCTTGATGATGTCGCCGTCACCATTGATCGTTGGAGTCGCCCTAGGTCTGTACCTGCTGTTTGCCATTCGTGTGGCCGACCAATGGGAAAAAGTTGCGGTGCTGCGTTTCGGGCGCTACATCGGCCTGCGCGGTCCCGGGATGTTCATGATCATTCCCATCGTGGATACGGTCAGCCGCTACGTCGATCAGCGGGTGCGCGTGGCCAACGTCTCCGCCGAGTCGACGCTGACGCGCGATACGGTTCCCGTGAACGTGGATGCGATCGTGTTCTGGATGGTGTGGAACGCGGAGAAGTCCATACTCGAAGTGCAAGACTTTGTGCAGGCGATCACGCTGAGCGCGCAAACGGCCTTGCGGGAGTCGATCGGGCGGCACGAGCTGCACCAGATGGTGGCGGAGCGCGAGATGCTCGGCCACGAACTGCAGCGCATTCTGGATGAGAAGACCAACTCATGGGGCATTACCGTGCAATCGGTGGAGATTCGGGATGTACAGATTCCTCTGGCGTTGCAGGATGCCATGTCGCGTGAGGCGCAGGCGGAGCGGGAGCGGCGCGCGCGCACGATCCTAGGGCTAGCGGAAACCGAGATTTCCGAGAACTTCTCGAAGGCTGCGGCAACCTACCAGAACAACCCGGTTGCCTTACACCTGCGCGCGATGAACATGCTGTATGAAGCCATCAAGGAGCGCGGATCCATGGTGATCGTGCCCTCCTCCGCGGTAGAGACCATGGGATTGGGCGGCACGCTAGCGACCGCTGCGCTGGGCGGGGCCAAGGTCGAGTGACCCTCCGTCCTTTGTGGTGATCCCGGAAGAAAGCGGGCATGGCCCTGCCCCACCCTTGCTACCATATACCCATGCGGCTGATCACAATTTCACTTGCCATCGCCATGGGGTGCGCGCCGCTCCTCGCGAAAGATGAAAAGGCCAAGACGGATGAGAGGCTGGACGATTCTGCCAGCCTGTTCTCGGAAGTCATGGGGACACCAGACAAGGCGATACCGCAATCTCTACTGGATAAATCCGCATGCATCGTGCTGGTGCCTGGTTTGAAGAAGGGTGCATTTGTAGTGGGAGGGAAGTTTGGCCGCGGCTTTGCGCTTTGCCGCAACATGAGCGGGCAAGGCTGGGGTCCGCCGGCGGCCATTCGCATTGAAGGCGGCAGCTTCGGGCTTCAGATCGGGGTATCGTCCACCGACGTGATTCTGCTGATCATGAATGAGCGCGGGATGAAGCGCCTGACCACCAGCAAATTCACGATTGGCGGCGAGGCCACGGCGGCCGCTGGACCGGTAGGCCGCGACGCCACCGCGCAGACCGACGTGCTGCTGACAGCCGAGATTCTTTCCTGGTCCCGCTCACGCGGGCTGTTCGCAGGCGTGTCGCTGGATGGCGCGACGCTGCGCAACGACATCGACGAAAACAAGATCATGTACGGCCAGCCGTGGGATAACAAGCAGATCCTCCTCAGCGGCGCCACACCTCCCGCAGCGGCGGGAAAGCTGCTGGAGGTGCTCAACAAATATTCGCCGCGCGAGACCCACTGAGACGCGTACCGCTCCCTCTGGTCGCGGCTCGGTAACTCTTCCTAGTGGACGGCGACGCAGTAGAGCAGTCCGGCGCCACAGGTTCGATCGAAAACGCCGAATTGTGCCATAACGGAGTGGGGCAGACGATCGGTTTGTGTCGTCTGCCTAGTTGCCCGCGATCGGCAGACCACAAACAGCGATGGTCTGCCCTACTGCGTGCCTAATTGACGGCGAAGCAGTAGAGCAGACCGGCCCCGCCGGTGCTCACCAGGTTCGGCTGGCTGCAGCCGCGGCTGGGGTGCGCCGAATTCCACGAGGTGTTGCCCCCGCCAGTGCGGTCGAAATGGCCGAGCTGGGCGGTGCCGGTATCGCTGCTCGTCCAGTTCTTGCACGTGTGGTCGTTGCCGTCGGTATAGGCTCGGCCGTCGGGCATCGAGCCAGTGAGAATATCGTGCTGGTTCGGATTATCGCCAAACCCCTTGACCGTATCGCCTTTTTCCGTCAGGACCGAAGCCCTCGAGACATTGTTGCCGAGACGCGCGGCGTCGAGAGTATCGCCATGCAGATCGGCAACACTCTGGGCCACCCGCTGGCCTTTGGCGTTGTACCAGGGCCCATTGCCGATACGGTCGCGGGCATTCACAACCGGTTGTCCATCGGCGGCGCTGGTGCTGAGGTAGGCGTGCCAGGTGCGGTTGCCCGCGCCGGCTGCTTCGGCGAGAGACTGGCAGTGGCGGTCGGCCCCGGCCAGGCCCCCGAGATCGGCGCCTTTACCGGCCCCGGTGCTGGTGACGAAGAAACTCATGGGCTGCGGCGGCGCCTGGTTCTGCTGGGCGATGGCGGCCCACGATCCCAATGTCAAGAACGCAATCATGATCATCGGCTGCTGACTTCTGGGCATTGCTGGTTCTCCTTGTGTGTCATTTGTGTGAAACACGCACATCCCCGCTTTGTATTTGGATCAGGGTATCACAAGGGGCCAAAGTAATTGCGGAGGTATACTCGGAACTTAGCTCAACAAAGCGGTGTGGAGGAGGCGATGGAGCAACTGTTCTGGGTTCCGGTAATACTCGCGGCGATCATATTGCTCTATTTGATTCTGGGCAGCTTCTTCACCGTACGCACCGCCCAGGTGGCAGTGATTACGCGATTCGGTAAGTTCCTGCGAGCGGCAGAGCCTGGACTGAACTGGAAGCGGCCGTTTGTCGATTCCGTGGCGGGCATGGTAAGTCTGCGCGTAAATCAGATCACCTTGACCATGGAGACGAAGACCAAAGACAACGTGTTCGTCACCATTCCGATTTCGGTACAAAACCGCGTCCGCCCGGAGAGAGTCTACGATGCCTTCTATAAACTCTCCGATCCGGCGGCGCAGATCAAATCCTACGTGGAGCAGGTGATCCTGGGGCATGTGCCGGGAATGACGCTCGACGAAGTATTCGCTTCGCAGTCCAGCATTGCCGCGGCGGTCAAGCAGGAGCTGGACGCGGATATGGCGGCGTTTGGATACGAGATCGTCAATGTGCTGGTAACCGATATCGTTCCCGATGAGAAAGTAAAAGCGGCCATGAACAACATCAACGCCGCCCAGCGCGAGCAGGTGGCCGCGAACGCGAGGGGCGAAGCCGAGAAGATTCTGGTAGTCAAGAAGGCTGAAGCCGAAGCGGAGAGCAAGGCCCTGCAGGGGCAAGGCATCGCGAATCAAAGGAAAGCCATCATCGAAGGCCTGCAATCCTCGATTGAGCAGTTCCAGAAGGTGGTGGAAGGAGCCACTGCGAAGGAGGTCATGCAGTTGGTGATGGTCACGCAGTATTTCGATACGCTGAAATCGATCGGCGAAAGCGACAAGACCAACACCTTGTTCCTGGCTCACTCGCCGGGAGCAGTTAAAGAACTGTCCGAGCAACTGATGCAGTCGATGTTGGTGGTGGAGAGAGCGACCCCGCGCTCAACCTAACGCCGGTTGCGCGCCAGGTACGCTGCCAGGGCGTCCAAGTCCGCGTCGGAGATTTCCGTCTTGCGGAAGAACGGCATAATCGAAACCCCCTTGCGGACGAAGGTCTTGGTAATCTGCGGCAATAAGTCGGTGCGCTCTTCCAGCAGGGCTGGCTTGGAACCCTTGTATTTGGCTTGGAGAGCGACCGTGCCGGGCAATGGGCCGTTGCCGTGGCAGGTGGCGCACCAATATTCGAAGACTTGCTTGCCTTTAGCGAGAGTGGCATCGTCGGCAGCCGCAGCGACCGCCGCGAACAGGCTTAGCAGAAGAAGAAGCTTGGTCATGCGCGGGCCTTTCTCAAATGCTTGGGCCAAATCCCGTAGCGGCCGGCCGAGAGGATCCCGTTCGGATCCACCGCATCTTTCACGGTTTCGTGGAAGCGCAGCAGGGCGTGGTTGTTGAAGGAATAGGTGGCCATCACGTCATCCTGGAAAGCCGGCGCGGTGCGATATTCGCCCCAACCATGCTCGGCCGCGATTTGCACCAGCTTCTTGAATGACTCGCGATTCTTCCGGTTCGTCGCGACGTTGTGCGTGATCGGGAAACCAAACAGGAAGATGAAAGCTCGCATCCAATAGGTGGTCGGGAGACTGAAGCTCAGAATCGGCAGGCCAAAATCGCGGGCGGCTTGGGAAAAAATGCGATTCGCTTCGAAGACGGCTTCACCCGTGCGCGGGATGATCGGCGAAAACCAGATGTGGCCTTCGCCCGGCGTGGGGTTCAGCGGAGAGCGCGCGCCGATGGAAAACATCTCCAGGCTGGGAATCCCGAACTCCGGCTTGTGAACTCTGTTGAACTGATCGGGCGTCAGCGGCAGCTTGTAGAATTCGCCGTCCTGGAATTTGGCGCCGGGAATTGCCGAGAACTTCTCGCGCGCGTATTCCCACTGTGCGGCGATGGCTTTGGCCGGTCCGTAGAACTTAACGGTGCAACTCCAGTAGTGAATGCCTTTGTCGCGCGCGTAACGCTGCAGCTCGGGCGACGAGATGCCATCCGGCTTGGCCAGCATGGCAGAGACCTCAGGAGACGGCGGAGGCATCATGAACCCGCCGACCAGGGGGCTGCCGATGCCGGGCATGCCGTTCGAGATGCCGGAATTTTCGAGAAGCGTGAGCGTGTCGATCAGCGGGATGAGGTCGTCATGATTGGGCACCGTTACGGTACCCGTCAGGTACGCGTCCGGCTGGGGCATCAGCCAGAAGCCCATCTTGGTGACCACGCCGAAGTTCGACTGCGAGAAGATACCGTCGATCCACGGCCCGAATCCGAATTTGTATTCCTGCCAGGTTTTCGCGCCGGGCATGGCGCCCATGCCGGTATGCAGAAGATCGCCGTTAGCCAGCACCACTTCCATGCCGCAGTGCGAGTCGAAATGGTTCCGGTATTGCGGTTGCAGGTAGCCGCCGCCGTGATCGAGCGCATTGCCCACGGGGCTGCCCCAGCCCGGATCGGGCACATCGACCCACAGCTTGTAGCCCTTTTCTTGAATGTGACGGTAGAGATCGAAGTAGCTGACACCGGGCTCGACCAGCGCGTAGGCGTTGCGTTCGCTCACTTCGAGCACGCGGTTCATGCGCTTCAGATCGAGCACCACGCTGCCTGAGAGGTTGGGCGCGGAACCGCCGTAGCCGAGATTCTTGCCGGTGGAGATGGTGTAGATCGGAATCTTGTACGCGTTGGCGGTCTTCACCACCTTCTGCACTTCTTCGACGGTGTTGGGCGCTACGGCCGAGGAGGCCACGCGCTCCTCTTCTTCGCCCCAGAACGGCGAGTAGGCGTCCCGATAGAGGGCGACATCTTCATCGCTGGTGAACACCCACTCCTTGCCGACGGCTTCTTCGAACTGCTTGATCGCGTCAGAAAAATCTTTGCTTTTGACGCCGGGTGGGAGTTTCATCAGAGGTCTTCTTTCTTAGGCGCGATCACCCACGAAAACAGCGGCTCGGAATCGAGCCCTGCCGCGCGAGTGGGCGTGACGATGGTCCGATCACACGTGTCCGCCCGGCTCACTGGAAAACGAGCCATCAGATCGGCAACGGAGCTTGCCCAGCCGGGCCGCCCGGCAAGCAACGAAGCGTCACCTAGCAGAGTCTGCGGGCCCGTGAGCGCGTGTTCCATCCGGCCGTTTGCGGAGACGGTATGCTGGCCGCGGAACACGACGCGCATGCGATGGTCCCACGCCAGGCGCTCCAGGCAAAAGAGCGGACCATGCGCCGTCAAGCCGCCAATCGCGACCGGCTCTTGTATCCAGCGGAGGGAGAGGTCGTGGTACCACACGTCGGTGATGTCGCCTTCGATTCCATGCGCGGCGAGCCCCAGCGTGCGGGCCTGCGCCGCAAACTCGCGGCTGGAAGGAAATCGGTGATCGAAGATAATCTTGTACAGCGGCAGCGTCTCAACCGCAGGTGCGGACGACGTGCCGGCCAGGCCCGCGATCGGCAGCATCGACGCTGCCACGCCCGCTTGGAGAAACTCTCTCCGGCTTGCCATGCAGGAACCTCCTCGCAGAACGTATTGTGACACGGCCGGCGTCTGGCCAACCGTCCAAACACAGTCAAATTCTGCATCCGGAGGGTTGTTCAGACCGCAACCGCAGCCAAGGCTTCCGCGAGGACCAGCGTGCCTTGGGCGATCGCTTCCTTGGAAGCAAACTCATCGGGGCGGTGGCTCACCCCGTTGCGGCAGGGGATAAAGACCATCGCGACGGGCGCGATGCGCGCCATGAACAGCGAATCGTGATAGGCGCGGCTCACCATTTGTTGACTGCCGATGGAGTGCTTCCGGCAGGCGGCGCTGAGGGCGTCCAGCAGCTCGGGAGCGCACTGCGCGGGCGGGTCGGAGTTCAGCATCTCGGTGCGGATCGACACGCCTCGGCGGTGGGAGATCTCCTGGGAAGCTCTCGCCACTGCCGCGATCACGCCATTGCGGCGGGTCACGTCGACATCCCTTACATCCATTTCGATCCGAACGCGGCTAGGAACGCTGTTGATCGCGCCGGGAAACACTTCGCACACGCCGGTGGTGCCCACCGTATCGATCACGCCAGTGGCTTTGACGGCAGTCTCGAGCGCCAGCGCGAGTTCAGCGGCTGCGAGAAACGCGTCGTGCCGGTCGGGCATCAGCATCGCTCCGGCGTGGCCACCTTCCCCATCGATCCAGATGCGCAGGCTGGCCGGCGCCGCGATGGAACTTACGAGGCCGATCGACAGCCCCTCGCGTTCGAGCAGGGGCCCCTGTTCGATATGAAGCTCGATGAAGGCGGAATAATGGCCCTGCCGCAAGCGCACACCGAACAAACTGGCGGTGAAGCCAGCTGCATTGCGGAATTCGCGCAGCGTGCGTCCCTCGTTATCGCGCAAGTTCTGATCGGCCGTATCTTCGAGGCTGCCCGACATCATGCGGCTTCCCAGGCATCCGATTCCGAAACGCGTGGGCTCCTCGGCCGTGAACACGATCAACTCGATCGAGCGGCGCGGACGAAATCCCGAGCGTTGGAGCGCGCGAATGGCTTCGAGACCGCCCAGCACACCCACCGTTCCATCGAAACGGCCGGCGTGCGGAATGGCGTCGATGTGCGAGCCGGTGGCCGCCGCGGGGAGCGCCTCCTGCGTGCCCGGCCACCGCGCGAACGTATTGCCGACCGCATCTTCGCGAATTGAAAGACCGGCTTCCGAGCAGAGGGACTTTACGTAGCGGCGCGCGCGCAGATCCGTATCGGAGAAGACTACGCGCGTAACCGCGGGCGGCTCGACCTCCGAGAACGTCGCCAGCGTGTCCAGTTCCGCCATCAGGCGGTCCGCATCGATCTCGAGGTGCATGTTCACTCCAGCGGGTGACGGTTCCAATCTTTGTAGATCAGGTATTTCGCGGGCGCTTTGCCGAACGCGCCAAACCATTGCGGACAGTAGGGCGCCATCCAGATGAAGTCACCCGCCGCTACCGGATACCAGCTTTCGCCGAGGCGGTAGATGCCTCCGCCTTCGAGCATCAGCAGGCCGTGCTCCATCACGTGAACCTCCACCATGGGCAGCGCCGCTCCCGGTTGGAAGGTCATGGTATTGACTGCGAAGTCGAAGGCGAAATCGTCTGGAAGTAAGACGCGGACAGCAAGGTCTTCATCGCCCATGAGCGGCTTGGGTTCCACGTCGCTCTCCCGGCCGGTCAGAATGCAGGGCGGATTCTTGTCCAGCGGTTTGTATGCTTTTTCAATTACCGCGGCACGGCTGGGTACTGCGGCTTCGAAGCGGGCAGCCTGCGCAGTGGACAGAAAACAGTAATCACCGGCCGCGAGCCGCTGCTCACCGGAGTCCCCTTTGAGCATCAACTCGCCTTCCATCACGTAGACAAATCGCTGCTCTTTGGCGGGGGCCAGCACTCCGCCGGCTTCGAATTCCGCGGTGTATTGGGTGAAGCCCGCGCCCATTGCCGGGGAAACATGCACCACTGCCGTTGCGCGCTGCATGCCTGGCAGTGGGGCTCGGATGAAGGTGTCCGGCGTGAGCAGCAGGTGGTCGTGCTGGCATGTGCTACGGGTGTGTCCCAATCGTTGCATGAGGCGCCTTCTTGGTGAGATTCGGCCGGACCAACTTGCCGCCGGAGTTCGTCAGGATCTTGCCATCGACAAAGATGGTGGTGCCGCGCAAAAGCGTGCGGCGCACGGTGCCGCGAAACGTTTTCCAGGCGTACGGCGTGAGACGGTGCTTTTGAAACAGATGCTTCTCTTCGAGGGTGTGCCTGGCAGCAAGATCCACGAGGGTGAGATCGGCGTCCATACCGGTTTCGATCGAGCCCTTACCGGGAATGGCAAAGCGGCGGGCGGGCGCTGCCGCCGTCAGGCGCGCAATTGCTTCGAGCGGCAAGCCGCGCTGCTGATGGCCCTGATCCAGCAAAACAGCCAACGTGGACTGCACGCCTGCCACTCCGCCCCAGATGCGGAAAAAGTCGCTGCCTTGTTTCATTTCGGGCGGGGAAGGCGAATGGTCGGACGCGATGATGTCGACTGCGCCTTCCAACACCGAAATCCAGAGAGTCTCCTGCACGCCGGCGTTCCGCAGCGGGGGCGCGCATTTGGCCACTGCGCCCAGCAGGAGCAGATCGTCCTCGGTGAAGAAAAGATAGTGCGGGCAGGTTTCAATCGAAACGTCGACACCCAACGAGCGGGCTTGGACGGCAGCCAGCACCCCGCGGCCGGAACTGACGTGCACGATGTGCAGTTTCGCGCCCGTTTCAGCTGCCAGGAGTGTGGCGCGCTGGATGGCTTCCACTTCCGCCAACACCGGGCGGGATTCAAGGTAATCGCGGATGCCGGTGCGGCCCGCCGCCACCGCACGCCGCGCCAGCGTTTTTGTGAGCTCCTCGGATTCGGCATGCACCGAAACCGGCAGGCCGAGCCGCACCGCTTCGCGCATGCCTTCATAGAGCGTGACGTCGTCGGCGCGCGGGAATTCGTCGAGCCCCGAATCGCTCATGAAAGCTTTGAAGCCGACGACACCGCACGCGCCGAGCTCGGCGATCTGGTCGCGGTTACCGGGAACGATGCCGCCCCAAAGCGCAAAGTCCGTTATGGACGCGCGTTCCAGAGCTTGCCGTTTCTGCTCGAACTCCTCCGGTCCGACGGTACAAGGCGCAGAGTTCAGCGGCATATCGAAGAAGAGCGTGCCACCACCAGCCGCCAATGCCCGGCTGCCGGTTGCCGCGCCTTCCCAATCCGTGCGGCCGGGCTCGTTGAAATGCACGTGGTCGTCAATCACGCCTGGAAAAATCGTGAACCCGCGCGCATCGATCTCCTCGCGCGCGGGCGGCAACTCCGGAGCGATAGCTGCGATGAGACCATCCTCGATGGCGAGATCGCCCCGGCGCGGGCCTGCCGAAGTGACCAAACTTCCGCCGCGAATCACCAAGTCAGGCACCGAGCGCCTCCACTTCCTCCAGGAATCGAAAACCCGCGGCCAGCGCGGCTGCGACATCCTCGGGCAAAACGGTCTCTTCCGGATGATGGCTGAGCCCGCCCGGGCTGCGCACGAAGAGCATCGCCGCGGGGCATTTCGCGGCCATGATCATGGCATCGTGTCCGGCGCCGCTGGCCATCCGGTGGACCGGGAAGCCGGCGCGCGCGACCGCGCGTTCCATCGCCGCGATCATCGTGGGATGCATCGGTGTGGCCGGCTGGTCGAGCCGCTGCGCCCAAGTAACCTCCAGGCCACGGCGCTCCGCGACCTGAGTCGCCGAATCGAGCAGAGTGGTGATCGCTCGGTGTCTGACCTCATCACTCGTGTGCCGCACATCCAGAGTGGCGCAGACGCGGCCCGGAATCACATTCGATGCGCCTGGCTGGACATCGAGCGATCCGACTGTCGCCCGCAGGTCCGGCGTCGTACAGGCCTCGCGTTCTACGCGGCTGATCCACTCTGCGGCACCGGCCAGGGCATCGCGGCGAAGCGCCACAGGAGTCGTGCCGGCGTGGTTGGCGCGGCCCTCGAAAACCATTTCGAAGCGGCTTTGTCCGGCGATCGATTCCACGATACCCAAGGGAAGATCGAGAGATTCGAGCACGGGCCCCTGTTCGATATGGAATTCCAGATAACCGAGTACACTGCCGGACATAGCAGCTTCGGGAAGCCGCGCCGGATCGAGTCCGAATTCGCGAACGGCATCGGCGACCGTGAGGCCTTGGGCGTCCGCGAGCGAGAGCAGTTCGGCGGCGGTACCCGCCAAGGCACGGCTCCCCAGAAACGGGACACCAAACCGGACCCCTTCTTCCTCGGAAAACGCCAACACTTCGATTCCGAAACGCACGCCGCGGTTTTCGAGAGCTTCCACCAGGGCAATTGCCATCACCACGCCCAGTACGCCATCGAATGCGCCCGCGTGCGGCACGGTGTCGATATGCGAGCCGAGATACAAGATCGGATCATGCGGGTTCAGCCCGGCACGAAGCCCGCGCAGATTCCCGGCGGCATCCACCCTCACCGCGAGACCCAGCTCCTCCATCCAGCGGCGCAGATACGCATGCACCTCGCGCGTCGCCGGCGAAAGAAACGTGCGGGTGATGTGCCCGGGTTCGTCCGTAAAGCACGCGATCTCCCGGCATCGCTCGATCACTTTTTCTGCCCGTTCGATCCAGTGATCCATCACGATCCCCGGTAGGTGCTGTAGCCGTGCGGCGCGATCAGCAGCGGCACATGGTAGTCGCCGTGCGGATCGGAAATACCGAAGCGGATGGCTACCTCGTCCAGAAAGGGCGGCTCGCTGAGCTTCTCGCCCATCCGCCGAAAGTACGCGCCGGCGGAGAAGATCAACTCGTATACGCCCACAGTCAGGCTGTCGCCGGACAGAAGTGGCTCATCGGTACGGCCGTCGCTGTTGGTGACCGCGGCTTTCAAGCGCCGCGGGGCGCCTTTTTCCAAAATGGAGATCGACACTTCCACACCGGCCGCGGGCGTGCCCCGTGAGGTGTCGAGAACATGCGTGGATAGTCGCGCCATATTAGCGCCGCAACCTCAACCCCAAACAGCCATAGGGCGGCCGCGGGTCGGTGAAGACTCCGAGTTGCTCGCCGGTCTCCGCTACGGTGTCCCAGGTGCGGTTGTTGGCTTCCAGGTCCACCGCGGCCACGCAGAGTAGTTCCGCCAGAATGCGGTTGCCCAGCTGATAAATGACCTGTTGGATGCTGCCGGATTCGAAGGCCTGGAAAACATCGTGGACCATGCCGCGCACACGCGCCGTGACTTGGCCATCCGTGAATCCAGCCGCGGGCGAGGTGTACTGCCACTCCAGATCGAGCCACATATGCAGCGGCCGGTTAGCGATATCGGGCAAGGTGGTGTATTGATCGCGCACAAAGCCCTGGAAGGAACTGCCGCCCAGCCGCAGCAGCTTGATTCCGCGCAGGCCGGAAGCGAGTTCCACGCAATCGATTTTGTCCGCGTTCCGGCTCAGCTCGATGCGTGCCGTTGCGCATTCCGGACCCGTAGGGGCAAAGGCCACGCTGCCATCGCCAATTCCGGCATATGGGATTTCCGAAGCCGACACCTGTATGCCTTCCGTCTGCGGGTACGTATTTAGAAATTTCTCGGCCAGAAACCGGCAATAGGATTCCAGGTCGCCGCCCTCGAAGTTCAGCGTCTCGCGCTGGATGAAATTCTTCATCGAATCGGTGGCAACCAAGCCGGTGTTGTCGCCGGTTGTGTAGGTGGGCCAGAAGCTATCGCCATAGAGCAACATCTTGACGGAGGCGCCGAACACAGGGCTCTGGCCGGCCGGAGCGCTGCCATCCCGATGCAATCGGTAGACGATCACATCGCCTTTGCCGTAGTAGTTGCGCTTCCAGCCGCTTGAGAACTGTTCCAATCCGTCACCTCACAGCGCGACCGCATCTTCGAGGCGAAACCAGGCGATCCGGCCGACTTCTGAAAGCGCCTGGCGAAACTCGTCCTCGGGCGAAGAATCCATGCGCACGCCCAGGGCAACGAAAATCTCGAGCTTGGTGCTTCCCTTCACGGCGTAAAGAAAGGGGAAGCCGAATTTTTCGCGGTACCCCACGTTCAGCCATTCAAAGTTCGCGAATTCCTCAGCACTCAATCGATCGAGGCCGGCCGAGGACTGTTCACCCGCAGAAGCGGCGCTCACCTTGGCCCGCGTGCCCAAATCGGGATGAGCGCGCAAGAGAGCCAACTGCTCCGCGGGTGTGGCCTTCTCCAGTTCATCGGTCATCGAGCGATGCAACGCCTGGCGCGAGCTGAACGGGCGGTGCGGCCAGGTTCGCTCGGCCACCCACGGTGAGTCTTCGAAGATCCAGCCCAGCGCCGCCACGAATTGATCGCGGGTCAGGGAGTTAATTTCGGCTAGTGTCATCATTTCGGAATACCACGGAACGCCGGCCGGCGTCGGGTGGTTTGGGTTGGCGTCACTCCCGCAACACTCCTACAGCCACGGTGGCGCGCTTGGGTGCATCACTGCGCGCGCGCGCGATGGCCCAGAAGACGCGCTCGGGGGTCGCCGGGCTATCGAGTGAAACGGGGCCCTGTTTGCCGAACGCCGCAATCGCATCGCGCAGAGCCTCTCTCACAGAAAGAGCCAGCATCAGCGGCGGTTCGCCCACGGCCTTACTGCCCAGAATCGTGCCCGCTTCGCCAGCGCGCTCCAGGAAATTCACTTCGAACACTTCGGGCAGCTCCGACCAGGAGGGCAGCTTATAGGTGGATGCGCCGCCCGTGGACACGCGGCCGTTCGCGTCCCACAGCAACTCTTCGAGCGTGAGCCATCCTGCGCCTTGCACGAACCCGCCTTCGACTTGTCCGCGATCGATCAACGGTGAAAAGGAATCGCCCACGTCCTGCAGAATGTCGACGCGCCGCACTCGGTACTGCCCGGTAAATCCGTCCACTTCGACCTCGGAAACGGCGGCGCCGTATGCGAAGTAGTGAAACGGCTGTCCGTGGCCGGCTTTGGCATCGTAGTGGATGCCCGGCGTTCGGTAGTAGCCGTGCGCGAACAGCGGCACGCGCGCCCGGTACGCGGCTTCAATCACAGCCGGAAACGGGATGCCCGTCCTTTCGTCGGACGCAAACACCAGCCCGTCCCGGAACTGCACATCACCCGGTTCGCAGGTGAGAAGTTTCGCCGCAACCGGTTTGAGCCGCTCCAGGATTTGATCGCAGGCATCGGCCACGGCCGCGCCATTCAGGTCCGTACTGGCGGATGCAGCAGACGCCGAGGTATTGGGCACCTTATCGGTACGCGTCGGCATCAAGCGCATGGCTGCCGGCGGCACACCCAGCCGGAGCGACGCGATCTGGCGGATTTTGGTGTAGAGACCCTGGCCCATCTCCGTGCCGCCGTGGTTCACCTGCACGCTGCCATCCCGATAGACCAGCATCAGCGCCCCGCCCTGGTTGTACCAGGTCAACGTGAAGGAGATGCCGAATTTCACGGGTGTGATCGCCAGGCCGCGCTTCATATGAAGGCTGGAGGCATTGAAGCGTTCGATTGCCGCGCGCCGCTCCGCCCAGCCGCTCGTAGCTTTGAGCTGGCTCCAAATCGTTTGGATTCGGCCGGCGTCCTTGACCGTTTGGCCATAGTGCGTGGTATGGCCTTCCCGATAAAAGTTTCGTTCGCGAACCTCGTCAGCAGGAAGTCCTAAAAACCGCGCGGTGCGGTCGAGGATTTCTTCAATCACCAGCATACCTTGCGGGCCGCCAAAACCGCGAAATGCCGTTTGCGACGTTTTGTTGGTGCGGCAAATCAAGCCGGTGGCCTCGACCGCCGGCAGGTAGTAACAATTGTCGAGGTGAAACAGCGCCCGCCCCATGACGGGTTCGGAGAGATCCAGGCTCCAGCCGCCATCGGAGAAGAGCGAGACCGTCAACCCCAGTAACCGCCCCGCATCATCGAAACCCACCCGATAGCGCGCCAGGAAAGGATGCCGTTTGCCGGTAAGCGCAATATCGAGCGCTCGCGATAACCGCACGCGCACCGGCCGTTTGGTTTTCCACGCTCCGAGCGCCGCGATCGCGGCCCAGGGATTGGCTTGCGTCTCCTTGCCGCCGAACGCGCCACCCATGCGCAGGCATTCCGTCGTCACCTGGTTCCGCGGAATCCCGAGAACGCGCGCCACGATCTCCTGCGTCTCGCTCGGATGCTGGGTGGAAGCGTGAACCGAGATGCCGCCCGATTCGTCAATCCACGCCAGGGCATTTTGCACTTCCAAATAAAAATGCTCCTGCCCGCCGATGGAAATCTCACCCTCAAGGTGGTGGGGGCTCGAGGCGATCGCTTGGGCGGCATCACCGCGCTGCAGGCGCATCGGCGCGCTGAAGAACTGGTCGGCGGCGATGGCCTTCTCAATGGTCAGAATGGCCGGAAGAGGCTGGCAGCGGACATTCACTTTGGCGGCGCCCCGCTTGGCCGCGTCGAGCGTTTCGCCCAGCACCCACAGGAGCGGCTGCTGGTAATGTTGGATCTCGCTCGGAAACAGCGGCTCATCGTGCCGCGCTGGACCAGTGTTGGCTTCCCCGGGGACATCATCCTCGGTGAGCACTGTGTACACACCCGGCTCCTCTAGTGCCGCTGAAGGATCAATGGACAACACGGTTCCGTGCGCGAGTGGCGCCAACACCGGCCAGGCGTGCAGCAGTCCAGGATAGCGGCCGGCCAGGTCATCGGTGTACAACGCGGCGCCGCTCACGTGGCCGCGCGCGCTCTCGTGGGAAACGCTGCCCTTCATGCCGCTTCCCTCCCCGACTCGTACGCGAATTTGCCGAGCAACGATTGCACCATGGCCACGCGGTAATCGGCCGAGCCCCGGTGATCGGAAATTGGCCGTACGCTGCGCATCGCGGTCTCCTGGGCCTTGCGGACCGTGGCCGGGTTCCAGGTGCGGCCTTCCACTGCTCGTTCCGCCTCGAACAATCGCACAGGCATCTCTGCGACGCCGCCGTACGCGAAGCGGGCTCTCTCGACGACGCCGTTCGAGCTGAGATCGATCGCCAGGCAACAGGCCACCGTGCTGATGTCATCCAGCTTGCGCTTGGCCACCTTGTAGAATCGAGCCAGTGCCGGAAACGGTTTGGGAATCCGCACGGCCACCAACACCTCACCCGGCCGCAGAGAGGTCGCGCGATAGCCTTTGAAGAAAGCAGTCAGGGGCTGCACACGCTCACCGTTGGCATCTGCGATTCGGACCTGCGCATCGAGCGCCAACAGTAGCGGGGCGGCATCGCCAATGGGAGAAGCGGTTGCGAGATTACCTCCCAGCGTGGCCCGGTTGCGAATCAAGGGAGACGCGAACAGATCGAGCCACTCCTGGAATGCGGCGGGAGCGCCTCTCCAGCGGGAGCCAATCTCATTCAGCGAGAGGCCCGCGCCGATCTCCACATACTCGTCGGTCTCTCGAAATACTCGCAATTCCGGAACCGCATCCAGGCTGATGAGATGCGGAAACCGGGCGCCCCGCAAATTCGATTCGGCCACCAGGTCGGTCCCGCCAGACACCAGGCGAGCCTGCGGATGTTCCGCTAATTCCGCAAGACACGCGCGGAGCGTCGCGGGACGAGAGAATTTCGCGCTGCCGTCCGAATAAGCAAACTCACCTGGCTGCGGCGCCGGCAGCTCTAGACGCTCCCGGAAAGAATCATCCGCTGCGGGCCCCAGCGAGCGCGCGGCATCGGCGATCGGCCGGTAGCCGGTGCATCGGCAGAGATTCCCGCCGAGGGCCGCTGGGTCACAGGCTCCGCTGCGTCCGGGCCGATAATATTCGGCGAACAGGCTCATTACGAATCCCGGCGTACAGTAGCCGCACTGCGAGCCTCCGTGCTCGATCATCGAGCGCTGCACGGGATGCAGCTCACCCTTGGCCGCGAGGGCTTCCACCGTGTAGACCTCTTGCCCCGCCACCATGGGGAGAAGCATCAGGCAGCTATTTACCGGCCGATACTCGCAGCCCCGGCCGTTCTCTTTCACCAAAACCACGGTGCACGCGCCGCATTCACCTTCGGCGCAGCCCTCTTTGCTCCCGGTGAGGCCGAGCTCGCGGATGTGGTCGAGCAGCGTACGCTCGGGCGGCGCATCTTTGACGGAAATGGTCTGACCGTTCAGATGAAATGCGAATTCCCGAGGGCTCGGAGCGGGTTCCGGGGGCATATAACTCTATCCGCGCAGTGCGACGGGAACCGCGCAAAGACTATGGTTCAAGCATACACGAGCCAACCGGGCCGGCGGTACCGGCTGGCGGCCGCAACGGTACTAAGCGCGTTACTCGGTTACGCCGTGCCGTTCCAGCATTTCCACCGCCCGGGGGTCTCCGTTTTCCTGGGCCGCGCGGGCGTGCCTCCAGGCTGCCTCCATGTCGCCGCGCACGGCGTAAATCTCCGCCAGGGCCGCGTGTGCATCCGCATATCCGCTTTCGAGCCGCACTGCTTCCAACAGCAACCCGAGAGTCTCATCCTGCTTGCCTTGCATGCGGTAGAGTTGCGCCAGGTTGTGATACGGAGTGGCATTTTGAGGCTCCCGCGCAATCCAGGCGCGCTGCTCTTCGATGTGGCGGAGCGTCTCGTAGTCGAGCGCGACATCGATCACTTCTTTCCGCCAGAAGCTCACTTTCGAGATCCTACCAGAACCAGCTGCACGTCCATAACATTGGTAAGTGTGGGGCCGGTTTTCACCAGATCGCCGAGAGCCTCAAAGTAATGGTACGAGTCGTTGTCGTCGAGGAACTTCCGGGCATCGGGTTTGCGGCGCAACGTGTCGCCGTCGGCGATCGCCCCGGCAGCATCGGTGGGACCGTCGGAGCCGTCCGTTCCCGCGCTTAAGATCACGGTTTCGGCAAGCCCGGCGATGTCGATCGCGGCAGCCAACACGAACTCCTGATTGCGCCCTCCCTTACCGTGACCTTTCAAGGTGACTGTGGTCTCACCGCCAGAAATGATGCAGGCCGGCAGCTTGACAGGCTGTCCCGTGCGGACCAGCTCGCGCGCGATGGCGGCATGCACGCGTGCCATGTGCCGCGCTTCTCCCTGGATCTCGCTGGTAAGCACCAGCGGGTGAAAACCGAGTTCCCGCGCGTGCCGTTTCGCGGCAGCTAAGGCCAGGCGGTTGGAGCCAACTACGGTGTGGCGGACGTGCCGGAAGAGCGGGTCTCGCGGCTTGGGGGTCTCCGCAATCTCGCCGCGCACGCCTTGTTCGATGCGATCCCGCACGGAGCGCGGTACACGCTTGCGCAAACCGTACTTATCCACAATCGCGGCTACCGTGCCGAAGGTTGTCGAATCCGCAGCCGTCGGGCCGGACCCGATGACGCCAGCCTCATCTCCAATCACGTCCGAGAGCAGCAGCGATTCGACCGTGGCCGGCGCAGCCAGGCGCGTCAGTTGCCCGCCCTTGATCCGTGAAATGTGTTTCCGCGTGGCGTTGATTTCGTGAATGTCCGCGCCAGAGGCCAGCAGCAGCCGGGTCACCTCTTGCTTTTCCTCAAACGTGATCGACGCGGCCGGCAAGGGGAGTAGCGCCGAGGCTCCGCCGGAGATCAAGCACACCACCAGATCTTCGCGCTGCGCCTGCTCCGCAATCCGCGCAATGCGTTCGGCTCCGGCAACGCCGTTCTGATCGGGAATGGGATGGCCGCATTCATTGAGCTGGATGCGGCGAAGCTTGGCCACGTGCCCGTACTTCACATTCACCAGACCCGCCGTGATGCGCCGCCCCAGCACTTGCTCCGCCGCGGCAGCCATGGACGCGCCGGCTTTACCCGCCCCCACCACGTAGATGTTGCGAAAACGCGCCGCGTCCAAGCGCTTCAGGTGACGTGCTACCGCCGCTTCCGGGTCGGCCGCACCCACTGCTGCGCGGAAGATCGCGAGCGCCTGGCGCCGAAGCGTGCGCGTGCTCACCGGGCAATTCTCATCGCATCAGGGGATGGCAGAGGATCGTTTCGACGGTCTCGGCGGCATCGTCGCTAGTTATCGGCACATGCACCTCGGCGAGCCGGTACACCTCCAACCGTGAGCGGTACAGCTCCGCCAATTCGTTGGGATTCCGCGCCAAGGGCCGATGCGCCGCCTGCGCCACGCGGCGCGAGACGGTTTCGAACGGGCAATCCAGCCAGACCGTCAGGCCGCGGTCTTGCAAGGTCTGGCGATTCTCCGGTTGGGCGAAAGCTCCGCCACCGAGAGCCAAAACCGCCGGCCGCCCGCGTTCGATCCAGCCCACGTGCTGCCGC
>Ga0335077_10003754_pt1 | contig 18447 bp, 13 predicted proteins | sample Lox_Sample_31_FD_207151 | JGI IMG/M metagenome (GOLD analysis project Ga0335077, IMG submission 207151) | Soil microbial communities from Loxahatchee National Wildlife Refuge, Florida, United States - Lox_Sample_3.1 | ecosystem: Environmental > Terrestrial > Soil > Wetlands | place: USA... | reverse complement strand
GCGGGGAGAATCTGCTCGAGGTCCATGAACATTTTGGTCCAGTTGAAACTGCGCGCGTCGATAATGCCGTTGAGAAAGTAGGCGCGGTCTTTCAGGCTGGCGATGTCTTTCCTGTTGAAGAACTTCACGAGATCCTGGCGTTCCGCTTCGTATTGCTGAAGTTCTTTGTCCATCGATGCCAGGCGAATGCGGCCCTCTGTAGCGGCGCTGCGGACACTGTACACGTGCCAACTGAGATAGATAAGAAGAATCGCCGCAACAAAAGCGGCGAGGCCAGACCCCGCGAGGAATCGGCGGTGCGATTCGAGCGGTTTGCTGGCTAGGTTAAGGCGGACTCTCATGTCCTTTTGCCCCAGATATTTTTCATAGCGACGCGCAGATTCATTTCAACCACGCTGCAACATCCAGCCGGCCAAGCCCTCGAGTTCGCGGTCGGCAAGCTGGCGCGCGTCGTCCTTGATGTGTCCTGCGGAAACGGCCGACTGCAGCAACGAGCGAACCTCGCAATGAAATTCGTCTTCGAGCGGCTTGGCAAATTCAGCAAGGCGCGCACCGAGACCGGCAAGCCGAACCGAAGCAATGCCTTCGTGCCAAGTGTCCTGATAATAGGCAGCGACGGGAAAGATTTCTTCGAGAAGCATTTGTGGCGTGAGGCTGGAACCGTAAGCGGGCAATTCCGTGCAACGGTAGCCGCACAAGACGCCGGAACGAACGATAGCGGTGGTGAGAGCGGAACCGGAGACGCGGGCGAGGAGTGTGGCCTTGTCGCTGTCGAGAAGCGAAATGGCGGCAAGCGAGGAGCTAAGCACCACGCCGGGATACAGCTTGGCGGCTTCAGCGAGCGATTCGTATTCGCGAATAATGCGTTGGCGAGCGAGCGCGGTGACGACGTCGACGCCAGACTCGCGAGGAGGCTGGCGCATGTAAGAAATGATGGTCTCGTCGGCCTCGAAAGGAATGCTCTTCTTGAGCTTCCAGCGAAGCATGGGAATGGCTTCTTCGGCAGAGCGCGGAAATTCTTCGAAATGCTGAACGAAGACCCGAATCACGGGGTCGGGGAGGATTAGGGCGACGTCTTCTTCGCGAGAGCGCACGCGCTCGCACACTTTGGAAATGGCGGAGCTTACCGCGGCGGAATTGACGAGATTCGGCTCGACGGCAGAGGGAACGATTGCGCCAAATGGCAAGAGCTCGACGGCGAAGCTGTCGAGCGAACCACTGCGGCTCCAGCGCGCGACGGCAATGCGATCGGGAGAGATCTCCAAGGCCAGCGGCGGATGGGGGATGGCGTCCAGCCAGCGCGTGAAACGGCGGACGAAGCTGCTGTGGTAAACGCCATGTTGGAATGTGGCGGCGCTAGTCAACGAAAGTCACCTTATTGATTTCTTTGACGGTGGTGACACCGGCGCGCACTTTGGCCATGCCGCTTTCGCGCAGGGTGGTCATGCCTTCTTCGCGCGCGACGCGTTTGATTTCGGAAGTGGGACGGCGGTCGACAATCATCTCGCGGATGCGGTCGGTGAGGTCCATCAATTCGCAGATGGCGGTGCGACCGTGGTAGCCGGTGCCGGAACATTCCAGACAACCGGCGCCTTCGACCAAAGTCACGTTGGCCCAGACGGCGGGATCCAAACCAGCATCCTGAAGTTCAACTGGCGTGAATTTCTTCGGGCGCTTGCAATTCGGGCAGATCACGCGGACGAGGCGCTGAGCCATGATGCAGTTGAGAGCCGAAACAAAGTTGTATGGCTCAACACCCATATTGATGAAGCGCCCGATGACATCCGTGACGTTGTTGGCGTGCACCGTGGTGAAGACGAGGTGGCCGGTAAGCGCGGACTGAATGGCGATTTGGGCGGTTTCCTGGTCGCGGATTTCGCCGACCATGATTTTGTCGGGGTCGTGGCGAAGGATGGAACGCAAGCCGCGTGCGAAGGTGAGACCTTTCTTCTCGTTGACGGGAATCTGCGTGATGCCTTTGACCTGGTACTCGACGGGATCTTCGATCGTGATGAATTTGTCTTCGTCGCTTTTGATTTCGTTGATGGCGGCGTACAGAGTGGTGGTTTTGCCGGAACCGGTCGGGCCGGTAACGAGGACCATCCCATACGGTTCGCGAATGTAGCGGCGGAAACGCTGCAGCTCTTCTTGGGAAAAGCCCACAACATCGAGAGTGAGGTTTTGGAATTTTTCGGAGAGCGTTTCCTTATCGAGAATACGCAGAACCGCGTCTTCGCCGTGGCTGGCCGGCATGATGGAAACGCGCAGGTCGATGAAGCGGCCTTTGTATTTAACGCGAAAGCGGCCGTCTTGGGGAACCCGGCGCTCGGCGATATCGAGATCGCTCAGAACCTTGATGCGCGAGAGCACCGTGGAATGCCATTCCTTGGCGATAGGCTGCATGGCGTGCTGCAGTACGCCGTCAATGCGGTACTTAACGGCAACTTCGGTGTCGCGGGCTTCGATGTGGATGTCACTGGCGCGGCGCTCGAGAGCGGTAAAAATGACCGTTTCGACCAGGCGGACAACCGGGCTGGCGGTGCTTTCGCGGGTAAGGCGATCACCGGAAATAGTCTCTTCGCCTTCCTCTTCTTCCTTGGAGGTTTGAAGAGCGAAAGCTTCGGTGGCTTGCTCGAGAACGCGCTGGGACTGTTCGGTGCGCTTCAAGACATCAGAAATCTGACGAGTGGTGGCAACCCGGATGAGGATTTTTTTGCCGAGTAAAAGCGGAAGCTCGTCGCTGCTCTGAACCTGGCCAGGGTCAGCGGCAGCAATGATCAAAACGTTGCCTTGCATCTCGAGTGGCACAAAGTTGTAGCGGAACATCAGCTCCGCCGAAATGGCCCGGAACAGCTCCGGATCAATGCGTTGCTCGCGCAGATCGACGAAGGTGTAGCGATAGCGTTCCGCAATCTTACGCGCGACTTCGCGTTCTTGTTCCTCATCACCACCCGGGAGCCCAGGCGCTGGCGGCAGTTGTTCAGTAGTGGCCATAAGTCCTTACCCTGCTCCTCCTCCCGTCCCGCTCAGGGAGAACGAAAAGATCGGCAGGTAAAGCGAAATCAAGATAAAAGCAACGAAAAGTCCCATGAAAATGAGAAGCGCCGGTTCGATGAGGGAAACGAGAGCGGCCAAACGCAGATTGACCTCTTCCTCATAAAACTCGGCGACGCTGTTCAACATAGGGGAAAGAGCGCCGCTGGATTCGCCGACCTCAATCATGTCGAGAGCCATTTCCGGCATGACGCCCTTGGAGGCAAGAGCGGAATGCAGGGATTCGCCCTCACGCACCATGCGCGTGGCGTCGCCAACGGTGGCACGCAACAATTTGCTGGTGATGGCGTCGGTGGCGGTTTGCAGACCGGCTACCAGAGGAGTCCCGCCGGTCAACAGCGTGGAAAGGGTGCGCGAAAATTGCGCGACTTGAAATTTGAGCAGCGTGTCTCCAATCACCGGGAGACGGAATTTGAAGCGGTCGAAAGCTGTTCCACCTTCCTCGGTACGCGACCACAAATACACAGTCACGGCGGCCAGCGCCAAGAGCGCAACAATTCCCACAAAAACAAGGCGGTACTCTACGGTCATGGCGATCAAGACCCGCGTGGGCGCCGGGAGAGGAACATTGAGGTCCTTATAGAGAGCTGCGAATTTCGGTATGACGCCGGTGACCAGATAGGTAACGATGACGATAGCGACGACAATCAGCAAAACGGGATAGACCAGGGTGGCGATAATTTTTTTGCGGACGCCGGTGCTCACTCGCTGATAGGCGATGTAATAGTCGAGGACCCCAGGGAGATTTCCGCTCTTCTCACCCGCGAGGATGGCGGTGGAATAGACCTTGGAGAAAATTCCCGCTTCGGATACCGCTTCGGAGAGCGACTTCCCTTCCCGGACATGATCGCGGATTTGGGTGATGACGGGACGAAGTTTGGGAGAGCTGGCGCGAGTGGCGAGAAGATCCAGAGCGCGCAAAATGGGAATGCCGGCTTTGATAAGAGTGTTGAATTGCTGGTTCAGAATCAGGAAATCGGAGCCGCCAATCTGGCGCGTGCGGCCACGACGGAACAGTCCGGTCAGGCGACCGCCTCGGGACTCGACCGAATACACATAGAGCCCGCGATCCGCGAGCTTCTGGCGCGCTTCATCGAGCGAAGCGGCGGCTTCGACGTGCGAAAAAACACGCCCCTCGGCGTCCGCCACGCGACAGACAAATTCCCCCATGCCTTTCAGTGTACCTCAACTAGATGATATGCGGAGCAGGTCGCAGAGGTTGGCCGTGCTGTTTAGGAAATGAGCGGGTTTTGCGTTTAAAGCTAAGGTTTTACGGCATTCTGACCGGGTGGTAATTCGCCATTAACGATGGCTACGCCCGGGGGAACGGCGAAACGAAAGAGCGAATCGTTGACAGGCGGGTCAGAAAGCCAGTTGGAAAAGCGAAATTCAATGGTTACGCCACCAGCGTCTTTCACCAGGACGCGGGAGAGATCGCCGGAGGCCCTGACGACCTCGAAATAGACAGCCTCTCCCGCTTCGGAGAGTTTTTGCTCCCGATTCGAAGGATCACGGGCGGACCGTTTGGAGTCCGCTCCGCGCAATTGGCAATAGAGCATTGCATTTGAAGAAGACTCAGGGGCTTCGCGTTCGGCAAAGCGCACGTCACCGCATACTCTGGAGATCTTCATCTCTCCCGCAAGCAGCGCCAGAGGCGTGCGCCAGTCCGAGCTTTCCTTTGCGGGAACCCGCGTGACCGTGTGGTCGGCGGGGACATAAAACCATGCGGTTTTGCCGTCGACCAAAAAGAGGTTTTTCTCTGGAGATTCGTACTCCCAACGCATTTTGCCGGGACGGCGAAAATAAACGGTGCCAGCCTCGACGCGGACTGGCCGGCCATTCTCAGTGTAGCGTTCCAGAAAGGCAGCTTGAAGGGTGTGAGGGGAACGGTACTTTGCCTCGAGACGCGTAATTACAGCCTTCAGTTCGGAAGCAGAGATAGCAGTGGCGAGCAGAAAATAGAAACAGCTAAGCCGCCGGGCCATAGATGCAATTCTAGCAAGTTCTAGCGGCTCGCGATGATTGTGAAGTTCAATTCCTGAATCATCGTTCGGCCCAGGAACAAAGCATCGGCACTGCGCCCCGACTAGATTGGAGCATCGTTGACGGTTGCCGTCGCCGTTTCATTGTAGCGAATGACACCGGGATAGTCCGTGAAGAAGCTGCGATGTCCCGTCGAACCGCGCAAAATAGGATCGGCAGTCAGCCAGTAGTACACGGAAGGTGTAAGCCCATCGCCGGTCAGGACGATGTTGTATCCACTTTTTTGCCCGCCGGCGAGAATCGGGTCAACCAGACAAGCTTGGGTGGAGCTTGCCACACACGAGGCACCACCGGAGCCGCCGAGAATAGGCAGTGAGCCAGCATAGCCGACGCTGGGAAAAGTGGTAGCGAAGGCCGTTTGCGCCGACTGAATGGTTCGCAAACTCTGGACTGCAGATGCCTCGTTGGCCGCCATTTTGCCAGCAAGGAGATTCGGTATCGCAATGGCCGCGATAATCAAGATGATGGCGATGACAATCAAAAGCTCGATAAGAGAGAACCCATTTTGTTTTCGTGAGCGCATTAAGAAATCCCCATATAGCTCGACATACGCCTCGAATGGGCGGGAACTCAGCCCACGCTGTGATGGGAGCATGTCTTGGGCCAATCCCCCGGAGAGAACAACCTCTAATCAATTGAAGATAGGAGAGATAAAGGCTCACAGAATCAGGCCAAGGGGGAGGAACGACAAAAACTGTCTGAACTATCGGCGTTACGACATTTCCTGACCATCCGTTTTTTGTCTGAACAAAGTCTTGGTCTTTGCCACACAGGCGCCCAAAAAAAAGCACGGGACCGAAGTCCCGTGCTTTTCCGATCTCGCGTGCAGCCCGAAAGGGCTGCAGGTTAAGACCCTTAGATTGGGTTGTCAGCCGACGTGGAGCAGCTCGTAGCAGTCGCGTTGGCGCGAATCACGCCCGACTGATCGGAGCAGAACTGACGCTGACCGCTTTGACCCTGGACTTGGGCATAGCCCGTCGAACCGTATTGCACGTACGGGGTGCTGCCAGCCGGGGTAACCGTAAAGGTGTATCCGCTCTTGGTGCCGCCTGCCAGAACAGTGTCGATCAAGCAAGCGCCGGTCGAAGACGCGCCCGTCGCCGTGGCGCAGGTGGCGACTGCACCGCCAAGGCTGGCCAAGTTCGTGAAGCCGATCGAGGGATACGTGGTGGAATAGGCAACCTCCGAAGTGTTGATGGAGCGGAGGGAGCCGACCGCCGAAGACTCGTTCGCGGCCATACGGGACCGGAGGAGGTTCGGGATCGCAATCGCCGCGATGATCAGAATGATCGCCACGACGATCAAAAGCTCGATAAGAGAGAAACCCTTCTGTTTCTTCATGCTGTCTCCTTGAGAAATTGTGTGGTGCCAGAGCACGCCTAAGTTGGGGCAAGCGAGGGACCAAACCGGGCAGCAAGTTCCAGTACGGGCTTTATTTATTAAGTCTTTTACTATGAATTACTTATGGAAATCATGGGTGATTTTGCAACAGGAAAATATGTTCCAGGGGCACGCGAAAACCGCTGTGGTTGACAGTTTCTGTCAGATGCGCGAAGCACTATTGGTCAACCCCTGGATGCCTGCATTCACTGTATTCACGGTACCTTTCCTGAGCTCAAAGATTGTGCTTCTTGGCGTAGTGGCGGAAGGACCGATAGCTGATTTTCAGCAGGTCTGCGGCTTTTGTGCGGACGCCCCCCGCCTTTCCTAAAGCGGCCTGGAGGTAGCTGCGCTCCGCCTCGGCAATTTGCTTCTCGAAATCGAGGCCGTCTGACGGGAACTCGGCGGCCAAGCCTCCAGGGGCAAGGCCCGAAGAGCCAGCGTAACCAGCAATCCGGTCAGGTAGTACGCGGAGCGAAATTTCGCGACCGGTTTCCAATGCAACGGCGCGCTCCATGGTGTTCTCGAGTTCGCGGACGTTCCCGGGCCAATCGTAGGATTCCATGTGGCTCATGGCTTCCGGCGAAATGGCTTCAATGGGCTTCTCCATGGTCTTGCGGAAGCGGTCCAGGAAATGACGTGCCAGGAGGGGTATGTCTTCGCGGCGTTCCCGCAACGGCGGCAACTGGATGGGGATAACGCTGAGGCGGTAGTAAAGATCCTCGCGGAAGCGGCCTTCAGCGATTTCTTTTTCGAAGTCCTTATTTGTTGCAGCGATGATGCGGACATCAACGTCGTCCTCTTCGGTGCTGCCGACCGGACGGACTTTGCCTTCCTGCAGGACGCGGTATAGTTTCACCTGCATAGTCAGGCTCATATTGCCGATTTCGTCCATGAAGAGCGTTCCGCCATGCGCGGCACGAAAGAGACCCTGGCGATTTTCGTTGGCTCCCGTAAAGGCGCCTTTCATGTAGCCGAAAAGCTCGGACTCGAGGAGAGTCTCCGGAAACGCGCCGCAATTGATGGTGATGAAGGGGGCTTGCGCGCGCACGCTGTTTTCGTGAATGGCCCGCGCGACCAGTTCTTTACCGGTGCCGCTTTCTCCCGTGATGAGAACGCGACTGGATTGAGGAGCAACCGTCTGGATGAGATCAAAGATGGCGCGCATTTTAGGGCTTTGGCCAATGATGTTGTCGAGCCCGGTGAGGCGGCGGAGTTCCCGCCGCAGGTAGCCCGCCTCCTTTTTCCAGCGCAGGCTTTCGGAAACCTCGTGAACCGCGCGGCGCAATTGATCGATGTGATTGTGATCTTTGATGACGTAGCGGTCGGCGCCGGAATTGAGCGCGGCGATGGCCGTGTCGAGGGCGGGAAGTGCGGTCATAAGAACGAAGAAAGAATTGGGAGTAATTTCCTTGGCAAATTTGAGAAGATCGACGCCGTTCTCGCCGGGCATGCGAATGTCCGAGATAATGATGTCGAAAATCTGCGACTCGAGCTTGCGCCTCGCAGCTTCGACGCTGTGCGCCACCTCGACGCGATGACCATCCTTGCGAAAGGTAATCTCGAGAAGTTCGCAAATGGACTTTTCATCATCCACGACGAGAATGTTTGGCAGTTCCCTTCCCGCTTCTTTGACGGCAGTTTTCGTTCCTTGCATAAAACCTCACGCAACTCTGGGCAATTCGAGAATGAATTCCGCGCCGCGGTCTTTTTCCGAAACGACGCTGATTTTGCCGCTGTGGGCCTGCACGATCTGGTAAACGATTGACAAACCGAGCCCCGTACCGCCTTCGAAACCGGATTGCAATGGCTCGAAGATTTTGGCCTTTTGCTTGGGGTCCAATCCGACACCGGTGTCGCGAAACGCGATACGCAACCAGAAAGGATACTGATCCATTTTTACGGTCAACGTGCCGCCGCCGGGCATGGCGCGCATGGCGTTGTCGCAGAGATTCCAGAACACTTGTTTGATTTTGCTGGCGTCGACGCGGGCGCGCATCTCCTGGCCATTGAAGGCGCGGACAATTTGGTATTTCGCGCCTACCTCCGGCTTCTTTTCGACGAGCATCAAGGTCTCATCGAGCAGCGAGCGCACATCGGCCTCGCAGAATTCGTATGTCTTTTCGCGGGAATAGTTGAGGAAGTCCGTGATGATGTTATTCAGACGCTCTGACTCCCGGCTGACGATATGAACCAATTGTCTCTCGTCGTCTTCGAGAGGAACGAGACGGGCCAGCTCTTTCACAGCGCCCGCCATGGCCGTGAGAGGTTGACGAATTTCATGAGCGATGGCGGCCGAGAGACGGCCGAGGGCGGCCATGCGTTCCTTGGTCGCAACTTCCTGCTCGAGGCGTCGCAAGTCCGTAAGATCCTGAAAATTGAAGACGTATCCAGTGCGTTCTTCGGTGCGCACACGCAGAGGCGAAACGCTAATGCCCAAGTAGCGCAAGTCGCCCGAAGGAGTGCGAAAATCGATTTCTTTTCTTAGCGAGAGGCTCTCCACGTTCGCGTATTGGCCGGGAAGCCAAAACGCTTCGGTAAGGTCCTGAAGCTTCTTGCCCCGCAGTTCGGAAAAACGCTGACCCAAGATATCTTCGCCTGTACGGTTCAGAAGCAGGATGCGGCCATCCAGATCGGTGGTAATCAAGCCGCCGCGCATGGAGTGAATGATGTCTTGCGTGAAATCCTGAAGACTCAGCAACTCCTCGCGCTTTTCCTCCAACTCGAGTCCCTTGCTGCGCAGTGAGTGAGCCAGCAGACTGGCAAGATAGGCGACGGCGAGGAAACCCAGGAGGTTCATGACCAGCCAGGTGCGCAGGCTCTCGATGGTGGGGAAACTGGCAGAGGTTCGTGGAATCTTGCTGGTGAAAGCGAGAATGGTCATTGTGGCCAGGAGCGCGAAGCAGATCATCGCGTTCAGGAAGGCCACCCCGCGGGGAAACACAATGCTGCCAACAATAATCACCAGCAGGTAGAGAGAAATGAAATAGCTCTCCTGAAGGCCGGTCAAATAAACGAGCAAGCTGACCATTACAACGTCGCCGGCAACTTGCAGAGCTCCATGCCAGCGAGCTTGCGGCAGCCAGCGCAGCAGAATCAGGTGAAGGATGCCGAGAGTGATCCAGAAGATGATAAGGGGAAGGAAAAAACGGCTGGCGCTGAATCCTGGAACGTACTGCGGCCACACGAAGCCAACGGTGAGGATCAGCGTGATCGTCAGGAGACGGACACGCGCCAGCCACTCGAGCCACGATTTCGTCGCGAAACTCTGGTCCATTGTCGGCCCGCGCCTTCCCTCGGGCAACCGGGCATCCCCAAATTCAGGCGGGTGAAGCGGAGGCACGGATTAGGTTCCGTGCCCCACGCAATAAGCCATTCCACGCGCAGGCCGGAGCCTGATTAGTGCATATTGCTCAGCTTGCCGATGAGCGAGAAGAGCGGCAGATACATGGAAATGACCACGCCGCCGACGACCAAGCCGAGAAAAACGATCATGATCGGTTCGAGAGCGGTGAGCAAATCTTTCACCGCAGCGTCCACTTCTTCTTCGTAGAAGTCGGCGATCTTCTGCAACATGGCGTCCATGGCGCCGGTCTGTTCACCGACCGCGATCATCTGGGTGACCATCCCGGGGAAGACCTCCGACTCTTTCAATGGTTCCGTGAGGGATTTGCCCTCTTCGAGCGATTTTCTGACTTTTTGCAGGGCCCTTTCGACGACCGCGTTGCCTGCTGTCCTTGCCGTAATGTCCAAGCCTTCCAGGATAGGCACGCCGCTGGAGATCAAAGTTCCCAACGTGCGGGTGAAGCGCGCCACGGCAATTTTTCTCATCAAGATACCGAGCACGGGCAGCTTGAGGACGATGGTGTCGAGCGCAAATCGTCCCTGCGGAGTGCCGTACCAGACTTTCAAGCCGACTACGACAGCAGCGATTCCGACGAGAATGAGGAGCCCGAAAATACTGCCGATAACATTACTCAGGGCGATGACGATGCGCGTGGGCAACGGCAGATCCACGCCCAAACCCGCGAACAGCGTTGCGAAAATGGGAACGACCTTCCAGAGCAGCAGGGTGATGACGCCGCCGGCGACGGTCAAGACGCCCACGGGATAAACGAGGGCGGATTTGACGGCCCGCTGCAGCTTGACGTTCTTTTCGATATAGCCGGACAGACGCTGAAGAATGGTATCGAGAATACCGCCTGTCTCTCCCGCCTCGACCATGTTCACGTAGAGGGCGTCGAATACCTTCGGTGAGCTGCGCATTGCGGCGGAAAGCGTCGCGCCGCCTTCGACCTGGGCACGTGTGCCGGTCAATACCTTTTGAAAGGTCTTGTTTTCCTGCTGGCTGCCCAGGATTTCCAGACACTGCACGAGCGGAAGACCGGCGTCAATCATGACCGAGAACTGGCGCGTAAAAATCGCCAGCTCCTTGGCAGTGACGCCGCCACCGAACGTGGGGACGTTGAATTCCTTCCCCTTTTCGGTCATCTTGGTGGCGGTAATCTGCTGGCGCTTGAGAATATTCGCCAGTTCCGTCTTGTTCGCAGCGGTCATGACGCCGCTGACGCTGGAGCCGGAGCGGCTCGTTCCTTGATATTTGTAATCCGGCATTGGAATGCCTCCTCAGTCCTTAAACTCTATGGCCGTTGGCTATCGAGCCAATCTCTAGCGCCGGCCGGCAACAGGCACCTTCGCGCCATTACCGGACATCGCCACCCCACGGTTAATCATGTCCTGGAGCTCATCGGGGTTCGATGAGCGAGAGAGAGCCAGGTCCAGCGTAATCAGTTTCGCAAAGTAAGCGTTTGCGAGACCCTGGTTGAAAGTCTGCATGCCTGTCTGTCCGGTGCCGGTCTGCATCGCGGAGTAGATCTGGTGAATCTTGTCTTCGCGAACCAGGTTGCGGATCGCCGGGGTGGGGATAAGAATTTCCATGATCATGGCGCGGCCACGACCATCGGCGCGCGGCAGAAGGGCCTGACAAAGAATCCCTTCCAGCACCATGGAGAGCTGGGCGCGAATTTGCGGCTGCTGGTGCGATGGGAACACGTCGATAATACGGTTGATGGTGGAAGACGCGGAATTGGTGTGCAGTGTGGCAAACGTCAAGTGGCCGGTTTCCGCGATGCGCAGGGCGGATTCGATGGTTTCCAGGTCGCGCATTTCTCCGATGAGGACCACGTCGGGGTCTTCACGAAGCGCCGCGCGAAGAGAATTTGCGAAGGAATGCGTGTCCGCGTGCACTTCGCGCTGGTTCACGAGACATTTCTTGTGGTTGTGCAGGAACTCGATGGGATCCTCGATGGTAATCATGTGCTCTTCGCGTTCGCTGTTAATCTTGTCGAGCATGGCAGCGAGCGTGGTGGACTTTCCCGAGCCTGTCGGCCCGGTGACCAGCACGAGGCCACGAGGCTTGTCGCACAGGCTTTTCACGACCTGCGGCAAGCCGAGAGCATCGAAGCCTTTGATTTCCCAGGGAATCGTACGGAAAACAGCGCCGACCGCGCCGCGCTGATTGAAAACGTTTCCGCGGAAGCGCGCCAAGTTCTTCAAGCCGAAAGAGAAGTCCAACTCCAGATTTTCCTCGAAGCGGTGCTTCTGCGCATCCGTTAACACGCTGTACGCGAGCGACTTGGTGTCCGCAGCGGTGAGCGGCGGCATATCCAGGGGCCGGAGCTTGCCGTGCACGCGGACGCGAGGCGCGCTATTCGTCGTGATGTGGAGGTCGCTTCCTCCCATCTCAATCATTTTCTTCAGCAACTCACTGAGCGTAATGCCAGCCATCGGTCTCCCTCAATTCTATAAAACGGTCTCGCGCAGAACTTCTTCCATGGTGGTCCAGCCGGCCGCCACTTTGGTCAATCCGCTGCGCCGCAAGGTGAGCATGCCCTGCTCGATCGCCTTTTTCTTCAATTCCAAGGCCGAAGCGCCAACAAGAATCAGTTCGCGCAATTCGTCGTTGATTTCCATGACTTCGTAAAGACCGGTGCGGCCCTTGTAGCCGCGCTTGCCGCAGGTCGTGCAACCTTTGCCGTGGTAAATCTTGGTCTTCTTCGCTTCGTCGGGCGAGTAGCCGGCGTCGATCAGAGCCTGCTCCGGGACTTCCAGCTCTTCCTTGCAATTGGCGCAGATACGGCGGACGAGGCGCTGCGCACAAATCAGGTTCACCGAAGTGGCCACCAGGAACGGCTCGATGCCCATGTTCATCAGACGGCTGATGGTGGACGGCGCGTCGTTGGTGTGCAGCGTGGAGAGTACCAAGTGGCCGGTCAAGGCGGCCTTCACCGCGATTTCCGCGGTTTCAAAGTCGCGAATCTCACCGACCAGGATGATGTTGGGGTCTTGCCGCAAGAAGGCGCGCAACGCGGCGGCGAAGTTCAGCCCGATCTGCTCTTTCATCTGCACCTGGTTGACGCCGGCCAACTGAAACTCAACCGGGTCTTCCGCGGTCATGATGTTGGTGTCGACGGTGTTGAGCGTGGACACCGAAGAGTAGAGCGTATTGGTCTTGCCGGAACCCGTCGGGCCCGTTACCAGCACCATGCCGTAGGGCTTCAAAATGTTGCGCTCGAATTTCTTCAGCGATTCCGGCTCGAAGCCCAGCTTGGTCATGTCCAAGCGCAGGTTTTCTTTGTCCAGCAACCGCATGACGATCTTTTCGCCGTAGAGCGTAGGGACGGTCGAGACGCGGAAGTCCAATTCCTTCTTCTTGCCGTCGGCCTTGTACTTGATCATGATGCGGCCGTCCTGCGGCAAGCGCTTTTCCGCGATATCCAGCTTGGCCATGATCTTCACGCGGCTGGTGATGGCGTCCTTCAATCGCAACGGCGGTGACATGACGGTTTGCAACATGCCGTCGACACGGAACCGCACGCGCAACTCCAACTCGTAAGGCTCGATGTGAATGTCGCTGGCGCCCCGCTTGACGGAGTCCGTCAGGATCAGGTTGACCAGCTTAATGATGGGAGCTTCTTCCGCAGCTTTCTCGAGCGTCGCGGTGTCCAGCTCCGATTCTTCCGCGGCCAGCTCCAGCTCCTGATCCTCTTCCACGAGATCTTTCATCAGGTTGCTGATTTCTTCCTGGTTGGTGGAAGACGCCCCGTAGAAGCGGGAAATGGCGTCGCCAATGGCGGATTCCGACGCCACGACCGGCTCAACGTTGAATCCAGTCATGAACTTGATGTCGTCCATCGCAAAAACGTTGGTGGGATCCGTCATGGCGATGGTGAGCACTGACCCCACGCGTGAGAGCGGGATCACTTGGTAGCGTGACGCCGTGTCCTGAGGGATTAGCTTGATGACGTTGGGATCAATCTCGTAATACTTCAGGTTGATGGAGGGAACACCGTACTGCCGGGAGAGGACACCCGTGATGTCATCATCGGTGATGAAGCCCATTTTGGTCAGGCAGCTTCCCAGCTTGCCGCCATTGGCCCGCTGGAACTCCAGCGCCTTCTGCAGCTGGTCCTGCGTGATCAGGCTCTCTTTGACTAATATTTCGCCCAGACGGACGGACATCCGCAGTCACTCCCGGCGGGTTTGCACCCAGCGCTCACCTTAACAAATGATGGCCGGGTGCGTAGTCAGAATTTCGCGCTTCGTTCTGAAATGGCTAATACCTGTCCGCAGGGGCAGGTTTCTGCGGGCGAGTACAGGTCGAAATCTTGACTTGCCACCTCAGGGTGTTATCTTGCCAGAAGAATGGCAGTGAGAGCGGCCAAAACATCATCTGGTCTTCGGCGAACGCCGCTGACGAAAATTGTCAATGAAGCTTGCGTGTCGGGCTGCGCTACTTCCGTTAATTCCCTGCCTGAATCTGCCCGTCGAGTGATTCACACCTCATGAGCCACCTGGAAAACAAGCAGCGCTTGGTTCTGACCGTTGGCGGAATCCTGCTGACCCTGCTGCTCGCGGCCATTTTTACGTTTGGATCGCTGGATGTTCCGTTCGAACCAAAGAGTTGGCGTGCCGTTTTGGTCTTATATGCCGTCTCCAGTTTCATCACCGCGGCGTTCTTGGTGTTTGCGCTCATTTTGGCGCGCACGACGTTGCGGCTTTGGGCAGAGCGAAGCCGCGAACAATTGGGCGCGCGCTTCAAAACCAAGATGGTCTTTGGGGCCATGGCCATCTCGCTGCTCCCCATTCTCTTCATGTTTGTGGTGAGCTACTCGCTCATCAATCGCAGCTTGCTTTTGTGGTTTCCGAAACCGCTGGAAACTGCTTCGGTAGAGACACAGAAACTCTTGAATGACCTTGGCCGCGCACAACTGCCGCGGCTCCGGGGGATTGCGCTGCAAGTTCGGGCGGAACTGAATCGTCCCGAGGAAGATTTCCTGCAACACGCGCTCGCCAAGGGAGCGGACGCGGTATGGATCTTGAATCATGAGGGGAAGGCGGTCAGGGGAGGAGTTGTTTGCGACAGTCAGCCGGAAGACCGTCGCGGCACGATTTGCGTGCAGAAGGACATTTCCGCCGAATACTCCCGGTCCCTCCAAAGCGGTGTCGAGGTCTGGCAGGACGGGGCAAAGGACTTTTTTGCTGCGCGCGTTCCGACTCAGGACGCGGACGAAGGCGCCCGGTTCGTCGTAGTTGCATTTCGGACCAGCCCCGGCATTCTGAACCGCCTAGCTTCGATTCAGTCGCTAACGGGTGAGTATTACCAGGAAAAGCAGGATCTTCGCGCGCTGAAGCGCCAGATGCTTCTGATCCTGCTGCTGTTCACCGTTCTGCTTTTTTCCGCCGTGACGTGGGTGGCGTTGTTTCTGGCCAAGCAGGTTACCGTGCCGATTCAAGCTCTGGCGGAGGGCACGCGAGAAGTGTCTTCCGGAAACTTTGATTATCAAGTGCCGGAGCAAGCGCAGGACGAACTCGGCGTGCTGGTGCGCTCCTTCAATGCCATGACCACGCAGTTGCGCGACAGCCGCTCGCAAATCGATCAGTTCACGCGCCACCTGCAACAAGCCGTGCAGGAATTGGAACGCCGCCGCCAATTGATGGAAACGGTGCTCGAAAACATTCCGACTGGGGTCATTTCTCTGGATGCTTCGGGAAATATTCTGCGAACAAACAGTTCCGTATCGAGGATGTTCGGGGCCAACGGCGCCGAGTCTCACACGTTAGAGAGTTTGTTGGGAGCGGAGTCGGCTCGCACCGTGCAACATTTGATGCGCCGATCGCTGCGCATGGGCGTTGTCTCCCGTGAAATCGAGGCCGTGGCGGGCGGACGAGTTTTGCACCTTGCGGTGACGGTTAGTTCCCTCGGGCCGCGACGCGCGAATACAGGATTTGTTTTGGTGCTGGACGACTTGTCAGAGCTGCTTCGTGCGCAGAAGTCGGCGGCCTGGCAGGAAGTGGCCCGGCGGATTGCGCACGAGATCAAGAATCCGCTAACCCCGATTCAGCTTTCGGCGGAACGGCTGGCACGATTCCTGGAAAAACGAGATTCCTCGCGCGAGGGCGGTTCGCTCGACGTGGAATTTACGAGCCTGGTTCAAGAGTGTTCGCGCTTGATCGAGCGGGAAGTTTCTACGCTTGCGTCGCTCGTCAATGAGTTCTCGCAGTTCGTGCGCTTCCCAACGGCGAAGCTCGCTGCAGCCAATGCCAATACCATTGTTCAGGACGCGATCGAAGTCTTCTCAGGCAGGCTCGACGGCACAACATTAAAGACCGCCCTGGCGGATGGCCTCCCGGCGGTGCGCGCGGATGCGGGTTTGCTTCGCAGCGTGATCGTGAACTTGATTGACAACGCCGCGGAAGCGCTGGAAAGCGCCACCGTGCGGGAGATTGCCGTCTCCACGGCGTTGCGGGCTGATGGGGAAACCGTGGAAATAGCGGTTGCTGATACCGGTCACGGAATTTCGCCCGAGGACAAAGACAAACTCTTTCTACCCCATTTTTCGACCAAGGATCGGGGAACCGGCCTCGGGCTGGCTATCGCCGCGCGCATCATTGCGGAGCACGGGGGAACTATCCACGTTAAAGACAATTTTCCTGTCGGAGCGCGCTTCGTGATTGAACTGCCGGCCGCGGAATTGACGCCGGCCTCCATTGCCGAACACAATGGATCTGAAATCGCCCCATGACCCCGCGCCCCCACGTTCTCATCGTCGACGACGAAGCCGGCATCCGCGAATCTCTTTCCTCGATTCTTCGAGAAGAAGGCTACCAGGTGGAAGCTGTAGGCTCCGCCGAAGAAGCGCTGGAACGCACCTCACTCGGAGACTTGGAAGTGATTCTCCTCGACGTCTGGCTTCCCGGTATCGACGGCCTTGAGGCGCTCAGCCGCCTGCAGGCGATGACGCGGCCTCCCGAGGTCATCATGATCTCCGGGCACGGCACGATTGAAACCGCGGTGCGTGCCACCAAGCTGGGCGCGTTTGATTTCCTCGAGAAGCCGTTGTCGCTTGAAAAAGTTCTTGTGCTGGTCCGCAACGCCGTGCAGCAGCGGCGGCTGGAAGAAGAAAATGTGCTGCTGCGAAGTGAGCTGGGACATCGCTATCAAGTGGTTGGCGACAGCGTTCCCATGAAGGCGCTACGCCAGCAGATTGCGGTGACGGCACCGACCAACGGGCGCGTGCTGATCTACGGCGAGAGCGGTACCGGCAAGGAGCTAGTCGCGCGCGCCTTGCATGCCGCTAGCTTGCGCGCCAAGGGTCCCTTCGTCGAAGTGAATTGCGCGGCGATTCCAGAAGAGCTGATCGAGTCCGAACTTTTTGGGCACATCAAGGGCAGCTTCACCGGCGCCTCAGAAGACAAAATCGGCAAATTTCAGAAAGCCGATGGCGGCACGCTGTTTCTCGATGAAATTGGCGACATGAGTTTGCGCACGCAATCCAAAGTGCTGCGCGTGCTGGAGGAGCAGCGCTTCGAACGCGTCGGTTCCAATGTCATGACCAATGTGGATGTGCGCGTGATTGCGGCAACAAACAAGAATCTCGAAGAGGAAATTTCCCGCGGTGCGTTTCGCCAGGACCTTTTTTACCGCCTGAACGTGATTCCCTTCTATGTTCCGCCGCTGCGGGAACGCCGTGAGGACATTCCCACGCTTGCGAACTACTTTCTGATGGAATTCAGCTCCGAGTACGGGAAGAAACCGAGAGAGCTGAGCCCTGCTGCGATGGACATTTTGATTCGTTATCCGTGGCCGGGAAACGTCCGCGAACTGAAGAATCTTGTCGAACGCCTGGTGATTGTGTGCCCGCAGGCACATATCGAGCCGCATCATTTGCCGCCTGAGCTTTTCCGTGGCGTGGCCGAGAGCCCGCACCATCCGTATTCGACTTTGCACGAAGCGCGCAGCGCGTATGAGCGCGAATTCATTCTTCGCAAATTGCAGGAAAATCGCTGGAACATGACGCAAACCGCCGGCGCTCTCGGTCTCGAACGCAGCCACCTTTACCGCAAGATGAAATCGCTGGGTATCGCCGCACCCGACTAGTTTTCCTCGCCGTCGTCGGGGGTCAGCTCCTCCAGCTGGAACCGCCAGTCCAGTTCGCGCACTTTCAGGGGATCTTCGCGCCAATCCGGCGCCACTTTCACGAACAACCCCAGATAGATTTTCGTTCCCAATATCGCCTCTAGTTCTTTGCGCGCTTCTGTGCCAATTTTCTTTAGCGTTTCGCCTTTGTGGCCAATCAGGATTTTCTTTTGCGAATCGCGCTCGACGTTCAGAATTGCTTCGATTCGCAGCAACCTTGGCGTTTCCTCGAACTTCTCGACGAACACTGCGAGCGCATAAGGCACTTCGTGGTACATGATCTGAATCGCTTTTTCACGGATGATTTCCGCGGCCAGAAAGCGCTCGGGCTGGTCCGTGACCTGCTCTTCGGGAAAATATGGCTCCCCCTCGGGCAATTGTTTCAGGATTTCGCCCAGCAGTTCGTCGCAGCCCGATCCTTCCAGCGCCGAAATCGGCACGATGGCGGCAAACTCAAATTGTTTTGCAAACGCATCGATGAGCGGCAGAAG
>Ga0335077_10003753_pt1 | contig 18450 bp, 16 predicted proteins | sample Lox_Sample_31_FD_207151 | JGI IMG/M metagenome (GOLD analysis project Ga0335077, IMG submission 207151) | Soil microbial communities from Loxahatchee National Wildlife Refuge, Florida, United States - Lox_Sample_3.1 | ecosystem: Environmental > Terrestrial > Soil > Wetlands | place: USA... | reverse complement strand
AGGATTCCTCCGGAAAGACCGTCCGCACCATCGAGTGCCACGCGGAAAATTCCGGGGCCCCCGCGGCCGAGAAACCCTCCGAAGAGGAGGAAAACCCCGACCCCGACGCGACGCCGTGCGAAGTGAAGGCGGGCATCAACCGCGTGTGGTGGGACCTTCGCGGCGAGCGCTCCGCGCTCATGAAACTGAGGACCGCTCCCCTCTATGCTCCCGATGTGACCCTGGGGCCCGAGGGATGGCGGAAGGCGCCGGTGTTCGGCCGCCTCTCGCTGCTGGTGCAACCGGGGACGTACACGGTCACGCTGAGCGTGGCCGGCCGGACGCAGAGTCAAAAGTTGACGGTGCGAAAAGACCCGCACACCGCAGGCACCGATGCCGACATCCAGGCACAGCTTCGCGTGCAGCAGGCCCTGTGGGACGAGGCCAACTCGCTGGCCACGGCCGTCAACCAGATCGAGTCACTTCGCGTCCAGCTCGCCTCGCTGGAAAAGGAACTGGGCAGCGACGAGACCTCCAAGGCGGTCCGGAAACCGGCGGACGAACTGGCCGAGAAGCTGGTGGCCGTCGAGGGCAAACTGCTGCAATTGAAACTGACCGGCCGCGGCCAGGACGATTGCCGCTGGGCGCCCGAGCTCCTCCAGAAGATCGACTATCTCTTCTTCCAGCTCGACTCCACCGCGGATTTCCCGCCCACCACGCAGCAGACGGCGGTCGAGGAAATGCTGAAGCAGAGGGGCGAGGAAGCCCGCCAGGAGTTCCAGAAACTGGCGGCCACCGACGTGGCCGCCTTCAATGCCATGCTCCGCGAGCGCGGCATTCCCAACATCATCGCCAGAACGCCCTGAGGGCGGGCGCCTCCCGGGGAAGGCGCCGGCCCGCCGCCGGCCGCGCGCCGCCCCCTCGGGATGTTCCCCTGCGCAACCCGGCGGCCAAGGCCAGTTGACTTCTAGCGGGCCGGTTCCAATAATCGGCATTGCGGATTGCTCCCCATGGACCCAACCCCACGCGGTAAAGAATCCACGCCGCTCGAACAGGCCGTCTCCCGGGCCGTTCGCGATAATCTCGCGCTCATCCAGCACACCACCAAGGAATTGAGCCAGGCCATCGAGGATTTTGTGGCCGCCTGCGGCAGTTCGCGCAATGCCAACATGCTTCCGGCCATGCTGCGCGCGCAGACGGCCTCCGCCTCGCTCACCTCGATGCTGGAGGTCATCTCGCGGCTGCTCACCACCTCCATGCAGCCGGCTCGCGCCGGCGCGTCCGAATCCTATCTCGCCAGCCTGTCCGCGGCGGAAGCTCCCGCGGCCGAGGCGCCCGTCCCGGCGCACGCCGCTCCGGAGCCGGTGGCGCCTCCGCCTGTGGAGGTTCCTCCTCCGCCGCCCATGCCGCCTGTGGCCCGGATTCCGGAAGTCGCACCCGAGCCGGTGATGGCTGCTCCACCTGCGGTCTTCGAACCACCGCCTCCACCTCCGCCGGTGGCGCCGCCGCCGGAGATTGTGCCGCCGCCACCACCTCCGCCGGTCGAAGCCGAGCCGGTGGTGGAATCCCACCACGGCCCGCTCGTGCCTCCGGAAACGGAGCCGGCGCCGCCGCGCGATTTTGTTCCTGCGGGCGTGGATGGTGGCCCGCTGGTTCCCCGGGAACCGGCAGTGGCCGTGGAGCCTCCGCCCGCGCCTGCGCCCGAGCCCGCGGTTGCCGCACCGGCGGCCGTCTTCCGCGTGGAAGACCTGCCGGCCGAGCAGCAGGAACTCCATCGCCGTGCCAACCGGCACGCCAAGGTTTCCATGCAGGATATCTACCTGCTGCGCCCCAAGGACGTTCAGCTCGCGCGGCAGAACAAAGACATTTGCGTCCGCCTCCGCGGCGACATTGAGAAGGCGCGGAAGGAGTACGTGCGGCGCTTCGGACCGATCCTCGATCATCCCGTGGACTACTTCTATCACTGGATGGTCGAAGTGCTCGCGGAAGGGAAGCCGGAAATTCTGGGAGAATATCCGTATCCCTCCGCCGCTGCGCGACATTAACGGATAGAGCAGGCCTCACGCCGGTGAAAGACTGTCCCAGGGTTCCCCCTGCACGTGCCGCCGCGCCTTTCCACAGGAAAGCGGCGTGCGCGCTCCTCTGCCTGTTTCTGCTGCCGCAGGCGGCTGGGATGCGCGCGGCCGCGCGGCCTGCTGCCGGAGCGCGGCGGGCCATCGCAGAGCCCGCGCTGGGGGAACTGGCCGCGCTGAGCCGGGCGCTGCGCGAGCGCGATACGCCGGCGAACTACGAGCGCCTGGCGGCGTTTGCGCGCGAACACGAAAGCGATCCGGCCGGCCCGGCTGCCGCTCTCGCTCTCGGCTATCGCGACTATTCGCGCGGGCGTTTTGCCGACGCCGGCACATGGCTCAGCCGCGCCGGGCAGACCACCGTCCTGCCCGACTACGTTCTCTACTGGGCGGCCCAGAACCAGCAGGGGGAACACCATGGCGTCCAGGCCCTGGAGATGCTCGAGCGCCTGGCCGGCCGGTATCCCTCCAGCGCGATTCTGCCTCAGGCGCTGGAATCGCTGGGCGGCATCGCACTCGAACTGGGCCAGGCGCAGCGCGCGCGATTCGCCCTGGAGGGCTATGCGAAAACCGCGGACCACCCGGAACTCCTGCTCCTGCGGGCGCGGGCCCGCGAGATGGATCGCGCGGCATCGCTGGCCGCTGCTGACTACGTGGCCCTTTACTATGGCTTCCCTCTGTCCCCCGAGGCCAAACGCGCCGGCGAACGCCTGGAACCGCTGCGGCGCGCCTTGCGTTCCGAATTTCCGGTGATTACCCCGGAGATGCGCTGGGCGCGCGCCGCGGCCTTCTTCGACGCCCATCAGTGGCGCCAGGCCCGCGAGGAGTATCGTTCCATTGCCCGGGAGCTCTCCGGAGCGGCCCGCGAACGCGCGCTTCTGCGCGAGGCGGCCAGCGTGGTGGGAACCCGCGGCGGTCCCGGGCCGCTCGAGCATTTGCATCTTTCCGATCCCGAACTCGATGCCGAACGCTTCGCGCGTCTGGCCGAGGTCTTCCACCGGCGAAAAAAGACGGACGCCATGCTGCACGCCGCGGAAGCTGCGGCCACGCGCGCGCCCCACAGTGCGGGCGCGGCCAACGCGCTGTTCGAGGCCGGCAATTACTACTGGTCGCGTCTGGATCGCGCCTCCGCCGCGGGCTTCTATCGCCGCTCGCTGGAGGCCAGGCCCGCGGGCCCGGCGGCGGAGACCTCCAAGTGGCGTCTGGCCTGGACGGCGTATCTGGACCGCGACCCGAGCGCCGCCGCACTGTTCGAGGAGCACATCCGCCAGTTTCCCTCGTCCTCCTATTTGCCGGAAGCGCTCTACTGGCTGGGCCGCGTGGCGGAGCGTTCCGGAGATGTTGCGCGAGCGCGCGCATTTTTCCTGAAGGTTGCCGGCCGCTTCCCGCAGACCTACTGGGGCAGCACGGCCCGCGCGCGGCTCCAGGAACTGGGCCCGGCCGGCGATGACCCGCCGGGTGACATTCCCATTCTCGCTCTGGTGCCGGCGCCCAAGCCGCTGCCCGATCTTTCCGCGCCGCTCTCCGCGGAGGCGGCCACGCGCGATTCGCGGGCTCGTGTGCTCGCTGCCATCGGATTCGACGCCTCCGCGGATTTGGAGTGGCGCGCCGGGTATGCCCAGACAGGCGCGGCGCAGCTGCTCGTTTCGCTGGCCCAGCAAGCGCTGGCCGAAGGACGCTTCGGCGTCTCCATCGTCACCATTCGCCAGGCCATTCCTCAGCTCGAGGCCCGGCGCTGGGAGGAATTGCCGGTGGAGGTGTGGACCGCGGCGTTTCCCATGCCCTACGAGGAGGAAATCCGCGCCGCGGCGGAGCGCGAAGGGCTCGACCCCATGCTGGTCGCTGGATTAATCCGCCAGGAGTCCGCCTTCCAGCCGCGTTCCGTGTCGCGCGCGCACGCCATCGGCCTGATGCAGGTTCTCCCCAGCACGGGACGGCATCTGGCGCATAAGCTCCACGTCCCCTACAGCCGGTCTCGTCTGTTCAATCCGGACTACAATCTCCGCCTGGGAACCAAATACCTGGCGGACCTGGTGGCCCTGTTCGGCAGTGAAGAGCCGGCGATCGCCGCCTACGATGCCGGGGAAGACCGCATCGCCGGCTGGCAGGCCGAGCGGAAGTACGACGAGATGGCCGAATTCATCGAATCCATTCCCATCACGGAAACGCGCGAGTACGTGCAGATCGTTTCGCGCAACGCCTCCATCTATCGCCGCCTGAGCAGCGTGCAGCAATGAGCGGCGCGAGGCCCGCCCGCAGGCGCGTGTCGGAAAAGGCCGGCCGCTTCACCGAATCCGTGATCCGCGAGATGACGCGCCTCGCCGCTAAGCACGGCGCCATCAACCTCTCGCAGGGTTTCCCCGATTTCCCCGCTCCCGCCGAATTGAAGGAGGCCGCGCGCCAGGCCATCGCCGCAGACATCAACCAGTACGCCATCACCTGGGGCGCGCGCGATTTCCGCGAAGCCATCGCCGCACAGTTCACCGCGCGCCACGGCGTTCCCGTGGACCCCGAGCGCGACATCACGGTCTGCTGCGGCTCCACCGAGGCCATGATTTCCTCCATGCTGGCCGTGGTCGATCCCGGCGATGAGGTCGTGATCTTCGAGCCCTTCTACGAAAACTACGGGCCCGACGCGATTCTCTCCGGCGCCCGCCCGCGCTTCGTCCGCCTCCGCCCCGAGCAGGCCTCCGCGCCCGGCCGGCCCGCCTCCTGGACTTTCGATCCCCAGGAGCTGGCCGCCGCCTTCGGCCCCGCCACGCGCGCCATCATCGTCAACACGCCCAACAATCCCACCGGAAAGGTCTTCACCCGCGAAGAGCTCGAGTTCATCCGCGACCTGTGCGTGCGCTGGAACGCGCTGGCCATCACCGACGAAATCTACGAGCACATCCTCTACGACGGCGCGGCGCACGTCGCGCTCGCTTCGCTCCAGGGCATGCGCGACCGCACCATCACCATCAACGGCCTTTCCAAGACCTACAGCGTCACGGGATGGCGCGTCGGCTGGGCCATCGCTCCGCCGGACCTCGCCGGCGCCATCCGCAAGGTCCACGATTTTCTGACCGTGGGCGCGGCGGCCCCGCTGCAGTCCGCGGGGGCGCTGGCGCTCCGCCTGCTGCCCGCCTATTACGACCGGCTGGCGGCCGGCTATCGCGAGCGCCGCGATTTCGCCCTCGCATTCCTGGAACGCGCCGGCTTCCGCTGCTTCCGTCCCGCCGGCGCGTACTACATCATGACGGACATCTCCGGATTTCCGTTTGCCGACGATCTGGAGTGCTCGCGTTTTCTGGTGGAACAGGCGGGAGTGGCCGTGGTCCCCGGCTCCAGCTTCTACCGGAATCCCGCGGATGGCGCCCGCCAGGTCCGTTTTGCATTTTGCAAGACGCGCGAAACCCTCGATGCCGCCGCCCTGCGCCTCGCCGCGCTCCCGGAAAAGCTCGCCGCCCGCCGCGCCTGACCCGCCCCGGCCGTGCGCGTCCCTGTGCTACAATCCGCCGTTCACGGAGGCTCCGGCTCGCAATGGCGTTGAATCTTGTTCCCCCGCGCACGCGCGTCACCGCCAACGGCGACGGCCAGCGCTTCGACGTTTCCTCCAGCTCCACGCGCACCTTTCTCTGCACCCTGGAAATCACCGGGCAGATCGAGCAGGAATCGCTGGACGTTTCCATCTGGGTGTCCGAGGACGGAGAGAACTGGGGAGCCAAACCGTTCCTGATGCTGCCGCAGCAGTTCTATCGCGGGCGCACCCGCCTGCTGCTCGATCTCACCCTGCGGCCCGAGGTGCGCTACATCCGCGCGCGATGGGAGCTGGGACGCTGGGGCCGCGTGGCCCCCACGCCCATGTTTGTTTTTTCACTGACGCTCGAAGAAGTGCCCGCCAGCCAGCCGCTGGCCGCCCGCTCCTGACACGCCACGAGCTCCCGGCCCTTCCCTGTTTCCGCTCTGAAATTTGAAAGGGGTAGGAAGCTGACGGTCGGTTGCCCTTTGGTGGTGGCTTCCTACCCCGCGAGTGGTCTTTGCCGAGTTGGACGCACGGGGCCGCCGAAAGGTTGCAGACCATTTTGTGAATAAATGTATCGGAATCCGATATTCCCGCCCGGCCCCTTCTAGAGCGCCACGGTCTGCCGGTATTCCGCAATGTCCGCCTTCCAGTTTGGCCGCTTCCGGATCAGCCCCTGGAGCGCCGAAAGCCCCGGCGGCTCGCCGTGCACCAGCCAGGTCTGCCGCGGCGGAGCCTCGAAGCCGTTCAGCCAGCGCAGCAGCTCGCTCTGCCCCGCGTGCGCGGAGAGCTGGTGCAGCTCCACGATCTCCGCGCGCACCGCCACCTCGGTCCCGAACATGCGCAGCGTCTTCGCGCCCTCGGCCAGCGCCCGCCCGCGCGTTCCCGCGGCCTGGAATCCCACCAGCAGCACGGCGTTTCGCGCATCCGGCAGCCGCCGCTCCAGGTGATGCAGCACGCGCCCGCCCGTGAGCATCCCGCTGGCGGAGAGAATCAGGCAGCGGTCCACGTGATTGATCTGCTTGGATTCTTCCGCCGTGCGCGTCATGTGCACGTCGTGAACGTCCAGCGGATCGCCGTCGTGCTTTTCGGCGCGTGCGAATTCCCCGCTGTGATCCTCGCGATGCGCCAGGTAGAGATTCGTCGCCGTGATGGCCATGGGACTGTCCACGTAGGTGGGCAGTTCCGGAATTCGTCCGGCCAGCTCGAGCTGCCGCAGCAGGTACAGCAGCGTCTGGATGCGCCCCACGGCAAATCCCGGGATCACCACGCTCCCGCCGCGTTTGGCCACCCGGTTCACCACCTCAGCGAGCTGGTCGCTGACGGAGCCGCCGGGATGGTCCCGGTCCCCGTACGTGGATTCGCACAGCAGCACGTCTGCCCGCGGCGGCGTGGCGGGATTTTTCAGGATGGGCTGGTCGTAGCGCCCGATGTCGCCGGAAAACACCACGGTCGTCGTCCGCCCGTTTTCCGTGATGGTCAGCTCCAGGCTCGAGGAGCCCAGAATGTGTCCCGCGTCGTATCCGCGCACGGAAAATTCCGGGCTGATGCGGAACGCCTCGCTCCGCGGAATCTCCTTCAGTCGCGCCAGCGCCGCCTGGGCCTCCTCCACCGTGTAGAGCGGCAGCGGGGGCGAATGCCTGCTGTAGCCTTTGTGTTGCGCGTGCTCCGCGTCCTCTTCCTGGATGTGCGCGGAATCGGGCAGCAGGATGCGCGCGAGTTCGCAGGTGGCCGCGTTCGCGTAGATCGGGCCGCGATAGCCGTCGCGCACCAGCCGCGGCAGGTAGCCGGTGTGGTCGATGTGCGCGTGCGTCAGCGCCACCCAGTCGATCGTGCCCGGCGAAATTGGCAGCGGCGCCCAGTTCCGCTCGCGCAGCTCCTTTTCGCCCTGGAACAGCCCGCAGTCCACCAGGAGTTTCCTGCCGCCGGCTTCCACCAGGTACTTCGATCCGGTTACCGTTCCCGCCGCGCCCAGAAATGTCAGTTTCGCCATGGTCCGTCCATTCTAGTCAACGTCAGGTTCCCCACGCCGTCAATCGCGGATAAAATGCCATCAATTGGATGGAAGGCACAACGCGTGAAATCCAGGTGTCTATTTCTGCTGGCGGTCTCCCTCCTGGGCGCCGCGGCGATCGCGGCCCGCCCCGCGGCGAATGCCCCCCGCGTTGTCCATGTGTTTGTCGCGCTCGCGGACAATCAACACCAGGGCATTGTTCCCGTGAAGGCCGTTCTCGGCAATGGCGAGGATCCGGCCCGCAATCTCTATTGGGGCGCGGCCTTCGGAGTGAAGACGTTTTTCCTCCATTCCTCATACTGGGAATTGGTTTCCTGCTCCGCGGGGCCGAAGCGGGCGATTCTGGAACGCTGTCTCTTCAAGCGCCGTGGCCAGCCCGTGTATTTGCTTGCGGATGCGTACCGCGGCAGTGAGATTCGGGCCGCGGTCTCCGACTTTCTTTCCGCCGCGGCCGGCCTGTCGGGGACTCCGTTCGTATCGAAAACCAGATCCGGAGAACTTTCGCTGCCTGCTGCGGGAAGTGCGGACCTGGTGGCCTACGTCGGACACGACGGCCTGATGGATTTCCAGCTTCCCGCCGTCAGAGCCCCGGCGGAAGCGAAGCCGCCTGATGCAATTGTTCTGGCCTGCGCGAGCAAACAGTTTTTCGGGAGCTATTTCCGCGTCGCCGGCGCGAAGCCCCTGCTGTGGACCACGGGCCTGATGGCGCCGGAGGCCTACACATTGGAGGCCGCTCTGGAGGGCTGGGTAGCGGGCGAAAATCCTGAGGCCATTCGCCGGCGCGCCGCGCGTACCTACGATCACTTTCAGAAGTGCGGCATACGCGGGGCGCTTCGTCTGTTTTCTGCGGGCTGGTAACGGCTCCGGTCTACGGTTTTCCCGCGCTGTCCAACCCCGGGCCCCGTTGGATTCGAATGAATGCCATCCCCAGGGTTCGCCCGGCATCCAGTCGGAATCCGCTGACCCGGTGCGCAGCGTCGCGCGTGAAGTCGAAGGTCCAACGAGGCCGGGTCATCTGGAACTCGTCGCTCCCCGCCGGGCGCAGCTCGCGATGCACGAATCCTTCCGCATGGGAAACCAGGTCCGCGCCAATCAGGTCTGTCAGCACCAGGCCGCCGTCCCTCGCGGCGATGCGGTAGGTCACGCGCAATTCCTCGCTCCAGTAGTCGCCCGCATAGGCGGCCAGTTCCTCCGCCGTCAGCGTTGGCGATTCCGCTCCGGCGTGGGCGCTCGGCTCGCCACCGGACTGGGGCGCGGCCTTCTCCGGCTCCCGCGTCTTCATCTGCGCGGAGAGATACGCGTCCGCCACGCCGCGGGCCAGCGCGGTCGTGTCCGCCGTTCCGATGTTGCACAGGCACGCCACGGAAAAGTGCTGGCCGGGAAAACGCAGCAGTTGTGCCCGGTAGCCTCCCCAGGATCCTCCATGGCTCACGGTGCGCAGGCCGCGATACTCGCTCACCACCAGCCCCTTCGCGTAGTCGAGCGTCTTCCCCGACGCCAGTTTCCCCGGTTCCTGAATCTCCGCTAGAAATTCCATTCCGCCGATCTGCCCGGAGTAAAAATTCTCGTCCCATTTCTGCAGGTCTTCTACCGTCGTATGCACCGCGCCGTCGCCCGTCTGTTCGAAATAGGACACGTCGAGCGAATAGCCGCCGCCTTCCTTGGGGTCGTACGCGAGCGCGCGGTTGGGGATGAGCAGCGTGTGATCGTCGCGGTACTGCGTGTGCCCCATTCCCAGCGGCGCGAAAATGTTCTCCTGCGCGAACTCGCGCAGCGATTTTCCGCTCACGCGCTTCACGATCACGGACAGCAAAAAGAATCCCGTGTTGCTGTAGAGATAGTCCGTGCCCGGCTCGAAGTTCAGCCGCTTCTGCCGCGCGATCAGGCCCAGCGCGTCCCCGTCCGTCGTCACGCTGTCGAGATTAATTCCTGACAGAGACATGAGCACCAGGTAATCGCGCAGCCCGCTGGTATGGTTCAGCAGATTCAAAATCGTAATCGGCCGGCCGTAGTCCGGCAGCTCGGGAATGTATTTCCGGATGTCGTCGTGCACCGAAAGTTTCCCCTGCTTTTCCAGCAGCAGGATGCTCGCCGCGGTGAATTGCTTCGAGGTCGAGCCGATGTCAAACACGGTCTGCGGAGTGATCGGCACATTTCCTTCCACGTTGGCCAGGCCGTAGCCCCGCTCGTAAATGATTTTCCCGTTCTGGAAGGCTCCCAGCGCACACCCGGGCGAGCCCGCCTTCGCATAGTCCGCGAACACCTGGTCCACTGCCGCGTTCTGTGCGGTCTGGGCCAGCGCGGCCGGCCCTCCCGCCAGCAGGAACATCGCCACGGCCGTCAGCCGCATGATGTGTGGTCCCCTCATGTGCTTCCCCCTCGAACGCGCGTCGCGCGCCGCAGCATAGCACGGCGCGTGCTGCGCGCTTCCGCCGCTCGCCAGGGCCTCCGCCCGGTCATGACCAGCTGGTATCCGGAGAGGTTTGACGCCTTCTCCGCGGGGATGCTATAAACGAATTACTCGCTCGGTGGGGCTGTGGCGCAGTTGGGAGCGCGCCTCGATGGCATCGAGGAGGTCGTGGGTTCGAATCCCATCAGCTCCACCAATTTCACCTCAGACCCGCGTACTCGCGGTGCGCGACCCCGAACTTGAATTGTCGGATGAACCAATGCGATTCACTATGAGCAGGAGAAACGCGAACACGCACCAGATCACCACCGCCCATTTCAGATAAGCCAGCGCTTCCTGAGCCTGCGCATGGTTCTTCGCAATCAGGTAGGAACGGTCCGCGACGATGCTCGCATAATTCTCATGGTCAATGCAGCCCCGGTAGCTCACGGAGCAAAAGCCAGCGATTGCGGGGAGAATCAGACCGGCGGGCAAAAGTCTGCGAACCAGCGGAACAAGATCCCGGCGCGCGTTTCCTGCCAGACGACCCAGCGGGCCGCGAAGCCGCATCCACGCGGCGCACCCTGCCAGCGCCGAAAGCGCCGCCATCATCCAGTAGGAGACCGCCAGATATTCCTCATTGCTCATTGGCCAGGCTTCATTTGTCGGCCTCCTGCTTCGGTTTGAGTGCCGCCAGCAGGATGGTGACGATCACCAGGTAGGCACCCAGACTCATCAGCAGAGACTCGATGACCGCGCCGAGGCCCGTCGCCACCACCCACACGGCCTCCATCCATTGCGCGTCAGGCTTGAGCGAGAAAGTCGTGCCTACCGCAGGACCCAGGGAGGCCAGCAGAACGATCACGGAGAACGCGCGTACGAAAAATTCCAGTCCTCCCTCGACGCGCACAGTGCGGCCCAGCAAGCTGCGCAGGCTGGGCATCAGGGCGGCGCGGATTCCGAGCGCCAACACCACGGAAAGCAGGAGCAATATAAGAAGCCCGCTTACGTTGAGCATTGAGAATCAGCTCCCTCCACTTCGATTGGCAATCGTGTGCTCTCTCTTCCATCCGTGTCAAGATTCTTCACATTCGGAGCGGACCCTCCGCAACTCTCACACATCTAAACGAAAGGGAACGGATGACCGCTACGCCGGTTTAGGCGAGAATGGTTGCGAGGTGCCTTTGTGCTGATCGGGAAACCGCATGACATTCCCTCCTCGGAGATCACTCCGCGGAGTATGTACCTGAACCGCAGAAAATTTCTCGCCGGCGCCGCGGCAGCCGGCGCTGTGGCGCTTGCCGGGCGCGCGGCGGGCGAACTCCTCCGCCCGGGCCTCGTCTCTGCGGACGGCGCGAAGCTCAACGTCACCGTAAAAAGTCCGTTCAGCACCACCGAGAAAATGACCTCGCTCGAAGACATCACCCACTACAACAACTACTACGAGTTCGGCACCGACAAATACAGCCCCGCAAAAAACGCCCAGGCCCTGCGCACTCGCCCCTGGAGCGTGAAAGTGGACGGCGAAGTGCTCAAGCCGAAAACCTTCGACATCGACGACCTCATCAAGCTTGCGCCCATGGAGGAGCGCATCTACCGGCACCGCTGCGTCGAAGGCTGGTCCATCGTCGTGCCCTGGAACGGATATTCGTTCTCCGCGCTCATCAACCAGGTGCAGCCGACTTCCAAAGCCAAATTCGTCCAATTTGTAACCGATCTCGACCGCTCCGTCATGACCGGCACACGCGAGGACATTTTGAACTGGCCCTACACCGAGGGCCTGCGCATGGACGAAGCGATGCATCCCCTCACCCTGCTCTGCTTCGGCCTGTACGGCCAGGAGCTGCCCAAGCAGGACGGCGCGCCCGTTCGCATCGTGGTGCCCTGGAAGTACGGCTTCAAGAGCTGCAAGTCCATCGTCCACATCCGCTTTGTGGAGACGCAGCCGGCCACCGCCTGGAACATTGAATCGCCCGTGGAATATGGCTTTTACTCCAACGTGAACCCGAACGTGGACCATCCCCGCTGGAGCCAAGCCACCGAGCGCCGCCTCGGCGATTTCTTCAAGCGCAAGACGCTCATGTTCAACGGTTACGGCGACCAGGTGGCCGGCCTGTACACCGGCATGGATCTTCGCAAATACTTCTGAGCGGCCATCCATCGCCATCCATCGCATGACCGCAGACCGGCTCGTCCCCTACTCAAAGCCCTTCGTTTTTCTGCTCTGCCTCGTTCCCATGGGCCTGCTCGTGCGCAAAGGAGTCGAGGGCCTGCTCGGCGCCAACCCTATCGAAGTCATCACCCACTCGACCGGCGACTGGACGCTCATTTTTCTCTGCATCACACTATCCATCACGCCCCTGCGCCGCCTGCTCGGCCTGCCCTGGCTGGTGCGCTACCGCCGCATGACCGGCCTCTTCGCCTTCTTCCACGGCTTTCTCCATTTCATGACCTACATCTGGCTCGACCAGTTCTTCAACGTTCACTCCATGATCAAGGACGTCGCCAAGCGTCCGTTTATCACCGCCGGGTTTACCGCCTTTGTGCTGATGGTGCCGCTGGCCATCACTTCCACTGCCGGAATGATCCGCCGCCTCGGCGGCCGCCGCTGGCGGATTCTCCACAGGCTGATTTATGTGAGCGCCTGCGCCGGTGTGATTCATTACTACTGGCTGGTGAAAGCGGACGAGACCCTGCCGCTGCGCTTCGCAGCGATTGTCGGGGCTCTGCTGGCCTGCCGCGCCGTTTTCTATTTCCGGGACCGCAGGCGTCCGGCCGGCGCCCCCGCCGCCGAACACGCCGAGCGCGTCACCTAGCGGCGTCGCGCGCCTGCGCCGCGCGCCTTCCTGTTCTGCCCGCCTGCCGCGCCCGTTCGACTCCCGCGCGGTAGGCTCGCTCCACCAGCCGCTGGTATCCGCCCGCGCGCATCACGCGCAGGGTCTCCGCGGCAATCCCCGCCGGCGTGGCCGCCTCCGCCAGCAGCGCATCCAGCGCGGCGGGATTCTCCGCCGCTGCGCGAACGCCCTCCGCCAGCCCATGTGCGGCCGCGAGCCATGCCGTCCGTTCACCGAGTCCCAGGCGCCGCGCCGCGCGCACGCGCGCCCCGAGCGCGTGGTAACCCTGGCTCGTCGAGTACGCCACGGTGAACGCGTCCAATTCGCGCTCCGGAATTTCCACCGCCGCCCCCACACCGGAGAAGAGCTTCCAAACGCGCCGCCTGGCGCTCCGCGCGGCTCCGCGGCCAAACGCGAGCGCCGTCAGCCCGCGTCCGTAGCGGCTCGCGGGCGAAGGCATTGCTCGTGCCAGCGCCACGCCTGGTCCCAGCGCGCGCCGCAACATTCCCAGCGTCACGCCCGCGGCCAGGCACACGCACACCACGCCCGGCCGCAGCGGCCCCAATTCCGCGAGCAACGGCAGCACGTCCCGCGGCCGAACCGCCACCAGCAGCAGCCCGGCCCGCTCCACCGCGCGCCGCAGCGAAGGCTCGCCGCGCACGCCATACCGGCGCGCCAACATGCGGAGTTTTTCCGGATTCCGGTCGTGCACCACCAGGCGTTCCCGGCCGCGCTGATTCGCCTCCGCGCCGCGCAGCCCGGCCACCAGCGCCGTCGTGATGCGCCCCCCGCCGAGAAACACGATCGCGGTCATCCCAGCGTGGCGCACGCGTCGTCCGCCACCACCAGCAGGTGATCGATGTCCGCCGGTTTGTGCGCCGTGGAAATGATCCAGTGCAGCCCGTTCGACGGCGTCATGTAAATCCCCCGCTCCAGCAGCAGGTGCACAAAGTACGAATACTTCCGCGCATCCACGTGCGCGCAGTACTCGCGGTAATCATGGATCGCCGGCCGTTCCGTGAAGTAAATCTGGAACATGGGCCCGAACCCCTGCACGATCGCCGCCACCTTCCGCCGGCGAAACACGTCCCGCAGACCCCCGATGGCCGCCTCGCCCAGTTCCTCAAGCCGTTTGTAGGCCGCTCCCCCGTACGCCGAGAGCAGGTCCAGGTTTGCCGCCACAACTTTCATCGTCAGCCGGTGCCCGTTGAAGGTCCCGTAATGCAGCACCATCCCCTCGCGCCACTCCAGCCGGTCCAGAATCGCGTGCGGGCCGGCCAGCGCGCCGATGGGGAAGCCCGCCCCCAGCGCCTTTCCGAATGTCGCGAGGTCCGCGCGGATCCCGAACCGTTCCTGGCACCCTCCGGGCGCGTAGCGGAAGCCGGTGACCACCTCGTCGAAAATCAGCAGCGCGCCCGATTGCTGCGTCAATTCCCGCAACCGCTGCAAATAACCCGGCCGCGGCGGGATGCACCCGAGGTTCGCCATCACCGGTTCCGTGATCGCGGCGGCCAGTTCCCCTCCATGCTCCCGGAACACACGTTCCAGCGCGCCCACGTCGTTCCACGGCGCCAGCACCACATCCGCAAAGGTGGCCTCCGGAATCCCCGCCGAATCCGGAATGCGCGCGGGGGCCTCCGGCGTTCCCAGCTCCGCGGCCGGATGCGCGTGTGCGTTCAGCAGATAGGGGTCGTACCATCCGTGATACTGGCCTTCGAATTTCAGGAATTTCGTGCGCCCGGTGTGCGCCCGCGCCATTCGCAGCGCGAGCATGGTCGCCTCGCTGCCCGTGTTGGTAAAACGCACCCGTTCCGCCGCCGGCACCATCCGGCAGACCCGTTCCGCCGCTTCCACTTCCGCCGCCGTGCAGGCGGCAAAATGCGTTCCCTCGGACATGGCCTGCGTGGCCGCTTCCACGATCGACGGATGTGCGTGCCCGTGAATCAGCGCGCCGAACGCCATCATGAAGTCGATGTATTCGTTCCAGTCCACGTCCCACACGCGCGCGCCCACTCCCCGCTCCAGCACCACCGGACCGAGCGAGAAGACGGACCGGCCGCGCGACGGCGAATTCACCCCCTCCACCAGTGTTTCCTGCGCGCGCGTGAACCATTCCCGCGATTTGGTCCTGCGCCGGGTTTTTTGGATCTCCCCCATGTATGCCAGGCGGCCAGTTACAAGCTAACGCAGAACTGCGTCGAGCGGCAAAACTCCTGTGCCGGCGCGTCCCCGGAGTTAATCCGCCGCTCCGCCGCCGTCCACCACCAGCGCCGCGCCGGTCATGAACGACGAATCCTCCGAGGCCAGGAACAGCACGGCCTTCGCAATTTCCTCCGCCGTCCCGATCCGTCCCATCGGCCGGTTCGCGCATCCCGCCAGATACGCCTGCCAGTCCATCCCGCGCATCCGCGCGTCCTCCGGCAGCATCGGCGTGTCCACGTCCCCGGGGCAGATGCAGTTCACGCGGATGCCCTGCCGGCCGTGGTCCACCGCCATCGCCTTTGCCAGCAGAATCAGACCGCCCTTCGCCGCGCAATACGCCACCGCGCGGTCGCCGCCCACTATTCCCCAGCCCGAACTGTTGTGGATGATGCTCCCCCGTCCCTGCCGGATCATGTGCGGCAGCGCGTGCTTCGACATCAGGAAGGCGCCCTTCAGGCTCGAATCCACCTGCGCGTCCCATTCCTCCTCGGTGCACTCCACCGCCGTATTCGGGAAGAACACGCCCGCGTTGTTGAACAGCACGTCGATCCGGCCGTACTCCGCCACCGTGCGCTCCACCGCCGCGCGGCAGTCCTCCTCGCGCCGCACATCGGAGCGCAGAAAAATCGCGCGCCCTCCCGCGCCGCGGATTTCAGCCTCCACGGCGCGTCCGCGTTCTTCGTTCCGTCCGGTCAGCGCGAGAGTGGCTCCTTCGCGCGCGAAAAGATTCGCCGTCGCCCGGCCAATCCCCGACGTTGCCCCCGTAATCAGCGCCACTCGCTCCGCCAGCCGCATCTGCTTCCTGCCTCCCCTCGCCGGTCACGCCAGCCCGCCGCCGTCCACCACCAGCGCCGTGCCGGTGATGAACTGCGCCGCATCGCTGGCCAGAAACACCGCGGCATCCGCGATTTCCTCCGGCCGTCCGATGCGCCCGAGTGGCCGCCGCGCCGCCTCCGCCAGAAACTCCGCGTCCGGCTGCCCGATCTGCCGCGCCTCGCTCCGCAACATCGGCGTGTCGGTATCGCCCGGGCAAATGCAGTTCACGCGCACGCCCTGCGGCCCGTGATCGATGGCCATTGCTTTCGTCAGCAGCACCACCGCAGCCTTCGATGCGCAGTACGCCGCGGCCCGCGGTCCCGCGGCCAGCCCCCACCCTGACGCGATGTTCACAATGCCGCCACGCGCTCCCGCCAGCGCCGGCATGGCCGCGCGCGACATCAAAAACACCGATTTCGCATTCACCTCCATCACCAGGTCCCAGTCCGCTTCGCTCAGTTCCGTCACCGTGGCCCGCCGGATGATCCCCGCGCAGTTCACCAGCACATCGAGCCCCCCGTACCACTCCTGCGCCGCCCGCACCGCTGCCTCGCAATCCTCCGCGCGCGTCACGTCCGTGTGCGCATACCGGGCCCGTCCATGTTCGCGCGCCGCCTCCGCGGCCGCCGCCGTTCCCGCCGCTTCATTCACATCCGCCAGGACCACCGCCGCGCCTTCCACCGTAAACCGCAGCGCGATGGCCCGCCCGATTCCCGACGCCGCGCCCGTCACCACCGCGATCTTTCCAGCCAGCGCGCCGCGCGTGGATGGATTTGCCATGCCTGCGCCCCTAGCGGCTGGCCAGGTCCCCCGCCGTCTCGCCCCCGTCCATCACAATCACCTGCCCGGTCAGGTATTCCGCATCCTCGGACGCCAGATACGCAAACAGGCCGGCAATTTCTTCCGGTTTCGCGTGCCGCCTCAGCGGCAGCTTCTGGTTCACCGCTTCCAGCATCTCGTCCGTGTACTCGGCGCGCTGCATGGGCGTCAGCACGTAGCCCGGTGCGATGGCGTTCACGCGCACGCGCGGCGCCAGCTCCAGCGCCATCGATTTCGTCAGTTCGATCACTCCCGCCTTCGTCGCGTTGTAGTCCGCGTAAAAGGGATGGCCGAACATCCCGTTCGTCGAAGCCGTCTGCAGAATCACTCCCGACCCGCGTTCCATCATGTGCCGCGCCGCCGCCTGCGCCACGTAGAACACTCCCGTCAGGTTCACCGCCATCACGCGGTCCCATTCCTCCGCCGTGATGTCCAGAAACCGGTGGCGGATGCTGATCCCCGCGTTGTTGATCAGCACGTCCACTCCGCCCATCCGCTTCACTGCTTCGCCAAATGCCCGCTGCACGTCTTCCAGCCGCCCCACGTCTCCCGCGATCGCCCCCGCCAGTCCCGGCAGCTCCCGCGCGATGCGCTCGCGCGCCGCCGCGTCGCGGTCCAGCACGCACACCCGCGCGCCCTCCTCCAGAAAACGCGCCGCCGTCGCCGCGCCGATTCCGCTGGCTCCGCCCGTGATCAGCACACGTTTGCCCGTCAGCCCCCGCATGAGTCCCCCTGCGCCAGCTCTTCCAGAATCCGGATGTGCGAGTATACGACAGACCAGGGTTCTCAGGCCGGAAGGGCAGGGAAGCGGCGCAGATTCCGCGCGCGCCAGTTTCTGGATTTTTCCCGCCGCCGCGAGCCGGCCAATCGTCGCGCGCTTGCGGGTCAGTTACGCGCTCGCCGTCTGATGCGTCCGCCACCCTTCGTGGTAGGTTTCGCGCGCCACCTTCGAATACGGCACGGGGCTCACGATCGCGCGGACTTCAATCTGCCGGTGCCGCTCCACCGTGGTTTTCTCCGTGCCGCGGCCTTCTTCGCCCCACACGATGGTCACTTCGCTGCCCACTTCAATTTCCGGATTCAGCACGCCCAGCGACAGCACCGCTCGCTCGTTGTAGCTGTATCCCGTGTACATCGACAGCCCGGCCATCTTTCCCCGGTACAGCACTTGGTCGTACGACGCGGACGCGAAGTTCGAGAGCGGCATGTCCAGGTATTTGTACACGTCGCCCGGCTCCAGCATGGATTGCCAGATCTTCGCCACGTCCGCCGGGTTCCACGCAAACGTCACCTTCCGCCGGTGCGGTTTCGCCGCCAGTTTCTCCAGCGCCTCCCGCCCGATGAATTCGTGGTCGAATTTCACAAACGGCCCGTAGCCCAGCTCGTAGGGCGTCAGGTAGTAGTCCTCGATATTCTTCGAGACGAAGCTCCCGCCCAGCGATCCCGATCCTTCGTACGCCGCGGCCGGCGACCACTCCCGGAACGCCTTCATTTTTTCGCCCGTGTAGACGGCCGGCAGCGGCGAGGGAATCCATCCGGACTCCAGCGTGTTCGTCGCGTACGCCCGCGCTCCTACTTCCAGCATCCCGAACTCCCGCCCCGCGGCCAAGATGGCCTCCCGGATTTCCTCCCGCTCCTCGTACGGACCCCACACTTCCAGCCCCGGCGCTCCCGCCATTCCGTGCCGCAGCGCGCGCACGCGCCGCCCCGCGATGCGGATCTCGCCCATGTTGAAGAATTTGATTTCCGGCGGCGGCCCGCCGTTCAGCTTCTCGATGATCTGCGGCGCGTTCGGCCCCTGGATCTGGAACCGGTAGCACGAGCGC
>Ga0335077_10003751_pt1 | contig 18453 bp, 16 predicted proteins | sample Lox_Sample_31_FD_207151 | JGI IMG/M metagenome (GOLD analysis project Ga0335077, IMG submission 207151) | Soil microbial communities from Loxahatchee National Wildlife Refuge, Florida, United States - Lox_Sample_3.1 | ecosystem: Environmental > Terrestrial > Soil > Wetlands | place: USA... | reverse complement strand
CCTGGCGCTCGGCAGCATGCGTCTGCCCCTGCGCATGCTGGTCCCGTTTGCGGTGGCGCTCGCGCTGACCATCGCGCTATCGCTATATCTGTCGCGCACGTTCGCCGGTCGCGCGATCAAGGCGGTCGCCCAGGACCAGACTGCGCTTGCCCTGATGGGTGCGGATCCGGTGCGCGTGAAGCAATGGGCATTTGGCATCGCCACCGCCACCTGCGCGGTGGCCGGCGCCCTACTGATCATTCTCGGTCCAGTCGAGCCTGGGCTCGGACGCCTGTACATCGGGCGGACGTTCTGCGTAGCCGTGCTAGCGGGACTGGGAAGTCTTCCGGGCACGCTTGCGGCCGGCTTGATCCTCGGCATCGCCGAGAGCGTCGTGCTGACTTCCTTCGGCGCGTCCTGGGCTCCTGCCGTTGCCTTCGGCATTCTGCTGCTCGTATTGGCCGTACGGCCGGCCGGCCTGTTCGGCCGCTGATCCGACCGTGCGCGGCGGCAACCGTTTCCTCGCTGCTGCGGTGCTGGTGCTAATCGCCGCGCTGGCCCTCACGCACACCGTTCAGAACGAATATTTCTTCTTCGCGGGATATGTCGTCCTGCAGTTCGTGGTGCTGGCCACCGCCTGGAATATCCTCGGCGGCTATGCCGGCTACGTGAACTTCGGCTCGGGCGCGTTCTTCGCCGTGGGCGCCTACACCGCGGTCGCGCTGATCAAAGCGCTGGATGCTCCGCTGATCGTGCAAGTCATAGCCGCGTTCCTGCTGTCCGGCCTGCTGGGTTTCGGCGTCGGTGCGCTGACCCTGCGCCTGCGCGGCATCTTCTTCTCGATCGCCACGGTGGCGGTGGCGGTGATCTGCGAAACCGCCGTGATCAACTGGCGCTTCGTAGGCGGCTCCAGAGGCCTCGCGATATTGCAGCCGGCTGCGCCGCTCTGGTTCGAGTCGTACACGCGATTTCTGTTCGTCGTGATGGCGCTGATCGCGATTTTTTCAGTTGCGCTTGCCCGATATATCCAGATCTCCTGGATCGGGCGCGGACTGCGTGCGATCCGCGACGACGAGGACGCAGCGGAGTGCGCCGGTGTGCCCACGCTGAAACTGAAGCTGGCCGCAGCCACCCTGTCGGGAGCGCTGATGGGCGCAGCCGGAGCGCCGTTTCCGCTTTACATGAGCTTCATCGAGCCCACCTCCGTCTTCAGCCTCAACTACGCGGTCTCGGCACTGGCGATGCCGATCATAGGGGGAACCTCGAGCTGGGTAGGGCCTGTAATCGGCGCCGTGCTGCTCGCTTCAGTACAGCAGATCGTCACGGTAACCATATCCTCGGAGCTCAACGTGCTGGTGGTCGGGGTGTTGCTCGTGGCCTTCGTGGTGGCTGCGCCGCAGGGAATACTGGGGCTGGCAGAGCGGCTCATCCGCTCGAGAGGCGTTGCACGCGGCGCGCTCGGAGCGCGAGACAATGGCATCGGGGATCGGTCATGACATCATCGGTTCTCGCCGTCCGCACAGTCTGCAAACGCTTCGGCGGCTTCGCTGCGCTCACCGATGTGAGCCTGACGGTGGGGCCGGGGGAGCGCCTCGGCATCATCGGGCCCAACGGCTCCGGCAAGACCACGCTCATCAACTGCATTTCGGGGTCGTTGCGCGCGGATGCCGGATCGATCGACTTCAACGGCATCGACATCACCCGCCTGCCTGCCCATCGGCGCGCGCGCCTCGGCATGGCCCGCAGCTTCCAGATCCCCCGTCCGTTTTTCAGCATGACCGCGGCGGAGAATGTCGCCGTGCCGATCGAATATGTCAGGCACCGAGGTGCGCCGCACGCCGCGCGGGCCCGCCGTGAAGCGCTTGCGCTGCTCGAGCAGATGGGCCTCGCCGACAAAGCGGACCTTCCGGCCGGCGTTTTGCCCCAGGTCGACCTGCGCAAGCTGGAGCTGGCGCGGGCGATGGCCGCCGATCCGTCACTGCTGCTGCTGGACGAAGTGATGGCCGGTTTGTCCTCGGCGGAGGTGGACGAGGTGCTCGATATCGTGCTCGCCCTGAACCGTCAGGGCGTGACGATCATCATGATCGAGCACATCATGCGCGCGATCATGCGCTTCTCGCTGCGCGTGGTGTGCCTCGACGCTGGGCGGATCGTCACCGAAGGAGCGCCCGCCGAGGTCGCAGAGCACCCCGACGTGCGCAGGATCTACCTCGGTGCTTAGGCTGGTGATCGACAAGCTCGAGGCAGGCTACGGCGCCGTGCGCGTGCTGCACGGATTGTCGCTCGAGCTGCGCCAGGGCGAGACAGTAGTGCTGCTGGGAACGAATGGCAACGGCAAGAGCACGCTCATGAAGTGCATCATGGCGCTGCTCAAGCCGACCCGCGGTTCGGTCGCGCTCGAGGAGCGCGGCGAGCGCATCGAGCTCACCGGCAAGAGCCCGCAGCAGATCGTCGCGCTGGGCATCGCTCTGGTCCCGGAGGGGCGACGCCTGTTCCCCAAGCTGACTGTGCAGGAAAACCTGCTGCTTGGCGCCTTCCGCCGCGAGGCGCGCCAGGACATCCATCGCAATCTCGCCATCTGCTACGAAGCCTTCCCGGTGTTGAGCGATCGCTCGCGCCAGCTCGCCGGCAGTCTGAGCGGGGGCCAGCAGCAGATGCTGGCGATCGCGCGGGCGATCATGTCCGCGCCCCGCGTACTGCTGGTGGACGAGCCGTCTCTCGGCCTTTCCCCGCTGCTGGTGATCCAGACCATGGACCTCATCCGCGAGCTCAAGCAGCGCTTCGGGCTCACCGTGCTGATGGCCGAGCAGAACTTCCACGAAGCGAGCCGCATCGCGGACCGCGGTTACATCATCGTGCACGGCGCGATCGCGTTCGAGGGGCGTGACTTGAGCGAGCTGCGGCAGAGCGAGCTGGTGAAGAAGTATTATCTCGGGGCGTGACAGGGAGGAGGGAGGCACATGGCGTTGCGGCCGTCGATAGGCTGGATCGGAGCAGGGCGGATGGGTGCGCCCATGGCCGGCTTGATTTTGAAGGCGGGCTATCCCGTGCTCGTGTCTACGCGCAGCGCAGCGAGCCGGCAGAGCCTGGTGGAGCAGGGCGCCCGCGCGGCGAAGAGCGTGGCAGAGTGCGCGCGCGGTGCGGATCTGGTGTTCTCGTCGCTGCCTGACGATGACGCCCTGCGCAAAGTCGCGCTTGGGGCAGAAGGCGTGCTGGCCAACGCCCGGCGCGGCGCGATCTTTCTGGAGACCAGCACGGTGTCGCCGGAAGTCTCCGCGGAGATCGGTCGAGAAGCGGAGCAGCGCGACGTCGCCTATCTGCGCGCCCCGATCTCGGGCAACGCCGCATCGGCGCGCCTTGGCGAGGTCACCGTCCTGGTGTCGGGCCCCGAGGCTGCCTGGAGAGCCGCCAAGCCGGTCCTGGAGACGTTCAGCCAGGCGCAGGTCTACCTCGGCGCCGAAGAGCAGGCGCGCTACATGAAGCTTGTCGCCAATGCGATCGTGATCAACACCGCGCAGGGCATGGCCGAGGCGCTCGCGCTGGGCCGCAAGAACGGTCTCGACTGGAATCTCATGCTCGACACGCTGGCGCAGAGCACGATCGCCTCGCCCTGGCTGAAAGCCAAAGTGCGACTGCTGAAGCCGCGCGACTTCACGCCCACGATGACCGCGCGCCTGATTCTCAAGGATATCGACCTCATGCTCGCCGCTGCGGGCGCGAGCGATGTCCAGATGCCGCTTACCGCCATCACGCGCGAAGCAATGCGGGACTTGATCGCCACCGGCCGAGGGGAAGAGGACTACATGGCGACGGTCAAGCTGTCCGAAGAGCGGTCGGGGTTGGCAGCCGACGAAGGCTAGCCGCGCGGCGTCGAGCAGGATCACAAGATGGATGAAATCGCCTTTCGCCAGCGCCGTGCGCTGATCGTCGGCGGCTCGCTCGCCGGCCTGATCGCGGGCAATCTGCTGCAGCGAAGGGGCTGGGACGTCGACATCTACGAGCGCACCGGCGGAGTCCTCGAAGGCCGCGGTGCGGGGATCACGGTGCTCCCTGGCTTGATCGAAGGCCTGCAAGCAGCCGGGGTCGACATCCCTGAAGCGGCGCTGGGCGTGGAGCTCCCAGCCCGGGTCGCGCTCGACCGGAACGGGCGAGTCGTCGCCGAGCGCACGTTCTCTCAGGTGATGACCTCGTGGCGGCGCCTGTACGAGCTGCTCAAAGGCGCTTTTCCCGAAGCTCGCTACCACAGCGGGGTGAGCGTGGAACACATCGAGCAGACAGACGCCACCGTCAGCGCCTATCTCGCCGACGGCAAGCGTCTCGACGCGGATCTTCTGATCGGCGCCGATGGTTTGCGCTCCACCGTGCGCAGCCGGTTCCTGCCGCAGATCAAACCCCACTACCCGGGGTATATCGCGTGGCGCTGCCTGGCCGACGAGAACGACCTGTCGGCCGCGACGCGGGAGCTGCTGCTCGCGCGCTACGCAGTGTGCGTGGCGCCGGGCGAACAGGGGATCGGCTATCCGGTACCCGGTCCTCAGCACAGCGTAGAGCGCGGCAAGCGCCAGTACAACGTCGTGTGGTACAGCCCGGTGCGCGAGCACGAGGAGCTGCCTGGCCTGTTGACGGACGACAGCGGCCGCTACCATCCGAACGGGATTGCGCCGTCGCTGATCAGCGCGCGAGTGCGCGAGCGGATGGTGGAGCGGGCGGCGCAGGTTCTGGCGCCGCAGTTCGCCGAAGCCATCGCGCGCTCGAGGCTGGTGTTCTTTCAACCGATCGTCGATCTGGAAATGCCGCGCTTGGTGTTTGGGCGCATCGTCGTCATCGGCGATGCGGCGTTTGTCGCTCGGCCGCACGTGGCGATGGGGGTGCCCAAAGCGGCCGGTGATGCGCTCGCGTTGGTGGCGGCGATTCACGAGGGAAACGGCTTGGCGGCATTCGAAGCGCAGCGCATGCGCGTAGGCGCGGCAATCGTTGCACGCGGGCGCTATCTCGGCGCATACATGGAAGCCCAACTCAAGTCGCAGGAGGAGCGCGAACAGGCGCAGCAGCGCCGCATCCCCGAACAGGTCATGATGGAAACCGCGGCGCCGATGGACTACGGTCGGTGATCACAGCAGCGCGGCACATGCGCGCGCTCGAGCTGAAGGAGGAGAATAAGCGATGCGTTACCGGATCTTTGGCCGCACCGGCTTGCGGGTCTCGGAGCTGGTGTTCGGCGGCGGCTGGGTCGGCGGCCTGCTGATCCATCAGGACGATGCCACAAAGCTCAAGACCCTGCGCCGCGCCATGGATGCCGGAATCAACTGGATCGACACAGCTCCGGCGTACGGCAAGACGCAATCCGAGCAAGCGCTGGGCTGGCTGCTGAAAGAGATTGAGGCAACACCCTATCTGTCCACCAAGGTTCTGCTGGACACGGCCCGGCTGGGCGACATTGGCGGCCAGATCGAGCGCAGTCTGCACGAAAGCCTGCAACGCCTCGGCCGAAGCTCGGTCGATCTGGTGCTGCTCCACAACCAGATTGAGCCGACCGCGACGTCCAGCGCGATCACACCGGAGCACGTGCTTGGAGCCAAGGGCGCTGCCGACGCGCTGGAGGGCTGCCGCGAGCAAGGCCTCACGCGGTACATCGGCTTCACTGCGCTGGGCGACGCGGCGAGCTGCCGCAAAGTCGTCGACAGCGGACGCTTCGACGCGGCGCAGGTCTACTACAACCTGCTCAATCCCAGCGCCGGCCGGCCCATGCCGGTGTCATGGAAGGGCCATGATTTCGGCCAGCTGATCGGCGCTTGCAGGGTACAGGGCACGGCGGTCATGGCGATCCGCATATTCGCCGCGGGTGTGCTGGCTTCCGATGTGCGCCATGGACGCGAAGTCATCATCACGCGGGGGACCGACATCGCTAGGGAAGAGAGATGCGCGAGCGCCGTATTCAACGCTCTCGGCGACGCCTACGGCACGCGTGCTCAGACGGCGTTGCGCTTCGTTCTGGCCAATCCGGACGTGACCTGCGCGATCATCGGATTGGCCGAGCCCCGCCACCTGGAAGAGGCACTGGCCGGGGCACAGGCCGGTCCGCTGCCGCAGCCCGCGTTGGACGCGCTGGAGCCGCTCTACCAAGCTAATTTCGGCCGCTAGCACGCCAGCGGAGCCCGACCGCGGCGCGGCATCTCGAGTTTGAGCACCGAAGGCAAGCGTGGTAGGGTCCGGTTCGCGCTGCGTGCCTAGCGGCCGACCGGCACTCAAGCGCGCCGGAAAGAACAATCGTCGAACACGGGAGACCATTCGTCATGCCGCCGCAGCTCACGCCTGAGCGCCAACGCCAGATCATCCTGAAGGTGTCGTGGCGGCTGATGCCGCTGATCGTCATCTGTTACCTGATCAACTACATCGACCGCACCAACGTCTCCTTCGCGGCGCTCACCATGAACAAGGATCTCGGGCTGAGCGCTTACCTGTACGGCCTCGGCGCCGGTATCTTTTTCTTCGGCTATGCCGCGTTCGAGGTGCCGAGCAACATCGTGCTGCAGCGCGTCGGCGCCAGGCTTTGGATCGCGCGCATCATGATCACCTGGGGCATCATCTCGGGGCTGATGGCCGTGGCTACGGGACCGGTCAGCTTTCTCGTACTGCGCTTTTTGCTGGGCGTCGCCGAAGCCGGTTTCTTCCCCGGCATGATTTACTACCTCACGCTGTGGTTTCCCGCGGCGGTTCGAGCGCGCTCCATATCGATCCTCTACATTGCCATACCAGCCTCGAACATGATCGCTTCGATCCTGTCGGGGGCCATTCTTGGACTGGACGGCACGCTCGGCCTCAAAGGTTGGCAATGGGTATTCATCATCGAAGCCATCCCCGCGGTCCTCCTGGCTTTTATCGTCTTGCGGCTGCTGACAGATCGCCCCGCCGTAGCGGATTGGCTCAGCCGGGAGGAAAAGGATTGGCTCGAAGGCGAGCTGCAAGCGGAGCGCAGCCGGGTCGAGAGCACGGGCCGTCTCACCATGCTGCAAGCGCTGTTCGACTGGCGGGTGCTGGTCCTGTCGGCAATCTATCTGACCTGCGTCACCGCCAGCTACGGCGTGGTGTTCTTCTTGCCGCAGATCGTCAAAGGTCTCGGTCTATCCAATCTGATGACCGGTTTCGTGACCGCGATCCCGTATGCGGTCGGAACGATCGGCCTGGTGCTGTGGGGCTATTCGTCGGACCGGTTCAAGGAGCGGCGCTGGCACCTGATCATCTCGACGGCGCTGGCCGCCCTGGGATTGTTTTTGGCGGGCATGGCCGGCCAATCGTTCTGGGCGGTCGCCGCGATGTGCCTGTTCATGTTCGGGGTGTACGGATCGAGGCCCACGTTCTGGCCGCTGCCATCCGTGTTTCTCACAGGCGGCGCAGCGGCGGTTGGCATGGCGCTGATCAACTCGATCGGCAACCTCGGCGGTTACTTTGGGCCGCAGATCGTCGGCTACATCAAGGACAGCACCAAGAGCTTCGACATGGCCTTGTATTTCCTCGCTGGGAGCGCCTTGCTGTCGGCGGTCATCGCCTTCCTTGCCACGCGGGCAACAGGTGCGGCCGACGCGTCGGACGCGGACAAGGGTGCACAGCCGCTACGCCAACCCGCGCGGTGATGCTCAGGCGACAGCGGGTACGACGTCGAGGGTCGTTACGCGCCGCAGCTCACGCTGATGCGTGGCGTCGTCAAACGGGCGGCCGCGGTGCATCGTCGCGAGGTTGTCCCAGATCACGAGATCCCCGGGGTACCACACATGACGGTAGACAAACTGCGGCTGTGTTGCATGCTCGATCAGATCGCGCAGCAGCAAGCGCCCTTCGGGAACAGGCCAGTCGATGATGCGTGAGGCGTGGGACGCGAGATAGAGCGCCTTGCGCCCGGTGCGCGGGTTGACCCGCACGACTGGATGGATGGCTCCTTTGAGCCTGTCCTCCTCTTCCGGTGAGAACTCGAACCCGAGCGTCTGGCGGGAGTAAGCGATCGAATGATGCGCTCGCAGCCCTTCGATGACCCGCTTCGTCTGCGCGTCGAGCGCGTCGTATGCAGCCCGCATGTCGGCAAACTCGGTATCCGCTCCGGCGGGCGGCACTATTTTGGCCGAGAGCATGGAGTAGCGGCCGGGCGGGTCCTGAAACGAGGCGTCGGTATGCCACAGGCGGTTACCCAGAGCGTATGCGCGGCGCCGGTCCTGCGATTTCAGGATTGTGCCGCCCTCGTCCAGATTGGAAATGTCGGTGAGCGCCTCGTTGCCGAATCGATTCTTGCCGAGCACGGCCGCCCCGGTATTGGCGTGCAGCGTGCCGTCGAAGCGTTGAGCGAACGCGAGCTGCTCGTCGTCCGCGAACGGCTGGTTGCGGAACACCAGCACCGCGAACTCGTCCATCCCGGCCCGGATTGCGTCGAGCGTCGGGCGGTCGTGAACGCGCCGCAGATCGATCGAGCCGGCCTCGGCAGCAAACACGGCCTGGAGCTTGTGAAAGGTCAGGGACACAGCTTCTACCTCGCGCTTCGAGGTTGCCAAACGCTAGCATAGGGCATGTCACGCCGCGCCGCACGAGCGCGATGGCGGTCTCCTTCCACTTTCGGCCGCCGGGGTAATATGTGCGAGGCAGGAGGCGGCGTCTATTGGCTGCCACGCAGCAAGCGGGGTATCGAATGCGCTACATCGCGAAGACCGTAACCGGAGTGCCCGCCACCGACGGCGCCGGCGTGAAGCTGAAGCGCGTGATCGGCACGCCTGCGCTCGACATGCTCGATCCGTTTCTGATGCTCGACGAGTTCGGTTCGGACGACCCGAAATCCTGGATCGCCGGGTTTCCCGAGCATCCGCACCGCGGGTTCGAGACCGTCACGATCATGCTCGAGGGTCGTGTCAAGCACGCCGACTCCGTGGGCAACCGGGGCACGCTCGAAGCAGGCGATGTGCAGTGGATGACGGCCGGGCGCGGCATCATCCATTCCGAGATGCCGGAGCGCGCGGACGGGAGGCTGCGCGGCTTCCAGCTGTGGGCCAACCTGCCCGGCAGGCTCAAGATGAGCCCGCCCCGTTACCAGGACATCCCGGCGACGCGCATTGCTACGGCGCAGGATGGCAGTGCGATCGTGCGCGTAATCGCCGGGGAGGCGTTCGGCGCAAAGGGCGCGGCCGCCACCTTGATCCCGTTGCGCCTCCTCGACGTGACGATTGCGTCCAATGCGAGTTTCGAAATCGAAGTGCCGGACGCTCACTCCTGTTTCGTTTATGTATATGAGGGCACCCTGCGCGGTCAGGATCGCGGCGGCCAGGTCCGCGAACCGGTCAAAGGCGAGCTGGCGGTGCTCGAGGGGAGCGGCGGTGTACAGCTCTCCAGCGGCAGTGGCGGGACCAAGCTCTTATTCGCGGACGGGGAGCCAATCCGCGAGCCGGTTGCACGCTACGGCCCGTTCGTGATGAACACGCGGGCGGAGCTTGCCAAGGCATTCGACGACTACTCGCGCGGCGCGCTCGACGATGCCACAGTTCAATAGCCGCCGCAGGGGGCCGCGCGCGGTTCACTCGCGCGCGGCCCTCTGACGCGGACACTGGGGTGGGAGCTGCAATGGTGCGGATCGCAATATTGGACGATTGGCAAGGCGTTGCACGCAAGGCTGCCGACTGGGCGGTATTGCAGCGGCGCGCGGAGCTCGTCTTCTTCGACCAGCCGTTCGAGCGCGCCGAGGATGTCGCGGTGGCCTTGATGGAGTTCGAGATCGTCATCGCAATGCGCGAGCGAACCCGGTTTCCCGCCGCAGTCATCGAGCGCCTGAAGCGCCTGCGTATGATCGCTCTGACGGGCTCGCGCACATGGACGATGGATCTCGACGCGTGCACCGCGCGCGGCGTCCTAGTGTCCAACACGGGGGGACAGCTCTCCACTCCGGCCACTGCAGAGCTGGCCCTGGGTCTGCTGCTCGCAGCCGCACGTTTCATTCCGGCCGCCGACGCGTCCATGCGGGCTGGGCGCTTTCAGAGCGACGTCCCGGCGGGTACGGTGCTGGAGGGCCGCACGTTGGGGGTGATTGGCCTCGGCAAGATCGGATCGCGCATGGCGCGCTACGGCCAAGCGCTCGGCATGCACGTGCTGGCGTGGAGCCCAAATCTGACCGTCGAGAAAGCGCAGGCGTGCGGCGCGCGGGCGGTGGAGAAGGCCACGCTGCTCACCGAATCCGATGCCGTGAGCCTGCACGTGGTCCTGTCCGACCGCTCACGCGGTCTGCTGCGCGCCGGCGACCTTGCGCTCCTGAAGCCCGGCGCGATATTGGTCAATACATCGAGAGGGCCACTGGTGGACGAGGAGGCCCTGCTCGAGCGCCTGCACTCTGGACAGCTGATCGCTGCGCTCGACGTTTATGGCCAGGAGCCCCTTCCACCGGATCACCCGCTGCGCAGGCTCCCGAATACAGTATTGACCCCGCACCTGGGCTACTGTGCGCAGGACGTCTACGCTCAGTTCTACCGGGAGTCGATCGAGAATGTGCTGGCCTTTCTCGACGGCAAACCCATCCGTATGCTCAATCCCGAGGCGTTGCAGCGCAGATGATCCCGCCACGCTTCGGGCCGTTCACGCGATGAATGATGCGCCGCCCAGAGCTCGCATGAACTCAACGGCCACCGCGACCTTCGACGCCACAGGTGTCATGGCGGAGATCGGCTACGCCGTCGACACAGGCATCAAGCCGGTCAACGAGACCTTCGAAGCCGGCCAGATCATTCGCCGGCGTACGGTGGCAACTGAGCAACGCCTCGTGCGCATCCGCGACGGGCGAGCGCTGGTCGGTCAACACTCGCTTGACCAGAACGGCTTTGTCCTCGTCGATCACCACACCGAGGTCACCGACTTTCTCGACCCCGCACAGCTCGCGTCGATCTACTATCCGGAGGTCGAGCGGCTGGTCAAAGCCGCCTCTGGAGCATCGCGCGTCGTCGTGTTCGACCACACGCTGCGTACCGGAGATGTGGCCGAACAGCAATCGCTCAAGATCCGCGAGCCGGTCCTGTGGGCGCACAACGATTACACGCAGCGCTCCGGCCCGCAGCGCGTGCGCGAGATCCTGCCGGATGAGGCGGACGAGCTGCTGCGCCACCGCTTCGCCATCATCCAGGTCTGGCGCGCGATCAATCAACCCATCCAGTCGAATCCGCTGGCGCTGGTGGACGCACGCAGCGTCTCGCCGGGCGATTTGCTTGTGGCAGAGCGCCGCTATCCCCACCGCGTGGGAGAGACCTATCAGCTGCGCTACAACCCGGATCACCGCTGGTTCTATTTTCCGCTGATGCGACGTGATGAAGCACTCGTGTTCAAAGTGTACGAGTCGCTCACCGACGGGCGCGCGCGATTCACCCCGCATTGCTCGTTCGTCGATCCTACGTCACCATCAGATGCGGCACCGCGCCAGAGCATCGAGGCGCGCACATTCGCGTTCTTCGCGCCTTCGCAGCGAGGTTGAACCGCGCGGAACGCTCGCAGTCCCCGCGTCTAGTCGTTTAGTCAGCGCACCTCAGCACGACCCCAGTCTGCGCTCCCGAAAATGGGCATGCGGGGTCGCTCGACGGCGACGCTGCCGCGCAGCTTCAACTCTGTTCCTCGCGCGTCGTCGGATGGATTTCGTCCACGAGAACAGCGTGATACACGCATTCGCGGAGTGCGCCTGACGATCGTCAATTGTGAATTGATCCTGGCGCGCGCGTTGCACTTAAACCCAGGTTGGGGCTGCTTCGATGCCGTGTGACGGCGACATCCGCCCCGCCCGATTGCAGGCTGGAATGGGGAACACACCGATGCTTCGATCACTCTATATTTGGCCCGACAGGCCCCTGCTGTCTCTGCTCGTCCTGCTGGTGCTGGCGATGCCGTTCCTGTACCTCGCGCGTGAGCCGATGCACACGCTCCTGCGCCGCGCGAGCCGGGCAATCGTACGCCCGCTGCGCCTTGGCGCACGCTGGCTAACCGACGCCGCGGCACGGATGCGAACCCGCAACCGAGAGGTTCTCCTAGCGCACGGCTCACGGGAGCTGCGCCTTTCGATCGACCGGGAACTGGAGCGGGTAACCATTCTTGTCCAGCGCGACCTCGAGGGCTACCCGGCGTTGCAGCGCAGGTTGATGGACGAGATCACGCGCATCGAAGAGGATTACAAGCGCAGCGGCGAAGTGCCGCCGCCCTCTCCAGAGTGGGTCAAAGCGATCGAAGCCCTCGCCAAGATCCGGGCAACAGGCGACGGCGTGGTCGAGCGCATTCTGGCCGACATCCGCGATTCGCTCGACGACATCTACCAAAAGGTGGTCGCCGAGTATCGTGCCGCCTACCAGCAGCGCCACAAGATCCTCAGCACCTGCGTGCCGTTCTGGCGCTCGGCCAGCCAGACGCTGGTGCAGGTCGAGCGCAATATCACCAGCCTGAACGACAGCGCAGCCAAGATCGACGCCAACGTCGAGAAGCTGGAGAGCATTTTCGCGCGCCGCACGGAGGTCGAGAATGCGCTCACCTCGTCGGCCTCGACTCAGTTCTTCATCTCCTCACTGGTGATGCTGATAGCCTTCGGTGGCGCCTACGTGAACTTCAAGCTCATCTCGCTGCCCATGTCGGCCATGGTGGGCGGGGGCGATTACATCACCGATACGCTGCGCGCTTCGGAGATCGCTGCTCTGGTCATCATCCTGTTCGAGACGCTCATGGGCCTGTTTCTCATGGAGACCCTGCGCTTCACGAACCTCTTTCCCCTGGGAAACATCACCGAGAAAATGCGCCGTCGGCTGATGTGGGTGTCGCTTGCCATCCTGTTGGTTCTGGCCGGCGTCGAAGTCGCGCTCGCCGTGATGCGCGACTCCATCATCGCCGCCGACGTCGCGCTGAAGCAGAGCCTCGGCTCGGCCGCAGCCGTCCAGACTGAAGCGAGCTGGGTTACACGCATCCCCACGTTCGGCCAGATGATCCTGGGCTTCACCTTGCCGTTCGCGCTGGCGTTTGTCGCCATTCCGCTCGAATACTTCGTGGGCTCGGGCAGAATTGTGGTCGGCGCAGGCTTCACGCTCCTCATTCGCGGCGCGGCGTTTTCGCTGCGGGTCGGCGCGAGCCTGGCAGGCGAAGCGGGCAAGCTGGCTGTGAACTTCTACGACGTGCTGATCTTCGCGCCCCTGGCGATTGAACGCTGGATCCGCAAGGTGCCGGAGACCGCCTCGCACAAGGAAAAGCTGCAGAGTGCGCCCGCATTCCCCCAGCCCGCCACGAGCGGCGAGGAGGTGCTGTGAAGCTCACGACAGCGACGCTAGCGCTCGGCGTACTCGCCGTGTGTGCGGGCTGCGGTCCCGCGGTCAACCATAACCAGGCGGTGTATGTCCTGGTCGATACCTCTGGCACGTATACGAAGGAGGTGAACAAGGCGCAAGGCGTGGTGAATTACCTGCTCGGCAGTCTGGAGCCGGGCGATTCGCTGGCGGTGGCGACCATCAAGAGCCGCAGCTTCAGCGAGAAAGACATCGTGGCCAAGGTGAGCTTGACCAAGGACCCGATCCAGGCCAACAGTCAGAAGAAAGCGTTCAGCGAGAAGATGGCGCAGTTTGCCCACTCGACCCAGAACACCAAAGGCACAGCCTACACCGACATAACCGGCGGTCTGGTTCAGGCGGCAGAGTTCCTCAACGAAACGGGCGCTGGCCGGAAGACCGTCATCATCTTCTCCGACATGCAGGAGGAGCTCGACTACAAGACCGTGCGCAACTTCCCGATCAAGCTCGACGGCATCCGGATCATCGCGCTCAACGTTTCCAAGCTCAGTACGGACAACGTCGATCCGCGCCGCTACATGGGCCGGCTCGAGTGGTGGGAAAAGCGCGCGCGCGCCGCCGGTGCCACCGAGTGGCGCGTGGTCAACGACATGGAGCACCTCGAGCGCGTATTCTCCCGCCGCGGCTGAGGACTCGGACAGAGCTCTGAAGCCGGGCCAAAGTACGCCGCGAAGCTCACCGCAGCACCACCTGCTGCAATGCCAGCAGGCGCTTGACCCCGTTGGTTACGTTCTTGCAAGACAGCGTCGCTCCGGCGATGTTGGGGATGTCCTGTTCCAGTTTGAACGGATCGGCCAGCGTTTTGCCCTCGAAATGATGCCGCCAGTCGGGGTTGCGGACCTGATAGCCGTGCGTCTCGCGGTAGACGAGGATCTCGATCCCGCGCACCTTGCCGTCCGGCGTCAGACCGGCGGCGTAGGTGATGAACTCGTGCTTGCCGACGACCTCGTCGACGATGAACCAGCCGAGCAGCTGCCCGGCCTTTTCGGCTCGCCATACCGCCTGCTTTTTCCACCGCTGGCGAACGCCGCTCTTGTCCTCGATAGCTTTGCGTTGATCGTCGCTGAGCTCCACTGCAGCGTCGACGAAGCGGTCGGCCTCCGCGAAGAGGAGCTGCTGTGCCTGAGGCACAGTGAGGTACTCGGCGGCGTAGGCCGGCGCTGGAGCAACAAGCGCGGCGGGCAGAAGGACAAATGCCGGGATGGGTCGCACGTTGGACTTTAGAAGTTGATACCGATCTTGAGACGGATCTCCTGCGAGGTCTTCTCGATCAGCTGCTGATTGTAGGTTTGTCCCGGGTATGGAGTGCCGCCGCCGACCAGCTGCGGCATCCAGGTGAGCGTTACCCACCAATCCCTGGCCGCATAGTGAATGGTAGGGCCTGCCTGCAGCGACCAGCGCTCCTGCCCCACCACAGTCTCATGCTCGGTCTGGTAGAAGATCTCGGCGCCGATGAACCAGTTCGAGATCACCCGATACGTAATGCCAGCGCTGGCGGTGATCGCGATTTCCATCTCCGGCGTAAGTGGCCACTCGAAGTCCGGCGGTAAGTTTTGTATCGGCTGGCGGGTCGCGCTGTCCGCCTCAATGCCCAGATTGGCAGCCACCACGAGCTGGCCATCCAGGTAGTACTTCTGGGCGATCAGGAACGTCTCAAACGAGTAGACGTTCTTGCGAAAGCCCGAGTTGACGTCGTACCAGAAGTAGCTGAGCGAGGTGTACTGCGCGAGCCCAAAGTCATCCAGAGCGGGCGTCAAGTAATTGTATTTCACCGCCGCCTCGACCCCGGCGGGTCTCCACGGATAATTCTTGTCCCCGGGCAGATATGCGTCGATCATCAGGCCGCTCGTATTGATTCCCAGCCCGAAGAAGGCGACCGACCCGGAGAACCGGTCGGTGAACCCGTACTCGACCTCGGTCTTGGTATCCAGGGCGTTGTACGATCCCTGCTCCTTCCCCCCGCGCCAAGTGAACCACTGCTCTGCGTCCCATGAACCCTTGGGCAGCGGCTCCGCCCCTTTGACGTAACCGAACAGCCCTTCGTCGGCAACGGCCCCCCCGGACATGACGAGCGCGCCAGACAGCAGCACGCTCCAAAAACGCGTGTTCTTGTTCATTGCTCAGTCCCCTCGCCAAATCGATGCAGACGCCAGCTCCTGAGCGCGCTTGCGGACGGAGCCGGACACTTCTTGTGGTAATACGAGTGGTAATGGTAAGGATTCTTATTTCGATTAGCAAGTGGCTGCCGCCATTATGCGGCCGCCGGCAGCGTGAGATCGGTGCTCTAGGGGCGAGCGGGGACGTTACCGCTGCTACGCCGGAGATTCCCGAGCGCGCGCAGCGCTGATCCCGGAGCGCCGCAGCAGCCACACCACGATCGAGACGTTCAGCAGGTTCCAGGCAATACCATTCACGAATGCAGCGTGGTAGGAACCGGTCCAGTCGAAGATCGCCCCCGACATCCAGCCGCCGAGCGCCATGCCAAGCAGCGTCGCCATCAGCACGGTGCCGACCCGGGTTCCAGCTTCCGCCGGCGGGAAATGCTCGCTGATGATGATGGCATAGGACGGAACGATGCCACCCTGGAACAGACCGAACAGGGCAGAAATGACGTAGAGCGACGCAAGATCGTCGAACGGCACAAACAGGAGTAGCGCGACGCCCTGCAGACTGGAGCCCAGCAGGAGGGTGCGCAATCCCCCGATGCGGTCCGATATGAAACCGAACGCAAGCCGGCTGACGATGCCGAAGCCGAGCATGACCGAGAGCATTTGAGCACCCCGCGCCGCTCCATAACCGAGGTCGGCGCAGTAGGCCACGATGTGAACCTGGGGCATGGACATCGCGACGCAGCACCCCATACCTGCCACGCAGAGCAGGGCCTGCAGCGCCCCTGGTGAAAGACCCAGGGTGCGCGCTGATCGCGACTCGGAGGCCAGCCGCGCAGCGCTCGTCCCGAGCGCAGGCCGGGGCCTTCTCAGGATCAGCGCGAGCGGGAGCATGCTGGCCACGCAGGCGAGCGCGATTCCGAAATACGTGGTGCGCCAACCAGCCCCCGCAATGAAGTGCTGCACGATCGGAGGCCAGAGGGCACCCGCCAGGTAGTTGCCGCTAGCGATGATGCCCACCGCGATCCCGCGCCGGCGTACGAACCACACCGAGGTGTCCGCAATCAGCGGCCCGAAGGTGGCAGACGTGCCGACACCGATCAACAGACCTTGTGCGAGCGCGAAGTGCCACAGGCTCGCGGCGCTCGCAGCCATCGCGCAGCCCAGCGCCAACGCAATCGCTCCGAAGACGACCGGCATCATGATGCCAAACCGGTCGGACAGCCGACCCATGAAAATTCCGCCCAGACCGAATCCCACCATCGTCGTCGTGTAGGGGAGCGACGCGGCAGCACGAGCGGTACCGAACTCAGCCTGCACGGCCGGCAGGGCGACGATGACCGCCCACATGCCCAGGCCGCCGATGGTCGAGAGCATCAACGCGGCAACGAGACGCGTCCAGGCATAAGCAGACTCGGCCGCCTCCGACGGTTGACCCGGGTCGCTGTCGCTGCGCAAGCGAGCGCGACCAAGATCCTCAATGTCCCGCTGTGCCGCATCGTCCGGTCGCAACACGCGCGTCACCGCTTCGGATCGGAGGGGGGTTGCCACGGCTGTCGCACCTGCGGTACAGCCTGAAGCAGCAGCTCGAGCGCTCGGCGCAGAGCCCGAGTCCCCTGCTCTACGCCCTTGTAGTGCCCGAGTCGCACCACGACGAGGTCGTGAGTGGGAATAATGATCGTGTACTGGCCCCCGGATCCAGCCATGAAGTAAGCGTCCTGCGGTACCGGCCAGCTCTCGGTCCGGTTGAGCCAGAAGAATGCGCCGTAGACCGGCTGCGGCCAGGCTGGCGCAGGCGTGCGCACGAAGTCCGCCCAGCCCTGCGGCAGCAGCCGCTCCCCGTTCCAGACACCATCCTGCAGATACAGCAGGCCGAGGCGCAGCCAGTCGCGAGCACTGCCCAGCTCATAGCCCTGCAGCAGAAAATTCCCGTACGGGTCGGTCTCGAGAACCATGTGGCGGATGCCGAGCTTGTCGAACAGATGGCGTTGCGGATAGGACAGGTATTCCTGTCCGCGAGCGATGACGGCTTTCTTGATGAGGTAGTTGATCACCAGCGGGTCAGAGTTGCGATACCGCGCCACCGTGTTGGGTGGCCACTGCGATGGTCGCGTGATCGCCCACCGGTAGGCATCGATTGCGCCGGTGTAAACGTACAGATGATCGGGGTAGCCCCGCGCGGGGTCGAAGTCGGGATCCTGCGGAGCGAGGAACCGAAGTCCGCTCGACATGCGAAGCAGGTCGGCGATACGGATGGCCTGCCGCGGATCGCCCGCGCTCTGCCACTCGTCCACCGGCGCCGGCGCCCACGGGTCGTACACACCCTCCTGGACAAGCTGGCCCAGCAGCGTTGCGGTGATGCTCTTTCCCATGGACCAGCCGGGAAGCCGCGTCGTCTGGTTGAGTCCGCTCTGATAGCGTTCCGCGATGATGCGGCCTTTGTATGCAACGACGAACGCGGCCGTGAGCGCTTCCGCAGGATCGAACGCCGCAGCGGCCGCTGCTCCCGCTTTCACCATATCGACTTCGGGTGGAAACGACGTCTGCGGGAGGCGATCCCCAAGCGGCCAAGGCAGCGCTGCGTCTGCAGCGCGAGGCTCGACCCGCACCGGCGCGAAGAACACCGAGCGCGACCCGCTCGGCAGCGTGACACACCCTTGATCACCGTACAGCTTGGCGCTGCGCGTCACGCCATCGGGCAAGGTCACCCTCACCGCGTGCTCCAGCGGGTCAACCGCTACCGACTTGACTGCGCGCCGTCTCTGAGGCGGAGAGACGAAGAAGCCGTCTTCCTCCATGGCTGCAGCGAGCTGGCGGCCGGTAATGAACACGGCCGAGCACAGCACCTTGGCCAGGCCAGCGGCCTCCAGCTCGGCTGGATCGCCTGGCGGCGCCTCCCAAACCGTGGGGAATTCCGGCGGCGTCGCGTCCTGCGCGCCGCAGACGCCAACGCTCCAGAACGCGCATTGCAGCAGGCAAAGGAACGGAAACGCCCCAGCCGCGCGCGAAGACCACGCGGTCAATGCCATGATGGCCGCTGCTCCGCC
>Ga0335077_10003750_pt1 | contig 18455 bp, 13 predicted proteins | sample Lox_Sample_31_FD_207151 | JGI IMG/M metagenome (GOLD analysis project Ga0335077, IMG submission 207151) | Soil microbial communities from Loxahatchee National Wildlife Refuge, Florida, United States - Lox_Sample_3.1 | ecosystem: Environmental > Terrestrial > Soil > Wetlands | place: USA... | reverse complement strand
GCCCGGTCCGGCACCGCGCAGCCACGCCGGACCGGGTGCACGACACCGGAGCCCGCCGTCTGTGGATAGGGGTACAGCCCCGGGTTTCAAGAAGGAGTCATCCGGTGCCGTGCAGTGCTATTAGGTTTCAAGCATTGCTCCATGCAGGTCGTCGTGGCCGGAGCACGACCAGCTCGCGTCATGTCACGGTGGGTAATCGGCCGCCAGGCCCGCGCGTGCCGGCCTAGAACCTGGTGAGCAGGTTCTGTTTCAGGATTGTCCGGGCGGCTCCGCAGGCCGCGGTCGCCGATGCGACGGCGTCGTCCACGTCGTCGGCTGAGGGTCCCGGGGAGGTGGCGCTGGGGTATTCGAAGGTGTTGCGCGCACGGCGGATCCTCGCGAACGACCGGAATGCTGGAACTGAGGCGCCGAACTGCGCGAGTACGGCGTCCTGAACGGCAATATGCCCGCCACGGCTCGTAGCGCGCAGTCCCTGCACGGCAAGCAGGCTGGCAGCGCTCTTGCGGAGCGCATCGTATGCAAGCTGGTAGGCCCCGGACAGGTCCTCGCCTGACAGCGCGGCTGCAGCCGTGGCCAGGTGCCGCGAGGCGTCTTGCAGCAGCCGGCCGGCCGTATAGTCGCTCGGCTCAACCCGCTCAAGCTCTCCGTCACTGATGAGGTCGGTGATCTTGTCCCGCCCCGCTTGCCACGTCATGACTGCGCCAGGCCGTCGAGGACCGTGACGAGCGGCCGCCTTGTCACCTCGCGATGAAAGCTGTCCTGCCCCTCACGCCACCACTGCGCAGACCGGATCGTGACGTTCACCTCCCGGGCCAGGCGCGACCCCGCCCGCTGGGCCGCCTCATCCAGGTCATCGCGGTCCGGCGCGCCGATGACCAGCACATCAATGTCGGCCGGCGGACGGCCCCGCACGCCCTCGTACCTGGCAGCCCACGAACCGAACAGGTACACCGCCTCGACGCCGCCAAGCCCAGCGAACTCCTCCGCGACTACCTGCCCCGGCCCAAACGACCGCAGCAGCAGTTCGGTCAGCGGTCCGGTCAGCGGCGACTCCGCAGCCGTCACCAGCCTGGTACTGCCAAGGCGCCGCGACGACACCACACCCGCCTCGGCCGCCCGGGCCATCTCCCGCTGAGCCGACGACACAGACCCCCCGGCCCGGCCCGCGAGCTCGGTCAGCGACCACTCCCGACCGGGCGACGACAGCACCAGCGTCAGCAGCTCAGCCTGCAGCCGCGACCGCAGCAGCGGCAGCAGCGGCGGCGCAGGAGCTTGCATAACATGCAAGATACCTTCCACGATACGCAAGCGCATCCGTTCGACCGGACCCGGCATGAGAGCACCACCCCGCTGTCCCGCGGCAGGTACACCTGCCGGCCGCCGCGCGGGAGCCAGAACGGAACTCGATGCCCTCGACGGTCGTTCGCCGTGCGCGCCAAGTGCCAATTACGAGCGCGTCGTGGCGTTGTTGGCCGTACACGTGTCCGGGTACCGATTGGCCGGTTCGGTACGCGCGGAGTCCCTGGGCAGGTCATGTTCATCGCGGAGCGTTCTCCGCTGCCTGGTGTCAGGCCGCGATCACGAGGTAGTCGAAGCCGTCCGCGCCGACTGACTGTTCCAGGGTCCGCAGGATCTGCCGGTAGTCGTCGTAGGGTCCCTGGACATAGAGCGGCTTGCCGTCGCGGCCGAATTCGATCGAAGATGACTCCGGCGGCTCCCACGGTCCGAGGTGCCCGGCGGCCGGGCCGAAGTCTGCGTGCGGCTCGAAGCCTAGGCCTCGTGCGTGAGTGATCGCGCCGAACACCACGTGGCGGGCCAGGTCAAGGGGCGCCGCGACCGGCGGGTCGGCGTAGGAGCCGTAGACCTGGCCGAGGAATTCGCTTAGCCGGCGGCGGGGGAACGCGCGCGGCCCGAATGCGTCCTTGACGCCCAGGCAGAATACGTCCACCAAGTAGGTGCAGGCCGCCAGCTTTGAGCCGGGCGCCTCGCGCGCGACCACGACAGTCGCCAGGCCGTCGCAGCCGTTGCTGGCTCCGGCGGGCAGGCCCGGCCAGTCCGGCTGGCCCCGCACGGTCAGGCCGTTGGCCCAGTCCCGGTTGATCCAGCATCCGACCAGGTCCGCCGCGCGAGCGGAGCCTTCTCTCGCGGAGCCGCCGCCGGTTTCGCTGTGCTCGGCGGCGACCAGTCGCACTAGCGGCGCCACGGTGGCCGGCGGCACGGCCAGCGCCCGCGCGATCTCCTTGGGTGACCGGCCTTGCTGCCGGAGCGCTCGGACGCTATTGAGCAGATCAGGCGCCGTCATGGCCGCCATCGTCGCACCGGCGCGCGCGGAGGCGTGAGCGACACGCCGCTCGGGCGAGAATGCCGCGAATCGCCCGTACCGGAGCCCATCTCCCCGCCTCCGCGTGCCGACGCGGTCGCGGGCGTGTCATAGCCCTGGCTGAACGCACGCAGGCGGCGTTCTGCCGGCTCGGCGCGAGGGCCAGCAATCGCTGCGGCGAGGCCGGTACTCCGGTGCGGTTGCAGCCGGGCGGCCGGGCGGGCGGCCGGTACCATTGAAGCCATGGAGACCTTGGACCGCATCACCATCGAGTCCGGCAAGATGGGCGGCCAGCCGTCTCCTACCGCGAGGCATCCGGGCTGAAGGCTGCCGGGCACGACGCGGTCCACGTCATCGAGATCGGGCTGACGAGTGCCGATGACGGGGTTGTCTTCGCGCGGGCGCGTGACGATGGCCGGGTGCTCGTCTCAGGCGATCACGACTTCGTGCAGATGCTCTTCGCATCTGGCCGTACGCGCCCATCGAGCCGTATTTGCGCGTACGTGTTGAGCTCGTCGCAACACTCCGTGACACCATCCGGGGAGGCGGCCAGTGCCCGGCGCGAGTGGCGGGCCAGCGCGCACAGAGGACGACGCGTAACCCGGCGGCACGCTGAACCCCCCGCAACGGTGTCGCGCTGGACTGGGCGTGCGGGACGCGCACGAGGCGCAGCCCACGGATTTACCTAGAGCCAGCCCGGGCCGGATGCCCGGCCACCCGGCGCGCAGCTGGCTGACCGGACCTTGCCGCGCCGCCGTGGGCGAGCGGAACTGGCGCAGGACCCGGCGATTAGGGATTGCTAAGAAATTAGTGCTACAGTCGGTGTATGGGTGCCTACGCTTGTGCTATGACGAGCGCCGCCGACCGCGAGGCAGAGGTGTCCCGCAAGTACGAGCTGCTGGCGCCGTTCCTGGATGAGCGGCAGCGGCGGCTGTGGATGGGCGCGGAGGCACGCGAGGGCGGGCACGGCGGGGTGTCGCTGGTCGCGCGGGCGGTCGGCGCGGCCCGGTCGACGGTGACGCGCGGGGCGTTCGAGCTGGAGGGCGGGGCGGAGGCGGACGGCCGGGTGCGGCGGGAGGGCGCGGGCCGCAAGGGCGCGGCGGAGGCAGACGCCGGGCTGGTGCCGGCGCTGCTGGCGCTGACTGAGCCGGGGTCGCGGGGGGATCCGGAGTCGCCGCTGCGGTGGACGGTCAAGTCGACCCGGCGGCTGGCCGGGGAGCTTGCGGCGGCGGGGCACAAGGTGTCGGCGCCGACGGTGGCGGTGCTGCTGAAGGCCGAGGGGTTCAGCCTGCAGGCGAACGTCAAGACCCTGGAGGGAAGCCAGCACCCGGACCGGGACGCCCAGTTCCGCTACATCAATGAGCGGGCCCTGGATCACCAGCGCGCCGGCGATCCGGTGATCAGCGTGGACACCAAGAAGAAGGAGCTGGTCGGCCAGTTCAAGCGCGGCGGGCGGGAATGGCGGCCCAGGGGCGATCCGGAGCCGGTGAGCGTGCACGATTTCATGGACGAGGACCTGGGCAAGGCGATCCCCTACGGCGTCTATGACATCGCCGCCGACGCCGGCTGGGTGAGCGTGGGCACCGACCATGACACCGCGCAGTTCGCCGCCGCCACCATCGGCACCTGGTGGGAGAAGGCAGGCCAGCCCGCCTGCCCCAGGGCGCGGCGGCTGCTGATCACCGCCGACGGCGGCGGGTCCAACGGCTACCGGACCCGGCTGTGGAAGACCGAGCTGGCCGGGCTCGCCGCCAGGACCGGGCTGGAGATCACCGTCTGCCACCTGCCGCCCGGCACCAGCAAGTGGAACAAGATCGAGCACCGGCTGTTCAGCCACATCTCGATGAACTGGCGTGGCCGGCCGCTGGCCAGCCACGAGGTCATCATCCAGACGATCGCGGCGACCACCACCCGCACCGGGCTCACCGTGCAGGCCCGGCTCGACGCCGGCAGCTACCCCAGCGGCATCAAGATCACCGACAAGCAGATGCGCGAGCTGGAGGACAGCGGCGTCCTGCACCGCCACCAGTTCCATGGCGAATGGAACTACTCGCTCAGGCCCGCCTCGCAACTGCGCGTGTTATTTATTAGCGAACTCTTACTGACCGTAGCCAGCCAACCCTTGTATCCGGCCGTCGCGACCGCTCGACTCGTTCCACGAAACGTTCCACGGAGATTGGCGAGCTATCGAAATATTAATCGATAAACATCACTGGACAGCAAGAAAGAGAGCCGCCTGTCGGAATCGAACCGACGACCTGTTCATTACGAGTGAACCGCTCTGCCGACTGAGCTAAGGCGGCGCGCCGGCCCGAAGGCGGCGGCGCAGAGAGTCTACCGGTTGCCGGGCGCTCCCCGCTCCGGTCCGTGCATGGCCTCGTACGCCTGTCGCGACCCGCACACGCTGGCCCGCGGGCAGGCGCAGCGGGAGCCGGTTTCGGCCACCTTGACGATCACCTCGTCGGCCGGAACGCTGTACCCCACGACGATCCCCGAGCCGGCCGGCGACTCGACCGCGCTGCCCAGCTTCGGCGCCCGCTCCTTGAACTCGGTGTACAGCGGGTGCTCGTACTTCAGGCAGCACATCAGCCGCCCGCATGCCCCGGCGATCCGCATCGGGTTGGGCGGCAGGCCCTGTTCCCTGGCCATCCGGATGGTGACCGGCTCGAAGTCCTTCAGGAACGTGGCGCAGCACAGGTCTCGCCCGCACGGGCCGATCCCGCCCTGCAGCTTCGCCTCGTCCCTCGGCCCGACCTGGCGCAGCTCGACCTTCGCGCTCAGCCGTGCGGACAGGTCCCTGACCAGCGCGCGGAAATCGAGCCGCTGCGGCGCGCTGAAGTAGATGACGAGCTGGTCGGCCGCCGCGATGTGGTCGGCGGCGACGATCTTCATCGGCAGGTCGTGCTCGCGAGCGAGCCGGCGGGCGACCACCCTGGCCTCGGCCTTGCGCGCCCGGCTGGTCTCGTCCCTGGCCAGGTCGTCGTCGGTGGCCAGCCCGGCGCAGACCGGCAGCCCGCCGATCTCGTCGTCGATCCACTGCGGCGCCCAGATGCACTCGGCCACCTCGGGACCGGTGTCGGTGGGCACCAGCACCCTGTCGCCGACGGCCGGGCGGAACGGGCCGGGGTCGAGGTAGTGCAGCCGTCCCCGCCGCTCGAAGCTCACCGCCATCATCATCGGCACCGTTCCAGGTTACGACTCGATCACGGCAATCGTTAGCCCCGGATATTCCCCTTTTATGGTTTAACGGCTCGCGCGTCCTCATCCCGGCATCAAGCGGGCTCCCGGCCCGCCCGTCACCAGGAGCCCTGGCCACCGCTGATCTCGACCAGGCCGTTCGCCCGGCAGGATCCGCCGTAGCTGAACTGGTGCATGTCGTCCACCGAGCCGCTGACCGCGTTGAGAATGATCGTCGTGTAGTCGCAGGCGGACCGCGGGGTTAGTCCGATGAAGAAGGTGCCGCCCTGAACCCTGAGTACCTGTGGCGCCGGGATCGAGGCGGACAGCCGGATCCGGTAAGCACCGGGATTGGCCACGTAGCCGTAGATGACCCCGGTCCGGCCGATGTCGGCGAGCTCGAACTCGGCCGGGTTCGGGGCGCCCGGGCACATTCCGTACCAGCGCCCGTTCAGTACCAGGCCGCCCTGCTCGATGCCGGTCACGCCGCGGGAGGCCTTGCTCGACCACAGGCTCCACCGGGTGCCGCCGACGGTTCCGGCAGCGACCCGCACCGACGACGCGGTCAGCGGCCCGGCGGGCGAGCCTGACCTAGTGCTCGTCGGACCCGGCGAGCACTGGTCCTGCATGTGGGGCAGCCTGCCGCTGCCCACGCCCGGGCCGGTGCCCAAGCCCTGCTGAGTCCACGGCGCCAGGCCGGCGCCCCACTCCCCGTCGCTGCCGGTCTCGGCGACGACGCGCCCGGCCTGGCAGCTGCCGAACGTGAGCTGGTGCATCGCGCTGTCGCTGGCGTTCCTGGCGTTGAGCAGCATGGTCTTGTACGTGCAGGCGGACGCGGGCAGCTCGCCGACGAAGAACGACGCCTTGGCCAGCTTCACCACCTGCGGCCCGGGCAGCTGCTTGCCCGAGGTCAGCTTGACCTGGACGGCGCCGGGCAGCGCGACGAAGCCGTAGGCGATGCCGTGACCGCCGGCGTCGATCAGTTCCATCTCCGCGATATTCGGGTAGCCCGCGCACAGGCCGTACCACCGGCCGCCGAGCACCAGGCCGCCGACCTCAAGGGCGGCGGGCTCGCCGCGTCCCCGCATGGCCCACAGGGTCCAGGGCTGCCCGGCCACCGCGCCGGCCGCCACCTTCGTCGCCCGCCCGGTGAACTGGCTGGCGGGCTGGCCGGACGACGCGGGAGTGACCGCGGGCCTGCAGGCGGCGGACCAGGAGCCTCCACCCGGGAGCCGGCGGCGGAGCAGGCCCCGCCCGGTGCCGGCCGGCGACTTCGTCGGGCAGCCCGTCGTGCTGCCCGACCGGCAGGTCCGCATGTCGATCATCGACAGGGTGCCGGCGGAGACGTTCACCACGTACACGGTGCGGACGGCCGGGTCGATCAGGATGCGCCGGGGGCTGGCACCGACCGGGAACGACGGCTGGGCTCCCTTGCATCCGCCGCGACTCGCCGCGTTGCAGGTCGCGGTGCTGATCACCGAGACGCTGTCGGACCCGGCGTTGGTCACGTACAGGGTCTGCGTCCCCGCGCTGACCACGTCGCCGCGCGAGTCGGTGCCGGTCCTGGCCTGCGCCGGGGCCGACGCGCAGCCTGAGGTGTCGACGGAGTCGCAGGCAGCGGAGTCGACCGCGGCGACGAACCCGTCCTCGCTGCTGATGTAGACGGTGTGGTTCGCGTCGTCCGCCGCGATCCCTGACGGGTAGCCGCGCACCGGGATCATGGCCGGCTTGCGGGCGCAGCCGCTGGTATCCGAGGCGTTGCACGACCGCCCGTCGATCACCGCCACGCCCGTGGCGACGCCGACGTAGACCGTGTCCGTGGCCTCGTCCACCGCGATCGGGAACGCGCCGGGGCCCGCCCTCACGGTCGCCGGCGCACCGTCGCAGCCGCTGGTGTCGGCAGCGTCGCACCGGTTGCCGTCGATCACCGAGACGGTCCCGGACGAGGTGTTCGCCACGTAGATCGTGTTCGTCGCCTGGTCGACGGCAAGGAACTCAGGATCCTGGCCGACATGCACCAGGACCGGCCGGGCCGAGCAGCCGGACTGGTCGAGCGCGTTGCAGGTCGCGGCGTCGATCACGTCGACGGTGCCCGAGCCGCCGTTGGCCACGTAGACCGTGTGCGTCCGCTCGTCGACCGCGACGCCGATGGGATCCTGCCCGTGCGTCGCCACCCTGGCGGTGGCGGCGCAGCCGGACCGCACCGAGACGTTGCAGGTGCGCGCGTCGATCATCGTCAGCACGTTGCCTGAACCGCTCGATACGTAGATGGTCTGCGTCTGGCTGTCGACCGCGAGCCCGGTGGGGAAGCCAGCCACCGTCAGCCTCGGCGCGATCAGGTCCGGCGACCCCGGCAGGCCGGCCACGACTCTGGGCAGGATCACGACGAGGGCGGCGACGAGCCCGATCGCCGCGGCGGCCGCGGCGGGTGCGGCCCACCGCTTCGCCCGGCCATGGCCGGCGTCGTCTGAGCCGAGTGAGCCGCTCAGGGCGGCGAACCGTGCCGCGCGCCGCCCGCGGCCTGGCCGGGACGCCGTCAGCGGGCGGAGCGACTCCTCCCGCACCGCGTCGGCCCTGGCGCTGAGCGCGTCGGCGAGCCGCTGCTCGGTCCTGCTCATTCGTCGTCCCCCAGTCTCCTGGCCAGCGCCGCAAGGCCGCGCGCCGCTGCGGACTTGACAGCGCCAGGGCTGATCCGCAGGGTCGCGGCGATCTCGGCCTCGGTCAGCCCCAGGTAGTAGCGGAGCACGAGCACCTCCCGGCGCCGGCTCGGCAGCGCCGCCAGCGCGGCCAGCACCGCGCGCCGCTCCTCTGCCCTGATCGCCGCGGACTCCGCCGACTCGTGCGCCGCCGGCCGGGCTCCTTGATGACGCTCGCCGGCGGTCCGGCCGTCGGCGTCGTCCTGATCAGCCCCGCCGGTCCGCGCCACGCCGCGCTCGATGCCGATCCTTCGGGCGACCGCGTGCCGCCGGTGCACCGAGCGGCAGCCGTTGAGCACGCCCGCCCGCAGGTAGGCCAGCTCGCGTCCGGGCTGCGGCCGGAAGCCGACCCGGCCGCACACCCGGGTGAACACGTCCTGCACGACGTCCTCGGCCGTCGGCTGGTCGCGCACCATGAGCACGGCAAGGCGCACCAGCTCGGTGTGGTACTGCCGGAACAGCCCAGCCAACTCCGTGTCGTCGGGAGCCTGGTCGCCCGCCGGGCAGGCCGGCGGGGGCTGCAGTGGCACTGTCACACTTCTTTCACGCTCCAGGCGACGACTGGTTGCCCGCGCGGGCCGGGAATCTTCTCAGGAGACGAGCGCGGGACGAGTCGCCAGCGCAAGCGTCATCTCCTCGACCGCGAGCAGCGGCGCGACGCTGGCCGCCAGCCGGTCCCGGCACCGCATGATCGCCTCGATCCGCCGGACCGTCGTGCCCGGATCCGAGGACTCGGCAAGCTTGCGCAGGTCGAGCTCCCGCGGGGCGTTGGCGAGCTCGACGTCCGCACTGAGCTGGATCGCGAGCACGTCGCGGTAGAACGACGCCAGGTCGAGCAGCGCCAGGTCGAGCGCGTCCCGCTCGATCCTGGTGGCGCGGGACTTCTGCCGCGCCTCGAGTTCCCGCACGGCGCCCGCCGATCCCCTGATCGCGGTCGCCACCCCCTTGCCGGTCGAGCCCTCGCCGAACGCGCGCATCAGGTCCTCGCGCTCGGGGGCGTCGAGCATCTCCCTGGTCGCCGTCGCCTCGGCCTTGGCGGCCTGCTCAAGCGACGCCGCCGCGGCGAACGCCTCGGCCAGGCTGGTCAGCCGCAGCGGGACCCGCAGCACCTCCGCCCGCCGCCGCGCGGCCTGGGCGTCGGTGGCCAGCCGCCTGGCCCGGCCGATGTGGCCGAGCGAGGCCCTGGCGGCCGCCAGCGCCTCCTCGTGGCCGACGCCCTCGCGCTCGAGGATCGCAGCGACCGCCGCGGTCGGCGGGGTGCGCAGCGTGATCAGCCGGCACCGGGACCGGATCGTGGTGGGCAGGTCAGCCGCCGACGGCGCGCAGAGCAGCCAGATCGTCCGGGGCGGCGGCTCCTCGATGGCCTTGAGCAGGGCGTTCGCCGCCTGCTCTGTGGCACGGTCGGCGTCCTCGAACAGCACCACCCGCCAGCCGCCGTACACCGGCGACGCGGCTGCCCGCAGCACCAGCTCCCTGGTCTGCTTGACCCCGTAGGACAGCCCGTCCGGCCTGATCAGCAGCAGGTCGGCGTGCGTGCCCGCGGCCACCTGATGGCAAGACGGGCACTGCCCGCAGCCCTGGTTCCGGCACAGCAGCGCGGCCGCGAAGGCCCGCGCGGCGACCGACCGACCCGACCCGGGCGGCCCGGTGAACAGCCAGGCGTGCGTCAGCCCGCCGGTGCCGTCCGCCGCCGCGCGCAGCTGCTCGACGACCAGGTCCTGGCCGGCCAGCTGGCCGAAGACGGCCCAGGCCGTCACTCCCTGATCACCGGGATCGACCCCGTGATCTCCTCGGCCCGCTCCGGTACCGGGTCGGGCAGCAGGTCGCGGACGGCGGCCTGGACCTCCCGGCTGATCAGGGACACGTCCTGGGTCGCGTCGAGCACCACGTACCGGCCAGGATCGGCCCTGGCCAGCGCCAGGAAGCCCGCCCTGACCCGCTCGTGGAACTGCTCGGGCTCGGCCTCGAGGCGGTCGGCCGAGCTGGCCCGCCGACCGAGGCCCTCGGCGGGCGGCAGGTCGAGCAGGAAGGTCAGATCGGGCACGAGTCCGCCGGTGGCAAGATCATTAACCCTCTTAATGGCCTCAACGGGCAGCTGACGTCCGCCGCCCTGGTAGGCCAGCGTGGAGTCGACGTACCTGTCCGTGACGACGACGGTGCCGCGCGCCAGGGCGGGGCCGATCACTCCCGCCACGTGCTCGGCCCGGTCGGCCGCGTACATCAGCACCTCGGCCCAGGGTGACAGCCCGGTGTGCGCGGTGTCGAGCAGCAGCGCCCGCAGCCGCATGCCGATCTTGGTGGCTCCCGGCTCGTGCGTGGCGAGCACGTCGTAGCCGTTCTCGCGCAGCCAGATCGCCAGCAGTCTGGCCTGGGTGGACTTGCCCGATCCCTCGCCGCCCTCGAACGCGACCAGCAGCCCGCCGCCGGGGCGGCCGCCGACCCGGTGCCGGTCGTGCCGCCCGCGGGCCAGCCCGTCGGTGCCTGGCACGAACTCGGGCAGCGAGCGGCCGCGGATGGCGGCGATCAGGTCGGGCAGCAGCGGCATGCCCGGCCGGTCGTCCATCTGCCGGAACGAGCTGAACCCGAGCAGGATCGCAGCCGCCGCGGCGAGCAGGAACACGATGTTGTTGCCGACCGACTTGTAGATGACGTGCCCGAGCGTCAGGTCGGCCGAGCCGGACGCCGCGCTGACCAGAGAACTGAACAGGCCGGCCAGCAGCCCGGACAGCGCGATCACCGCGAACATGACGACCCGGAGCGCTGACTGCAGGAAGGCGAACGTGCGGCCCCTGGTGTCGTCGTCCACCTCGCGGCCGATCACCGTGTAGGCGCTGACGTAGGCGGTCCCGGCCAGCACGCCGAGCAGCACGACGAGGAACACCACCACGGGCAGGTTCGGGACCAGGCCGATCAGGGCGAGCGGTATCCCGGCCGCCGCGATCGACAGGCCGAATAGGCGGCGCAGGCTGAACCCGCTCAGCACCTTCGGGCCGAGCGCCATGCCGACCGCCAGGCCGACGAAGATCGCGGCGAACACCACGCCCCAGCCAGTCGGTCCGCCGCGCAGGGTGCCGACCACGTACACGTAGCCGAGGCCGACCACCACGCCCGCGCCGGCGAAGGCGCCGGTCATGCCGATCGCGATGCCGCGGACCACCCGGTCCTTCCCGACGTACCGCCAGCCGTCCCAGATCGCCTTGGCGACCGATGGCGCCGAGATGGGCTCGCCGGTCCCGCGGCGCGGCAGCATGCGCAGCGAGTAAACGGTCAGCGCGGAGACTATGAAGGTGGCCGCGTTGAAGTACAGCGCCAGGACCACCCGGCCCTGGGCAAGATGGCCCATGCTGCGGCTGATCTCGGCAAGCACCACGAACAGCAGCGAGGCCACCGGGGCGGTCCCATACGTGGTCAGCAGGCTGTACTGGTTGGCCTCCTCCAGCTTCTCCGGCGGCACCAGGTTGGGAATCGAGGCGTCCTTGGCCGGGGTCCAGAACAGCGAGGCGCAGCAGGCGAGGAACTGGGCGATGTACAGCCAGGTCAACTCGTTGGCGAAGCCGAATACCAGGTTCAGCGGGATGGACAGGTACAGCACGGCGCGGACGACGTCGCCGGTGATCAGGTTGATCCTGCGGTCCAGCTTGTCGGCGACGGCCCCGGCCAGCGGGCCGAACAGCAGGTAGGGCAGCAGCGAGGTGATCCACACGCCGCTGACCGCGATGGTCCCGTAGGTCTCCTTGACGTGCGCGCCGGTCAGCGAGTACGCGAGCGCGGACAGCGCGAGCAGGCTCAGCCAGTCCCCCAAGCTGGACAGCGAGGTGGCGAACCACAGCCGCCGGAATGCCCTGTCGGACAGCACGTTGCCGTGGCGCTGCCCCAAAGGGGATCTAAGGCTCATTGCGCAAGGCTATCGAGAGTGCAGCCAGGTCCGTGGCAAGCCAACGGAACGTAGGGGACCGTCCCAGTGTAGTCCCTGGTAGGGCGGGGCCGTCGGTGAAGCGGCGGCCCACCGGGTCCCGCTATCCCGCCGCCTTGCGGCTGCCCGAGGCCCTGGTGCTCTTCTTGGCAGCAGTGCCGGAGCGCGCTCCGGCACTGCTGCGCCGCTTGGGCGCCGGGCCTGCGGCCCGGCGCTCGGCCAGCAGCTCGATCGCCCGCTGCAGCGTGATCGTCTCCGGCACGTCGCCCTTGCGCAGCGACGCGTTCGTCTCCCCGTCGGTCACATACGGCCCGAACCTGCCCTCGCGCAGCACGATCGGCTTGCCGCTCGCCGTGTCGTCGCCGATCTCGCGCAGCGGCGGCGCCGCCGCGCCGCGCGCGGCCCTGCCGCGCTGCTTGGGCTGGGCGAACAGCTCCCGAGCCTGCTCAAGCGTGAGCGTGAACAGCTGCTCGTCGGACTCCAGCGACCGGCTGTCCGTGCCCTTCTTGGCGTACGGCCCGTAACGCCCGTTCTGCACCGTGACGGGCTCGCCGTCGATCTCGCCGACCGTCCTTGGCAGGGTGAGCAGCCGCAGCGCCTCGTCCAGCGTCACGCTGTCCAGGTCCATGGCCTTGAGCAGCGAGGCCGTCCGCGGCTTGGCCGTCGGCGGCGCGTCGTCGGCGAGCACCTCGGTGACGTAGGGTCCGAACCGGCCGGCCCGCGCCACGATCGTGAGCCCGCTGGCCGGGTCGGAGCCGAGTATCTTGTCGCCACTCGGCCGCTCGAAAAGCTCGGCGGCGAACTCGGGGGTCAGCTCGTCGGGCGCGGTCCCCTCGGGCACGTTCACCCGCTCGCCATCCCGCTCCAGGTACGGCCCGTAGCGGCCGACCCTGATCACGATGTCGGTGCCCGCGAGCGGGAACGAGCTCACGTCCCTGGCGTCGATGTCGCCAAGGTCGCTGACCAGGTCCTTCAGGCCCTCCTCGCGCTGGCCGTTTGCGCCGTCCGTGCCGAAGTAGAACCGGCGCAGCCACGGCACCCGGCCGGCCTCGCCCCTGGCGATCTCGTCGAGCGCCTCCTCCATCCGCGCGGTGAACTCGTAGTCCACCAGGTGGGCGAAGTGGCGCTCGAGCAGGTTCACCACGGCGAACGCGATGAACGAGGGCACCAGCGCGGTGCCCTTCTTGAACACGTAGCCGCGGTCGAGGATCGTGCCGATGATCGAAGCGTAGGTGGACGGCCTGCCGATCTCCCGATCCTCAAGCTCCTTGATCAGCGACGCCTCGGTGTACCTGGCCGGCGGCCTGGTCGCGTGCTCGGCCGGGGCCAGCCCGCGGTGCGCCAGCGGGTCGCGCTCGGCCAGCGGCGGCAGGCGGCGCTCCCGGTCGTCGCGGTCGGCGCCGTCGGCCTCCTCGACCTCCTCCACGTAGGCCTTGAGGAAGCCGTAGAACGTGATCACCTTGCCCGAGGCGCCGAACTCGGCCTCCTCGTTCTGGGTCGAGCGGCCGGAGATCCTGACCGAGACCGACTCGCCGACCGCGTCCTTCATCTGCGAGGCGACGGTGCGCTTCCAGACCAGGTCGTACAGCCTGAGCTCGTCGCCGGACAGCCCGGACCGGTCCGGCGTCCGGAACGAGTCGCCCGCCGGGCGGATCGCCTCGTGCGCCTCCTGGGCGCTCTTGACCTTATTGGTATACCTGCGCGGGGAGTCGGCGACGTACTCGGCGCCGTACAGCTCCCTGGCCTGGGTCCTGGCCGCGGTGAGCGCGGTATCGGACAGCGTCACCGAGTCGGTCCGCATATAGGTGATGTGACCGTTCTCGTACAGGCGCTGCGCCACCTGCATGGTGTATTTGGCCGAGAAGCCCAGCTTGCGCGAGGCCTCCTGCTGCAGCGTCGTGGTACGGAACGGCGCGTACGGCGACCGGCGGTAGGGCTTGCGTTCGACCGACTTCACGGAGAACGCGGCGGAGGACAGCCGGCCAGCCAGGCCGGCCGCCGCAGCCGCGTCCAGGTGCAGCACCGGCGCGCCCTGCCGCTCGTCGGCGTGCGCGGCGGCCCGCAGCTCGCCGGTCAGGCTGAAGTCGCGGCCCTGGGCGATCCGCTGGCCGTCGAGCGCGACCAGCGTCGCGGTGAACCAGGTGGCGTCCTGGCCGGCCGGCTGCGGCGCGAACTCCGCCTCCAGGTCCCAGTAGGTGGCCGGCCGGAACGCGATCCGCTCCTTCTCCCGCTCCACCACCAGGCGGACCGCCACGGACTGCACCCGGCCGGCCGACAGCTGCGGCATGACCTTCTTCCACAGCACCGGCGAGACCTCGTAGCCGTACAGCCGGTCGAGGACCCGCCGGGTCTGGTACGCCTCCACCAGGCCATTGTCGACGTCACGCGGATGCGCGACGGCGGCCGCGATCGCCTCGGGCGTGATCTCGTGGAAGACCATCCGCCTCGCGGGCACCTTGGGCTTGAGCTCCTGCACCAGGTGCCAGGCGATGGCCTCGCCCTCGCGGTCCTCGTCAGTGGCGAGCAGCAGCTCGTCGGCGTCTTTCAGCAGCTGCTTGAGCTTGCTGACCTGCTGGCGCTTGTCCGCGTTCACCACGTAGAGCGGCTCGAAGTCCGCGTCGATGTTGACGCCCAGCCTGGCCCACGGCTCCTTGCGCAGCTTGTCGGGGATGTCGGCGGCACTGCCGGGCATGTCGCGGATATGGCCGATGCTCGACTCGACCACATAGCCCTTGCCGAGGTACCCGGCGATCGTGCGCGCCTTGGCTGGCGACTCGACGATGACAAGCCGCCTGGCACCGTTCGCGCCGGAATCCGCGCTCGCCTTGCCGCCCCGTGCCGCCGGGGCGGTCCGTGCCGGGCTCGTCCTTGTTGCCACGCTCACTCAACCTCACATCTCGCAGACGCCAGGAGGCTACCGCAAGTGGACGGCTAACCCGCTACCGGCGATCACATCGCTCATCTGTGGCACCAAGGGCACCTCGCAGTATGCGATTCCCTAACGCCGATTGAATCATCGGCGCGGACGCGCACAATGAGTGGTGATGGCGGAGTACTCCTACCTCGTGCTCAACCTGCCGCGCGGAGCGTCAAGGGACGTCGTGCGGAAAATCCTCGCGGATCACGCCGAATACGGGCATTGGGAACTCGCCACGCTGCGGCTCTATGCCGACGGAAGCCGGACAGCCACCCTGCGTCGCAAGATTATCCGCCCCCTGCCGGCCAGCGCCGCCGGGGTGGCCGGGGACGTGCTCACCACCCGGCGTGAGCCGCGGAGCGGCTGGTCAGTCTGACCGGCCCGAGCCGCCGGCCGAACGCGGTACCGCTCGCCACTGCCCGCTTCGCCGCCGCAATCCCGCGGCTCGCCGTGCTCTGCACTCTGGCGTGCAGGCTCACCGTCGGCGCGGCGTGCCTCGGCCGCCGCTGCGCGGCGGCGGAGGTCCTGGGTTCCCTCGGCGGGCCGGTCAGCCGGTGCTTGCTCTGGTATCCGCCGGCCGGACGGCCGGCGGAGGCAGCGGCCGGCTGCGGGAGCAGCTCGCCGCAGCCGCAGGTGCGGTCGGGACCGGTTCCCCTCGGCTCCGGATCGGGTTCGGGGTCGGGCGCGGGGTCGGGCGCGGGGCCCGGCACCGGGCGGGGCATCGGGTAGGGCTCGGAGTCGGGGTCACGATGGGGCCTGCGGCCGGACTCCAGGTCGCCTTCCCGATCGAGCCCGAGCACCGGCTCGGAATCGGCGCCGAGCTCGGGGTCGGGGTCGGGCTCTGACTCTGGCTCGGGGCCAGAGGTTAGCTCCGCGACCGGGTCGGGGTCGGGCTCGGACTCTGGCTCAGGACCGGAGGCTAGCTCGGCAACGGGGTCGGGCTGCTCGTCGTCGTCGGCGAGCATCCGGGCGATCAGCAGGTCGGCTCGCTGCCGCATCCTGGCCAGGCGGCCCTCGGACACTCCGTTCCCGGCCGTCGCGGCGCCGACCAGGCAGTCCCAGCCGCTCGCCGCCGCAACGGGCTCAAGGGTCAGGGTGGGCCCGGGTACGGGCGCAGGGCTCTTTCTCAGCAGGACCGGGCTCTGGCTCAGCAGAACCGGCCTCTTGCTCAGCAGGACCGGCAAGGTCTCCATCGTCGCTCCGTTGTCATCTGCTCCGCGATGGTCAGTATGTCCCCCCGTGTTCATTCAGTTACATTTCGTAGCTGCCGCCGGGCAGCCGGAACCCAGTCACGCTGCCGCGGATCCCCCTCAGCGGCAGCGTGCCAGCCGGGCTCCGGTTACGGCGGCCACGGCCAGCCGCGGTTGCGCACTAGCCGTGGCCGCCGGCGCGGAATCTCTTCCGCTGCCGGACGCAAGGATCAAGCAGCCGGACTGCCAGGCCGGCGCGCAAGGCGCAGCGCCTGGCGCTCGCACCGCAGCGCGAGCGGAAGACGGCCCACCCGGGGCCCTGGAGCTGATCCGGCAGCACAGGCAACCCTCCTCGTCGAAACCGGCGGAGTACGAGACTGCTGACGGGGACGTAGCGGAAGGGGTACGTCCCTGGAGTCAGCCCCCCGCACAATGCGTGACCTTACCACTACTCACGGTTGGCAGCGCGCAAACGCCGAAAGTGCGCAACGATTACCGACTAATGCGTAGTGATCACGGTGCGCTCTGGTCGCGGTTATATAGGCAGCTAGCTGCGGGAACGCGCCGCGCAGACCCGGCCGTCGCCACCGGGAGCCGACCGGGCCGGTTGGTTAAGAATGATCGGCGAAACCGGCGCCGAACGGCATCAGCGAAAGGCAGGGCGTGATCAGCAGAGGTCGATGAAGTGATCGAGCACCTCGCAGCCGAAGTCCAGGGCGGACAGCGGCACCCGCTCGTCGACCCCGTGGAACAGGCCGGAGAAGTCGAGCTCGGCCGGCAGCCGCAGCGGCGAGAACCCGAAGCACCGGATCCCCAGTCTGCTCAGGGACTTGGCGTCGGTACCGCCGGACAGGCAGTACGGCACGACCTGGGCTCCGGGGTCGGCCCGCAGCAGCGCCGCGGCCATCGCCTCGACCAGCGCGCCGTCGAACGTGGTCTCCAGCGCGATGTGGTGGTTCACGAACTCGCGCTGCACGCCGGGTCCGAGCAGCTCGTCGATCCCGGCGAAGAACTCGTCCTCGTGACCTGGCAGGAAACGGCCGTCGATCTGGGCCGAGGCCGACTGGGGGACCACGTTCACCTTGTAGCCGGCGGCCAGCATGGTGGGGTTGGCCGTGTTGGTCAGCGTCGCGCCTACCATGCGGGCGATCGGGCCGAGCTTGGCGAGCACGGCCACCGGGTCGGCGGGGTCAAATCCGACGCCGAGCGCGTCGCAGGCGGACTCGAGGAACGCGGTCACCGACGGCGTCAGCCGGACGGGCCACTCGTGCCGCCCGATCCGCCCGACCGCCTCGGCGATCTCGGTGACCGCGTTATCGGTGTTGAGCATCGACCCGTGGCCGGCCCGGCCCCGCGCGGTCAGCCGCATCCAGGCGATCCCCTTCTCGGCGGTCTGCAGCAGGTACAGCCGCCGGCCGCCGATCGTGGCGCTGAACCCGCCGACCTCGCCGATCGCCTCGGAGACGCCGTCGAAGAGCCCGGGATGGTTGTCGACCAGCCAGCCGGCGCCGTGGTTGCCGCCCGCCTCCTCGTCCGCAAGGAACGCGAGCACGACGTCCCGCGGCGGCCTGCGGCCCTCCCTGAGCCGCTGGCGGAAGACGGCCAGCATCATCGCGTCCATGTCCTTCATGTCCACCGCGCCGCGGCCCCAGACGCAGTCGTCGGCGATCTCGCCGGACAGCGGGTGCACCTGCCAGTCGGCCGGGTCAGCGGGGACGACGTCGAGGTGACCGTGGATCAGCAGGGCCGGCCGTGACGGGTCGGTGCCCTCGACCCTGGCGATGACGCTGGTGCGCTTGCGCCGCGACTCGAGCACGGTAGGCTCCAGGCCGACCTCGGCGAGCAGTTCGGCCACGTGCTCGGCTGCCTGGCGCTCGCCGGGGCCCGAATCGTCGCCGGTGTTGGTGCTGTCGATCCTGATCAGGTCACTGGCCAGGCCGGCGACCTCCTGCGGCGCGGTGATGCCCATCCGGACATACTGCCACTGCCAGGTGCGCGGCGTAGGCTGTGCGGGTGCGGCGGCTCGTTCGCGCCTCGCACAGAGGCGTCCTGATTTGCTATCGTGTTGCGGCTGGGGCGGTCGGTGAGCGGTGACCGCGGCCAGAGATGTCCGGGTGGCGGAATAGGCAGACGCGCTAGCTTGAGGTGCTAGTGCCCGTTAAGGGCATGGGGGTTCAAGTCCCCCCTCGGACACCGGTGGCAATGGACTGACCTGCGGAAACAGTCATCGAGCCTGGCTTGC
>Ga0335077_10003749_pt1 | contig 18458 bp, 13 predicted proteins | sample Lox_Sample_31_FD_207151 | JGI IMG/M metagenome (GOLD analysis project Ga0335077, IMG submission 207151) | Soil microbial communities from Loxahatchee National Wildlife Refuge, Florida, United States - Lox_Sample_3.1 | ecosystem: Environmental > Terrestrial > Soil > Wetlands | place: USA... | reverse complement strand
AAGTAGCTCAGATCGGCCGAATAGAGACCCTCGATGATTTTCGGATTGATCTGCGGAACCGATCCCAGCCGCGTAATCACGCGTGACAGCAGGATTAGAATCAGGTACGCCTCGTTGGATTGCACCCGGGGATCCTTGAGCGGCAGAATCTCGTCCGCCGCGGTGGCCAGGCGCATCACTCCTTCGCGGTGCAGGTTTCCATCCGCGTCGGCGTAGCCCAAAGGAAGGGTGAATTCATATTCGGTTTGGAACATATCACTGCCTTTCTAAGCCCTCGCGATGCCCTCATGCGCCAGCTCCAGCGTTTCGATGGCGACATCGTTGCCTTTGGCATTGAAGCTGGGTCCGGTCCACTTCACGGGCCAGGCGTTGACGAAATTCCAGCGAATCTGCTCCTGCCCGGCGCGGTCCATCAGGATCACGGAGCCGTGCCGGCGCGTGGCCGCCGGATCGCCGTTGACCCATTGCCGATGCCAGTCATAGAGGTCGTGGTCCAGCGCCGAGCCCCATTTCAACGTGATGTTGGAGTACTTCACTTTGGCGGGTAGTTTCATCATCGTGTTGTTCACCGCGCCCTCGCGATACTCCGTTACATCGATCGCCGAATCGAGACCGCTAACTTCCTGAAATGCGGCGCGCACGATTCCGTCGATTTCGACCAGAAAATCATAACTGCCAAAAGGATCTACTCTTTGTCCGGTTTGTGGCATTTTTTAGCTCCTTGGATTCCGTTTAGCTTTCGGTGATCGAGGCTCCGCCGTCCCAGAGACCGATGGTGACGATGATGAACTCGGCCGGCCGCACGGGAGCAACCCCGATCTCGATGTTCAATTGGCCCAGAGCGCGCAGCGCCGGCGGATTGTTGCCTTCGTCGATCCGTACGTAGAACGCCTTGTCCGCGGTGGCTCCGAACAAAGCTCCGCTTTGCCACACGCGCGTCAGGAACTCGTTCAGAGTGCGCTTTACGCGCTGCCATAAAGGCAAGCCGTTCGGCTCGAACACCGCCCAGCGCAAACCCTCCTTAATGGACTGTTCGATGTAGATCATGAGGCGGCGGACATTCACGTACATCCAGTCGTTTTCCGCCACATCTACAGTGCGCGCGCCCCATACCGTGACTTGCGAAGTTCCGGGGAAGATACGCAGCACATCCACCCCCGCCAGGTTGAGCGGACCTTGCTGCGCGTCGCTCAGAACGCGCTCCAATCCCACCACGCCTCGAACGTCAGTGTTGGCCGGAGCTTTGTGCACGCCGCGCTCGTTATCCGTGCGGGCGTAGATTCCGGCCATCGCGCCGGACGGTGGAACCAGCAGGCTCTTGGGGATCGGGCCGGAGCTGGTGGGGTCCGGAATCGAGAGCCAGGGATAATACAGCGCCGCATATCCTCTGGTGTTCGGAATCTGCGTCACCTGCGTCGCGACGCTGGGCGTGCCGCTGATGGCTGCGCCCGGCCGCGAATCGGCAATCGCGAAACGATCCGTCTTCGCGATGCAGTGGTCGACCAGGGCCTGCTGAATCGCCACCACGCTGGCGTTCGACGCGGCATCGGGGATCGTTACGATGTTCACGTCCTGGATATCTTTGAGAGCGTCAAGACCCGCCTGGTATTGGCTCAAGCCGACCGCGTTGGGATCGTCATCCACTCCGGTTACTGTCTGCGACACGGAGGCAACTGCTGGAATCAGATTGTCCGGCACCGCCGCCACCGGCGGAGTCTCCGGCGCAACAATGTTCACGTCCGGAGACGATACTGCGAAGAAAACATAACCGGGGTGTTGCGGCACCATCGACAAGTTGTCGAAGGACTGCGCCGATTTCCCGGGGACGTTCACGATAAGCCGGAATTCCTGCGAGATCAGCACCGGAGTGGTGAAGCCCGCCGCCGTTGACATGCTGTAGGTTTTCGTACGCGCCGGGGCCGTCGCCAGCGTGACAAATCCGGCCGGATCCACCGACAACACCAAAGCCGGCTCGGCGATGGCCGCCTTCGTCGAATCCATTCCCGTCAGCTTGACCACCGAACCCGAGAAAATGCCGGTGAGGCTCGCCAGCCGGAACGTGGTTTGCGTCGGGATGATGCTGGCGATTCGCAACGTGTCGCCCACCGCCAGGGAGGGGATTGTCGTGCTCAGCGTGAGCACATCGCCGGTAATCTGCGTGATCGCGGCGCGGCTCGCGGGCGGGTCCGCCGGGTCTTCGCGCGTCACGATGTCGCCGACGCGGAACTTGGCTCCGTCACCGGCGCCAACAGTCACGTTCAGACCGTTGATGACTCCGATTTTCGAGGATGGATTCGCCAGCGCAGCGCCGCCTGCGCCCGTGGCGCTCGCCGCTTGCGTCGCTACGGTGATTCCGTTCGCGGCCGCGCCGGCCACCGCCGCCTGCACACAGAATGCAACCTCGCTCGCGGCGTTTTCGACATCCCACGCGGCCGCCTTTGCCGTGCCCACTCGGACGACATAGGCCTGCGTGCCTCCGTTGTCGTAAAAGCCTCGGACTCCGAAGGCCATGTAGAATGTTCGCGGACCCACAATGTAGGGGTTGAAGGTGCCGTCCGCCTGCGGCTGTCCGAAAGTCTTGAGGAAGTCGTCGAAGCTGCTGATCCGCGTCGGAACATTGATCGGGCCATTCAAGGCGGGTCCGATGAAGGCCGCCGTGCTGGTTCCCACTCCGGCGATCACGCCAGGACTGGTGACTTCGTTGATATAAACACCGGGTACGTCAAGAATTGGCATGGACTATTCGCTCCTAAGTAAGTTGGACATCGTAATTGCCGTTGGGGGACGGCACTCCGACCGTCCGGCTGGCCTCGCTGAACCCCTGGGCGCGCACACGTATGACGTACGTGCCCTGTTGCAAGCCGCCGAAGATAAAGCGGCCATTATCGTCTGAAGTAGTCACTGCAATGGGCGTTGCCGCCAGATCCTCGATGCGCACCCACGCACCGATTACCGGCTGTCCGCCCGCCATCACCGTCCCACCGATTGCGATCTCCGTTTCTCCGGCGCCCGAGCTGTTTTGCAGCCGGTATTCCGTGATGCGCGTCGTAACCATGGGACCTAAGATCTCCTGCGACAGAATCACCGGCAGAGTGGCGATGAAATAAACCATCGGCTTCCACGGATGGATCGTTCCGAAGGTGCCCCAGAACTCCGCGATTTTGGGAAATCCTTCGACCGGAAGAATGTGCGTCGGCAGTTCCACGCCCGTAATCGCCGCCGGAAAGCCCGGCGGCAGCGGATTGGGCGCATACACGTCGTCCGCGATCAACGGCTCGGCGTTCATCAGCGCCCCGACCGTTTTGTAGAGCAGCGCATGCTCGTCGAGCGTCGGCTCGACCGTGCCCGACGCCGTAGCCGGGCTCCAGGCGGTGATCAGGTAGTGCAGATCGATGCGTCGCGGCCGCGGAGTATCGGTGACCGTAAAATTCTGGACGCTGCGCACCCGCTCGTCCGAGCGCAGAATGCGGTTCTCGCGAATGTCGGCGAGATACAGGTTGAGCGAGTTGACATGCTTTCCGCCTACGTTCAGATTCTTGACATAGGTGCGCCAATCGTCGTCCGGCGGCTGAAAGCGCACCTGTGACTCGTCCTTGATCTCGTCGATACGCGAGAGGAAGAGCTGGCGGAGCAGGTTGTCGAATACGTCGATCATCGTTGCGGCCGCCTCAGCTTTGCGCTCCTTCCGCCGGATCAACTGGTTTCGCGGTGTTTATGTTCGCGGGCGTGATGTGATACAAGATCGCACCCGTCATTTTCGGAGTTGTCGCGCCAGACAGGTTGCCGTCCAGCCATTCGCGATTCAACTCCATTCGCTCGAAATCCTTCCAGATTCGTTTGTCGTGCGCGCAACTGTAGCTGCGGCAGATGCCGGGACGACTGTCGTAAATCCCGCAAAATCCCGTTTCGCGATCGCGGTGCGTACAGAAACCGTCTGCCTCGTGGCGGATCTGATAGGGGCGCCCCAGATCCCACCGGATCGTTCCCGATTCCACCTCGGATGCAGTCAGCGCAAAGTCGAGCTTGCAGCAGATCGCGTGGCACACCGGCATGCGCTCGGCGCAATTGACCTGGACAGGCGTCGACTCCTCCGCCTCGAGCGAAAGTGACACGGCTGGGCCCAGTGCGTCGCCTTTTTCCGCCGACTCGGTCCGAACCTTCTCCGCCGCAGTGCTGATCTCCTGCTCCGACAAGAGACCTTTTGCCAGCAGAACATCGATCAACCCGTATGTGAACGATTCCACTTCGCAAATGCGCAAGGAGTTTCGCCCCAGCGCGCTGTGCGTGAACATGGCGTCGCGCTCGAGCTGTCGTTCAATCGAAGCCATCTCGCTCATAGAGCCTCCATCGAGCGCCGCGTGGCTTCCTCCATCTCCACGGCAGAGCCCGGCGCTTTCACCAATGCTGATACGGCTTCATTGCCCGCCGTCCGCTGCAGCGCCAGGATCTGGCTGTGCATACGCAATGAGGGGACTGGTCGCGAACGCAGCGCAGGCCGCGCGGTTTTGACCTCGCCCACCGTCGGAGCTTTAGCCGCTATGGGTGCCGTCATTTACTTCTCGGCTCCTTGCGTGGTTTCGTGCGGCGGACTTCCATTTCGCGCCTCAGCCATCCCCGCCAGCGCTCGATCGCCGCGTGCCTTTTGTCTTCGGGTGCATCCGCCGAGTAACCGTTTTCGTTGATAGCGCCGCGGGCCCGCCGCTCCGCTTCGGCATTCGGGAAGCCCCGACCATAGGCGAATCCGAAGTGCAGGAAGACCGCTCCCTCCACCACACGCTGAGCGCGCATGCGCGTGAGGCGCTGCGGCGCGTTCAGCAGATCGCAAACCGCCAGCGCTCCCGGCAATTTCAGATCGATCAGCCGGAGCACCGAGGGCGTAATGTCCGCGTGCGCGGGATCGCTGCTCTTGTCGAAGGACCGGAGCAGATCGGCGATTTCCTGCAGCATTGATTGCCCTCATTTCGTTGGCGCACCCGCGGTGCCGGGATTCTTATAAAACTCGTTGAAGTTTTTGAGAGCGGCATCGAAAGTTTCGCCCTCAAATACGCGGAAGCTACTGTACTCGTCCTTGATCTTCGCGACGCCCTTCTTATCCAGGAACACCTCAAAACCCCACAGCACCGTCCCATAAACGACGCCGTTATCGGCTCCTTTGGCCACGGTGACGAAGTTGTATCTGAGCGGACCGCTAAAGCCCGGCGTGTCGCCTAATACGGCGGCCTTAATAGTCTTCCCCCGGCGCTTACCCTCCTGATTCGCAGCGATCACCGGAGGCGTGTCCATGTAAAATGCCGAAACCGCCGGATCACTCTTCTTTGTCCGCTGCTTGACGAGCGAAGGAATGTGGTCGATTACAAACCCAGGTGCGATGTTCTTCTTGACATCTCCGTTGGTGAGCATCTGATTGCGCGCTGCTTCCGAGGTTCCCGTCCAGTCGAAATCTTTGTTCGTCGTGGTGTCGAAGAAGCGGTTCATCTGAATGAACTTGATGTGATCGGACTCTGGCGCTTTTTCGGTCGGCGTGAACTTGATCGTGCCATCCTCATTCGCCGTATCGCCTGCCGCCTTTCCATCGTTTTTCTTGAAATTGATTTCGAACTTTCCCTGCGGCCATGTTTTGTCGCCTTTAATATCCCGTTGAATGTGAGGAACCACTCTCGTAGCCCGCATCGCATCCCGCAACGCCAGCGCGGGCGAGCCCGCCGCGATCCCTCGCGCCTCGCGCTCCGCGGCGTCGTCAGGATTGCTCACCGCTATCCAACCGGCAAGGGAAACCGGCGCCCCGCCCTGCTGCACCGTATGGACCGCCTCGTGCGTGAGCAGTGTTCGCCTCGCCTCTTCGCTCAAGCCCGAAGCTTCGGCTCCCAAGTACACGTCCGTTCCGATCGTGTAGGCGCGTGCGTCGACGCTCTCGGCGGCCGCCGCGGCGTGGATCCCTGAATGCACGCGAACATTCCCCAAATTCACTCCGAGCCTTTCCTCCACCGAATCGCGAATGGGACGATCCAGCGGCACTCCGGACTCGCCCGCCGCGGCTTGCAGCAGTTGGCCGATCGCATGATTGCCGGCGCCGGGAAGCGCCGCCGCCAGGCCAATCCCCTGGGCGCGAGCAGTCGACTTGGCAGCGCCTTGATGAAGCGGCGCCTTCGCCCCGCCCTCGCTCGATCGCTGGCCTGCTTTAGACACCGTGCCTCCCGTGATCGCTTCTCATTGCTCAGCCGGTCTTCCGACCGTCAACAATTTTCCGCCCGTTGTCACCTTCACGTATCTGACTTCCGTCGCATGGTGCGGAAGAGCGTCGCGCAACTGCTGGATGATCGCCTCCACCGCGTCGCGCAGGCTGTCTCGATTCTTCACGTTTGCGTAGTTATAGCCCAGCTCCACCGTGATTTCGGTCTGCTTGCTCTTCTGCGCCAGATCCATCCGCCGCGCCAGTTCCTCCGCGAATGTCGACGTTTCCGCCCATTGATCCGGATCGCTCTTGCCCTTTGCCTCCGCTGGAATCAGCGCGTCCTTGGGCATCTTCTTGATCGCCTCTGTGACCGCCGGATACGTTTCCGCCTCAGGCGCGGCCGCCTTGGTGGGCTTCTGGGTCAGTGTCGACTTGAGTCCCTTGATAATGCGAGCCGCCTGCAAAACATCGATACTCCCCGGACCGATTGTGGTCGGTGGCTTTGTGCCGCGCATCGCATTGAGCTTCTGGTTGATCTCTTCGGCGCGATCCGCCGGGCTGACGTAGCCCGGTTCGGGAGGCCTTTCGGGACCTTTCCCCGCCGCCGATCCCGTCACCAGGTCCGCGACACGCGCTAGAGTGGACGCTTGCGCATCGATGAACGGAGCCTTTTCCAGTTGATCCAGCGCCGCTTTTGTAATTCGCGGCACTTTGCTTACAAATTGAGTGGCCATGGTGGCCGGGTCGTTCGAGGTTCCGGGCGCGTCTAAAAACGCATTCACGTCGAACAGGGTGGCCGAAGGTCCGCCGGAGAACGCCAGCTTCGTGAGCTCGGTGCGCACTACCTTCGCCTTCTTGATGTCTTGCGGAGGATTGGTATTGGCCACTTTCTTCAGATACGCCGTGATCTTCTCCACCGCTACTTGTTGGAGATCCGACGTGACGGTGTCCTTCTTGGGCTGGCGCTGCGCACCCGCGACTGCCCCTCCTGAGGCCACGCTGGCTGTTTGTCCCGCCAGCGCCTGGCCCGCCGCGACGTTTGCTGCCGCTTCCGATCCTTCACCCGGCGAGCTCACGCGATTTTCGACGGATCCCGCGCGGCGCTGCTGCACCACGTGCGCGATCTCATGCGCCAGCAGGGGGGCCGCTTCCGGCGATTCCACCGGCGGGGCGCTGGTGCCCCAGTGAATATCTCCTTCCACCACGGCCTCTGCGTCGAGCGCGTCCGCGCGATTGTCTTGATGAATGCGCACGGCCTCCAGGTCCACGCCGATGGACTGTTCCATGCGCGCCCGGACCGCGGAAGGAATTGGCTTCCCGCTCGCGTCGTCATTGAGTAGACTGGCGGTTGCCGTGTTTCCGATGACCGAGGCCGGTGGAACCCTGCCCGCCGAATGGCCCGCATCCTTTGTGGCCGGCCTGAGCTTCTCCGTGGTCGGCTTCATCCCGCCTTCCAGTTCCGTCTTGTGAGCATGCCGGCTCACGAAGCACTCTCCACCGAATAAGGCGTGAACGCCTCCGGGCCGAGCGGTTTGCCCATCTTCTGGAATTCGCGGTCGACGGCGATGAGCAAATGCCGCATCGATACGCACCGGTCTTCTTCCGCGGCCAGAAATGCCGCCGCGAGTGCGACGTTTTTGATATTGCCGCCGGTGAATTTAAAGCGCGCGGCGAGAAAATCGAAGTCGGCGCCTCCATCTAGCGGGACGTTCTCCGGCCAGATGCCTTCCCAGATCAGTTTCCGGTCTTCCCGGCTCGGTAGCGGGAAATGCACCGTGAACGCGAGCCTGCGCAGAAACGCGTCATCCAGGTTCTGTCGCAGGTTGGTCGCGAGAATGGCGACTCCCTGATACATTTCCATCTTTTGCAGCAAGTAGCTGATTTCGATGTTGGCGTAGCGATCGTGCGAATCCTTCACCTCGCTGCGCTTGCCGAAAAGCGCATCGGCCTCGTCGAAAAACAGGATCGCGTTGGCGTTCTCGGCCGCGGCGAAGATCCGGTCGAGATTCTTCTCCGTCTCGCCGATGTATTTGCTCACCACGCCCGCCAAATCGATTTTGTACAGGTCGATATCCAGCGCATTCGCGATGATTTCCGCCGCCATGGTCTTGCCGACGCCGGAAGGTCCCGCAAACAGCGCCGTGACTCCTTTGCCCAAGGAGAGTTTGCGGTCAAAGCCCCACTCTTCAAGCACGCGATGTTGCTGAGCCACGCGCGCACACATCGCAAGCAGTTGGTTGGTGGTTTCCGCGGGCAGGACGATATCGCCCCAGCCGTATTTCGGCTCGACCTTGCGCGCCAGCATTCCGATCTGGCGGCCGCAAATCGCGCGGGCAGCGGCGGAAAAATCGCTCGCCTGCGCTCGCTTGCTCCCGCGCCAGCACGCGCCGCTGCGCGCTGTTTCAACCGTGGCCCGAATCTCGTCGGGATACAAGCGGAATCGCGCCGCCAGCGAGTCGAGTTCGCCTTTTGCGAGCTCCATTCGCTCTCGCGCCAGGCATCTCCGCCAATGCTCCCGCCGCGTCTCGAACGGCGGCCTCGGGAACTCGACGGGCGCAAGGAACAGCGAATCCATTTCCGCCTTCAACGGCGAAGCCGCAACAACAACATCCACCCCGTGCAACCCGCGAGCTAAGGCAAAGCTCGCTCGCTCGTCGATGCCGTCGCATTCCACCAGCAGGACCGCGTTCAAGAGGCAGGCTTCCCGAACCCCCACCGCTATCAGCTCAGCTGCATCCGCACTCGACCGGTACGCCTGTCCCAGATCGAATGACAATAGTGGCCGGCCCATCGCGCTCGCCACTGCCCGCGCCGTTTCCACTCGAAGAGGCGTCGCCGGTGCGTTCAGCCAGATGCGCAAAGCATGCGCGCCCGAGCGGGCCTCCATCGCCAGCCTGCGCAACCCATCGATCGTTGGCGCCTCCAGAGGAAGTGAAGCGAGCTCGGTTTCCGGCTGCGCGTAGTCGCAGAATTCTGCAAGCCGCGAATCGAGATTAGCTCCGCCGAGCAGTTCACGCGAGATTTGCTCATCCAGCTTTACGCCGAGCGCCAGCAGCGGTGGATTATTTTGTCCCGCCTCCGGTGCCAGGCGAATGATCCGCTGCCGGACCAGAACCGAGTCGGCGGCAAAGTGCGACCGCGCCTCCACGCGATGATGCGCGCCGCGGCACAGCAGATTGAGAATCAAATCGACAGTCGGCCGGCGTCTCGAAACATCGTCTTGCAGATAGGCGCACAGCCGCTCATAACGAAGATCGATCTCCGGCGCGAGCGCAATCAGTACAACGGCGCAGTCGAACCACGACAAGCCATAACGCTCAGATAGTGCCGCAAGCTGTGGCACTTCCTCCACCGCGAAGAACGGCTCTGTGGTCAGATCGTTGAACGGGGGCTCCCCGGGCGTTTGCGCAAGCATACGATTGGCGTCGGAGGCGGCAATGTACAGACCTCGAAACCGCGTGCCTCCCGGTTCCCAGCCGTAGACTTCGGGCGCCTGTCGTAACGCCTCCTCGAGTAACCGATCCAGCCCGGCCAGAGCCCCGAACAGCGGCTCCCGCGGGAAAGGCCGTCCGTTGTGAACCGCGAAATTCGCGTTTACGGCAGCCTCTTTCACGCCAGCTCTTCTTTCACCTTAGGGCTCCACGATCGGTCCGAACTTCGCCTCGTAACTCTGGATGGACTGCTCCAGAAGGCGCGAAAGCTCCTTGGCATACGCGGGCCCGAGAATGATCCGTTGGTACAAACGCGCTTCGCTGTTTTCAAACTGTCGCCCGAAATCGAGCAGGAATTCGGCGGAATTAAAACCAACTTTGAAAAAATTGGAGTACAGTTCACGGGGATAGCCGTTTTCGTCGTCCCGATCCATGGAGTGGCCGGAAGCGCTGTGCCCGCACTCCGGCTGCCATCAAGCAAATCCCGGCAAACATGTGAGATTGCGGCGCGCGGTTTCCGCCGGTGTGACAGATCCTGTCACACGCGCTGTAACATGCGGTGTAGCCGGGTGTCACAACGAGTCACATCCCGGTGCGCGATCCCGTCCCGCAGACGCGACCAACCCTGCAAATGCAACGACTGGCGCGGCGTCAGCGCGACGAACTTCCGCTTTACATGGCCCGCCAAATGCATCGCAGGACCTTCACCTGTGCCCGACGCCGCCAAAGCCACGACCACCGCAATTCGCCCGGCCGCGCAAGCCACACGCAAACGGCCGCAGACTCGCACCTCGGAGATCGCCGGCGCGGGACCATACGGCGGCGTCGAGCGATTTCAGCGCCTGGCCGGCAACCGCGCCGTTGCGGGATTATTTGCCGCTCCGGTCTCGAGCGAAGCGCAGCCGCTCGATCCCTCGCTCCGCGCGTCGATGGAATCGCGCTTTCACAGCGACCTCACCGGCGTGCGGATTCACGCCGGCGAAGAAGCCGCGGCTCTGGCGCGATCCCACCACGCGCGCGCGTACGCGCAAGGGCAGAACATCGTCTTCGCCGATGGCCAGTTTGCCCCAGACGAGCCTAGTGGGCGCCGGCTGCTGGTGCACGAGCTGGCGCACGTGATTCAACAACGCGTCGCGGCCGGATCGCAACCCGGCCCCGCCCACGAACGTGAGGCCGAATTCGCGGCCTCGCTCGCCCTTGGGTCCGCCGACATTCGCGTCACGATGGCAAGCGCGCCCGGCGCGATCCAACGCTCGCCGGACACCGAGGACGAGGTTGGCGAGGACGTTGAGAAGGAAAAAGAGAAATTTGAAGAAGCAAAAAAAGAGCACCAGGATCGCTTGGCTAAGCTAGGTCCCCCGCCAGTAGGCGAACTGCCGCTGAACGTTTTCAAAAAAGCAGGCGTGACCACAACATCGCCCGTCGCCGCCAATACGGCCGGCCTGATCGACAGCGTGCTGGAGCGAAGCGCGGTGCTGCGGCCGTATATCAAAGCCAAGCTGAGCGGGAAGCACAAAATTCGGATTCCCGGCCAGAAATTTATACATCACACGAAAGACACCGATTTCGAGAAGGTCATCAATGCCGGCCACGTTCCCGTAGCAGGATCGCAGGAAGAGAAGGAATTGAAACAGACCAAAGGATTCTATGACACCAAAACCGACGAGATCCATCTTCGTCCGGACTCCAATGTTGGAGATGCGCTTCATGAGTCCATCCACAAGTTCGCATCGCCGAACACGTTCTTATTTAACTTTGGCAAGTATTTGACGGAGGGCGTGACCCAGTACTTCACCGATCTCGTGCTTGACGAACAGGGTCTTCCCAAAGCGAAGAATGCCTACGCCGACAATTTACGCTGCGCAAACAAGCTGGTTGATCTTTCCAGTCACGAGATTGTCGCCAGAGCATACTTCATGCAAGACCTGGCGCCTCTGGCAAACGCCGTCGCCCGGAAGCTCAACATCAGTGTGAATGAAGTCTTCAAGCAGGGGAAAGACGACACACTGTGCAAGAGCCTGTAATCTTCGCTCCCCCGCCGCGGTAGGAAGCCCGTGCCCGACTCCGCTAACGCCAAGACCCCCGCGCAATCGACCAGCCGCGGTGCGAGAGACCGGCCGCAGGTTCGCGGCCCTGAAGTCGCCGCCGCCGGACCGTACGGCGAGATCGCGCGCCTGCAACGGCTGGCCGGTAATGGCGCCGTTGCGGGAATGTTCGCCGGCACGCCATCTCCCGTTCCTAGCGAGGCCCAGCCGCTGGACCCTTCGTTGCGCGCCTCCATGGAATTGCGCTTCCACAGCGACTTCAGCGACGTGCGCATTCACGCCGGCGAGCATGCTGCGGCCTTGGCGCGATCCCATCGCGCCAACGCTTTTACGCAAGGCCAGAACATCGTCTTCGCCGCTGGCCGATTCGGCCCCCATGAAGCCGCCGGGCAACGGCTGCTGGCCCATGAACTGGTTCACGTGATCCAGCAAAGCCGCCCAGGCGGATCATATCCAGGCCCCGCGCACGAGAGAGAAGCGGAGTCTGCCGCCGCGCTCGCCAATGGGTGCGGTTACGTCCCCGTTGCGCTGACGAGCGTGCCCGGCGCCATCCAGTGCCAGCCGCAATCCCCGACGGACGCGATCGCGGACGCCCAGAAGGAATTGACTCAGGTGCAAGAAACAATCGAACAGGAGGCGAGCACCAAGAAACTGGCTTCCAAATTGTTGGTCGACACAAAACTGGCGGATACAGCGAAAGTGCTCGACGCAGCGAGTAAATTGGAGGGGGCCATCAAAGGCTTAGAGTTGGCAAAAAAAGATTTCGCCGCTGCGGTGGCCATCGCCGATGGACTCGCAAAAAATCTCGCGAGCAACGCCGACAAAGCGAAGGCGGACGCCAACCAACTGGCCAAGCAGCTCAAAACGGTACAACAGAACCTTGATAAGGCGCGCGAGGCGGAGAGAGACCCAATAGTGATAGGCGATCTCGCTAAGGCGGCGGAAAAGATCGCGGCTTCTAAGGACATCACGAAAGTAAAAGCCGACTTTGAAAAACTCTACGGCAATGTCAAAGAAGGCTCTAAGCGCGCGAACGACCTTCCCGACGCTGCGCGGCGCGTCGTATTCGCGTTGCGCTATTTCGCGGCAATCAACACGTCAAACTTCGCCGGAGCGCCTGACAGGAGTGAGCTCAAAAAGATTGGCAAAATAGACGACCTTAGCCGCGATCTCGAGCTTGTCTTCGACAAAGGAGCCTCATCCCTTCCGCTCTTCAATGAGCTGGCCGAACAATTCCAAAAGCAGATCGATCAAAGAACCGCTATGGATCAGGCGCCAAAAAGCGGCGCGGCGCAAAAAGACACGCCGCTCGTCCCAACCAAGGACCACGTGCTCGGATATTTCGCTTCGCTCAAAAAAGAGGACAACAACAAAGTAATTGCGGCATACCAAAACTATGCTCGCGCCTTTTTCCGGCACCGCGGAGTTAGCGAACTGAACCAGCTCCGCACCAGCGTGGACACAGTCTTCGCAACCCAAACTTCTGTCGCCGGCCTGCGCGGGGCGGTGTGCGCCGAGTATGCCGTTCTCGGCGACGCTCTACTCAAGCAGGCAGACGCGACGCTCGTAAAGTTCATCATGGCCATTCGCGCCAGCGACGATGAAGTGCGTCGCGACGCTTTCAACACCGCTCATGCCGTGGCGATTATGAAGCGCCAAGGTGCGACTCTTTTCGTCTCCAACGACGAGATTGAGAACAAGATGGAGGACGCGATCGGCCCCGACGCCGTGGCTTGGGAAAACGCGAAGGGTACCATCACCCAGGGCGAGGGTTCGACGATTGACGCTGCCTTTGAAGATCTGACCAAGGAGATTGCAAAAAGAAAAAGCAAACTCGGCCCAGCCTCTTCGGGGAAAAAATCGCCCTGACAGAACGACGGCACTCCGAGCCTCACCCCCGTCCCTCCACCGCCGACTTCTTTGCCGCCGCTCCCCGCTCCGGAGTGATCTTGTACTTCGCCAGCTTTCGGTACATCGTCATCCGCGACCACTCCAGTTTTCGTGCCGCCGCGCTGATGTTCCACTCGGTGGACTGGAGAACCGAGATCAATTCACCCCGCTCGTCCGCCGGCGAGGCGCTCCACTTCCGCCAGGTGCTGAGCACCTGCTCAGGCAGGTGGCGCACGACGCGGTCTTCAGGTCTCAAATTCAGAAACGCGATTTCCACAACGTTCTTCAACTCGCGCACGTTGCCCGGCCAGGGATAATCGCGCATGATTTGCAGTGCTTCGCCCTCGAATCGCTCCACGGCCGCTCCGAATACCCGGTTGTAATACCGCACGAAATACGAAATGAGCAGAGGAATGTCGGAGGGCCGGGCCCGCAGTGCGGGCAGCTCAATTCGCGCTACGTTCAGCCGGAAGTACAAGTCCGGACGGAAGCGGTCCTCGCGAATCAGCGACTCCAAATCGCGATTGGTGGCCGCGATAAGTCGCAGATCCACGCGGGTTGGCCGGTTGCCTCCCAGGCGGCAAACTTCCTTCGATTCTATCGCCCGCAGAATCTTCGCCTGCGCCAGCGGGCTCATGTCGCCGATTTCATCGAAGAACAACGTCCCCCCATGCGATTGCATCAGCTTGCCGTCGCGTCCCGAAACGGCGCCGGTAAATGCGCCCTTTTCGTAGCCGAACAATTCGCTTTCCAGCAGACTGTCGGGAATCGCCGAGCAGTTCACGCACACGAAAGGCTTTCGCCGCCGAGGTCCCAACCGGTGAATGTGCTCCGCAATCATCTCCTTGCCAGTCCCCGTCTCGCCGAGAATCAGAACGTTGCTTTCGCAGGCCGCGACCCGCGGAAGGAATTGCTTGATGGACGTCATGGCCGGTGTCTCACCGACGATCGCCGCAGTCCCGTCCGTCGCCGCACTGGAAGCGGCGAGCACAGGGCTTGATGCCTCGCCGACCGCGCACACCAGCCTTTCCAGATCCAGCGGGAATCGCAGATATTCAGCGGCGCCCAACCGCAAGGCTTCCACCGCCAGCTCCTCGGATCCCTGCCGTGCGATCACCACGATCCGCGCGCGGCCATTGTGCATGCGGATTTGGCGCGCCAGCGCCAGGCCCGAATCCTCCGCTTCGGGCGAGCATTCCAGGACTGCGGCGTCCCATCGCGACGCGGCGTCGATCTCCGCCAGCCGTGCATATTCGTGCACCTGCCAGCCAACCCTTGCGAGCAAACAACCGATTTCCCTGCGGGCCGGCAAGGAACACAGTACAGCAACCCGTAGGTCGGTCATTGTACACCCCGAGACCAAGTGACCGTTCGCTGGACCGGCGTCCTAGCAGTTCAGAGCTTACCAGACCGTCGTTCGGGATTCAATAAAAAGAATTACGGTATTAAAGTGATTGCGCGCACCAATTCGACGCGAGGAATTAGACGGAGTGCCTCGAGCGCGAACGTCTGCTTTTGCATTGGACGGAATGCTTCCATCGAGTAACGCAACTGTTAGACGAGGAGCATGCCGCGATTAGAAATGCCGAGACTTTCAACTGCCCGAGGCATTGACCCTTTTTTGGGAGCTGAGTATTCGTCGGATTGTCCCTTCTCCGGCTCGCATTCGCCCAGCGATCTGTCGATAACTAAGGCCTGCGGCACGAAGTTGAACGACCTCCTGTCGGTTCAAGAATTTCCTGGGTCTCCCAACTGGAAGGTTCTTCCCAGACCGGCTGTGAACTTCCTTGCCCACCTTTCCAGCGTCATAGTGGCTGCGGTAGCGCTTCAGCCCGGCCATGGAGCGTTCACAGATCAGCTCGCGCTCGAATTCGGCGGCGGCCATGAGGATGTGGAGTAGGAACCGGGCTGCTGGGTCTGATTCGTCCGTATCGATCCCCTGGCTCGTGGCAAATGAAGCGGACGCCATTCGCCTGCGATTCCTGCAACGCAGCCTTGCAATGAAGCAGCGAACGCCCGAAGCGATCCAGCTTCCAGCACAGCACCGCATCAAACCTGCGCTGGCCTGCATCCTTCATCAGCCGGTCAAACTCTGGCCTGCTTGCCTTGGCACCGCTCCAGCCGGTATCAATGTACTCACCTGCCAACTCCCAGCCTCTGCGTAACACATACTCCCGCAATTCCGCCAACGCATTTCGCAATTCTGATCTGTTGTGGAAAACCTCGCGTAGATTGCCGCCTTCACTATTCCTCCCTGCTGGGCGGAATCGAGAGCACTCCAGACTGGTCCTGTGGGGCAGGTTTCATTCGCGAAGCGACTCTCAGCGGACCAATGTTTTGGAATGAAACGGAATGGAACTGCCTTTGAGAAGCTCTGGAAGTGTTTGAAAACATGGTGGCCAGGGACGGCTACCAACAGCATTACTCACTTCCTTCCATCTCACTCCATGGCATTTACCTCGATCCAAAGCTGGATTTGAGCCGTGCATAACGGTATGTGTAGCCGAGAGCATTGCGTGGAGCCACTATGCCACTCCAAGACCTCAAGGAACAAAGGCCGCAGCGGCAACCAGCATGGACGCCCGCGGTCCGGAAAGGAACTGTTTGCATGGTTGGCCAGACGGCGGACTGAGGTTGCAGTTGGAGAGTGAAAACAGATGCCAAAGAACACCAAGTTCAAACCCGGTATATCTGGATGTCCCGAAAAGCAGTTCAAGCCTGGCAATTCCCACCGTTGGGCAGCCGGTGTGAGCGGCAATCCTGCTGGCATTCCTCGAACTCGGTTGAACTTTGAACAAACATTCAACATTGCACTACTCACTCAGGGTTCACCCGAAGAGGCTGCCAAGTTGTTATGGGAGGCTGCTCGCAATGGCGAGCCCTGGGCGATTCAGAACCTTTGCCAGAGATTTGCACCACAGACTCACAGCCTTCGGCTGGTACACGAAAGGAACAATGATGGAATCGACTACTCCAAACTCACCGACGAACAGCTCAAACAACTCGACGCAATCATGGAACACGCCGCGCCTCAGCCGGTTCGACTTGAGGATGGAGAAGGCGAGGCGCCGCCTATATGACTTCCTAGCACAGGCCTGGCACGTGCTGGAGCCGGATACGGCGTTTGTCGATGGCATTCACGTAGAAGCGATCTGCGACCACCTGCAGGCGGTTACCGAGGGTCAAATTCGCAATTTGATCATTAACGTGCCGCCCGGCCATGCCAAGTCCTTGCTTACAGCAGTATTCTGGCCTGCCTGGGTTTGGATCGATCATCCTGAGGCGAGATGGCTGTTCAGCAGCTACCGGGAGCCTCTGGCCACCCGGGACAGTCTCAAATGTCGTCGCCTGATCGAATCGGCGTGGTATCAGGAGCGCTGGGGCCCACGGTATCAGCTTGCGGGCGACCAGAATCAGAAAAACAGGTTCGAGAACACGAAGACGGGTTATCGCGTTATAGTGCCGATGTCGGCCGGTACCGGTGAGCGTGGCGACTACATCGTCGTAGATGACCCGCACAGCGTGGATCAAGCAGAGTCAGATGCGGAGCGCAGAAGTGCTATCGAGTGGTGGAACGGGAGCATGGCCACTCGGCTGAACGACTTTGCCAGCGGGCACAAAGTTGTGGTTCAACAACGGCTACACGAAGCGGACCTCACTGGTGACCTTCTCCAGAAGGGTGGTTACGAGCTGTTGTGTCTGCCTGCGGAATTCGAGCCGGATCGGCGGTGCACGACTTCGATAGGCTGGACAGATCCGCGAAGTGAATGTAACCAGCTGCTTTGGCCCGAAAAGGTCACCCGCGCGAATCTGGAAGATCTGAAAGTCTCACTGGGATCCTACCGCTATGCTGGCCAATACCAGCAGCGGCCGTCGTCTTATGAAGGCGGTATCTTCAAACGGTCCTGGTTTCGTTACTGGAGGCCCGCCCACCTCGACTTGCCGCCCATTCAAGTTCGCATGTTGAATGGAGAGCTGGTTGGTATCCAAGCAATCCCTATCCCAGCCCAGTTCGATACTATGATTCAGTCCTGGGACATGGCTTTCAAAGATCTGGCGACCAGCGATTACGTAGTTGGCCAGATATGGGGGGCCCTCAAGGCAGACCGGTTCCTGTTAGATCAGTGCCGCGACCGGCTGGATATGCCATCGACGAAAGAAGCGGTCATGAAAATGTCCCAAGTTTGGTCCAAAGCGGGTGCCAAGCTCGTTGAAGATAAGGCGAATGGTCCTGCGGTAATTCAGGAATTACAGCATGACGTGGCCGGGCTGATCGAGATCAACCCTGAGGGTGGAAAAATCGCACGGGCGAATGCAGTGGCGCCCCAGACTGAGTCGGGAAACGTTTATTTACCGCATCCGGCGATCGCGCCATGGGTTGAGGCATTCATCGAAGAAGCCGCTATATTCCCTAACGGACGGCACGATGACCAGGTGGACGCCATGACGCAGGCTTTGATCAGGTTGCGAGACAGCGGGAACAGTTTCTCAGTAGCGGAATCTCAACTCATTGTGAATCCATTTCCCATTCCTGAGGCTTGGCCGCGTGCCTTCGGTATGGCGGTCACAGCGACGGGAGTGGCCGCTCTATGGGGAGCTCAAGACATGAATGGAACCATTTACCTCTATGCGGAACATCGCCTCCCGCACGCCGAACCATCCGAGAATGCCAGGGCCATCAAAGCGTGGGGCGATTGGATACCGGGTGTGATGCATGTTGCTTCCGTCAGAGGGTCCACGGCTGACAAATACCGCATCGCAGATCTTTACCGCGATCACGGCTTAAGGCTTGAGATTACGACTCCGGCTGAAGAGGTCGGTGTCTACCATTTTTGGGAGCTACTAGTGGCCTGTCGCAAAGAAACAATTAGCATGGGGGCGGTGTCTAATATGACATGCCCTTCGGATCTGAGCCCATTG
>Ga0335077_10003746_pt1 | contig 18464 bp, 19 predicted proteins | sample Lox_Sample_31_FD_207151 | JGI IMG/M metagenome (GOLD analysis project Ga0335077, IMG submission 207151) | Soil microbial communities from Loxahatchee National Wildlife Refuge, Florida, United States - Lox_Sample_3.1 | ecosystem: Environmental > Terrestrial > Soil > Wetlands | place: USA... | reverse complement strand
CGTCTCGTAGGCGTCGGTCATCGGTTCCTCCTCAAGAGCGGTCGAACAGGACCCCGGGGTTCAGCAGCCAAGCGGGGTCGAGCTCGCGTTTGGCGGCGCGCAGCGCGCGCGCGAAGCCGTCGGGGCGCTCGCGATCGTACCAGGGCCGGTGATCGCGACCGACGGCGTGGTGGTGCGTGATGGTCGCGCCCTCGGCCGACAGCACGTCGCTCGCCACGCGCTTCACCTCGTCCCACTGCTCCAGCTCGGAGCCGCGCCGCGCGGGCGCGAGCAGCGAGTAGTAGGGCGCGGGTCCGTCGGGGTAGACGTGGGTGAAGCGGCAGGTGATCGAGCCCGCGCCGTAGACGCGCCGCAGCGCGTCGCCCACCTCGCCGATCACTTTTTGGTGTAGGCGCTCGAAACGGTCCCAGGTGATCGCGGTCTCGAACGTCTCGGCCATGACGCCGACCGACACGAGCGCGTCGCGCACGTACGGCGCGCCGATGAACGAGTTGCGCCACGCGCCCGCACTGCCCTCGCGCGTAGCGGCCGTGTCGCCGCGCGTGCGGACCGCGTCGTCGGGCACGAGCCCGCCGTGGTCGCGGCACAGCTCGGCGCCGCGCCGCATCCAGGCGTCCAGGTCGTGGTCGGCCGACTCGAAGCCCAGCACGAGGATCGCCTCGCTTCCCGAGCCGCCGGCCGAGGTCGCGGCCTCGCCGGGGTCGAGCAGGCGGCAATTCGCGGGCTCGAGCCCCGACTGCGACAGCGCGCGCACGGCGCGCACGCCCGCGTCGAAGCTGGCAAAGCGGACGCTCGCGTTCGCGCGGCGCGTGGGGCGGTCCTGCAGGCGCAGCCACGCTTCCGTGATCACGCCGAGCGTGCCCTCGGAGCCGATGAACATCCGGTCGGGCGCGGGCCCGGCGCCCGAGCCGGGCAGGCGCCGTGTCGCAACGACACCGGTCGGTGTCACTACGCGCAGCGCTTCGACGAAGTCGTCGATGTGCGTGTAGCGCGTCGCGAAGTGGCCGCCGCTGCGCGTCGCGATCCAGCCGCCGAGCGAGCTGAACTCGAACGACTGCGGGTAGTGGCGCAGCGTGAGCCCGTGCGGGCGCAGCTGGTCCTCGAGCGCGGGCCCGAGCACGCCGGCCTCGATGCGCGCCGCGCGCGACGCGCGGTCGAGCTCGAGCACGCGCGCCATGCGCCCGAGGTCGAGCGTCGCCACGCCGCGGTAGTCGCCGTCGACCTTCGCCTCGACGCCGCCCACCACGCTCGAGCCGCCGCCGAAGGGCACCACGGCGATGCGCTCGCGGGCGCAGTGCTCGAGCACGAGCGCCACCTCGGCTTCGCGCGTGGGATAGGCGACCCAGTCGGGCGGGTGCGAGAAGTCGCGGCGCTGCGCCCGGACCGAATCGCGGTAGCTGCGCCCGTAGGTGTGCCGCGCGCGGTCCCAGGGCGCGGCCGTCGCGAGTCCCTCGAGCGCGGCGGGCGGCTTCGTCCGCGGCGCCGGCAGCCCCACGTCTTCGAGCCGCGGCAAGGGCGCGGGAATCAGCTCGCGCGCGAACCGCTCGCCCAGCGACTTCGCCAGCCGCGCGCGCGCCGCGTCGTCGGGCCCCGCCCCCTCGTCGCCCCAGCCCCAGAAGCTCTGCCTCGGCACCAGCGCATTATGGCCGAGCCGCTAGTCTGTTGGCCGATGTGGAGTCCGGGACCGGTCGAGCGCTTCGTCCGCGGAGCTGCCTCGCTCGTTCTCCTGCCGCTGGCGCTCTTGTTCTGGAGCACGCTGGCGCTGGTCCACGCGCTGCTGGGCGCGTCGCCGCGCCAGGCGCACCGCTACTACGTGGGCTTCGCGCGCACGTGCATGCTCGTCGCGGGCACGCGCATCGACGTGCAGGGACGCGAGCACATCCAGCACGGCCAGGCCTACGTCGTGGTGTCGAACCACGAGAGCAACTGGGACCCCCTCGTCATCATCTCGGCCCTGCCCGAGCTGGTGATCCGCTTCGTGCTGAAGGCGCAGCTCCTCAAGGTGCCCGTGTTCGGCGGGGCGCTCCGCAACACGGGCAACATCGCGGTCGACCGGCGCCAGGGCAGCGCCGACGTGCGGCGCGTGCAGGAGGGCATGTCGGAGCGGCCGCCCGACGTCACGATCCTGTTCTTCGCGGAGGGCACGCGGGCGCGCGACGGCGCCTACCGCGCGTTCAAGATGGGGGCGTTCGCAACCGCGCTCGACTTCAAGCTGCCGATCCTGCCGGTGGCGGTGGCGGGTACGTTTCCGATCTGGCCGCCGGGCCGCGTGTGGCTGCGGCCGGCACCCGTGGTGCTCGAAGTCGGCGCGCCGATCGGCGTCGAGGGCTACGACGCCGGCGACCGCAACGCGCTGCGCGACGAGACGCACCGGGTCGTCGCCGAATTGCGCAAGCGCGCGCGCGAGCGGCTGCGCGCCCGCGGCGTCGACCCCGGGGGCACCGACTGACGTAGAATGCGCGCGATGGCACCCACGTCGCGCCGCTTGCCCGCCACGCACGGCCTGTCGCTCCACGCCCTCGAATGGAGCACGGACGGCACGCTGCTCCTGTTCCTGCACGGCTTCGGCAACGACGCCCACGTATGGGACTGGGTCGCGCCCGCCGTCGCGCCGCACTACCGCGTCGTGGCGCTGGACCACCGCGGCCACGGCCAATCGGACCGCGATCCCGAGGCGCGTTACGACCACGAGACCATGGCGCGCGACGTCGCCTCCGCGCTCGAGTCACTCGGCGCCGAACGGGCCGTGATCGTCGGTCACTCGCTCGGCGGGCGCGTCGCCATGCGTTTCGCGGGCCTGTGGCCCGAGAAGCTGGCCGGTCTGGTCATCGTCGACTCCGCGCCCGAGCTCGACGCGCGCGGCACTACGCGCATTCGCCTGGACGTGCAGCAGCAGGAGCCCACGTTCGCGAGCCTGGCCGACTACGAGCGCGTGCTCGCGCGCCAGTATCCGGCGACGCGCCCCGAGATCCTCGCGAAGCTCGCGGTGCACTGGACGCGCCGGCGCGACGACGGCCGCCTCGAGCTGCGCCTCGATCCGGCGTTCATGCGCGGCCGTCGCGGCGTCTCCGAAGAGGAGCTCGCGCGCTGGTCCGCGGAAGAGGCGAAGCACCTGTGGAGCGCGCTCGAGAAGCTGCCCTGCCCCGCGCTCGTCGTGCGCGGCGCCGCGTCCGACGTGCTCTCCGCCGACGTGGCGGACAAGATGGCCGACGACGTGCTGAAGCAGGGCAAGCTCGCCGTGATCCCGCGCGCGGGACACTCCGTGATGCTCGACAACCCCGAGGCCTTCGAGCAGGCGCTGGCGGCCTTCGTGCTGGGCGAATAGCGGCACCGCTCAAGGCGCGCGCCGCCGGCACCGATGCAGGGCCGTCGGAGGTCGCGCCATGAAGGACGGTCGCACGCGCCAGGTGCCGGTTTCGCGCGCCGAGCGACGCGATGGCTATCTCGCGTCACACGCGGTGTCGCTCGTGTTCGCATCCGGCCCGCTCGGCGGCAGCGAGGTTGCGCTCGACAAGCCGCGCATGACGCTGGGGCGCGGTCCGCAGTCGGACGTGGTCGTCGACGACCCGTCGATCTCGCACCAGCACTGCGCGTTCGAGCTCGGCACGAACGGCTACCGCGTCCGCGACCTCGGCAGCACGAACGGGGTGGTCGTGAACGGCGCGCGCGCCGCGCTCGCGGAGCTGAAGCACGGCGACCGCATCGCGCTGGGTCAGATCGAGCTGCGCTACGTGGTCGAGGCGCGCACGTCCGCGCCGAAGACCCACGCGATCGACTAGCCGGAACGGGCGCGCACGCAGCGATGTCGGCGAGCGGGCCCCGCACGATCGGCAGCTTCGCGATCGAGTGCGAGCTCGGCTCGGGCGGCATGGGCGTGGTGCTCTTGGGGCGCCACGTGTCGCTCGACCGGCCTGCGGTGCTGAAACGCCTGCGCCCCGATCTGTCCGCGAGCGAGGAGCTCGTCGAGCGCTTCGCGCGCGAGGCGCGCGCCGCGGCGTCCATCCACCACCAGAACGTGGTGGCGGTCTACGACTGGATCGCCTGGCGCGGCGAGCACTACATCGCGCAGGAGTACGTCGACGGCGTCGACCTGCGCGCCGCGCTGCTCGAAGTGCAGCGTTTCCCGTGGCGCTGCGCGGCGCTCGTGGCGCTGGAGCTCGCGCGCGGTCTCGAAGCGATCCACGCGCGCGGCATGATCCACCGCGACGTGAAGCCCGCGAACGTGCTGCTCGGGCGCAACGGCGACGTGAAGATCGCCGACTTCGGCATCGCGCTCGACCCGACGAGCGACGGGCTCACACGGCCGGGCACGACCATCGGCTCGCCGCCGTACATCGCCCCCGAGCAGCTGCTCGGCGAGCGCGTGGACGCGCGCGGCGACCTGTTCGGCCTGGGCGTGCTTTTGTACGAGCTCTTGACGGGCGGCACGCCGTACCGCGAGCCGGGTCAGGGCGAGACGGCGAGCCTGCTCGCGCTGATGCAGCGCGAGCGCTTCGAGCCGCTGCGCCGCGCCGCGCCGGGTACGCCGCGCTGGCTGGCCCGGCTGGTGCGGACGCTCTTGCGCGCGCGGCCGCGCTCGCGGCCCGCGTCGGCGCAGCGCGTGCGCCGCCTGCTGGAGAAGAAGCTCCGCGCGTTCCCGGCCGAGGCGAGGCTCGAGCTCGCGACCTGGCTGTGGGAGGAAGGCGTGTTCAAGCCGCGCGAGGGTGACACCGTCGTGTTGTCGCCCGAGCCGGTGCGCCCGCGCCGGCTCCTGCGCGGACTCGCGTGGAGCGCGGCGCTGGGCTCGGCGCTGGCTTTGGGAGCGATTCAGTGGCAGCCGCGCTGGCTGCCGCACGCGAGCGCGACCCCGACCCAGGCACGCCTGCGCTTCATGCTCGACGAGCCACTGGAGCTCGGCGTCGACGGCGCGGCGCCCATTCCGGTCGCGTCCGGCGACGAGCGCGCCTTCGCGCCCGGCCGACACCACCTGGTGTTCGAGTGGCCGAGCGGGGCGAAGAGCGAGCTCGACCTGGAGCTCACGGCCGGCCAGCGGCAGAGCTTGCGCCCGGTACCTCCTTAGACTCCTGCAGGTGCAAGAGCAGGATGCGGCGGATCTCCTCGATCGTCTCGGGGTTGCCCTGCGCCGAGTGACTCGAGTGGACGATCTTCTCGGATTCGACGCCCTCGATGTGCGCGCTGGCGTAGCGCACCACGCCGTCGCTGGCGTCTTCGAGCGGGCCGTCGCCGTCGACCGCGATGATCGAGTGCGCCCGCACGCCGGGCGCGAGCGGCAGCGCGGCGAGCGCCTTCATGAAGTGATTCCCCGGGTTCATGTTGTCGATGCTGGTCGGCAGCTCGTCGATCGACTGCCAGGCGATCTTGCCCTGGTTCAGCGACGCGATGTCGACCATGCGCTTCGTCAGGTCCGCCGGCAGCTTCACGAGCGAGCCGACCACCCGCGCCAGACTGAGCGCCGCCAGGTAGCTGCCGCGCTGCGGCGTGCACACGAACACCACGCGCTTCACGAAGGGCTCGGGCGTGAAGATGAGCGACCGCTTCAGGAACTCGAGCGTGTTCGGGTCCGCGCGCAGCTCTTCGGGCGAGAGCGGCGTCATCTGGTGCCAGAACGCGAGCCCGCTGTCGACGACGGTGAGCTTCGTCAGCAGCCCGCCCTGGCTGTGTCCGATGATCACCATGTTCCGCAGCGCGGCGTCCTTGCCGTCGGGGTCGAGCTCGTGCACCGCGCTCTCGAGTGACTGGCGCATGACTCCCGCGGAGTAACCGATCGGATTGCCCGTGTTGTACATGTAGAGCCAGATCTGGTACCGGCTGAGGATGCGGTCGTCGATCTGCAGCTCGTTGATCAGGTCGGCCCAGCGCGCAGGGCTCGACGCCGTGCCGTGCACGAGCACGATCGGGATGCGGCCCGGCCGGTAGGGCTCCATCAACAGCAGGCCATCGCGTTCGCTGCGGTCCTTCCACGGATTCAGAGCGCCCGAGAAGAAGCCCGCGTATTCGAACGCCCACCACTTCGACACCGACAGCGTGTAGGCGAGCGCCGAGGTCGTCTCCGACTCCAGCGCCCACGGCTGACCGTCGACCACGATGCTCGACGCCTCGTCGGCCGGGTAGAGCTCGAGCTTCGCGTTCAGCCAGCCAGGGCCGAGCTCGGTCTCGACGTCGGCGATGCGCAGGAAGGCCGTCACCGGCACGCGCAGGTCGGGCGGAATGCGCCGGTGCCCCGCGACGACCTTGTCGGTGTCCTCCTTCCACAGCCCGGCGACGAGCGGCGCGCCGACGCCCGCGCGCCGATAGCGATTGCGCAGGCCGTGCACCTCGAGGCTCGTCGCGGCGATGAAGTGTTCGAGCCGGTAGCCGCCCCAGGTGAAGCGCGTGGGGTCGACTTCGAGGTGGAGGGCGCCGAAGGGCAGCATCTTCCAGCCGGGCTCGAGCGAGACCTCGTCTTCGTGCGTGATCAGGCTCTCGGCCAGCCCCCGGTTGTAGAGCTCGCACGCGATCCGCAGCCGCGGGTCCGTCGCCGGCAGCATGCCCTCGCCGTGGAAGTCCGAGAAGAGAAGCGCGTACGCGTAGACCGCGGCAGCGAGATAGTAACTCCGGTCCCGAGACCGCTCGGCGTACGTGTAGGAGAGCTCCGACAACGCGAACAGGCGGTAGCCCGTGCTGCCCTTGCCCAGGCTCTGGTGCAGCTGCGCGAGCGCCGTCTTCGGGTCTGCCAGGAACAGCGGGTACATGCCCAGGCGCTCGAGCACCTGGATCGAGAGCTGGCTCGGCTCGTCCGAGGTGAGGATGTTCGCGGTGATCTCGCGCTCGACGACCGACGGATCGGCGACCTCGACCTGCACGGGCACCGACGTGCACGCGGCGAGCGCGAGCGCCGCGGCCAGCGCGGTGGCGAGGCGCACGTTCACTTGTCGAAGCGCTCGAGCCAATCCCCGACCACCCGGCGCAGCAGCGCGCGGTCGAGATCGTAGCTGCGTTCGCGCCCGCGCGTTTCGACCACGACCAGGCCCGCCTCTTCGAGCTTCAGCAGGTGGCGGCTCGTCGTGGGCCACGTGCAGTCGAAGCGCCGCGCGATCTCGCCGGCGGTCATCGTGCCGCCGTGCAGATGGAGCGAGAGCAGGACTTGGCGGCGCGACGGATGGGCCAGGCAGGCGAAGACTGCGTCGAGCTCCGCGAGTTCGCGCAGGCCGTCACGCCTTGCCAAGGAGCTCGAGCGGCCGCACGTGCGGGAATTCCATGTTGGGCTTGTCGCCGCGCGCCTCGGTCAGCTTGTCCATGCGCTCCCAGATCTCCATGACCTCGGGGTGCTGGTGCGCGAGCTTCGAGCCGTCGGCGGACGCCCAGTCGAAGATCTCGAAGAACAGCGGCCGTCCGTCGCCTTGCTCGGCGCCGCGGTAGTGCGCGGGCCGCTTGGCCGTGACCAGCCCGAGCTCGCGCAGCACCGGCCAATGGCGCTCGAGCAGCTTCTCGAACGCCTTCTCGTTGCCCTTCGCCACCCGGTAGATGCAGACGACGGTCTCGGGGGTCGCTTTTTTATTAGCCATTTGGCTAATCATCTCGCAACCGCGCCGGCGCGTCAATCAGATTCGCTCGAGCTCTGCGACGGTGCGTTCGTTCTGCACGTTGCCCGTGTTCAGCGTGGAGGCGGGCTCGAGCAGGAGGACGCAAGTCTCCTCCGCCGCGGCGGGCTTGTGCTCGACGCCCCGGGGCACGATGCACAGCTCGCCTTCCCTCAGGGTGACCACGCGGTCGCGGAAGTGCAGCGCGAGCTCGCCCGACAGCACCAGGAAGAGCTCGTCCTCGTGGTCGTGGTGGTGCCACACGAACTCGCCCTGGAGCTTCACGAGCCGCACGTGCTGCCCGTTCAGCTCGCCGATCAGCTTCGGGCTCCAGTGGTCTTCGAACTTCGCCAGCTTCTCGGCCAGGTTGACCTTGGCGACGTCGCTCGCCCTCTCCCGCGGGAAGACTTCACACTCTGCGAACCTCGATGTCCCGCCACGCGTCGATCTCCTCCTGCCGCGGCGCCTGCTCGGCGCGCGGGGGGACGTCGAGGATCATCGTGTCGCGACGCTGCTTGGTGTAGGGTCGCCAGCTCGGCAGGCCGGCGTGGTTCGGGTCGCCGTTGCGCGCGAACGCGAGCCACGTCTCGCTCATCAGCTCGGCGAGCGCACCGCGATCCGGGCGCGAGCCGGTGATCGGCGCGCCCTCGACGTTGTCGAAGACGAACGGGATCTCGAGCGCGTGCGACGACTTGAACAGGCCGCCCATGAAATCCGACGCCCACGTGAACAGATACATGTATGCGGGCGCGGTGCCGCCCTCGGCCTTCCGCTCGGCGAGGCGCATGGACATGATGCGCGTGGGCTCGGTCGTGATCGCGATGAACAGGTCCCACGGCGTCGCGTCCGGACGCGTGCGCTTGTAGGTCGAGAGCACGCGGTCGAGCTTGTCGCCGAGCATCGGGCCGAGCCGGCGCACCAGGTCGGCCTCGGAGAGCTTGCGGCGCTTCGGGTCCGCCGCCACGAACATCGCCGACTCGTCGAGGTTCGTGCCGATCATGAGCGGCACCGCCGCCCCCGCGGGCGCGGCCGTCGGATGGAACGGGTGCTGCGGCAGGTGCACGCCGTCGACGACGGGCGACAGCTGGAACATGGCGGGCGAGCCGAGCAGGAACGGCCCGGTGCCGGGCTTGCCCGGCGGCAGCTTGGCGATCGCGTCCAGCAGCGCCTGCGGCGCGACCTGCTGCAGCTTGCGCGCGTCCTTCGCGGGGATCTCGAGCGCCGCGAGCAGGCGCTCCGTGAACGCACGTGCGGCGTCGCGTTCGACCGCGCGCAGGCCGGGACCGCTCTGCACGACCGCGCGGTGGAACAGTCCCTTCGCGGCGGGCAGCGCGAGCATCGTGCTCACCTTCGCGCCGCCGCCCGACTCGCCGAAGATCGTCACGTTGCCGGCGTCGCCGCCGAACGCGGCGGCGTTGTCGCGCACCCATTCGAGCGCGAGCACCACGTCGAGGAGCCCCACCACGCCGGAGCCGTCGAACTCGTCGCCGAGGTGGTCGGCCAGATGCAGGTAGCCGAACGCGTTCAGCCGGTGGTTCACGGTGACGACGACGACGTCGCCGCGCTTCGCCAGGTTCGCGCCGTCGTACCAGACCTCCGAGCCGGCGCCCGCGCTGAAGCCGCGCCCGTGCAGCCACAGCAGGACGGGCCGCCGCACGCCGTCGCCCAGGCCCGGCGTCCAGACGTTCAGCACCAGGCAGTCCTCGCTCTGCGGCAGGTAGCGCACCTCGCCGATCACGCGCGCGTCGGACTGCGCGGGATCGACCAGCGCGCCGAGCTGCGGACAGATCGGGCCGTACTGGGTCGCATCGCGCACGCCGCTCCACGGCGCGCGGCGCTGCGGCGGCTCGAAGCGGCGCTCGCCGCCCGTCGGCTCGCCGTAGGGCACGCCGACGAAGCGGTGGATGCCCGACTCGCTCGTGCTGCCGCGCAGCCTGCCTGCGCTCGTGTCGACGACCGGAGAGCTCATCGCGGGACCTCCGAATGGGTCCCCAGGGTATCAGGGCGCGGTCACTCGGTGTCGCGGGATTTCCAGGCGATTTCCCAGATGCAAGACACGGCGCCGACGACGCGGCACTTCGTGTGCTTCACGACCACGTCCTCGAAGCCCAAGAGCAGCATGCGCTCGCCCTGATAGCCCGTGAACGTGTCGCAGATCTCGCGCGTGGGCTGCGCGAACGCGACGAGCTCGACTACGGCGCGGCCGGCGTCGCGCTCCACCACGCGCATCTCGCCGGTGTCGTACATCGACGACAGGAGCGTGAAGGCCGCCTTGCGGTCCGCGGTCTTGTTGAAGCGGCTGTACGTGCCTTCCATGTGTGCGCGCGCGGCGTCGCGGCCCATCTTCTCGCACGGGTTCTCGCGCCCGGAGCCCACCTTCGCCAGCGTGCGCAGCAGCTCCGCGTGGTCTTCGAGCGGGTACCACGACGCCAGCACGATGCGCTGCTCGAGGTACTTCGCGAGCTTGGGCGGGAGATAGGTCGAGACGCGCTCGCCGTGAGACAGGAGCGCCTTCACCGCCTCGACCACGACGGTCCCCTTGGCGTTGGGCATGGCCGCGAATCGGCCTCGGCAATGGCCGGCTTGAGATCACCCGGTGCGGCACGGGTATGATCGCGCCCCATGGCGGAGAACGACTTGGCGCCGAACGACTGGATGGTGCGCGACGAGCTCGCCGACTTCGAGCGACGGCAGATCACGCTGCTCGGACAGACGAAGCTCGTGTTCGTGGCGGGTCGCGGGCCCGCGGTGATCGTGATGTCGGAGATGCCGGGCATCTACGCCGGGGTGGCGCGCTTTGCGCGCAAGGTGCGCGACGCTGGCTTCACGGTGTTCATGCCGCAGCTCTTCGGCGAGCCGGGCCGCCCGCCGACCCTGGGCTACGGCCTGCGCAGCATGCTCCGGGGCTGCATCAGCCGCGAGTTCCGCGCGTTCGCGGCCAACCAGTCGAGTCCGGTGATCGCCTGGCTGCGCGCGCTCGCGGCGCACGCGCACCCGCTCGCCGGCGGCAAGGGCGTGGGCGCGATCGGCATGTGCTTCACCGGGAACTTCGCGCTCTCGATGATGATCGAGCCCGCGGTGCGCGCGCCCGTGCTCTCCCAGCCGTCGCTGCCGCTCGGACGCGCCGGCGGCATGCACATCTCGCCCACCGAGCTCGCGCAGGTGAAGGAGCGACTCGAGCGCGACGACCTGACCGTGCGCGCGTACCGCTTCGAGGGCGACCCGTTCTGCAAGGCCGAGCGCTTCGCGGCCTACCAGGCAGCGCTGGGCAACCGCTTCGAGCCGCGCGTGCTGCCCGACTCGAGCGCGCGCCAGGGCACGCCGATGCGCCCGCACAGCGTCGTCACCATGCATCTCATCGATCGCGAGGGCGAGCCCACGCGCGCCGCGCTCGACGAGATCCTCTCGTTCTTCGCTACGCGGCTGCGCGACTGACTGCGGGCCGACTCCTAGAACGCGAACTCGCCGCGCCGCCCGCTGCGCACGCGCAGCGCGTCGTCGACCTCGGAGATCAGCACTGCGGAGTCGTCTCTGCGGTCGCGGTCGATCTTCGCGACGAGCACGCCGAGCACGCTCTCGGCCTCCTTGTCGGAGACGACGATCTCGAGCTGCGTGCGCAACTGCCAGCGCCGCACATAGCGCGTGCCGCGGTAGTGCTGCTCGTGGCGGATGCGCCCGTCGGCGAAGCGCGTCTCGGTCGCGGTGATCTGGCAGGGCAGCCGGAGGTCGAGCAGCGCGTCCATCACCTCGTCGAGCAGCCCGCTTGGAAACGTCGCCTGGATCCTCCGCATTTCTGCCTCCTCCCTCCTTTTCCGATCGGTGCGTTCCCGACGAGCTTTAGATCAGAACGCGAGCGCGCCCCTCCGCGCGGTGCGCACCCGCAGCGCGTCGTCGACCTCGGTGATGAGCACCGCGGTGTCTTCGCGCCGGTCGCGGTCGAGCCCGGCGACCAGCACGCCGAGCACGCTCTCGACTTCCTTGTCCGAGACCACGATCTCCAGCCGAGCGCGCGTCTCCCAGCGCGTGACGTAGCGGGCCCCGCGGTACTGGCTCGGTCGAGAGATCTTCCCGTCGGCGAACCGGACCTCGCTCGCGGTCATCTGGCACGGCACGCGGAGCGCCAGCACGACGTCCATGATCTCGTCGAGGTATTCGCACGGGAAGGTGGTCTCGATTCGCTGCACGGCAGAATCGACCTCGTGTCGAGCGGTCGTAGCGGAAGGGCCCGGCGCCGCCGGAGCGGCGCCGGGCCGGAGTCGCTCCGGTCAGCCGCGCGCCAGAGCGCTCGACGCGTCCGCGCTCTCGTGCGGCACGTACACGTCGTCGGGATACGCGAGGCCGCCGAACTCGGGCACGTCCAACCCCTCGAGCTCCACTTCGGGCGCGACGCGCATGCTCTTCACGGCGTTCACCACCTTGAAGATCAGGAACGCCGAGCCGAACGCCCACACGAAGTTCACGGCCGCACCGAACAGCTGGACCATGAACTGACCCTTGTCGCCGTACAGGAGCCCGGTCACGCCCTGGCCTGCCACCCCCAGGTACGTCGACGCGCCCACGCCGTTCCAGCCCGCGCCGTACGTGCCGTCCGCGAAGATGCCGACGCAGAGCCCGCCGAGCGTGCCGCAGTAGCCGTGCACGGAGATCGCGCCGCACGGGTCGTCGATCTTGAACACGCGGTCGTTCACGAGGACGCCGATGCAGACGAGGATCCCGGCCAGGACGCCGATCGCCATGGCGGAGAGCGGGCTCACGAAGGCGCAGGGCGCGGTGATCGCGACCAGACCCGCGAGCATGCCGTTGCACGCCATCGAGATGTCGGGCTTGCCGAAGCGCATGTACCAGAAGAGGAGGGCCGCGGCCGAGCCGAAGATCGCCGCGAGATTGGTGTTGACGGCGATCACGCTGATGCGCAGATCCGTCGCCGCGAGCGTCGAGCCCGGATTGAAGCCCATCCAGCCGAACAGCAGGATGAACGTGCCCGTCACCACGAACACGATGTTGTGTGCGGGGAAGGCGTTCACCTTGCCGTCCTTGCCGTACTTGCCCAGGCGCGGCCCGAGCACGATCGCGATCGCCATCGCGACATAGCCGCCGAGCGCGTGCACGACGGTGGAACCGGCGAAGTCCACGTAGCCATGCGCCCAGTTCATGGTGGTGCCGAGCTGCGACATCCAGCCGCCGCCCCAGACCCAGCAGCCGAATACCGGGTAGAAGAGCGCGCCCAACAGCATCTCCGCGAGCAGGAACGCCCAGAACGTGATGCGCTCGCAGATCGCGCCGACGAGGATGTAGCCGGCGGTCTCCATGAACACGACCTCGAACAAGGTCAGGCAGTTCGAGCCGGCGTCGTAGGCGGGGCCGCTCAGGAAGAAGCCCTTGCCGCCGAGGAAGCCCCAGAGGCCGTCTCCGATCATGAACGTATTCAGGGTCGGCGTGCCGCCGAGGCTGGCAGGCGCCGCGTTGATCGCGACCCCGCCGTACTGGAACGCGTAGCCGCAGATGGCATAGGCGATGAACGCGAACACGTACGCGGCGAAGTTCAACATCATGAGGTGAGCCGCGTTCTTCTTCCGCACGAGCCCGCACGTGAGCAGCGCGAAGCCGGCCTGCATGAAGAGCACGAGGTAGCCCGTGTTGAGCGTCCAGCCGAAGTTCGTGGCCACGCGGACGTGCCCCACGGAGTCGGCCAGCTTCATCGCGAGCGGCTCCTTGTCCGCCAGCGCCTGGAAGTCCTGATACGCCTTCAGCTTGTCTGCGTAGTCGGACGCCGTGGTGTCCGTCGGCTGCGTGACAATGAACGCGTTGCCGCCGGCGTCGTACGCGGTCGTGCGGTCGCCCGTAGCGATGCCCGCCGGGTCCGGCTTGGGCTCGTCGGCCCGCGCCGGAGAGCAAAGTGCAAGAGCCAAGAGTGCGAAATGAAATGCAGCCAGCGTCGGGACGAGCCGTCCCACGCGCCGCGCGAAGCGGTTCGTGACCATGAATCGGGACTCCTCAGGAAGCGCTAACCCCTCCAAGACGCGGGCGAACTTCGTCCAGCGCCGCAACTTGGCGCGACCCGCTCCCTAGGGTCCCGACACCCTCGAACCGCGCCCGTGCACGGGCGTGCGAAGCAACCGATGTACCGCAGTCGGTTAGAGCCGACTCACTCGGCGAGTGCGCTCGCGACGAACGCGCGGGCGCGCTCGTTGGCGCGCGCGCCGAGCGGCGTCGGGAAGCCGTTGAAGCCGTGCACTCCGCCCGGGTAGATCGCGAGCTCCGCGCGGTTCCCGGCCGCCAGCCAGCGCGCCGACATGAACAGCGTGTCGTCGAGCAGCGGATCGAGCGTCCCCACGCTGAAGAGCGCAGGAGGCAGCCTGCGCAGATCTGCGTAGAGCGGCGAGGCGTCGGTGGTGCCGCGCTTCGCGCGGTCCGGGATGAAGTGGTTCGAGAACCACTCGATGATCGTCGTGGAAAGGACCAGGTTGCGCTCGCCCCAGCCGCGCACGCTCGGCGTGAAGCCGAGGTCGTAGATGCCGTACACCAGGTTCGCGGCGCGGAACGGCGTGAGCGCGTGGCGGTCGCGCAGGCGGATCAAGGTGACGGCCGTCAGGTGCGCGCCCGCGGACTCGCCGCCGATCGCGAGGCGCTCGCTGCCGAACTCGCGCCGGGCGTTCTCGACCAGCCACAGCGCCGCCGCTTCGCAGTCGTCGGGTCCCGCGGGGTACGGGTGCTCGGGCGCGAGGCGGTAGCCGACGCTCACGCACACGGCGCCGGTGCGCTCCGCCAGCTGGTCGAGCGCGACGTCCTGCGCGTCGTGCGAGCCGAGCACATGCCCGCCGCCGTGGATGTGCAGGTACACGCCGCGCACGGGCACGCTGCGCGGGCGCAGCACGCGCAGCGGCAGCTCGCCCGCGGGCCCGCTGATCGCGCGCGTGTCGGCGTGTGGCAGCCGCACGATCGGGCCCCACATGCCCTGCCCGGCTTCGCGCGCGGCCCGGATCGCCTGCGGCGTCTGCGTGTGGATCGCAGGCGTTTGAGCCAGCAGCTTCTCGAGCGTCTCATTGGCGCGGCGCGTGTCGGCGTCGATCGCCTCGGGCGAGAAGAGCTTCGGGTCGAGGTCCATCAGGCCGCCCTCTCCGCCTGGACGAGCAGCAAGAGCGGCTTGCCCAGGTACTTCGCGGACGCGGGCACCTCGGCGGCGAGCGCGTCGTCGCCGAGGAAGTCGCGCCGCTCGATGCGCGCGAAGCCCGCGTCTGCCATGCCGTTCAGGTAGTCGTCGACGGTGTAAGGCTCGGCGCCGAGCCGGTACTCCGTGCCGTCCTCGGAGAAGTTGGCCTCGATGCCCGCGCGCGCGAGCTCGGGGTGGAACGCCGAGAAGACCAAGCGTCCGCCCCGTCGCAGCGCCGCGTGCGCCTCGGCGAAGAAGCGCCGCAGGTCGCGCAGGTGCTCGGAGACGAGCGACGACAAAAGCGCGTCGAACGCGCCCGCGCGCACGGGGAACTCCGCGTTCAGATCGGCCTGCGCCAGTCCCGCGCCCGGCGCGCTGCGCTTTGCCACGGAGAGCATGCCGCGCGAGAAGTCGAGCCCGACGCCGCGCGCTCGTGCGCCGCACATGCGCGCGAGGTGCGCACCCGTTCCGCAGCCCGCGTCGAGCACGCGCTCGCCCGCGCGGGGCGCGAGCGCCGCGAACGTGTGGCGACGGTCGAGTGCCACGAGCGGATTCGGCGTCCCATCGTAGGTGCGCGCCCAGCGGTCGTACCCGTCGCGCACCGTCGGTCGTTCGACTCGCTTGTTCACGACCGTGCACCATACCGCACGCGAAGCGGTTTACGAATTGAGCGGGATCTCACGGCGCTGCAATCCATCCGGACCGCCGACACGCTAGTCTGCCGCGCGTGCGAAAGGTCCTCGGTCTCGCGCTCGGGCTGGCGCTCCTCGCCGGCTGCTCTCACGCGCCGCGCTTCCACCCGCCGCCCGCCCTGCGGCCGTCGAGCGACCACCCGAACGTGGTGCTGATCGTCGCGGAGGACCTGTCGCCGCACCTCGGCTCGTACGGCGACCCGGTCGCGCACACGCCGCGCCTCGACCAGCTGGCGCGCGAAGGCATCCGCTTCGCCAACGCATTCACGACGGCCCCCGTGTGCGCGCCGAGCCGCGCGACGATCATCACGGGCGTCTACCCGCGCTCCGCGGGCACGATGCACATGCGCACCTCGCGCGCGTTCGACGCGCCCGATGGCGCGCGGAGCTTCTCGTACCAGGCGGTGCCGCCGCCCGAAGTGAAGGCGTTCCCCGAGCTGTTGCGCCGCGCGGGCTACTTCACCGCGAACCACCTGAAGACGGACTACCAGTTCGGCGAGCCGTTCACGATCTGGAACGTGAACGACCCCGACGAGACGCACCGCACCCTGTGGCGCGACGCGCCGAAGGGGGTGCCGTTCCTCGCGATGATCAATCCGTGGATCACGCACGAGAGCTTCCTGTGGCCGACGGAGCCCGCGAACGGCGAGCCCGCGGTCGTCGGCATCGCGGCGCGCAACAAGAAGGCGTTCGAGGGCTACCCCCCGACCGTCGACCCCGCCGCGGTGCGGTTGTCGCCGTATCTTCCCGACACGCCGGGCACGCGCCGCGACGTCGCGCGTCAGTACGACAACGCGTCGATCCTCGACGCGCAGGTCGGCGAGATCCTCGACGCGCTCCGGGCCGACGGCCTCCTCGACAAGACCATCGTCATCTTCACGACCGACCACGGCGACGGCCTGCCCAACGCGAAGCGGCGCGCGTACGACTCGGGCCTGCACGTTCCGCTCATCGTGCGCCTGCCCGACGGCACCGACGCGGGCACGGTGCGCACCGACGTGGTGAGCTTCGTCGACATGGCGCCGACGATCCTGGACCTGGCCGGGCTGGAGATCCCGAGCTTCATGCAGGGTCAGCCCTTCCTCGGCCCGCACGCGCGACGACGCGAATACGTGTACGCCGCGGTGGACCGGCTCGACCGCGTGTTCGGCAAGTGGCGCAGCGTGCGAGACACCCGCTTCCAGTATCTCGCCAACCGCATGACCGACCAGCCGCTCTTCGAGCACGTGCGCTTCCGCGACGTGCTGCCGTCCATGCAGGACCTGTGGCGCCTGCACGAGGCGCATCAGCTCACGCCGCTGCAGGAGAGCCAGTTCGAGACGCCGCGCCCGGCCGAAGAGCTGTACGACGTGCAGGCCGACCCCGACGAGGCGCACGACCTCGCCCGCGATCCCGCGTACGCGGACGTGCTCGCGCGCATGCGCGCCGCGCTCGCCGATTTCGAGGCGCGCACGCCCGACCTCTCGCCGCGCGGCGAGCGCGAGATGGCCGAACGCATGTGGCCCGGCCTCGTGCAGCCGCGCACCGAGCCCCCGGAAGCGGTGCCGGCGCCCGGCGGCATCGAGCTCGCCTCGCCCACGCCCGGGGCGTCGGTCGGCTACCGCTTCCCGCACGACCCGCCGGGCTTCTGGCGCCTGTACGTCGAGCCGATCGCGCTGCCGCGCGGCGCGACGCTCGAGGCCAAGGCGATCCGCTACGGCTACGCGGAGAGCCCGGTCGTCGCGCTGCCGTAGCGGCTCAGCGCGCGCCGCGCTCCAGGCTGAACTTCCCGCCGCCGTTCGTGGCGAGATACAGGAAGATGAAGCAATAGAGCACGGCGAACTCGCCGCCGTTCTGGATCGGCAGGACGCCCCTCGGCTGGTGCACGGTGAAGTAGGCCACCGCCATCTCGCCGCAGCAGATGAACGCGGCGATCTGGGTGCGCACGCCGAGCGCGATGAGCGTGCCGCCGATCAGCTCGATCAGCGCGGCGAACCAGAGCTGCGAGAACGTCGCGACGGCGCCGCCGCTCGGGCCGAAGCCGCCGAACGCGCCGAACATCTTCTGCAGCCCATGACACGCGAACAGGAAGCCGCTGACCACGCGCATCGCGAGAAGACCCAGCCAGGCGAGCCGCGCGAGCATCGCATCCATGCGTTCCTCCTACTCCGTCCAGGCGAAGCGCGTGCCCTCGGGCGTCGCGTTCGCGCGCAGTGCCCCGAGCGCGAGCACGCGGTCGAGCTCCGCGCTCGCGAACTCGGAGCGGACGCCCGTGGCCTCGACGACCGCCGCGCGGAGCTCCGCGACGGGGTCGCTCCGAAACGCGGGCAGGCCCTCGATCGTGTCGGTGAGAAGCAGCTTCCAGAGCAACGCTTGCCGGTGTCGGCGCAGATACATCTTCAGCTCGTAGCCGGACAGGTTGCCGTTCTTGTAGAGCCCGTCTTGGTAGCGCAGGTACCGCTCCATCGTGCTGTCGTACTCGTCGGCGACGGCCTTCAGCACGCCGGCGGTCGTGCCGGTCGTGCGCGTGACCACGTGGTTCGCGTCGTACTGCGTCCAGTCGTTCGTCAGGATCTCGAGCCCGTAGTCGGCGGCGCGGTCGCGCACCTCGGTGCCCGGGAACGGTGCCAGGATGTGGAAGCCGTACAGCGAGCCGAACTCCTGGTGGAGCTCGTTCGCGAACTCCGTCGTCTTGCGGAGCGTCTCCTCCGTCTCGCCGGGCAGGCCGATGATGAACGACGCGAGCGCGGTGATGCCCACCTGCTGCGTCATGCGCATCGCTTCCTTCACCTTCTCCAGGCTCGACTTCTTCTTCACCAGGTCGAGGATCTCCTGGCTGCCGCTCTCGACGCCGAAGCAGATCGCCTGGCAGCCCGCGCGCGCCATCGTGTCGACGATCTCGGGCGAGATCGTGTCGACGCGCGAGAAGGCGTTCCAGCGGATGCCCGTGTCGCGGCGGATGAGCTCGCCGCACACCGCGAGGAAGTGCTTGCGGTAGAGCGTGAAGAGATCGTCCTCGATCGTGATCTCGGTGAAGCCCAGGTCGGCGAGCTTCTCGATCTCGTCCACGCACAGGTTCGGCGT
>Ga0335077_10003745_pt1 | contig 18467 bp, 11 predicted proteins | sample Lox_Sample_31_FD_207151 | JGI IMG/M metagenome (GOLD analysis project Ga0335077, IMG submission 207151) | Soil microbial communities from Loxahatchee National Wildlife Refuge, Florida, United States - Lox_Sample_3.1 | ecosystem: Environmental > Terrestrial > Soil > Wetlands | place: USA... | reverse complement strand
CCGGCCGGATGGGCGACATCGTCGCCACCATCTAGGCTGACCAGGACCGCATCATCCGCGAGGACCTGAAGGGCATACTCGTCGTCGAGGGCGGGCCGGGCACCGGGAAGACCGTCGTCGCGCTGCACCGGGCCGCCTACCTGCTCTACACGTACCGCAAGCAGCTGGCCCGCCGCGGGATCCTGGTCATCGGCCCGAACGGCACGTTCATGCGGTACATCGACCAGGTCCTGCCGTCGCTCGGCGAGAACGACGTCGTGCTGGCGGCGATCGGCTCGCTCTACCCCGGGGTCGACGCCCGCGCGCCGGAGACGCCGCAGGCCGCCCGGGTCAAGGGTGGCGCCGCGATGGCCGGGGTCCTCGCCCGGGCCGTCGCCGGCCTGCAGCAGGTGCCGTCCAGAACCATCGAGATCACGGCCGGGGACGCGGCGTACCGGCTGACGCCGCGCGCCTGCGAGCAGGCTCGCGCCAGGGCCAGGAGCCAGCGGGACAAGCTCACCGGCGCACCGCTGCCCCACAACCAGGCCCGGCGCACCTTCGTCAAGGTCATGCTCGACGAGCTGACCCGGCAGGCGGTCCGGCAGCTCGGCCGCCGGACCCTGGCGCCCGGCGATGAGCAGGACCTGCGCGACGAGCTGGCCGCCGAGCCGGCCATCCGCCGCGCGCTGGACGTGCTGTGGCCCGACCTCACGCCCGAGCAGCTGCTCGCCCTGCTGTACACCGAACCGGGGCGGCTTGATCTCACCGAGGGCGAACGGGCCGCCCTGGCCCGGCCGGCCAGCCCGGCCGCGTGGACCGTGGCCGACGTCCCGTTGCTCGACGAGCTCGCCGAGCTGCTCGGCGAGACCGGCGCGGCCGGGCGGGCGGCGGCCCGGCAGCAGGCCGAGGAGCAGGCCGAAAGCGCCGAGGCCCTGGAGTACGCGACGCGGATCGTGGACGAGCTCCGCCAGGCCGACGCCATCGAGGTGCCCGTCCTGGAGGTCGAGACGTTCACGGCCTGGATCGCCGGCCGGAACAACACCGAGGCCGGCCCGCGCGGCTCGCTGGCCGAGCGGGCCCTGGCCGACCGGCAGTGGGCCTACGGGCACGTGGTCGTGGACGAGGCGCAGGAGCTGTCCGCGATGGCCTGGCGGATGCTGATCCGCCGCTGCCCGTCCCGCTCGATGACCGTCGTCGGCGACCTGAACCAGACCGGCGCGGCCGGCGGCGCCGGCACCTGGGCGCAGGTGCTCGACCCGGTGGCGGCCGGGCGCTGGCGGACCGCGCGGCTGACGGTGAACTACCGCACCCCCAAGCCCGCGATGGAGCTGGCCGCCGCGCTCCTGCCGGCGGGCGCCGAACCGCCGGTCTCCGTGCGCGACTCCGGCGAGGCGCCCTGGTGCTCGCCGCACGGCGGCGATCTCGCCGGGCTGGTCCGGCGGGAGGCCGGGCTGACCGGGGACGGGCGGGTGGCCGTGATCGCGCCGCCCGCGCGGATTGCCGGGACGGCCGCCGCGCTCGGCGTCAGCCCCGGGCCGGACCTGGACGCACCGGTGACCGTGCTCACCCCCGAGCTGGCCAAGGGCCTCGAGTTCGACTCGGTGGTGGTCCTCGACCCGGCCGGCATCGAGCAGGCGTCACCGCGCGGCCGGGCCGACCTGTACGTGGCGCTGACCCGGACCACGCGCCGGCTCGGGCTCGTCATCACCGGCGACGTGCCACCCGGGCTCGCGGCCGCCGGGCTGGACTGCGCCGCCCCGTGACCGCCGGCCGGGACCGCCGGGACCCATGACCCGCCGGGGGCTGAGAGCTTCAGCTGGAGGGCTAGGCTTCACCGCAGCGTTACGTCGCTCCGGCCATTCAGCGCTACCTGACCGGCCGGCTCCCGGCCGGCCCACGCCACCGGCCGTCCCCGCCTGCCTCCCGGCCGGGCCACCGCGCCTCCCCCGTCCCTGACGCAGCCGCCCGGCGGCCTCATACAGTGGCGGTAGCGTCTCCGGCACGCGATCGAAGGGATGTGCCCGCCGTGGGTCCAACGGCCACGCAGAAACCCGGTTCCGGCGGCCTGGCCGCGACCGAGCACCGCCTGGGCAACGGCCTGCGCCTCGTCCTGTCCGAGGACCACCTGAACCCGGTCGTGGCGGTCTGCCTGTGGTATGAGGTCGGCTCGCGGTATGAGGTCAAGGGCCGCACCGGCCTGGCGCACCTGTTCGAGCACCTCATGTTCCAGGGCTCGGCGCAGGTGAAGGGGAACGGGCACTTCGAGCTGGTCCAGGGCGCGGGCGGCTCGCTCAACGGGACGACCAGCTTCGAGCGCACCAACTACTTCGAGACGATGCCCGCGCACCAGCTCGAGCTGGCGCTCTGGCTCGAGGCGGACCGGATGGGCTCGCTGCTGGCGGCGCTCGACGAGGAGTCCCTGCAGAACCAGCGGGACGTGGTGAAGAACGAGCGCCGGCAGCGCTACGACAACGTGCCCTACGGCACCGCGTTCGAGCGGCTGACCGCGCTCGCCTATCCCGAGGGCCACCCGTACCACCACACTCCCATCGGCTCCATGGCTGATCTGGACGCGGTGACGCTGGATGACGCGCGCGCGTTCTTCCGCGCGAACTACGCGCCGAACAACGCGGTCCTGGCGGTCGTCGGCGACATCGACCCGGAGCAGACGCGCCGGTGGGCCGAGAAGTACTTCGGCTCGATCCCGCCCCATGACGCCAAGGTGCCGCCGCGCGACGGCACCCTCCCCGATGTCATCGGCGCGGAACTGCGGGAGGAAATCCGCGAGAAGGTCCCGGCGCGCGCGCTGATGGCCGCCTACCGGATGCCGCGCGACGGCACGCGTGAGTGCGACGCGGCCGAGCTGGCGGTCACCGTCCTCGGCGACGGCATGGCGTCCCGGCTCTACAACCGGCTGGTGCGCCGCGACCGGACCGCCATCTCGGCCGGCTTCGGGCTGCTGCGGCTCGCTGGGGCCCCCTCGCTGGGCTGGCTGGACGTGAAGGCCTCCGGCGGCACCCAGATCCCGCAGATCGAGGCCGCCGTCGATGAGGAACTGGCGCGGCTCGGCGCGGAGGCGCCGGGCGCCGAGGAGATGGAGCGGGCGCAGGCCCTGGTGGAACGCGGATGGCTGGACCGGCTCGCCACGGTGGCCGGCCGGGCCGATGAACTGTGCCGGTACGCGGTGCTGTTCGGCGACCCGCAGCTCGCGTTCACCGCGGTGAACCGGGTCCTTGCCGTCACCGCCGAGGAGGTCCGGGCGGTCGCCGCGGCGCGGCTGCGCCCCGACAACCGGGCGGTGCTGGCCTATGAGCCGCTGACCTCCGCGGACTCAGCCAGCCCGGCCGGGGAGCAGGCCGGCGCGGCCGGTGGGGACGGCGAGCGGGACGGAGCTGGGCGGTGACCGGCGCGGAAGTGACCATGGATCTGTACCCCCAGCCGGGGCCCGGGCCGGCCCGGCCCTGGGCGTTCCCGGTACCAGAGCGCGGCGTCCTCGGCAACGGGCTGGCCGTGCTGCGCTGCCACCGGCCCGGGCAGCAGGTGGTGGCCGTGCGGATCTGCCTGGACCTGCCGCTCGACGCCGAGCCCGGCGGGCTCGACGGCGTCGCCGCGATCATGATGAGCGCGCTGGCCGAGGGCACCAGCGAGCACACCGCCGAGGAATTCGCCGCCGAGCTGGAGCGCTGCGGCGCGACCTTCGACGCCGGCGCCGACTACCAGGGCGCGCGCGTCTCGCTGGATGTCCCCGGCTCCCGCCTGCCCCGGGCGCTGGGGCTGCTCGCCGAGGCGCTGCGCACGCCCACGTTCCCCGGCAGCGGGGTCGACCGGCTGGTGCACAACCGCCTCGACGAGATCCCGCTGGAGATGGCCAACCCCGGCCGGCGCGCGGCCAGGCAGCTGGCGCAGGAGCTGTTCCCGGCGTCCGCGCGGCTGTCCCGGCCGCGCGCGGGCACCGAGGACACCGTCGCCCGGATCGACGAGAAGGGCGTGCGCGCGTTCTACCAGGCTCACGTGCGGCCCGCCGCGGCCACCGCGGTCGTGGTGGGCGATCTGGCGGGCGTCGACCTGGACGCGGCGCTGGCCGGCACGCTCGGCGGATGGGCCGGCGACGACGCCGGCCCGGCGCCCATGCCGCCCGTCGCCGCGGGCGGCACCGGCCGGGTGGTGATCGTGGACCGGCCCGGGGCCGTCCAGACGCAGCTGCTCATCGGGCGGACCGGCCCGGACCGGCACGACCGGGTATGGCCGGCCCTGCTGCTCGGCACCTACTGCCTGGGCGGGACGCTCACGTCCCGGCTGGACCGGGTCCTGCGCGAGGAGAAGGGCTACACCTACGGGGTACGGGCCTTCCAGCGGGTGCTGCGGTCGCCGGCACCGCCCGCCGGCGGCGCGGCGGGCGTGTCGCTGCTCGCCATCAGCGGTTCCGTGGACACCGCGTCCACGGGCCCGGCGCTGGCCGACACGTGGCAGGTGCTGCGCACGCTGGCCGCGGAAGGGCTGACCGAGGGCGAGCGCGACACGGCGGTGCAGAACCTGGTGGGTATCGCGCCGCTGGAGTACGAGCGGGCGGCGTCGGTCGCGGGCACGCTGGCGGACCAGGTGGACCAGCACCTGCCGGACGACTACCAGGCCCAGCTGTACCCGCGCCTGGCCGGGACGGGCACCGCCGAGGCGACCGCCGCGGTCACGGCGGCGTTCCCGGTGAACGGCCTGGTCACGATCCTGGTCGGCGACACCTCGCAGATCAGGGCCCCGGTGGAGGCGCTGGGCATCGGCGACGTCACGGCAGTCACCGGCTGAGCCTCCGGCCGACGCCGGCCGCCGGTGGTCAGGGCGGGGCGAAGGCACACTACGACGGCATCGTCGCCTTCTCCCAGACCGACTTCACCGAGGACCTCAAGCAGATCACGGTGCCGTCCCTGGTGATGCACGGCGACGACGACCAGATCGTTCCCTACGCCGACTCCGGGCCGCTGTCCGCGCAGCTCCTGCCGAACGGGACGCTGAAGACCTACCAGGGATTCCCCCACGGCATGCCGACCACCCAGGCCGCCACGATCAACGCGGACCTGCTGGCCTGGCTCCAATCCTGACCTACCCCGTGGCCACACGTCCGCCGTGCCGCTGCCAGCGCGTGGGCTGCTTCCGGGCAGACGGGGCGGTTCTTTGAGGTCGGGGCTGGCTGCGGTCCTGGCCGGAGCGCGCTGGGAAACCCGGCCCAGGCGACCGTCACCTGCGCCGAGTGTGGTGACCGGCGCACCCTTTGTGGGCGCCCAGTGGGAAGTCACAGTGGGAGCCGAGGTGTGGCGGAAGACGCACGGGCGTGCCGTACACGATGGTGGGACAGTGGCGGTCAGGGTTGACCGGCCGGGAACCCGCCAGAGATCAGCGGGACCGGGCGGCCGGGTCTGACACGGGCGGCAACTTTAGTGCCCGCCAGGCGTCCCATGACTGCCGCACGGCGAAGCGCAATCCCCGAGCCGCGGCCCTGCTCGGTAGGTGATCAGCAGGGAGCTCTGGCAGGCCGCCGCGCCTGGTGGGACACTCAGCAGCGAGCCCCGGCCGGGCCGCTGCCCCCGGCCCAACTCAATCCCGCCTCGCGAAAGGAAGCTGAAAAATGAGCGTCAATCAAGATGTGGATCAGCGCCTGCGCGGCGCCCGGGCGGGCCTGTGGCGGCTGGCCGGCCCGTGGTGGCTGATGCTGATCACCGGTATCGCGTGGCTGATCATCTCCGTGGTCGTGCTGCGGTTCCGGCTCACCTCGCTCACCACGGTGGGCGTGCTCATCGGTGTGGTCTTCCTGGCGGCCATGGTCAACGAGTTCCTGCTCGCCTCGGTCCACGCCGGCTGGCGGTGGGCGCACGTCCTGCTGGGGATCTTGTTCCTGGTGGGCGCGATCTGGGCGTTCGCCAACCCGATCAACGCCTTCTGGGCGCTGGCCTCGGTGATTGGGCTGCTGTTTGTCCTTTATGGCGCGCTCGACATCATCAGCTCCGTCGCGGCCAGGGAGTTCAGCGGCACCTGGTGGCTCGGCCTGGTGGCCGGCATCCTGCTGATCCTGCTCGGTTTCTGGGCCTCCCAGCAGATGTTTCCCGCCCGCGCGGCGCTGGTGCTGCTGTGGGTCGGGTTCTTCGCGTTGTTCCGCGGCATCTCCGAGATCGTCATCGCGTTCGAGCTCCGGAGCCGCCAGCACGCCTAGCAGCACCCCGGCGGCCAGGAGGTGAGCAGAGTGAAGTGGCGCCCGATCGTCATCGTCCTTCTGGCCTGCGCCGTCATCGCGGCTGTGGTCATCCAGCTTCAGCACGCGCGGCTGGTGGGGCACTGGCTTCAGATACACACGGGCACCGTCAACGAGCCCGGCCCTTACTACGGATTCTGGTCCGGGTTCGGCTCTGACCTGGAAGAGTTCGGCATTCTCGGCGCGATCGGCGCCGCCCTCTACTCGCTGGTGCGCAAGTACAACTGTCACGAGCCTGGCTGCTGGCGGATCGGCAACCACCCGGCCGGCGGCGGCCAGTTCAACCTCTGTTACGCCATCACCCGGACTTCCAGGGCAAGAAGCCGACCCATGAGCTCATCCAGCGCCTGCACCGAGAGCACCTGGAACGCGAGGCGGCCATTCACAGCAAGCTCCAGGAGATCCATCAGCGCCTCAACGACCCGCCAGCCGCCTCGAACGACGGACTCGGCCCCGGCGCACTCGCTCACAACGCCCAGGCGGCCGGGGACCGCCGGACCGACTAGCGCGCGGGCCGCACGCCGGGCCACCGGGGCAGGCCGCAGGCGCACCTGGCAGCATCGGGAATGGGCGGGGAGGCAGAGGACGCGGGAGCAGCAGGCCATGACAGGTGCGCAGGCTGAAAACCCGATCACCGAAGGAGCCCGCAGCCTTGAGCTGCGGTGGATCTTCCCGGGCCAGGCCGATAGCGCGGTGGCCGGGTGGTTCGAGCGCTTCCCGGCCGGGGTGGAATCACGTGAGGATGCCTACCTGGTCAACCCGCAGCTGCCCGGGCTTTCGGTCAAGATCCGCGGGGGCGGGGCCCTGGAGGTGAAGGTGTACCGCGGGAGCCCGGGGATCTTTGAGGTGGCGGGCCGGGCTCGCGGCCAGATGGAGTCCTGGCAGAAGTGGTCGTTTCCCTGCGGCCCGCTCAGCCACGGCGGTGCCGCCCCGGCCGGCTGGGTGCCGGTGCACAAGCGGATCAGCGGGTTCTCGTCAGCTGCCGGGCAGGTCCGGGCTCGCGTCACGGGGCCGGGCGCGGAGCCCGGGTGCATGGTGGAACTCACCGAGGTCCATCGACATGGCCAGCCCTGGTGGACCCTGGGGTTCGAGGCCTCCGGCCCGGCCAGCCTGCTCCGCCGCGAGCTGGAGGCCACCGCCGCGCTCGTGCTCGCCCAGGCCCTGCCCGGTGGCATGGAATTAGACACCGATCATTCCCAGTCATATGCACAATGGCTCGGCTGGCAGCCAGATGCCGAAACCGGCCGCTGACCCTCAACTGCCTATCATGCGGTGATCGATGAGCCGCTCGAAGGCCCGGCGACACGGCCTGGACCCCGATGAGATGGCACCACAACCTGGCCGAACCCGCCGGCCGAGCTACGCACAACGCCCAGATCGGTGCACGCCATCAGCGCTGCCGTCACATCGGGGCCGGCCACGCATCAGGCGGTTCCGGCGTCGGCCCACGGGCGCATCGGGTCTCGAAGGCAACCGGGCAAACGTTACTGATCGCGACACACTAGGTAGGCCACTCGCCCTGGCACCCCGGCATGAATCCCTCCGTGGAATGGGCGCTCATCACGGCGCCGCGACCGTCCTGAGCGTGGGACTCACCGCAGTTTGTCACGCCGCCGGGCCGCAAGACGTCAGCTAGGCGCTGCCCGGCTCCGCGTGGCTCACTGCCTCGACGGGCCCGGAGGATGAGCTGGGTGGCGGCCTCGGGCTGCGACACGAAGGAAACGTGAGAGGCCGGCACCTCCACGATCGTTGCGTTGGCGCGCTCGGCCATGAAGTGCTGCAGCGGCGGCGGGATCGCCTTGTCCTGGGTGCCGAGCAGGTACCAGCAGGGCAGCGTCTTCCACGCCGGCGGGCCCGACGGCGTGCCCGCGAACGCGGCTGCGGCGTACGGCCGCTGCGCCGCGGCCATGACCGCGGCCGTCTGCGGGTCGACATCGGCGGCGAAGGTTTCCCGGAACGCGTCGCGGTCAAGGTAAAGGTCGGCGCCCTCGGTCCCGTCCGGCCCGGTATATGGCACGGGCCTGATCGAGGGCCCCACGAGGCTGCCTTCGAACCTCTCCAGGAGCTGCTGCTGGCTCTCGCCCTCGTCGCACATCCAGCCGTTGAGGTAGACAAGCGCTTGCACCTGGTCGTTGCCTGCCGCGGCCATCGAGATGACGTTGCCGCCGTAGGAGTGGCCGACGAGCACGATCGGACCGGTCAGGGTCCGCAGGAACTCGGCGAGGTACCTCGCGTCACCCGCGAGATCGCGCAGCGGGTTGGCGAACCCGATGGCGGTAAACCCGCGGTCGCGCAGCGCGCGGATCTCGGGATCGAACCCGGTCGCGTCGGCCCAGGCACCGTGGACCAGGACAATCGTCGGAGTCTCACCGGCCATCGTCATCACCGCTTCCTCTTGGGACGTTCTACCGACTCGGCCAGAGTACGCACCGGCCGACGTGCGCAGGCGATCCCGAGGGGTGTGAGGAACTCGAACCCTAGCCTCACAGATCCGTAGGTTCCGCTCGGCATCGCAGGCTTCCTGATGCCCTGCGCTGGCTTCCCGCGTGTCGCGTGGTCCGGCTCTCGCCGCCTGGATTCTTCAGGCTTCTCATTGGCAGATCCAGTGGCAGCTTGCGAGCGTACGGAGTGACGTGCCTGGGACGACAACAGTTTGCTCAGCCGCGTGAACGGGTACCGGGTCCGGTCACGCACAGTGACGTACTGTACTTGGCGTTTCACGCGATATCCGCCGATCGGTGCGGTTTAAGCCGAAGCGGGCTCGATGGTGGGCTGCGTTCCGAACGGGATGTTCTGTCGCAGCGGCATTGGCTGAGTTGTGCGGCCGTTGCGGTCAGCCTTGTCCGCAGCAGCGGCTCACCTCAAGCCCGCCGGTCGTCTGGCTAGCCGAGCCAGCTTTGGTCGGCGAGGAATCCCCACACGGGGTTGTACTCGTAGTTGTGCAGGCGCTTGGAGACGAGATCGACATAGCGTTCGTTGACGGTTGGCACCCACGCCGCCTGGTCGGTGAGTTGGTGATCGATGGATGTCCATAGGGCTGATGCCTGGGCGGGGTGCTGGAGTTCGAGGTTGGTGGCTTCGGTCATCTCGTGATCCAGCCGGGCGGAACAGTAGAACCCGTTGCCGTTGCCGCCTCCGCAGCTGAAGAACTGTGGCAGGTAGGACGAGGGGTCGGGGTAGTCGGCGAGCCAGTCGCCGTCCACGGTGAGCTGGTAATGCCTGCGCATGGCCTGCGAGATCTGAGCGCCAGGGAGCAGGTGCAGCTGGACGCGGTACCCGAGCGAGCGCAGGACCCCGGCGACATACGCCGGTACCTGGCGGGGGATGAAGGGCTCGTCGCTCATGCCTGACACGGTGACTTTCTCGCCGGCGGTTCCCGATTCTTTGACCAGGCGGCGCGCCTTGGCCAGGTCAGGTGCGCTCCAGGCGCCGCCGGAGTGGGGGTGCAGGGTGTAGGGGCAGTAGCGGCGGTAGCCCGGCAGGCCAGGGGTGAGCGGCTGGCAGGTGGGGGTGGCGAAGCTGGGCCCGCCGTACATCTGGGCGATCTTGCCGCGGTCGATCGCGTAGTTGAGCGCTTGGCGGACCCGGATGTTGCTGAAGGGGGCCAGGTGGGTGTTGAGGTGGGCGAAGTCGACGACGAACTCGGGACTGGAGTGCAGCTGGGCCGGGGCCTGGAGGCTGAACTGGCGGTACTGCGCCTGCGGGATCAGGCCGAAGAACCAGTCGGCTCGCCCGTGCTCGATCGCGGCGACCGCGTCGCGGCTGGATGGCACCGAACGCCACACGATCGCGTCCGGGTCTCCGGCTGGCTGGGCGGCGTGTGACCATTCGCGGAAGTACGGGTTGCGGGCGAAGCGGACCTGGGTCCGGCCGACGGCGGTGATCTTGTAAGGGCCGGTCCCCGGGGCGGTCCGCGAGCCGGTTTCAAGGTCGGGGGTGCCGGGTGGGATCGGGGCCGAGAAGCCCTGCACGGTGAGCTTGAACAGGAAGTCGGGGTCGGGCGCGGTGAGCCGGAAGGTGACGGCGCCGGCGGCGTCGTTGGTGACGATCCCGCGCGAGAGGTCGCAGCTGGCCGGGTGCCGGGCGCAGGCTGTGGCGCCGATGAGGCCGGAAAAGTAGGTCGCGCCCGGTGAATCGTCGCGGAACAGGCGCTCGATCCCACGGCGGAAGTCACTCGCCCGCAGTGGCCGTCCGTCGGAGTACCGGATCCCGGGCCGCAGGTGGAACCGGTAGGCCGCGCCGCCGTCCGCCGGAGCCGGAATCGCGACAGCGAGGTCGGGCACCAGCCGCAGCCCGTCCGCGCCCGGGCTCTTCTGGAAGGTGACCAGAGTGTCGTAGGCCAGCCCGATGAACTGAGGGTTCGATGCGATGAAGTAGAACGCCGGGTCAATCGACACCGGCGTCACGGCCCCGCCGAAACCAAAGCCCGCGGTAGTCACGATGGTCAGCGTGCCGCCGCGGCGCGCCAGGCCGTCTGCCGCAACACCCACCCACAGCCGTCCCCGGCCCGCTGCCAGGGACGTGGCGGTGCCGTTGACGTCGACGCTGGCCGCTACCCGGTCGCGGCGCGGGTCGATCCGGGAGACGGTGCCAGAGTACTGATTGGCGACCCACAGCGAACCCGCACCGACGGCCAGCGCACCGGGGCCGCTCCCGACCGGGATCGTGGCCCGGACCGCCAGCGTGCCCGGGTCAACCCGGGAGACGGTCGCGTCGAGGCTGTTCGCGACCCACAGCGCACCAGCATCGAACGCGAGCGCGGCCGGCCCGGTGCCGACGTGGACGCTTGCGATCGTCCGCCCCGAGGCGGGATCGATCTTCTCCACCGTCGCGTCGTTGTAACCGGCGACCCAGATCGCCCCATCGGCCAGCGCGAGCGCGCTCGGCTCCACATCCAGCGGCAACGTCCGCATAAGCGATCCGGTCACCGGGTCAACCTCGAACAGGTCACGGGCACCTGAGTCAGCCACCCACAGCCGGCCAGCACCAAACGTCATCGCGACCAGATGTGAGCCCGGGAGGGCGATCGTCTGGGTCACGGTTTCGGTTGTCGGATCGATCCGCTCGACGGTGGCGCCGACCGTGCTGGCGGCCCAGATCGCCCCGTCGCCGCTGACCACGCTCCCCGGCTCGCCGCCCATCAGTACCCGGTCCACCACCGCACCCGACCCGGGCTGGATGCGCGAGACCGCCCCGGCGCCGGGTTCGGCCGCCCACAACGAGCCAGCGGCGCTATCCACCGCCTCGGGCGCGCCGGTCAGCGGCGTCGCCGCAGCCAGCTGGCCCGAGCCCGTGTTCACCGCCACGACCCCGTTGGCGCCTGGAAGCAGAGTGTGCCCGGCGTGAGCCGACCCGGAGCTGACCAGCAAACCGGCCGTGAGCACCGCCCCTAAAGCCAGCGCAGCGGCGGCGAACTGCGCGGCCCTGACCCTGGGTCTGCGCGGGCGAGCAGCCACGTGGGGCGCGGCCAGCGCCGGATCCTGCTGGAGAATCCGCTGCTGGAGCTCGCACGCCTCTGGCCCGGGCTCTAGACCGAGTTCTTCGACCAGTCGGCCGCGCGCCGCCTGGAACGCGGCCAGAGCATCTGCCTGCCGACCCGTCCGGTACAAGGCGAGCATCAGCGCCGCCACCAGCCGTTCCCGCAGCGGGTGATCGGCCACGAGCTGCTCGAGCTCGGGCACCAGCGCCGCCGCATGGCCCAGTTCCAGTTCTGCCTCGGCGCGTGACTCCAGCGCGTCCAGCCGCTGTTCCTCCAGTCGCCGGGCCGGAGCGTCGGCGAACGGCTCGTACAGCGCATCGGCCAGCGCCGGGCCGCGCCACAGCGCCAGCGCCTCGGTCAGCATCCTCGCGGCGCCCCGGTTGTCGCCGGTGCCGACCGCCTGGCGGGCGCCCGAAACAAGTAGCTCGAAGCGGTCGGCGTCGAGCTCACCCGCCTGTACCGATAGCAGGTACCCGCTCCCGCGCCTCACCAGCCGGTCGCGGCCGACGAGCTTGCGGAGCCGGTAAAGGTAGGCGTCCAGTGATTCGCTGGCGCTAGGCGGCGGAGACTCCCCCCACACCGCGTCGATCAGCCGGTCCCGGGACACGGCCTCGTTCGCGTGCAGCAGCAAAAACGCCAGCAGCGCCCGCTGCTTCGGGCCCCCCAGCGGAACCGGCCGACTGTCGGCCCATACCTCGATCGGGCCGAGCACCCCGAACCGCACATACCGATATAAGCACTGGCCAGGCGTCGTTGCCAGATTTTTGCCAGGCCCAACACGGACAATCCAGCATGCTGCTGCGAATACGAGGGGCGCCATGTCCGGCCGAATCCGACTGTCCTTGCCAGTAATACTGGCAATCGTGCTGGCCGCCATCATGGGCCAGGTACCGGTTGCCGCAGCTTCGGCGGGTCCGGCGCTGCAGCGTGCCCGTTCGGTGTCGGCGGGCCCTCGCGCCCAAGCGCTTGTTCGATTCGGCGGCGGGCAGCGCGATACTGGTGCTCAGCTCTCACCTGATCGCCCGCGCTCAAACCTTCGGGTCGGGGACGCCACACTGATGCCATCGTCTGGTTTTGGGTTCGGTTTTGGGTCCGCTCTGGTCGGATCGGCGCCGGCCGGCAACGGGCCGTCCTTGCTCGCGATGAACCCGGCCACGCACACGATCTATGTCGCGAACGGCAACAACGACGATGGTCCCAGCGCCGGTGGGGACACGGTTTCGGTGATCGACGCGCGCCACTGCAACGCGCAAGACATATCACGCTGCGAAGGGCCCTGGCCGACGGTCACGGTCGGCAACGGGACGGCCAACGACCTGCCCAGCGGGGTAGCGGTCGATGCGAAGACCGACACGGTGTATGTGGCCAACGTCGGCGCCAATACCGTGTCGGTGTTCAACGGCGCCACCTGCAACGCGACCGTCACCTCCGGCTGCGGGCAAAAGCCCACCGAGGTCCCCGTCGGGTTGCAGCCGATCACTCTGGTCGCCGACCCGGCCAGCCACACCGTGTACGTGGCGAACTACGGGGCCCCGGCGCTGGGGGGATCGCCCGGGAACAGCACCACCGTGTCGATGATCGACAGCGCCACCTGCAACGCAACCGACCTGGCCGGCTGCCCGGCCACGCCGCCGCCAACGGTCGACGTCAAGGCAGCACCGAATTACGTCGCCGTGGACCAGGCCACCCACACCGTGTACGTGACCACCATCGGGACACACCGGGCGCAGAACGGGTGGGCGGTGTTCAACGCGGACACCTGCAACGCGAGTGTGCAATCGGGGTGCGGCACGCTCGGTCGGCTCATCGGCGACCCGATCGGCCCCAACGCCGCCGAGGTCGACCCGGCGAATGACACCTTGTACACGGCCAACTACGACAACACGATCTCGGCGTTCGACCTGCGGCACTGCTGGGCCGGTGACCTGGCCGGCTGCGTCACCCAAAAGCCCGGCACCGTGACGCCGTTCCCCTTTGTAGGGTTCGACCACTCCCTGTACGTGGCGGTCGATGTCCCACTGCACACCGTGTTCGTCACCTACCACAAGGACGACTCGCTGATCGCAGTCGACACGAACGTGTGTAACGGCAGCCACCTGGCAGCCTGCGCGGCTCTGCAACCGCCGACGATCCACACCGGGACCGACCCCGAGGGGATCGTGCTCGCCAGCCAGACCCAGACGCTGTACACCGCCAACGAGGTCGACAACGACCTCTCGGTGATCGACGCCTCCCGCTGCAACGCGCAAACCACGGCCGGTTGCCGCCGCCCCGCGCCGGCCGTGGCCATCGCCGCCGGAGCGGGCGCCGCCGACCCGGCCGTCCACACCGCCTATATCACCTCCGGCACCAACACCGTGGCGATGATCAACACCGCGAGCTGCAACGCCAGCCACCTGTCCGGCTGCGCCGCCACCCCGCCCACGGTCACCGTGGGCACCGGCCCGAACGCGGTCGCGGTGGACCGCCAGGCCCACACCGTCTACGTCGCCAGTGGCGGCAATGGCAGCCCGGGCACCGTCTCGGTGATCAACGCGGCCACCTGCAACGCCACCAGCACGGCCGGGTGCAGCAACCTCGCCACCCTCCAGGTGCCGGGCGGGAACCCCGACGACATTGCCGTCGACGCCGCGACTGACACCCTCTACGTGGCCACCGTTACCAGCAGCGGCCCGAACCTGATCTCGGTGTTCAACACGGCCACCTGCAACGCCACCCACACCACCGGGTGCGCCCAGAAGCCAGCGCTCCTTAGCATCGGCGACTCCGGCGGCGCCATCGGATCTGCCCTGAGCCTCGCCGTCAATCCGGCCACCAACACCATCTACGCCACCAACGTCGTGTTCGCCAACCCCTTCGTGGGCAACACCGTGTACGTGATCAACGGCGCCACCTGCGACGCCGCCACCAGCACCGGCTGCGGCCAGACCCCGGCCACCATCACCGCCGGATTTAACCCCTGGGGGATCGCGGTCGATCCGGCCACCGACACCATCTACACCGCCAACATTGCCAACGGCGAGGGTCCCGGCACCGTGTCGGTGATCAACGGCGCCACCTGCAACGGCACCGACCACACCGGCTGCGGCCAGACCCCCACGACCGCTCTGGCCGGCTTCGGCGCCATCGCCGTGTCCATCGACCCCGCCACCAACACGGTCTACGCGGCCAACATTCAAGACACCAGCGTGACCGTGATCAACGGCGCCACCTGCAACGGCACCGACAGCGCCGGCTGCGGCCAGGCTCATCCCAAGGTCGCCGTCGGCAACTACCCCAGCGCCATCACCACCGACCCCGCCACCGGCACCGCCTACATCAGCAACGGCGACAACACCGTCTCCGTGATCCACGGCTGACCCATCACATTCACCGCCAGCGGTGGTGCCGAACATCGGGTGCCACCGCTGCGCAGATCCCTGTATAGAGATCGCTCTCAGAACTGACGTTCTGTGCCGCTCAGCCGCGGCGAATCCACCTCGGCAAGCAGCGCATACTCGGCGGTCCGGCGCGGCAGCGTGTCGTAAGTTGTCCCGTCCCTACGTCACGTTCTGTGTTCGGTCCTGTCCATCCGGTTGCCGGAGGTTTGACCGATAATGAGCAAGGGATGCGCGCTTGCCGGCGGTGACGATGGGCCAGTCGCCGTCCTCGGCGATCGGTCGGTGTTCCCGTCTTGATCCAACCGTGTGGCATTCCGGATCGCCCACGTGTTCGGCGTCCCGCTCGGCGACGTATTCCAGTACCCGGATCATCGGGGGGTGACGAAATGAAGGCGATCGTTCAGGATGTGTACGGCTCGGCTGACGTGCTCGAGCTGCGTGACATCGACCGGCCGCCGATCGGTGACGAGGAGGTGCTGGTCCAGGTGCGCGCCGCTGGCGTGGACCCGGGGGTGCGGCACCTGATGGTCGGCGAGCCATACCTTATCCGCGCCATGGGGTTTGGGCTTCGCGCGCCTAAGGTCATGGTGCGCGGGCGTGACATGGCCGGGGTGGTGGCGGCGGTGGGCGCCCGCGTGACCCGTTTCGGTGCTGGGGACCAGGTGTACGGGACCTGTGAGAGCGGCTCGTTCGCCGAGTACGCGGCCGCGCGGGAGCAGCGGCTGGCGGCCAAGCCGGCCAGCCTGTTCTTCGAGCAGGCCGCGGTCGTGCCCATCTCCGGGGTGACGGCGCTGCAGGCGGTGCGCGACAGCGGGCGCGTGCGGCCGGGGCAGCAGGTGATGGTGATCGGCGCGGCGGGAGGGGTGGGGTCATTCGCCGTGCAGATCGCCAAGGCGTCCGGCGCGAGGGTGACCGGCGTGTGCAGTACTGCGAAGGCCGGCCTGGTGCGTTCCCTGGGTGCTGATGACGTCATCGACTACACGAAGGACGCGATCGACTGTCACGGAGCGCGGTACGACGTCGTCATCGACACGGCCGGGAACCGCCCGCTATCGCTGCTGCGCCGTGCCATGACCCCGCACGGGACGCTGGTCCTGGTGGGTGGTGAGCACGGTGGCGGCCGGGTGCTCGGCGGCTTCGACCGGCAGCTCCTGCGGGCGCCGCTGGTCTCGATGTTCGCGGGGCAGCGGCTGCGCGGCCTGACCGCCAAGGAGAGCGCCGAGGACCTCCAGGCCATCACCGGGCTCATCGAGTCCGGCGCCGTCACGCCGGTCATCGACCGCACCTACGCCCTCGCCGACGCCCCCGATGCGATCCGCTACCTCGCCGAGGGTCACGCCGCGGGCAAGGTCGTCGTCACGGTGTGACTCCTCGCCTGCCGCCATCACCGATCAGCGTCACCTCGCGCCGAGCCCGCGGAGCAGACAGTGGCCAGATACGGCGAGATGTTCCCGTCCGGTACCGAAGCCGCCGCCGATCGGGACATCACCACGCCCGCTGCCAACCCAGGCCCAGGACAACATCCGCCATGCCGCTTGTGACGCGTCAGGCCAGAAGTGATGCGGCCACGTGGCGGCCGGATGAGGATCGGCAAGCACCTTGGCTAGCGACCGGAGGTGACCTCGAGTACACCGGTCACGGCAGCCCGGCCCGAAATCGCTGCGGGCTACGCCGGTCGTTGGCATCACCCTGAGCGATAGGCAGCTCGGGGAGAACGCGCGCAGTGCCGCCGTTCTGAGCGGCGGCCCCAGTGCGCTGAGTGACCGTGCTGATGGCTCCGAATTGACATTCTGCGCGTGGAGTGCCGGCGGTCTTGGGCGAGGCGACCCTCGTGGCGGTGACATCTACGCCGCCACCGGAGTGCGGTCGCTGCCAGCGAGCTGAGCGTCGCTTTCGTCGCGGTATCCCGCGCTCATCCTTCGAGGAGTTGCTGGCCGCCGTCGATGTCGAAGGTCGCGCCGGTGATCGCGGTGTTCGTCATGAGGTGGACGGCGAGTGCGGCGATGTCGGCCGGGCCGACGACGCGGCCGATCGGCAGCGTGGCACGGAGCTGCTCGCGGCGCTTGCCGATCTCGTCGCCGAGGAGCGAGGCCGACAGCGGCGTGTCGACGAAGCCTGCCGCGATCAGGTTGACCCGCACGGGCGCGATCTCGAGCGCGAGGTTCTTGGTCAAGGCGGGAAGCGCGGCCGTGAGCGCCGCGATGAGCGAGAGGCCCGCTGCCGCGCGGCGGCCGCCGGTGCCGCCCATGAACAGCAGGGTGCCGCCCGGGTGGACCTTGCCCGTGACGTCCTTGGCGACCTGCAGTGGCAGCAGGAGATGGGCGTCGATGTCGCGGCGTGCCGCGTCGAGGTCGAACTCGGCCAGCGGCGCGTAGTAGGGACCGGGGCCGGTCACCAGCAGGTGGTCGATGGGCGCGGGCAGCGCGTCGAAGAACCGCCCGAGCCGGTCGAAGTCGGTGGCGTCGAAGGCGGCGATGCTGGCCCCGAGCTCGAGGCCGGCGCGGTGCAGGCGGTCCGGATCGCGGGCGGTGATGATGATGTCCGCTCCACTGGCGCGGGCGAGCCGGGCCGTCTCGAGCCCGATGCCGGAGCTGCCCCCCATGACGAGGACGGTCTGCCCGAGCAGGTCCCGTTCGTGGTGCACGGGCGAAGAGTTGATCGAGGCGGCCATGGCTCCTCCAGACGTCGTCGTTCACGCCGCAGTTCCATCCCGGCCTGCTCCGCTGTCATGTGCGTGGCGGGCCAGCCGGCCAGTGCGCGTGGCGCTGGCCGGGTCAGCAATCACCCTTGCGCTTCGAGAGCTGCATCGCCCCCGGGAGACACCCTGGCCCGGCCCCTGGGTCTGTGGGGTTCCGCAGGCCCGGCCGCAGACGTACGCTCGGCTGGTACCGGCTGCGAGCAGTCGCGGGACGACGCAGGGAGGCCGCCGACGAGTCAGGATCCCCGCCTGCCCCCCAAGCTCCTCGGCCGCGGCAGCGAGTGCGAGGCGCTCGACCGGCTCGTGGCCGACACGCTCGCCGGCCGGAGCCGGGTCACCGTCCTGCGGGGCGAGGCGGGCGTGGGCAAGAGCGCCCTGCTCGATTACCTGTCCGGCCGGCTCGCCGGCTGGCAGGTCGCGAGGGCCGTCGGCGTCGAGCCGGAGATGGAGCTGGCCTACGCCGGCCTGCACCAGCTCTGCGGGCCCATGCTGGACCACCTCGACCGGCTGCCCGTCCCGCAGCGCGACGCGCTCGCGACGGTGTTCGGCCGCAGCGCCGGCGCTCCGCCCGACCGGTTCCTGGTCGGGCTGGCCACTTTAACGCTGTTCGCCGAGGTCGCCGAGCAGGAGCCGCTGGCCTGTGTCGTCGACGACGCGCAGTGGCTCGACCACGCCTCGGCGCAGATCCTGGGG
>Ga0335077_10003744_pt1 | contig 18467 bp, 16 predicted proteins | sample Lox_Sample_31_FD_207151 | JGI IMG/M metagenome (GOLD analysis project Ga0335077, IMG submission 207151) | Soil microbial communities from Loxahatchee National Wildlife Refuge, Florida, United States - Lox_Sample_3.1 | ecosystem: Environmental > Terrestrial > Soil > Wetlands | place: USA... | reverse complement strand
GCGCTGGCCAGGTCTGGGACGAGCGGATCGGATCCGCGCGAGTGCAGGCGAAGAACTGGCGTCTCGCTTTCTTCGGCACGCTGGCACTCAGCGGTGTACTCGCTGGAGGCCTGGTGTGGCAGTCAGCGCGCGGCACCATCACGCCATGGGTGGTGCAAGTCGACAAGCTCGGCCAGGCCCAGGCCATCGCGCCCGCCACTGCGGACTACCAGCCGACCGACCCGCAGATCGCATGGCACTTGGCGCGCTTCATTCAGGAGGTGCGCGGAATTCCGGCTGATCCGGTTGTGCTGCGTCAGAACTGGCTCGACGCCTACAACTATGTCACGGACAAAGGTGCGCTGGCGCTCAACGACTACGCGCGAACAAACGATCCGTTTTCCAGGGTCGGCAAGAGCCAGGTCTCCGTCGACGTCGCGAGCGTCATCCGCGCTTCCGACAACAGCTTCCGCGTGGAATGGATCGAGCGCCACTACATCGACGACGCGCTCGCATCGACCGAACGTTGGAGCGCCATCCTCACCATCGTCCTGCAGACGCCGACTGACGCCGATCGGCTCAAGAAGAATCCGCTCGGCGTCTACGTCCACGCCCTCAATTGGTCAAAGGAGCTCGGCTGATGCGCCCCCTCGCGATCCCTTCGCTGTTGCTTATGTCTCTGTCCCTCGGCGCCTGCGCCACAGCGTGGAAGCCGCCAGAGATCAGCTACGACAATACGCCGAAGCCCGCCGTGCTGCAGGCCGATCCTCCGAAACCTGTCCAGATCGTGGAGCTCCCGAAGCCCTTGCCGCTGCCGGGTCAACTCAAGCCTCTGCCGGGCAACGCCAAGAGCCCACCCGAAGCTGCCGATCCGCACACCCGCGTCGACCAGGCCAATGGTGCGGCGCGCGTTCAGCCGACACGAGCAGGATATCTCAACGCGATCCAAGTCTACCCGTTCTCCGATGGCGCGCTCTACCAAGTCTACGCGGCGCCGGGCGAAGTCACCGACATCACGCTCGAACCGGGCGAGCAGTTGACGGGCTCTGGTCCTGTCGCTGCGGGAGATACCGTGCGGTGGATCATCGGCGATACCGAGAGCGGCGTCGGGCCGGCCAAGCGTGTCCACATCCTGGTGAAGCCGACCCGCCCGGATCTCATCACCAACCTCATCATCAACACCGATCGCCGCACCTATCACCTCGAGCTGCATTCCGACGAGAAGACCTACATGGCATCGGTCTCCTGGGCTTATGCGCAGGATCAGCTCATCGCATTGCGCCAGCAGAATGCCGCAGCGGACGCAGCAACGCCTATTGCTACCGGCGTCGACATCAATGCGCTCAACTTCCGTTACCGTATCGAGGGCGACAACCCGCCGTGGCGTCCGCTCCGCGCCTTCGACGACGGGCGCCAGGTGTTCATCGAATTTCCAACCGGCATCTCGCAAGGCGAACTGCCGCCGCTCTGGGTGATCGGCGCGGAAGGCGACGGTCAGCTCGTCAACTACCGCGTCCGCGGCAATCACATGATCGTCGGCCGGCTGTTTGCCGCGGCGGAACTGAAGCTCGGCGGCAAGCACCAAGATGTCGTGCGTATCGTCCGCACGGATGGGAGGCCACGGTCGTGACTGACGAATCCCGGGAACAGGAAGGACCGAATGAGGCCGCGCGGCCCGCCGAGGAGATGCGGTTGCGCGCCCGGCGGCCGCCGGTGACGCGAATGTCCCGTAAGGTCCTGCTCGGGGTAGGAGCTGCCGCAGCCATCGGTGTGGGAGGCGCTTTGCTCTTCGCGTTGAAGCCACAGCACCAGACGACCGGCAGCGAGCTCTTCAACACGAGCAATCGCAACACGCCGGATGGATTGGCAAACTTGCCGCGCGACTACACGGGGCTCGCAAAGCCAGTGCCGCAGCTTGGACCACCGCTGCCCGGCGACCTTGGCAAGCCCATTCTCAATGCCGGCGCGCCGGCACCCAACATGCCAATGCCGGGACCAAGTCCGGAAGAACAGCGCCTTGCCCAGGAGTTGGAAGCAGCGCGCACCAGCCACCTGTTCGCGACAACGAATGTTGTCGCGCCGAGCACGGCGATAGCGCCATCAGCGGCCGCGGGTCCATCCGGGCCGACGCCAGTGAACCTTTCATCCGACCTCACGTCCCAGGACCACAAGCTCGCCTTCCTCAACGGCAACATCGATCGTCGCACCACCAGCCCCGACCGCGTCCAGCCACCAGCGAGTCCTTACGTGCTGCAAGCCGGCGCAGTGATTCCAGCGTCCCTGATCACCGGCCTGCGCTCAGATCTGCCGGGTCAGGTGACCGCTCAAGTGACCGAGGATGTCTATGACAGCCCGACGGGGAAGACCCTGTTGATCCCTCAGGGATCTCGCCTCGTCGGTCAGTACGATGCGCAGATCGCGTTTGGCCAGTCTCGCGCCTTGCTCGTCTGGAACCGGCTTATCATGCCGAACGGAAAGTCGATCGTGCTCGAGCGTCAGCCGGGCGCCGACACAGAAGGCTATGCCGGGCTCGAGGACGAGGTCGACAACCATTGGGGCATGCTGTTCAAGGCGGCGATCCTCTCGACAGTTCTGAGTGTCGGCTCGGAAGCCGGCATGAGCGGCAACAACAACGGCTCGCTTGCCGAAGCGATCCAGCAAGGAATGTCGCAGAGTATCAATCAAACCGGCCAGCAAGTCGTCAGCCGCTCACTCAACATCCAGCCGACAATCACGATCCGAGCTGGCTTCCCGGTGCGAGTGCTGGTCACACATGACCTCGTGCTTGAACCTTATAAAGGATAACGGAGCTTACTCATGAACAAGTTGAAGTTGGGAACTCTGGAAGATGATAAGCCGGTAAAGATTACGCTCGATCTTCCCGCAGCCGTGCACCGCGACCTTCTCAGATATTCTGAATTGCTGTCGCGAGAGACAGGCCAATCAACTATTGAGCCAACAAAGCTTATTGCCCCGATGCTCGCACGTTTCATGGCCACCGATCGCGCTTTTGGAAAAGCAAGAAAACAAGCCGCTTCAAAGAAAGCAGAATGACCTTGCCTTAGCACAGGCCACCCTAACGCGGTTCGCTTATGAGTGTGTCCTAAATCTAGAACCCATAATATCGCGGCGCGATCTGCGGCGATAGTCACTTTGGCTATTCAAGCAAACCTCGTTCTTTCGCTTCGTCGCGCATAAAGGCAACAAAGCGCCCAGCGACCGGGTCTTCGCACTCCGGAAGCCAAACTAGGCCCACTGAAAAATACGCATTGGCTTCCGAAATGGGTCTGAAGACAACGTCCGGAAAAACGATTTCTGCTTGGCTTTGAGTGGTGAGCGTCAACCCAAAACCTGCTGCGACAAACGCAAGAATGGACTCCCGGCAGGCCGCATGCGATTGAAACTCTACTTGCCTGCCCAACAGGGACCCGAAGAACTCCCGTTGCGCTTGGCTGTCGCCCCACCCCTGCACCAAAATCGTTTCTCCGGACAGTTCTTTCCATCGCAGCGTTTTGCGTTTGGCCAGCGGATGCTGCGGCGGCAGCGCCGCAACGATGCGCTCGTTGAAGATCGGGAGTGTCGCCACATGCGGCCATAGCCCAAAGCTGGGCACAAACGCCACGTCAAGCCGCCGATCGGCCAGTGCCGCAGCGATCTCCTTTTCGTGCATTTCGTACTGGAGGACTGATACCCCAGGATATCGCTCATGCCACGAGCGCAGTAGGTCTCCAAACGGCTTACCGACCGCGGGAAGTCGCATACCCAACCGAATCTCTCCTATCGTCCCAAGTCCATTTTTCTGACCAGCAGATTTGACCGCATCGATTTCCGCGAGAGCACGCCTGATGTGCCGAATTACGGTTTGACCGCTCGTGGTGAGTCGCACCCCTGAGCGATTGCGCTCAAACAACGTCAGACCCAACTCGTCCTCAAGACGCGCGACGCGGCGGCTGATGGTCGAAGCGTGGAACCCGATCAAGTCGGCCGCGCGCGCAAAACTGCCCGACTCCACCACCGCAGTAACGTAGTGGAAATCGGAGAGCTCCATTACAGAACCGCAGGTCGGAGAGCCCGTGCCGAAATTGCAGCCGCGACTAGCATCGTTCGCCCGGCAATTCGGTTCCCTCGGACTCTTCATCCGTCTCCGCCCTGTATGGCGAGCGGACTTCGGCGTCCGAATCGTTTAGGATCGCGTAAGCGAGGGCCGCGATGTGCGAATGTACGCGACGAAGGTCGCGCACAATCCTCAGGAACTGACTGCCCTCTTCCGCGACCCGCGCAACGCCTGCGCCGGCGTCAGTTCTGGCCGTTGTAGCAGCGGCGCGAAGCCACTGCACATGAAGCTCAGTTGCGCGCACTTCCAATCGACGCAATGAACTCTTGCGAGCAACCAGACGTTTTGCTTGGGCCGGATCACGCGTTAAGAAAACGGCAAGTCCGATCCGCAGGCTATCCAATATCTCGGCGATCATACACGAGATGAGATCACGCTCGCCGCTAGCAAACGGCCATCCACGTTTGATCCGCCTGACGGCGAATTCCAGAAGGCTGTTAGCGACGACGTCTCCGACGTGCTCAAGATTGATGACAGCGGAAAGGATCTCTTGGACGCGCGATCCGTCGCTGTCATCGCTGAGCGGTTGTTCATTACCGAGATCCGCCAAGTAGCTACGGATTGCCGCGCCGAGCCGGTCGACCGAACGATCCATTCGGCTGATCTCCCCGGCCCGGCGAGCATCCGCCTGCTGAAAGACGTCAGAGGCGCCCTTCAGCATCGCCTCGACTAGGTCTCCCATTCGCAGCGTTTCGCGCGAAGCATTGGCCAATGCGACCGTCGCAGCGCCCAGGCCAGCTTCTTCAAGGTACACTGGTTTGCCAGGATCGTTGGGTGCTGGCGGATTGGGGAGGATGCGGATTAGCGAGCGGGCAAGCCAGTCGGACGGCCCAATAAAGACGATCGCCAAGAACAGGTTGAAGGCCGTGTGGAAATTAACAACGATCCTCGACGGCGCAGCATCGATATGCGCGAGCAGCGGTACGCAGATCGATATCAGCGGCAGCGCGACAACCGCTCCGGCTACCCGAATGAGCGTGTTGCCGAGCGGAAGTCGTCGGGCGATTGGCGAGCCGGCCTCGAAAAGTGCCGGCAGAGTACCGCCGATATTCGCGCCGACAACGAACGCCAGCGCGCCGGGTGCTGAGAGCGTCTGAGTCGCCGCCAATGAAACGACAAGCAGCACGACCGCGACGCTGGAATGACACGCCCATGTTAGAATGGTAGCGACCGCAACGGCCAGAAGCGGTTCGCTGCCAACGGCGGAGAGCACGCTTTTTAGAAACGGTGCATCCTCGATTGGTGCAAGCTCATGCACCATTCCGGACAACGCCAGCAACATGAGCCCCAAGCCGATGGCGATTTGCCCTGCATTGCGAAGGCGATCATCATCGCCCGATCGGAAAACCATGACGCCAAGCAGCGCCAGCGGCGGTCCGATGAGGCCAGCATTGAACGATAGCACCTGGGTGACGAGCGTTGTTCCCAGATTGGCGCCCAACATCACCACAAGCGCGGGCCCCAGCCCGATGAGGCCATCCGCCGTGAATGCAGAAGTCATAAGGCCTGTCGCAGTGCTGCTCTGTAGGAGCGCAGTGACGCCTATGCCGGCAAGAAAGGCTCGCCAACGGCCCCTGAGATTGTGCTCCAGCCAAATTCGGAGCACGTCGCCAAAGCCGCGCTGGACACCCGTCGTGACCATGTGGGTGCCCCACAGCAGAAGCCCGACAAAGCCGCCCAGCTCAATTATAATGAGTGTACCGGACATCCGACCGGCTCCCGTTACTGGCGGCCGGCGTCATGCGCCTGCGTATTAAGTGCGACATCCGAGCGGTTCCACCATCCGCCACCGAGGGCCTGGAACAGCGCCGCTGTGTCCGCATACCGCGCAGCCTGCGCCTGCACTAGATTGATGCTTGCCTGCTGGTAGGTCTGCTCGGCGCTCAGAAGGGCCAGATAGTTTACCGCCCCGAGCCGCTGCTGGCCTTTAACCAATTCAAGGCTCCGTGCCGCCGCACGCTCCGCCGCCACGCTTGAGTTCAACGCATCGGCGTCGTGCTGAAGCGCGACTAACGCATCAGCGACGTTCTGGAAGGCGGTAATAAGCGTACTGCGGTATTGCTCGAGGGCCTGATCGTATGCCGCCTCGGCTCCTTGTTGCCGATGGAAAAGCACTCCGGCATCAAAGATCGGTTGCGTCAGCGCCGATGCGGCAATCCAGTAGCCGTTTCCCGGCATAAAGATCTGGCTCAGTTGCGTCGCCGTGCGGCCTGCATTTGCGGTGAGAGTCAAGTTCGGCAGGCGATTAGCGATAGCCACTCCGATTTGCGCACTCGCCGCGTGCATATTTTCTTCCGCCGCGCGCACGTCGGGACGCTGGTCGACCAACTTCGACGGCAGGCTAACCGGGACTTCTGTCGGCAGAACCAGATCTTTCAGGGAGAACGTCGCCGACGGCTGATCACTGGGGAAGCGCCCAACCAGCGCAGCGAGCAGATCTCGCTGTTGCATCAATTGCTTCTCAAGTGGCGCCAGTGTCGCTTTAGTCTGCGCCAGCGTCGCTTCTTGTGCCGCGACGTCGACATCGCTGACCTCGCCCAAAGCGTCCATCTTGTGCAGCAAATCAAGGGAGTTCTGCTGGCTTGCGATGATCGCCCGCGTAGCTTTGATCTGCCCGCGTAGCGATGCTTCCTGGATCGCAGCAGCGACGATGTTGGACGATAGGGTAAGGTACGTAGCCTCGACCTGGAACCGCTGAGAGTCTGCTTGCGCGGCAAGCGACTCTACCGTGCGACGATTCAGCCCAAAGAGATCCGGAACATAGGAGACACTGAGTTGGCCGGTATAGAGGCTATACAATGCCGCTCCATTGACCTCTGACGAGGCAACGCTTCCGGTTGCATCCTTTTCCCTAGTGACGTTCACGCCGCCAGTGATAGACGGATAGCCCGAAGCGATTTGGGCTTTGACATTCTCTCTCGCCACGCGCAGCGCTGCCTGCGCGGCCTTGATATCGTGGTTGTTCGTCAAGCCCTCTTCGATCAGCGCATTCAGCGCTTTGGAATGGAACAGAGCCCACCACTGGCCTGGGATGTCGATATCGGCGACAAATCTTTGCTGAGCGCCACCGATGGCTTCGCTCGAAGCCGTGACCTTCGGCAGCGGCGTCGGCGTGTATCCTGCGACGTTAGGAGCAGGCGGACGCTGAAAGTCGGGGCCTACGGCGCATCCCGTGACGAGCGTCGCCAGCAGAAGGAGCGCCGTTGCCATCGCGCCTCGATCCAAAACGTTGCGATACTGGACTTGGTGCGTCATGACTGTTGCCCCTCCAGGCCAACAATAGAAACGGGGGCAGGGCGACGCGCCGCGATCCAGCTTTCCATGGCGAAGTAGACAGTAGGGAGGACCAATAATGTCAGCGGCGTCGTAAGGAGCAGCCCCCCAACGACGACGGTCGCGAGACTCCTCTGGACGTCGGTGCCGACACCGGTCGCTAAAGCCGCCGGCAACATGCCAAGCGTGGCAACCGAAGCCGTCATAAGAACAGGCCGCAGCCTTTCACCGGCTCCGAAGATCACCGCGTTCACCAATGGAACGCCGTTGTCACGGATCCTATTGATGTTCGCGATGAGGATGATGCTGTTCTGCACCGCCACACCGAACAGTGCGATGAATCCGACTGCGGAAGCTACGTTGAGGGTCACACCCGTGAGGTGAAGCGCTATAAGGCCACCCAAGGTGGCCAGAGGAACGGCCCCAAGAACGAGAACTGCCTGCCAAAGATGCGCGAATGCCGCGTAGAGAAAAATAAGCATTCCCCCAAGAACGAGACATAGGATCAGTACAAGTCGGACTTCCGCCCGCTGCTGGTTTTCGAATTGCCCGCCCCATTCGATCCGGAATTTGTTGGGATCAAACTTTACGCCGTCCGCGACGTGTTTTTTTGCATCCTCCAGGAAGGATGATAAATCGCGATCACGGTAATCGAGCTTCACGACCATGACGCGCGCGTTCATGTCGTGGGCAATCGTGCTCTCACCCGATTTCAGTTGGACACGGGCGACCTGCGACAGGGGTATCTTCGCGCCCGTCGACGATGTCAGAACAAGACTTGAGATAGCTTCCGGATCGGACCGCATCGGCTGCGGAAATCTGACAGATACATCATATTGACGGTCACCAATGAAAAGCTGGGTAACAGCCTGGCCGCCGATGCCGGTCTGAATGAGATCGGAAACGTCACTAACATTAATGCCATATCGGGCAAGCGCCCCTCGATCGACTTGCACGACGACTTGCGGAAGCGGCGGCTCCTGGTCGATCGAAACATCCGCGGAACCCGGCGTTGCCTGCAAAGCAGAGACAACCTCGGTCGCGATCCGCCGCAACTCGCGCAGGTCATCACCGAAGATCTTGACGACCAGTTGGCTGTGAGCGCCCGCGATTTTGTCATAGACGCCGTCGATCATCGGCTGCGTGAAACCGACCTGGAAGCCGGGCATCTGGCGAAACCGGGCATCCAGTTTCTGAATCAGCTCGTCCTTGGTCTCCCCACGCGGCCATGTGCCGTAAGGACGCAAACCGACGCTAGCTTCGATGTGCGAGGGCGTGAATGGATCAGTCCCGTCGTCGTTGCGACCGTCCTGCGTAACCACGTAGGACACTTCAGGGAATTGTCTGATGGCTCGACGAAGGTCCGCAGCCATCTCCGTTGCCGTCTCCAGCGAAATTCCCGCTGGCATCGTTACTTGCAGCCAGATGGAGCCTTCATCGAGCTGGGGAAGGTAGTCACGTCCAACGGTCCAGCCGAGCACCACAACAAGGGCGGCCGTCACCGCTGCCGTGATGATGGCGAATCGGGGGCGTTTGAGAGACCGATCGAGCAGGCTCTCATAGCGGAATCGCAACCATCCCAGGACCGGATTGCTCCAGACGCGCCGGGGCTTGCGATAGGCGATGAAGGCAAGGCTTGGAATGAGCGCGAGAGCGATCACCAGCGCCCCGAACAGGGAGTAGCCGACCACATATGCCATTGGCGAGAAGAGCTTTGCTTCGACGCGCTGAAAAGCGAAAAGCGGAAAGTAGGCAGTAATGATAATCAGCGTTGAGAAAAAGATCGGCCTGCCGACTTCGTGAGCTGCCTGGCGAGCGTCGGCCTCCGTCAATGCCTGGTCCGCATGGGCTTCACGACGGCGGAGTACCGCCTCCGTCATAACCACGGCGCCATCGACAATGATTCCGAAGTCGATAGCACCTAAAGACAAGAGATTTGCAGGTATACTCGTAATGCGCATCAAACTGAACGCGATCGCCATCGCGAGTGGAATGGTGACCGCAACGATGACTGCGCTGCGAGGACTTCCTAGGAATAGGATAAGGACGATAAGGACGAGACCGACGCCCTCCATAATCGTGTGCGATACCTTCTCGACCGTAGCGTGAACGAGTTCGGATCGATCGATGTAAGGCACGAGCTGGACGTCCTGCGCCCGAAGCTGGGCGTTAAGAACGGCAACTTTGGCGTGAACGCCGTCCATCACCCGGGAAGGATTCTCACCCTTCAGGAGCAGGACAATTCCTTCAATCGTATCGTTGTTGTCGTCCTTGCCGAGGATGCCATGTCGTTCCTGATTGCTTAGTCGTAGCTCACCCAGATCGCGCACGAAAACCGGAATCCCGCTTTTCTGGGTGACGACAATATTTCCAATGTCATCGAGCGTTTGTGCGAGTCCAATGCCGCGAATGACGTACCCATATTGGCCGCGGTTCATGACGCTGCCGCCGGAATTCTGAGTGTTGGCCGTGATCGCGCCGGTGACGTCTTTCAGAGCAACGCCGAAGCGGTTCAATGAATCCGGGTTCAGCTCGACTTGAAACTGGGTGGTCAGGCCACCAAAGTTGTTGACGTTGACCACACCCGGCACCTGCTTGAACGCCGGAATGACTGTCCACCTTTGGATTTCGGAGAGTTGCCGAAGCGTCTTGGACTTGGATTCCAGCGTGTATCTATAGATTTCGCCGATCGGCGAGGTCAGATCGTCAAGGCCCGCAGTGACGCCCGCCGGCAGCGTAACGTTCTGGATGCGCTCCTGAATGCGCTGCCGTGACCAGTAGTCCTCGGAGCCGTCACGAAAGACCAGGGTAATCAGGGAAAGGCCGAAAGTGCTCTTGGAGCGGATTGATACCAAGCCTGGCGTGCCATTCAGCTCACGCTCAAGCGGCACGGTGATTTGCTGCTCCACTTCCTCCGCGGCAAGGCCAGGCGCCTGTGTGATCACCTGAGACGTCACGTCGGCAATATCGGGATAGGCCTCGATCTGGAGCTGTGTCCAAGAATAGAAGCCGAAGACACCCACGAGCACGAATACCGTGATCGCAAGCGCTCGCTTGCTGAGTGCGAGATCGATGACGCGCTCAATCATTGAGGAAATACCCACCTTTGACAACCACACGATCGCTCGCTGCCAACCCTTGCGTGACGGCTACTTGGTCGCCAAAGCTGTTCTGGGTCCGGACTTGTCGTATTTCGAAATGCCAAGGGCTCGTTTCGATGAAGACGCTGTCGGTGTCGTTCTTGAGGACGAGAGCTGTGGCCGGAATAGTTGCGATGCTTTTCGGAGGCGCGATGAGCCGCACACTCGCAAACATTCCCGGTTTGAGGCGATGGTCCGGATTGTTGAATTCAATCCGAACCTTTGTGCGTCGCGTATCTGTGTCGACCGTGTCGCCTATGCGCGCGACCGTACCTCGGAAGATCTCCCCCGGATAAGCCAGGAACCTCACCTCGACTGCCTGCCCGAGTGAAACAAAAGCTAGGTCCTTCTCCGGCACGCTCGCCATGACCCAGACCACGTCCAATTGGGAGATGGTCATCAGCGACTGTGTGGGATCATTGAAGTACGTTCCGCGCGCCGCCGATAAGTCCGTCACGACCCCGGAGAACGGGGCGGTGATGTTCAGTAGCGCCCCGCGGTTGCGTCGTCCGGTCGTAGGTGCGCCGATCTGATCAAGTCTCTCCGCAGTCCTCCTGGCCTCTGCTTCGGCCTGCGTGAAAGTATCCTGTGCAGCTTCCATGTCCTTGCCTGCGCCGGCGCGGATGGCGGTCAAGCCCCGCTGGCGATCGAGACCGCGGCGCGCGAGCGCAAGGGCAGATTGCGCCTTGTCGAAATCGTCGTAAGCCTGTGCGAGGTCGGCCGAGTTCAGGATCGCAACGACCTGGCCTTTTTCGACATCATCATTGACCCCGACACGAAGTTCGGCGATTCGGCCCGAGAGAGGCGGCGCCACCTTTGCCGTGCGGGCCGGATCCGCTTCGACCGTCGCTGGAAGGTCAAGCGTTTGGGCGACATTCTCCACCGCGACAGGACCGATCACGAGTTGTTGGCGCAGCGGCGATCCGGGAGGAACGTCAATTTGACCGTCCGCGCCGCGCGTGAACGATGGCGCTTCCCGAACCGTCGTGCTCGCGGCCTGGCTCTCTTGCTTGTCGCGTGTCGATGCGGCAATCAGCGAAGCGCCAACAATGATCCCGGCTAGGACGAGGACCTGAATCCCGCGCGTCAATAGAAGGTGATGACGACCCTCGGTGCTCGCATCTGCATGTGCTGAAAAGATTGGCGAACTGACGGCTCGCTTAATTGCCGAGACAAGCGAGGTGATACCAAACGGACGGCCTGGCTTCATTGGCGATCTCCACTATCTTCGAAACCAGCTTTGGTTTGGCCAAGTTGTTCTTGATCGGTCGGCCGAAGAGCGCTGCACTCGTTCGCGTTCTGGCAAATTCGTGACTTGCGGAGCGCGCGCTCCGAGCGAAATATCGCCCAGGACCACTTCGACAGACGAGACGACAGCCGGACGGCTATCAGACACCCACGCGGGCCGAGCAGGCCTTCCCTCGCCAGGACGCGAGCGATTATGACCACCAATATGGCGGCGTGCTGGTAAGCACGCTGCTGGAGCCGCCTGACAATGGTCCGCAGCGAGCTCATTTCGCCCCATCGCGGTGACCAATGTCCGATGCCCGAAGCCGAAATCGCCGATCGCGGGCGTCTATCCAATTGAGCGCCGATCGCTTCAGCCTGCTCTTTCGACGTCGCGCGAGGACGAACGCTTCCAACCACGACAGGAACCAGAGCTCGACCTGGACAGTGATCGGCAGATTGCACTCTGAATTGCGGCAACGCATCACGCCCTCCGCCGGTAGGAAGCGAGCCAGCTTCGACGCGAGCACAGCCGTCGTTGAGACCGAGACGGCCAAGGTGCGGCAGCTCGGCCAACGTCATGACGTCGCGTTCTCTGAGCGACGCGATTGTGCATGCCCGGAGCCAAAGCTCTCGATTGGCGAAAGACTCCAGCAAAAGCTGCGCATGCTTCCAGATCGCAGTGACCGGAGCGCCGACGAGTATCGCCCGCTGCATTAATGTCGGCGGCGATTTCTGACGAGGTGTCCACAGCATGTTCCCTCTCACCGCGTGCCGAGAGAAAGCTGCACGATACGGAACAGGACCAGTCCGCCAGCCACGACCAGATAGGCTCGCAAGACGAGCATCCACACGCGGGTCAGCGAGGTCATTCGCGTCGGGGAGAGCTCGCTGAGCGGCGGCATCCGCCAACTCGCCCGCTCAGCGTGTTCCACGATACACTCAGACGCTTCACGCCTGACGAATAGAAATGCGAGCGCTATTCCGACGACGCATACGCCTCCGATCCCGAGGATAGAGAGGATCGTCGTCTCGCTCATCTCGGGGTAAAGCACCGAGGCGGTGAGGATGATCGACAGCATGACCAAGATCCCGATCACCGTTCCGGTGAACAGGTTCATCCATCGTCCGTTGATCCACGGCCCCAGGACAGCTTTGTCGTTGCAAAGCAAGAGCAGGAATACGGTAGCGCTTGGCAACAAGACGCCGGCCAATGTTTGAACGGCGTTCGTGAGAAGACCAAGAGGCGTGCCTGGAGCGAGCACAAGAGCCGCGGCCAGCACGACAAGACCACCATAGACTGCGTAGAACACCTTAGCGTCGCTGGGCTTTCTATGCAGGGAATGGCGAAGGGAGAGAACGTCACCTATCGCGTAGGCGGTGGCCAGCGACACGGCCATCGCGCCGATTACGCTCGCGTCAAGCAACGCCAAAGCGAAGAAAACCCCCGCCGTTCGACCGACATACTTTTCCAACCCCGCCGCGACAGCGCCCGCGTCCTGGAAGTTCCCGAACTCCGGATGGCCTGCGAACGTCGCGGCGGTAAATGCCATCATCGCCACGGCCCCAATGACGACGAGCACGATTCCGATCACGAGATCGATCCGCTCGTAACCAACGAAGCGGGTCGTGATCCGCTTATCGATGACGTAGCTCTGCTGGAAGAAAAGCTGCCAAGGCGCGACCGTCGTCCCTACGATCGCGATAACGAGCAGCATCACCTCGCTCAGCTTCCCACCCGCAGGGAACTGAGGCACGACGAAATCGTGCGCGATCTGGCCGACAGGCGGATGAACCCAGAACAGTATCGGCACCAACAGGAGGCTGCCGAACACGAGAAGCAGCGAGCACCGCTCGAAACGCCGGAAATCCCCAGTTCCGGCAGCGGCGACGGTAACGACCGCGGCGGCGATCACACCGATTTCTCGCGGCAACCCCAAATAATCAAGCGCAAGACTGACGCCAATGAACTCTGTAACGATGGTCAGCGCATTGAGTAAGAAGAGATCGATGACGCTGAACGCGCCCCAAAACTTGCCGAACCGCTCAAGAATGAGCCGAGCATGACCGACGCCGGTCACCGCACCGAGGCGAAGGACCATTTCCTGATTGACGTACAATACCGGCACGAGGAGCAGGAGTGTCCAGAGCAGCGTCGTGCCGTAGTCCTGGCCAGCCTGGGTATAAGTCCCAAATGCGCCTGCGTCGTTGTCACCGACCATAACGATGAGACCCGGGCCCACGATCGCGAGGAGCGTCATCAAGCGGTGACGCCAACCGTTCCTGGGGCCGGTGTCATGTTTCTTGATGGTGCCGAACGCGCCTTTGATGTCACCCAAATGGGCTTCGTCCAGCACCGCGTGGCGGACGGGTGTATCGAATTCGGACAGCATGAACGACCGCCTTTGAAGTTTGACTCGAGTTGCGAATGCGGTTGCGAAGTGCGGAGCCGCCTGTAGAGCTGGGCTCGCAAGCAGGAGGGCTTGCCACCCCGACCTCGTCAGTGGGGCGCCAGATACCAGCGGCACTCCAGGCGACCCTCGTCGCCGCGCCGCCAAGACGCCAGCAGCTGCAGACGCGCCGTCGAGCGGCGGTCAAACGCTATGGGGCTTGCACCCCACGCAAAGGTGGAAAGGACCCGGCGGTCCGTTTGAAGGGCGCCCGTTACAGGGCGCAGGTTGAGGAACTGGAAGGTCATTGTTGCCTCCTGATGCGTTGAGCTCAGGAGGCGGCAGACGTCAGAGCGACGCGGTGTTACCTGCGCAACTCTCGGCGATCTTGTCGACGTCCTGAGCATTGTCGAGGAACAGCGGTGCGGGAGCAGGCGCGAAGCGCCTACTGTCGCAATCGTCGGCTCGACTGCTAGGTCGCGGGTTCATTTCGATCCCTTGCTGTGCCAATCCGGATCCAGCCCACGGTGGCTGAACCACGCCAAAACGCCCCTCACGGAGCTTTCTTAGCGCAGGCCGGTGATATATACTCCAGGGGGTATATTGCAACTATACCTGAGTATATCGAATGGGAACGCCGCACACCGTCGCCGAGAAGCAAAAGCTCCTCAATCGGGTCCGTCGCTTGCGCGGGCAGGTCGACGCCATCGAGCGCGCCCTTATCGCGGAGGAGAGCTGCGGCGACGTGATGCGGTTGGTCACCGCAACTCGGGGTGCCATCAACGGGATCATGGCCGAGGTCATCAACGGCCATATCCGGACCCACATGATCGACACCAATCGCTCGCCCACTGAAGTTGAGCGTGAGGCTGCGCGCGAACTGGTCAGCGTTCTACGCAGTTACATCAAATAAGCACAGTCATGCAGACTAATTCCGAAACTGAAGGTGCTCAGAAGCAGGTCGCGACTCCTTCCAGGGGCGAACGTGGGCGGTTTTTGCGGCGATGGAGATATGTGGTCTCTCGATTCAGCCGGCGGTCGGCTGCGCTGTCGTCGCCCATACTGCCGATCCTCACGCTTGTGCTGATTGTCGTTATTTTCATCATCGATACACTGACCGATTACGAGATTGCGGCCGCCACCTTCTACGTCGTCGTCGTACTGTTATCTGCTCAATTTTGCCGCAAGCGCGGCGTGATTCTGGTCTCGACAACGTGCATCGGTCTTACCGCTCTGAGTTTTGTTCTTTCGCAAGACGGCAACTTCAAGCTCGGCATAATAAACACGTCAATTAGTCTCATCGCGATAGCGGCAACGACCTACCTAGCTTTGCTTTCCGAGTCCGCCCGCAAGACCGCTGAACGCGCACAAGCACATCTTGCCCACGTGGCCCGGATCACGACGCTTGGCGAATTGGCCGCATCGATCGCACATGAAGTCAACCAGCCTCTAACTGCCGTTATCACCAACGCAAATGCAGGCACGCGCTGGATTCGGTCCGCTCCTCCTAATTTGGAGAAAGTCGCAAGTTCCATCGACAGCATTGTAGAGGATGCGAACCGTGCCAGTGAGATCATAACCCGCATCAGGTCGCTGACAAAAAGAGGAGAGCCCAAAAAAACCTGGCTCGACATCAACGGCGTGATCCAAGAGGTGCTCGCACTTATGCAAATGCAACTTCGCGAGAACCGAATCGCTGTCCGACCGAGCCTCGGCGAGGATCTTCCATTGATCTATGGCGACCGCATTCAGCTACAGCAAGTCGTGCTCAACCTGGCTGTGAACGCAATAGAAGCGATAAACACTGCACAGAGCGAATTGCGGGAAGTTCGCATCAGCTCCGGTAAGACCCGACCTTGCGGCGTAGAGGTCACCATCAGCGATTCGGGTGTCGGGCTGAGCTCAACGTCGATTGACCAAATCTTCGCGGCTTTCTTTTCGACGAAGCGAGATGGCATGGGCATCGGACTATCGATTTGTCGTTCAATCATTGAGGCTCATGGTGGACGCATTTGGGCCGAAGCGGTCAAGACCTCCGGCGCGACCTTCCACTTCACTTTGCCCGGTAATTTGGAGGCGGTCCCATGAGCCAGCTCGTCCCTACCGACGCCCGCGAGAAATCAACTGTCGTTATCGTTGATGACGATCCGTCAGTTCGTAAGGCGATCGGCAATCTTTGCGAGTCCGTCGGGCTCAGCGTATACGCTTTTTCGTCCACCGCAGAGTTCCTGTCATGGTGCGTACCTGACACGCCGGTCTGCATGGTGTTGGATGTCCGCATGCCAGGCGAAAATGGACTCGATTTTCAGCTTGGTCTCTCTCGATCCCACGCCGAGATTTCCGTCGTATTCATTACGGCGCACGGCGACATTCCTATGTCCGTTCGTGCCATGAAGGCGGGCGCGGTCGAATTCCTGACTAAGCCCTTTAAAGACCAAGATCTCTTGGACGCTATCAACGCCGGCCTCGCAAAAAGCCGTATCCGCCGTGCCGAGTTGAACGCCGATGCAGCGCTTCGTACCAGATATGAGTCTCTATCGCCTCGAGAGCGCGAGGTCATGGATTTAATAACCAAAGGTCAACTTACAAAACAGATTGCGGCTAGACTCCGACTTAGCGAGATCACCGTTAAGGTGTGTCGCGGTCAGCTAATGCGCAAAATGCAGACCAACTCGCTCCCGGAACTCGGGCGCATGTCGGAGAGGCTGGATCGAATGAGGAGTGGATCTGGATAGCAGAGAGGAGGCGTCCGCTGCCGCGATCGATATACCCGAGTATAGTTGTCCCTAGGCCGACTTCCCAGAATGATGCGCTCGCGTGGCAATTTGTCGACCGTTTGGGGATGAGAAGGCCGAGACTGTGACTCGATCGGTCGGACTGGGGCGTAACGCGCAGGCCGTCCTGGCCGTGTTCGCGAAATTCCACACGCAAGCTGGTGACACGCTTCGATGCCACGAGATATTTCACAATCTCGGCGACGCCCAGATTGCAAGACGTGGTCAGCGAGAGCTCATTCGTGAGGGATTCGTAATCGAACGCCAATCGCGCTCGAGCTGACGCTTGCAGGTCACACAGCCATAAAATCGTGCTCCCAATCGCCGGCGCCCATACGCCCATACTGATCGACAATTCGAACAATCACGCTGTTGGGACTATCCGAAGCAGTAAGCGGGGCGCTCTGCTCAATGAGCCTCCCAGTCCGAGCACGCAATACGTCCTCAAACGCTTCGCCTTGAAGCTTGGAATGGTGCTCGTCTTCGCTTTCGCACAGGTTCGGTCCCCGTGGGGCTCTCTCTACGCATTCGTAGCCTTGGCAGCTTTTTCCTCTCTCATCTGCATCGCGCTTGCACTTGCCTGCGGCGAGCGATGGAGACTCACGCGCCTGAGCTACTGGCACGAGGCCCTCGCATTCCTGCTTATCGCCCTCGCGCAGTGGTCGCGGATCGATTGACCGTCGCAAGACGACTGCGGCGCAAGTTCCCTGGGTGAATAGCGCTGGGAAGATCTGGCAAAGGACACAAAGGATCACCGAGATGGCACCTCCCTAGTGAGGTGCCAGGCGCAGCCAAGCCCTGCTCTCCTAAACCGCCCGGAAGAGACAGCGATGGGCGGTGATGACAAAAAACGAAAAGCACTCCCGAGCTCTGCACAGGTCGTCCGATTTCTAACCGGCCTTATCCCGGGGACCGCTCTACATCAAAAATCGCTTTTCACACGCTACCGCGTATCTCATCCTTCACTCTTGCGTCATCGTGACGACACGGGAAGGCGACGGCATGAAAATGACGGAGATCACCTTTCCGTACGGACACTCGATGCGCGCTCCTAGCGGCAGCTCAGGCGAGAGGATGCGCACTGTGACGGAGGTGCAAATGGCGGAGCAGAGTTTTCTGACTACTGAGGAGGTCTCCGAGAGATACCGCGGCCAAATCTCAGTCGGCACACTCCGCAATTGGCGAACCCAACGGGTCGGTCCGCCATATATCAAGATCGGCAAATCCGTGCTTACCCGGCGCAAGGATTGGAAGAATGGGATAGAAGAAACCTCGTGAATTGCCGTGCTTCACACAGACTCCTGACGACTGAGAGTGAACAGCAGTGATTGTCACGCAGCTTCACAAAGTACCGATCCCGAACCCAGACCCCCTGCGAAGTCGCAGAACGCCACGAAAGTCCGATGTATCAATGAGTTAGTCTCCGCGCGACGTCTGGTTCACAACCATCCGATCTCTGTCCCCGCGCCCTCCATTTCCCTACAGACGAATTCAGGCCCTTCCATCATTCGGCAGCAATGGCTTTCAATTACCATGAAGTTGCAAACCCTGGGAGATTGGAGATGGCATC
>Ga0335077_10003743_pt1 | contig 18470 bp, 13 predicted proteins | sample Lox_Sample_31_FD_207151 | JGI IMG/M metagenome (GOLD analysis project Ga0335077, IMG submission 207151) | Soil microbial communities from Loxahatchee National Wildlife Refuge, Florida, United States - Lox_Sample_3.1 | ecosystem: Environmental > Terrestrial > Soil > Wetlands | place: USA... | reverse complement strand
GCGAGGTGCCGCAGACACCCGCGCCTGGCGTGCATCGATCAGCCCAGACCAAGAAAGTGAGAAATGGAATGAAAGCACACAGTAGACAATTTATGCTCGCGTGGCGCACGGTCGGCGTCGTCGCGACACTCGCACTGATCAGCGCCACTCCTGCGGCTGCAGCGTGCCCGCCTGGAACTGCTTGCGATCCCGGCCCTCGGCCAGTCGGCAGCCAGTCCGTGTCGTTTCCCGGCCCCGTCAATGCCGATGGCGTGGCTCTTCTTTCCACGCCGATAGTTAATACAAGGCAACCCCCGGACACAAACGGCAACGAAGGCGCCGGCCAGGTGATTCGCCAGGCTGGCACGGCGGCCGCCTTCTGGTTTAAGACAATCGCGCCCTTTGGACAACTGGCCAGCGTTGACGGCGCTACCGACCCCGCCACCGGCAATCCCACGATTCGTGGCTTGGGACCGGCCTTCAACGGGAACAGCTGCTTCATGTGCCACTCGCAGCCCGCGATCGGCGGCAGCAGCCCGGGCGTCGGAACTCCAGGGTTTACGGCGAATCCTCAAATTGCCGTGGCACAGGCTTTCGGGGCAAGCAATCTCGAGGACTATTCGGCCTTCATCACGCCAAATGGCCCGGTTCGTGAGGCTCGGTTTATTCTCAGTGAGCAAAACAGACATACCTTGGACGGTGGCGTACACCCGCTGTTTGCTATCCAGGGCCGGACCGACGCCCCGGCGGGGTGTCTTGTTTCTCAACCGGACGTCGCTACCCAGGTCGCTAACAATAACGTGAGCTTTCGCATCCCGACTCCTACCTTTGGACTAGGTCTGATTGAAAACGTGGCAGACGCCGACCTGATAAACAACGCAGCGCAAGAACACAACGCGACGGTCAACCGTTCCGGGAACGACGGCACCGTGACCCGTTTTGGCTGGAAAGCGCAGAACAAGTCTTTGTATCTCTTCGCGGGCGAAGCCGCGACCGTCGAGATGGGCATCACGAATGAGATCTTCCCTAACGAGAAAGTGCCTGGAACGAACTGCGCCTCCAACCCGCTCCCGGAAGATGAGACGAACACCGTCTTTCAGACCGGCAAAGCCCCCGCGGATGTGGACACATTCGTCTCATCCGCTATTGAGAACTTCGCGGCTTTCATGCGCTTCAACGGCGCTCCCAGCCAGTGCGACTTCGCCAGTGGCGTCGATGCCAACGGCAACGCGCTCTGCAATCCGCTAGGCGCCTCGGCGCAAAACGGGCTCAACGTGTTCAACAAACTGGGCTGCAACTCTTGCCACACCCAAAGCTTCACCACCCAACCATCCAACGTGGAGGGTCTGAGCAACCGGACGTTTCAGCCTTTCTCGGATTTCGCCTTGCATCACATGGGTGCGACCTTGGCTGATGGCGTCACGCAGGGTCTGGCTGGTCCTGACCAGTTCCGCACCGCGCCACTATGGGGGCTTGGGCAGCGTCTGTTCTTCCTGCACGATGGGCGAACCTCCGATCTCAAGCAAGCGATCCTGGATCATGCCAGTTCTCCAGGAGCTTGCTACACAGCCGCCTCGAGTCAGATTTTCGCCGTTACCTTCCCGTTCAACAACAACGCGACGGCGCATTTCACACCAGTATCAGCCACGCTGTCGTGCGGCTCCGATGCAAACGACGTGATCGCCCAGTTCAAACGCCTGAGCGTCTCCGACCAGCAGGATCTTCTCAACTTCTTACGCTCGCTCTGAAGCCGCGTGGCAGGGCGCGCCGCCCCTGGGAGAGTCGCGTCGCAGCCAGAACTTAAGCACCGCTTCCTGCGGTCGCGGCTTGGTAAGCTTGCCGAAACTGAGCCGCGACCAAAGGAAGCGGTTTTCTTATGCTGACGAACTCACACCGACAGCGAAATACTTCCGCTTAAGCGGATCTGCTGCAAGACCTCAGACGGCGCGGAGAGCGTCCAGAATCTCTTTCCTGGCTGCATTGCACGCTGGAAGCAATCCGCCACAGGCGCTTATCAGGAGGACGAAGGCCATACCGGTCTCCATGATGGCGGGACTCAATCGAAACTGGAAGGTAGTTTCGCCGAACGTAGTGAAGCTGCCGATGCTGCTCGTGAGGTTGTTGAGCGGCAGCACCAGAGCACAACCAATGAGTCCGCCCACCGCTGCCAGCAATAGCGATTCGACCAGAAAACTGGCCAGGATGGCGCGGCGCGAAAACCCGAGCACGCGCAGCGTGCCGATCTCCTTCGAGCGTCGAGCCACGGCCGCGTACATCGTGTTCATAGCGCTGAACGAACTCCCGACCGCCATAATCGCCGCCACGAACAGTCCGACGAATTGCACGGGCGCTGCTGACACGGTCTGCCGGTCATAGTATTCTGTCTCCCCCACGGCGTCGACCTCCAACTGCGGATCCTCATTCAGGTTCTTGATCAATGCGGCCTTGGCTAGGGGATCACTGGCCCGCAACAGCACGGAACTGAGAACGTCCTCGCGGGCATCGTCCGAAGCTAATTGGTTCAGGTCGCAGAAGATCTCGCTATTGATCGAAGAGTTGCCCGCATCCATGACGCCCACCACGATCCAGGTACCGCGGCCGAATTGAAGCTGGCCTCCCAGACGAGCCTCCGGATATCGCGCGGCGATCGAGCCACCGACCACCACCTCCCGATACCCCGGACGAAACCAGCGCCCAGCCTGGATGACGATGCGGCGGCGTATTTGAATGCCTACCGGCGTCACGCCCCGAAAGCTGATGGTCGTCCCACCGGGATGTTCGGGATTTTCCAGGCTGATGACCGTAACCACTTCGAGTGAAGCCATAGGTTCACCGGAAGAGGTACGAGCGATGCCCGGCTTATACCTCAGCGCATTGTAAGCAACCCGCGGCAGATTGCTCATCAGCTCCGCCGGAGCGCCGCTGCGCAGTACCAGGATGTTGAGCGGATCGCCGCTGGCCCGGAACGTCGAGCGCAATCCGTCGACCAGCGCCAGCACGGAAAGCAGTACTGATACCGTCAGGGCCAGCCCGAGCGCGGTCATTAGAGTCGTCGTTTTCCGCCGGCGGAGATTGCGAAGACTATAGGTGAGGGGGACGGGCACAGCTCTAGTCGCTAAAGTGAAGGGCCTCAAGGATCGGAGTCCGCGCAGCGCTCCAGGCCGGTATGAGGGCGCTTGCCAGCGAGATGGCCACCCCAACGAGTAACAACACCGTGACCAGCAGACCGTTCAGATTCAGTCCCGCCAAAGGCACAATGACTACCGGCAGCCGGCTTACCAGCGAAATGAACAGCTCGGCAAATCCGCATCCGAACAGGCCCCCGATCAGAGCCAGAAACACCGACTCACCCAGGATCATTGCCAGGATGCCCGTGGTTGAAAATCCGAGGGTCTTCAGGATGCCGACTTCCCGAACACGCTCGCGAGCTGCCATGGCCATCGTATTGCCCGTCACCAGCAGCAGGGTGAACGTCAGGGCAAGACCGATGCTGGCCAGAAATCCCCTGACATTGCCCAGCATAGAAAGGAAGGTGAGCTGGTAGGCTCGCTCGGCTTCAGTCTTCGTCCGCGCCGGCGAGTTACGGAACAGTTCATCGATCTCCCTCGAGATGCGCGGTACAGAAGCCGGGCTGTCGGCCTGAACTTCAAATGCGAACACCTGATTCTTCAAGCGCTGTGGAACCAGGTCGAACAAATAATCAATGCCGAACAGCAGGACGTTGTTATCCTGCGCATTCTCAAATGTTCCCACCAGGATCAGATCCACAGTTACGGGAAAGAAGTCGCCTTTCAGCGTGACACGGTCGCCAATTTTCCAGCCGAACCGGTCGGCCAGGCCTTTGGCTGCCACCGCGCCGGTTTTCTCTCTCTCAAATGCCAGTTTCTGATCCCGCGAAATCTTGTGGTCCGCGTGCATGGCAAACAGGTGCTTGCGATCCACCGCATAGCGGCCAAAGATGTTCCTCGAATCCTTATAAGTCCCGCCGAAATACTGCAGAGCAAGCACCTCTTGTACTCCCGGCACATGGCGAATGCGGTTTTCATATTCCAGCGGCAGTTTGATGGCTGGTGAGACACGGTTTCTCGTAATCATCAGCAGCGCTTGCTCCGGGGGAGCGCCCGCGACATAGAGCGTGTGGTACATCGCTATCAGCATCCCAAGAAGGCAAAGCGCGATGGCTGCGCTGGCAATTGTGAGGAGGCTGCGCCGCTTGCTGCGCAGGCTGCTTTTGACAATCAGCGGTAGGAATTGAAGCATCCGGCGCCTACCGCCCGAGCCCAAAGCGCGACAGCAGCCCGCCGAAAACATCGGTAAGCTTGAATTGGCCGAGGATTCCCTCGAGCTGGGCCAACCCGGTGACCGCCGAGAAGCGGCGGAAAAGTTCGGCAGCCTCGAATGCACGATGTATGCCGAGGGTTTGAAAAACGTGCGGGCGGCCAACGCGGTAGAGATCCGCGTCGAGCTGTTTCCACACGTCGTACATCGCGGGCTCGGTTAGCGGCCAGATCTGGACGCGGGAAGCCGTAGAACCAATCCGGTCGAGAATCACATTGGCAGCACGGCGGCCGGCTTCGCATGCGCCCTCCATCGACGCGATATCGGTATAGGTGCGGACATAGTCAGCGGCGAAGCAAAAGTTGGGCACTGCGCTCGCCGCCTCGGGCCGAACCGCCCATGAACCCGGCGGATGGATCAAGAGGCGCGACCAGTTCACAGGCGGCAAACCAGTGGAATAGTCGAGGTCGTCGTCGAGATGCCAGGAGTGCAGAAGATCGTCGGTCAGCGTCTGCTGGTCGGGACGGCTGCCGTTTAGCGCCGATTTGAGCTGCCACCATACCTCGGCCTGGATCTCGTCTTTGGTGCAATCGCGCGCTTTCTTGCGCACGAAGGAACCCTCTTTCTCCCACTCAGAAATGTCCACTGAGATCAACCCGCCCACTTCGCCGTTGCCGTAGCGACGGCGGAACAGGCTGGCCGGTTCACTCCAGAACTGCGGTTGTGAGATTGCCGTCAGGGCCCACGGTGCATCGGGAAAAACCATGTGACCGCGCGCCAGCGGGACGTCCTCACGGAGGTAAAACTGAATGCCAACCATCCATGAAACGAGTTGATCGACCTTAGCCGTTCGCAGGCGATCACACTGCCCGTCGAGTGCCGCCAGGTCCTCCGACATGAGACCCTGCGCGGCTTCGATCGGCACCGCCAGGACGTAATGGTCGCCCTTCGCCGCCAGGCCGCTGGCGAACCGTGCGCCGGCGACACACCCGGCGTCCACGTCGAGGCCCGTGCACACCTCACCTGCGTGGAAATGCACTCCGAGCCGCTTCAGATAATCTACCCATGGATCGATCCACATCTCGCTGGTCGGGCCGCCCATCGTGCGGTCGCTGGTCACACCGGAGGTGGTGAAGTCCAGCAGGAGCTGCATCGAGGTGCCGCCAATGGTCCTGGCATTGCCAATCCGGGCGTCCATCGCGACCATCATCCGGGGAATTCCGCTTGCACGATTCTGACACTTCTGCGAGTAGCCGTCGCCTCCCAAAAACTGCCACCATGACACGCCCTCGTATTCGCCGAGCCGCCGCTCCTCGGATGTAGACATATACTGCAGGACCTTAAGTCCGAACAGCCCGGCGTCGGCAGGATCAAAGCCGAGCTGCTGAAAAAGGACCTCCGCCGCTTCAAGAATGTCGTAGGGCCGAACAAGGAAACGTCGTTGGTAGCGTGACCACGTCCCGCCGTCGATCAGCGCGACCCCGGTTTCGGTACAGGGCTGCAAATGGCCGTCGACGAATCTGCCGGATCCCTCGCCGACCGGCGTGCGAGCCATCATGTCGATGACGTGGCGATAGAAGCGCGGATAAAAGCGGAAGCCGTGCTCACCGGGAAGGTCGCGGCGGCCCCCTGTACCCGTGCCGGGTACGGGTTGGGTACGCGCCTTGCCACCCCAGGTGGCACGTGTATCGTAGACGTGAACTTCGAGCCCTCGCTCGGCGAGCTCTTGCGCGGCGGTCAGCCCGCCGATGCCGCCCCCGATGACGATCACGCTGGCCATGCTACTCGTCCCCTACGAGGCTTCCGGGGCCCTCGTTCGACTTTGATCTCGTCGTTCGCGGTCATTCAGCAGGTCTGCGGCGAGCGCGACCATGAAGGCCACACCCGCGACCCCAAAGGTCACCGATACCCAGCCGGTGGCACGCCCGGATGTCGCTGACAGCGCGCTTGCAAGTACGGCGAAGCCAGCCGTAACCCCCAAAGCAAGCCGCCGGCCTGCGCGGCGGATCGTGTTCTCCAGGGACATGGCGCGGAAGTTTAGCTCGAGTTTCTGGCCCGCGCGCGCGCCGACCAGCCGCTCAACGGCCTCCAGAACGCGCGTGGCCCGGATCTTTATCTTCCGCGATTGGTAGAAGATCGTCTTGAGGTCGCTTTTCGCCACCATCCTGCGCACCAGGGAGCGCATGACAAAATGTCCGGCGACATCGAAAGGATCAATTTCGGGATCAAGGTGCGAGGCGACCTGTTGCATTTGCGCGAGGGTCTTCGCCGTCAGAGTCAGCGAAGCCGGCAGCGGCACACCGTGGCGGAACGATACCTCGATTAGCTCCTGCAGCACTGAGCCAAACTGGATGCCCCTCACTGACGCGTTGCGATACCTGGCCATCACTGCTCGGATGTCCCGCCGGAAGGCTTCAATTTCCGGCCCGCTACGATCCGTCGTGCCGGAGAGCATCAGGATGACTTCGCTCATGAAGTCGGCGTCCCCCTGCCAGAAGGCCGTCAACAACAGGATCATGAGTTCGCGCATATCCGCGCCAACCTCACAGACCATGCCGAGATCCAGAAAGTAAAGACGCCGCTCGTGCTCCTGCCACATCAGGTTTCCAGGATGCGGATCGGCGTGGAAAAAGCCATCGATGAGGATTTGCTTGCAGAAGGACTCGACGAGCTGCCTCGCCACCTCCTTCCGCACCGCCCCTAACGGCATGTCTATCGGCGGCACTCCCGCCACATCCTGCATGACAAGAAGGCGCGCGGTGGAGTAATCGGTGTGAATATATGGAACGGCGAGATATGGGAAGTCGCCGAGCGCGCCACTCATCCGTTCGGCGTTGGTTGCTTCCTGGCGAAAGTCGAGCTCCCGGTTCAGCGACGCGGATAGGTGGGCGAAGACCGCCGGCATGTCAATGAAACGCTGGACCACCCTTCGGGCGCCGGCGCTTTCCGCAAACAGCTTGAGCAGCGCCAGGTCTTCTGCGATCAACTCTTTCGCTTCCGGGCGCTGAATCTTGACAACGACCTTGTTGCCGTTCGCCAGTGTGGCACGGTGTACCTGGCCGATCGTCCCGGCTGCGAGCGGCTCACGATCAATCGTCCGGAACACGTCCTCCCATGGAACACCGAGATCTTGTTCCATCACGCGAACCACCTGCTCTTCTGTGAGTGGCGTGACGCGGTCGCGAAGTTGAGCGAGCTCGTCAATGTACTCGGGCGGAAGCAAGTCCGGCCGCGAGGCCAGCAATTGGCCGATCTTGGCGAAGGTTGGGCCGAGTTCCTCGAGCGCGGCGCGCAGGCGCTTGGCTTGCCGGTGGCGCCCAACCGCGCCTTCCTCGTCGGGGTATCCGAACAGCTCTCGAAACCCGTGCTTGGCGAAAACAGCGGCGATCTTGCCGGATCGAGCGATGCGGTGAGGCCGCGGGGACTCCTCCTGGGCCTCGGGTCTGTTGGGTACGGCTCGCTGGGACGCCCCGTTCCCGCCGGAGGGAATGGTGTTGACCAGGATCACGGTGCACGGTGCATTGTGGCTGATCCGGTTGGGTACGTTGCCAAGTAGGAATTCGTTGCGGCCGGCCATCCCCGCGTTGCCGACAACCAGGACGTCGATGCCGTCCTCCTCCGCCGCGCGAACCAACGCCATCGCTGGATCGTTGTCTACGATGACCCTGCCGCGCCCTCGATCGCCGGCGATGGAGCGCACGTGTTGGACAAACTCCTCGGCGACGGCGGGCTCCGGCGCGCCTTTCGCCGTCTCACCAGAATGATTGGGAATGATCACTTGGACCACGTGTAGATCGGCCCCGAAGCGATCCGCAAAACTTGCTGCCCACCGGACCGCTCGCTCCGCGGTTTCCGACCCGTCTGTCCCGACCATCACACGGCGCGGTTCAGGCATCCCCCGTACCAACCCACCGACCTCCAGGACAACATTGGATCATACAAAGCACGCGAAAACCAACTGCGCCGGGCGTTTCGTCGAGGTGCAGCAAAGCCCCTGCGTTAACGCTGGCGGGCGAGGCCGACGCCCAATGCAATGCCCTGCGCGATAGAAATACGGCATCCCCACAAAGCTGGAAGACCAGCCGTTTGAGATCCTGACGCCGCTGCTCGAAAAGCCCGGCGACATCGTCACCCGCAGCGAGCTCCAGGCCAGACTGTGGCCAGAGGGAACGTTCGTAATTGGTGGATGCTCCGGAATCCCGCGTTTAGTCTCATGCGAGCGGATCCGCGCCTCCAGGAACTCCTGCGCCGAATAGGCCTGCCTCCGTAGTGAATCGGAGCGCTTGGAGGCGGCTGGCCACTTACAGCCCCGCCCGCAAGTACGCGATCACGTCGGCAATCTCCTGCCGGCTCATGGATTTCTCCAGACCTTCCGGCATGAGCGACACGCTGGACGCACGGATCTCGGCGACGTTTGCACGCAGAATGGTTTCATCGCCGTTTTCGGTTCCCCCGCGCAACGTGATCGCGCCTGGAGTCTCGCCGGCGATCACGCCATCGTGAATTTCGCCGTCCTTGGTGGTGACCACGTAGTGCACGTAATGCGGCTCGATCGCGTAGCTTGGGTTGAGGATCGACGTCAGCAGCTCATCCTTCGTTTTGTTGTTCACCCCTGATAGGTCCGGGCCCACGCGGCCGCCTTGCGCGCGCGGCAGATGGCAACGCGCACAGTTTGTCTCGAAAACATGTTTCCCGCGCCTTTCGTCGCCGGACATCTTCAGGACGTCCCGGTAGCTTTCCACCACCTTGGTCCGGTCGGAAGAGGCATCCTGGAACAGCCGCCGCGCGCGTTGCGCGATCGAAGAGTCGGAGTCGTCCATCAGGCGTGAGCGGGCCGCGGCGTCCACGGCAGCGATGTCCACATCATGATCCTCAATGGCTTTGAGCAACACCGGCACCCGCTGCCGCTGGTTCAGCAGAGCGGCAATCACCTGCTTACGTGCCTCCGGGGCGTAGCTTTTCCAGTTCTTTAGCAACTCGGGCGCAATCGACTTGTCATTGAAACCTGCCAGGCATTCCACCGCCGAGGTTTGCAGCACAGGCGCAGGATTCGATGCCAGGATCTGTTCCAGAATAGGCCTGACTGCAGCCAGTTCCCCGCCGCGCAGCGCTCGCACCGCGGCCGCCCGATGCGCCACCGGCAATTGCGGCGTTGCGGCATCGCGAGAAGCTCTCAACACCAGCCCCCCAACCTGCAGATGCTCAGCCACCTCCCACGCCGCGGTCTGCACGCTTTCCGACGGGTTGTTCAGGAATGCGTCGAGCTTCGATTCGGCGACTGCCACCGCGAGATCGTGCACGCCCGCCAGCCGCAAACCCTTCGCCAAGCCGAACAGGCCCGCCGCGCCCTCGTGAGGATGCTGCGGCACCAGCACCTCTTCCACCGCGAGAAACCGGCGAATCTCGTTCGGCTCGTGCTTGGCCCCAATCAGAGAAGCTAGCTCTTGCAGCAAAATCGCATTCAGTTGAAACGCGTTGCGCGACAGATACAGATGGAAAAACTCCGACGCCGTATCGTTCAGCGAGCTGAGAATCGCCACCCTGTACCACGGATCGCCGCCGTGATCCCGCGCCAGATCCGTAAGCGCCAGCAGGGCGCGCGGGTCTTTCAACTGGCCAAGCGTAAATGAGAGCTGGTAGAGCACACGTGGGTCGGCATCATTCTTTAACGCCAGCACCGCACTGGCAAATGCGGGCGCATCGGCGAACTCCTCGGCCAGCCGCAGCGCGTGTTCACGCACGGCCGGATGCGGATCCTTGAGTGCTGCCGCGACCATCTGTGGATCCAGTGCCGAGAGCCCTTCGAGCGTCCACAGTGCGTGCAGGCGCGCCTGGGGAAAGTCGGTCTTCCGAGCGAGATCCTGGAGCAACGGAACGGCCGCTCGGTCCTGCCGTTCGACAAGCAGGCGTTGCGCGGTCTGCCGGTGCCACCCGTTGGTGCTCGAGAGCTGCGCCACCAGATCCGCCGTCCGCGCGCGTCCCAGGTTCGGCTTCAGGTCTCGCTGCTGACGCGGATGATTGGGCACGATGCGGTAGATCCGTCCCCGATCCGCGCCACTCCAGAAATCCATCTTCCTCTTGATCTGCTCCGGAATCGATTCGGGAGTCTCGATGAATTCGCGGTAGATATCGGTAATGTAGAGATTGCCGTCGGGCGCGTTGGCGAAATTGCAGGGGCGAAACCAGATGTCGGTAGAGGCCAGGAACTCCGAGCCTTCCTCGGCCCGGTGCGCCGTGAAAGTCACGCCATCCGGCGCCAGCACATCCCGGTGCACCAGGTTTCCGCTCACATCGCCCGTGAACACGTTGCCCCAATACTGTTTCGGAAACACATCACCGGTGTAAACCGTGCCGCCCGACGCCGCGGTGAACCAGCCTCCCACGCGCTCCACGCGGTGCAATTGATTTTCGTCGTAGCGCTGCTGCCGGAGCTGGGTGCGCTCCCTTCTCCATGCCTGCGGCTTGGTCAGCGGATACATCCGCGCTTCGCCAACGCCGTGATCTGAGATATCCTCGGAGACTTTCTCGACCTCGAGCAGCGGCGCGCGAATCAGGTACACCATGGGTACCACGACCTGCCGGATGTGGACCGTGTTCTGAGTGATGAAGCGGTTTCCCCAGTCATCGAAGCTCATACCGAACTGCGTGGGCCCGGAGGCCGGCTCCGCCAGCCCGCGAATGGGTTGGAACCGGAAATCCGCGCCTCTCACCAGCACCGGCGGCCGCTCGGGATGCTCAGGCGACGTGATCCTCCCATCTTGCCCGTCGTTGGCGACGTAGATCCAGTTGTCAATCCCGTACCGCGGGTTGGTCACACGGGCCTCAGGATTCACTTTCGGGAACCCGGTGTAGAGAACCTGCCGCACATCGGCCTTGCCGTCACCGTCCGTGTCTTTGAAAAATAGAATGTCGGGAGCGCTGGTGACGATCAGGCCGCCCTTCCACGGCAGAATGCCGCTCACTTCAAGAACATGATCGGCGAAGACGGTGCGCTTGTCCGGTTTGCCGTCGCCATCGGTATCCTCCAACAACACGATGCGGGAGCGCGCCGGCTGTCCCGCGGGTGGATCTTCGGGATAGTCGAGCATCTCGCACACGTAGATCTTGCCGTTTTCGTCAAACGCTATCTCGACGGGATCGAAGACCAGCGGTTCGGAAGCGAACAGCTCGACGTGAAAATCGCTGTTCACATGAATACTCTTCAGCGACTCCTCGGGAGAGAGAGACGCCTGGTCGGGATGCTTGCGGGAACAGCCGGGGAGAAAAAGAATCGGAACCGCAACGGCAAAAATTGTGAAGCGGATCAACCCAACAGCCTGGAACCGGGACATTCTCGCGTGCGATTATCGCATGGCGGCGTCAGGGTTGTCTAAACATTCGGCCGCCGCCATGTTTTGGCATTTCATATTGCTGTCTCTTGATATTGGGCCTCTGCGCCTAAACGCTGCGCAAGCCATCATGGGTTCCCAGAAACACACACGTCGCCTGTTTATTTACCTGGCGATTTCAGCCCGTAAAGCTTGACGGCATTCTCGCGCAGGACCATGCGGGCGATCTCAATAGCCCGCTCGCGCGAAATCTCGCCGTCGTTCATCATGCCGGTGAGCGCCGTTCCCAAAGCCTCCCGCGCGGTTGCTGCAGCCAGCCACGCAGTCTCCTCCCAGTTCACTTCCGGAGGCCCCGGCGAGGCATCGGTTCCGAACAGAACTTTCTCGGGATACGCCTCCAGCCAGTCGCGCAACACTTCACTGAAGGCGCGCGGATAGAGTTCCAGAGCCATCAACGAGATGTCTGCATACACGTTGGGCTTCTGGAGCAGCGCCGCCGTCACCTTGGTGTACGGCGTTCCGCCATGAACGATCACGAAATTGGTTTTGCGCAGTGATGGATCATTGAAAGCCGTTTCTAGCAGCGACGGATTCGCGCCCCGTTGCAGAAAGTAATCCCCACATCCCGGCGCCGAGTGAATGTGGATGGCCAGGCCCAGCCGGCCGGCTTCCTGAGCAAGGTAGTGAAGCAGATAATCTTGCAGCCGGCGATACTCCGCGCCTCCCACTTCATTGCCCAAAACGTTGCGGTCGTAGGCCCCCGTCGCTTCATCCTCCGACGCACGGCCGAAATTCAACGAACGCAGGTAGGCCGCCTCCAGCTTGAGGGCCACCGCGCCCTCCTGCTTCTGCCGCTCGAGGGTCGGAGTCACCACTTTGGCCAGATATGTCCTCAGCGACCGGGGCAGCGCCTCCAGGTGCACGTCAGCCACGTAGCGTTTCAGCAGCTTTTCTTCGTGCGAGTAGAACCAGTCGAAATCGCTATTGAGCCGCTTGGTGCGATCGTTGTTCAGCGGCAGCAACAGCGCATCCACGAACGGCACCCAGCGGAAGCGCGGCGGCTCGAGACCGGCGCCCAGAGCCACGCGATTGGCGAACATCGTCTCGATGCCCGCTTTGTCCAGCACCCAGGCGGGATAACCGGCGGCATGCTCGCGGATGGCGCTCTGTTTCGCCGCCACCAGTTCCTTGACGTGCTCGGGCGTCATGTCGTTGTACTTGTATCCATACAGCGCGCGCCACGCGCCGATCCATTCGGGATTGCCTGGTCGAGTCCGCGCCGGCCCAGGCGCCTGCTCCAGCGTGTCACAAGGCAGAGCGTCGTAATCGTCGTCCGCCTTCTGTCCTTCCGCCACGTACCGCAACGGATGCGCGTGGTTGTCAATGGCTTTGGTTTCCTGGATGACCTTGGCCAGCGCGGGATCCACTTGCGCCATCGCTCCGGATGCACAGAGCGTCAAAACGATCGTCGCCTCAATCCTCAACCCTGCACCCGCCTCTCTTTCCCGGCCCAGAATCGTTCGCGCAATTCGCGCTTGACGATCTTGCCGGTGCCGGTCTTGGGTAACGCGTCCTCTACGAACTCGATGGCACGGGGCATCTTGAATTTCGCGATGCGTTGTTCGAGAAACGTGCACAATTCAGGCTGCGTGAGATGCGCGCCCGGCTTCACCACCACGAATGCCACGGGAATTTCCCCCCACTTGGTGTCGGGCGCAGACACCACCGCGCACTCGAAAACCGACGGATGCGCGAAAATAGCCTTCTCCACTTCGATGGACGAGATGTTCTCGCCGCCGCTGATAATGATGTCTTTCTTGCGATCGACGATGTGAATGTAATTCTCTTCATCCCAGACGGCCATGTCGCCGGTATGCAGCCACGCGCCGGTCATCACGGCCGCGGTGCCTTCGGGCTCCTTGTAGTAGCCGTCCATGACGTTGTCTCCGCGAATCACCACTTCACCGATCGCTTTCATGTCGCGTGGCACATCGCGCATATTTAGGTCCACCACGCGAATTTCATTCGCCGGCAGCGGCCAGCCAGCCATTGAGCGATGCCGGATGCGATCGGCCTCGTCTTTGAACTGCACCGTGGACTTATCCCGCGCCGAGGTCGCCACCGGCGCGGTCTCGGTCAGCCCGTAACCGCCGTAGACCCTGCACCCAAACGCGCGTTCCATGCGATCTATCAGTTCCTCGGAAGCCGCCGCACCGCCGATGAAGATGTGCTTCATGCTCGAACAATCGTATTGGCCGAGATCCGGCGCATTCAGCAGCGCATTCGCCATAGTGGGAACGACCGACATCGCTGTGGTGCGTTCTTCCTGAATCAACCGGAAAACCGTGGTGGGCTCGAATCGCCGCACCATGACCTGCTTCAGCCCCAGCATAGCCGCAGTCTGCGGCCGTCCCCAGCCGTTAGCATGAAACAGCGGGATGGTGTGCAGCTCAACGGAATCTTCTTCAGGGTTGTACGTGGTTGCCACCGAAAGGCCGTGCAGGTACAGCGTGCGGTGCGTCAGCATGACGCCCTTAGGCGTGCCGGTCGAGCCGCTGGTGTAGAACAGCTCTGCGATCGAGTTTTCATCGAACGTAGTGTAGTCCACACGTTCGGGCTGCCCCGTCGCAATCAGCTCTTCGTAGAGCATGTCCGCCGCCGGGACTTTCTCGTCCACGGTGACATAACGCTCGATGGAAGGACAGGACTTGCGCAGTATCTCTACCAGCGGCGCGAAGTCATTTTCGAAAATCAGCATGCGCGCTCCCGCATGATTGAGAATGCCAGTGAGTTCCGCGGGCGTCAGCCGCACGTTCAGCGGCATCACCGTAGCCCGCGCCATCGGCACTCCGTAGTAACCTTCGATCAACTGGTGGTTGTTGAAGCTCAAATAAGCAACGCGATCTCCCGGCTGAATGCCATGCCTTGGGAGAGCGTTCGCCAGGCGTTCGCAGCGCTCGCCGAACTGTGCGTAAGTGAATCGCTTGGCCCCCGAAACCACCCCTACTTTTCTTCCGAACAGATCCACGCCCCGGTACAAGAAGCGAATGGGCGTGAGCGGCACGATCATAGAGCACCCTCCGTGAAATTCTGGATTGTACGACGGAACGGGGTGCGGATGCTCAACCTGCGAGTCCCGGATACCAGACGCGCGTGCCTTCGACTCTTGCGAATGGGGTGAGTTTATGCGGCTGGCGGCGCGTGACGCTCAGGATATCCTGAACGGAAATGCCGCGTGCCGTCAAGGCATCGGCGACCAGCGAGCGGTGACAGCGCCAGGGCACGGCCTCGGCGCACATAATGGCGACTTGCTTCCGCGCGCCGATTTCCATCAGCCGCTCGATCGCCTCTGCGAACTCCGGCGTCTGCATGTAGTCCGCATAGCCGCGGAAGCTGTCGTTGCGCCATGCCGTGTTCTGAGAATCCGGCCGCGCGTGGCGGAGCCCGCCCAGTTCCGGCATGTGCAGATATTCGATGCCGGCATTTTTCAGACACGCGGGCAGCGTGTCGCGGTTAAACTGCGGATTGGTTCGCGAGCGCGGCACCGTGCGGATGTCGATCACCTGTTCGACCCCGTTCACTTCAAGCAGGTGCACGAACTCCGCAATAGGCCGCGTGGAGTGACCGACGGTGAAGACCGGGCGCACCGAACGTTACGCCGCGCGTGCCAATTCCGCCGAGCAGTTCGCCAAGTCCGCCGGCGACATAGTCACCAGATCCTTCTCCATATCCTCGCCGCTTTCGATAATGTGCTTCAAGTGCACAGCGGCCAGGCGCGAGCACCACGGATCGGTCAGCGGGTGGCCCGTCTGCCTGCTGAGTTGCAGAAGATCCGCGTGCGGCATGGCGATAGTCTTCTCCGTGCGCTCGCCGTCCACGTACAGCACGAACTTCACGTCAACGGTATCGCTGTGGCGCAGCGAGATCGCGGTTTGCAGCCACTTGAATTCGACCTTCCAGGTGCGGCCGAACGGATCAGGACCCGCTTCGAACTGGCGAAAATTCTCCATCACGTGTATGGTAACTCTTGAGACGCTGATACGGAAAAGGGAGTGGACGTTTGACGCCATTTGAACACGAATTGGATGTGTGCCGTTCCGCGGCGCTGCGGGCGGGCGAGGTGGCTCTTCGCTACCGCGAGCGCGGGATCGGCTATGACAGCAAGTCCGATGAATCGCCGGTGACCGCAGCAGATCGCGAATGCGAGCAGATTTTCGCCCTCGCATTCGAGGGAGCCTTTCCGGACGACGGACTGCTCGGCGAAGAGGGCGCATTGAAGCCCTCGCGCAGCGGACGCAGGTGGATCATCGATCCCATCGACGGCACGCGTGATTATGTGCGCGGCATTCCCGTGTGGGCGCACCTCATTGGCCTCGAGCAGGGTGGCGAGGTCGTGGCCGGCGTTGCGCACTTCCCCGGTCGTGGCGAAACTTACTTCGCCTCGCGCGGCGGTGGCGCCTTCTGCAACGACATTCCCATCCACATCTCCAACATCACCTCCGTCGAGCAAGCCGTGCTTTGCCTGAGCGGCATCAATTACTTTCCCCAGTACCCATTTTCAGGTGAGCTGATCAACTGGACCAAACCCTTCTGGTCGGTGCGCTGCTTTGGTGGCTGCCTGGACGCCATGATGGTGGCGCGCGGCGATGCCGAAATCTGGATGGAGGCGCAGGTGAAACCGTGGGACCTCGCGGCGCCGAAGATCATCACCGAGGAAGCGGGAGCGCGTTTCTTCGATTTCAAAGGCAACAACACCATCAGCGGCGGGAACTCCGTGGTCACAGTGCCGGCGCTGGCCGACGAAGTCCTCCGCTTTCTCAAGCGATGAGCCTTCAGGCGCGCACCGCCGAACTCGCCGGCGTGCGTCGGTTTCAACTCACCGAACGTGAGGTTCCCGATCCGGGTCCCGGCGAGATTCAGGTTCGGGTAGCGGCGGTTGGCGTCTGCGGCTCCGACCTTCACTCGTATTCCGAAGGAGCCGTGGGCGATTCGCCGTGCGTTTATCCCATGGTGCTGGGCCATGAGCCGGCGGGCGTCGTCCTGAAGACCACTCCAGGTGTTACCGGCTGGTCGCCTGGCGACCGCGCCGCGTTCGAACCCGCACTTTACTGCTATCACTGCGAGTTCTGCCTTTCCGGACATCACAACGTCTGCGCCAATCTGCGCTTCATGAGCAACCCGGAAGAGCCCGGTTTCTTCCGCGAATACGTGAATCTGCCGGCTCGGAATCTGATCGCGATTCCGGCACAGATGAGTCTCCATCACGCAACGCTCATCGAACCGCTGGCGGTGGTGCTGCACTCGCTGAAACTCGCAGCGATCCAGCCGGGCGAGACCGCGGCCGTGTTCGGCGTGGGACCGATCGGTTTGCTTACCGTCGTCGCTTTGAAACTGGCAGGCGCGGGACGTGTCTGGGTCGCTGATCCCGTGGCGCACCGCCTGCAACTGGCGCGGGCTCTCGGAGCCGACGCGCTCATCGATCCGCGAGCCGTCGATCCCGTACGGCAGATCCTCGAAGACACCGGCAAACGCGGCGTGGATGTGTCCATCGACTGTGGCGGAAAGGACGGCAGCATCAACCAGTGCGCCAGCGCGACGCGCAACGCCGGCCGCGTGGTGATCACCGCCATCCAGCCCGGCGTCGGCACCGCAGTCAATCTCCACACCATGCGCCGCAAAGAAATGACGATCTTCAATGTTCGCCGCTCCAACCACGAATCAGCGGAAGCGCTCGCCATGCTGGCGGAACACACCGCCCGCTTCGCGCCCATCGTCACCCACGCGCGCCCCCTCGACGAAATCGGTCGGGCATTTGTGCAGTTAGAGAATTACGAAGACGGCGTGGGAAAAGTGGTGATTAGCTGTTCTGGCTAACGGACCGCTCGCGCATCGAAAAGCTGCTCACCGAAAAGCAGCATCGGCCTTGATCCGACTTCGTTGGACTCCGCCGCTGCTGCAGACTTGAGCAAATCACCGGATGCCTGTTTGAGAAGACGCCCGACCCAAGTCACGCTCTTCGCGCCCAGGTCAAGTACCCGGTGGCTGTGCGTTTGTTCGGGCGATCCGTCAATGACCCAGAAGAAGATCACGCCCATCTGGAAGAACCAGAGTATGCCGGGTAAGTCCGGTTCGAGGTCCCGCGGAATTCGCACACCGCAATCGATCAGGATCCGCCGAAACCACGCGATGTCGATGTCCCGGATCTCTTCAGTCTCCGGGCTGAAGGGCGACAGGGGATGCTTCGGGTCCGCGCCGTTACGCAGCAGAGTGCGCAGAACGCCCCTGTTGGGTGCAAAGTGTATGAATTTCACCCGAATCAGCTCGCGCAAACGCCGTTCCAAGCCGGTTGTGTTTTTTAGCGCTCCCTCGATCTTCGATTGCATCTCCGTGCAGGAGCGCTGGTAAAGAAGTCCATGACCATGGCGTCCTTGGAGGGGTAGTAATAGTACGCGGCTCCGGTGGCAACGCCGGCCTCTTCCGCTATATGGCGCATCGTAGCGATGTCGAACCCTCGCTCGCGAAACAACGTCAGTACCAGCCCATTCCCGCGAACACGATCCACGCGGCCCGCCTTGCGTGCATAGAGTATGCGCTAATTGATACACTCTCCGAAATGGCCGATTCTGTTTGGGCCCCCACCTCTGGTTCGGTCGTGCCAGCCGCAACCGTCACCTCGCGGCACTCCGCCATCGTCCGTCTCACCCACTGGATCACCACATTGTGCTTCCTGGCCCTGCTCGTCAGCGGAGTTGAAATTCTCATCTCACACCCGCGCTTCTATTGGGGCGAAGCCGGCAACGTACTAACTCCTCCGCTGTTCAAACTGCCGATCCCTGCTTCAAGAGCGACCGTCCCCACCGGCTACGGCTACGTGCTTCCTGATCA
>Ga0335077_10003741_pt1 | contig 18472 bp, 13 predicted proteins | sample Lox_Sample_31_FD_207151 | JGI IMG/M metagenome (GOLD analysis project Ga0335077, IMG submission 207151) | Soil microbial communities from Loxahatchee National Wildlife Refuge, Florida, United States - Lox_Sample_3.1 | ecosystem: Environmental > Terrestrial > Soil > Wetlands | place: USA... | reverse complement strand
AGTTGGCCCGTCGCGCTGTTCAGCACGGTGAGGACAGCACTGCGGTAGCCCAGAATTCTAGGAGTAAAGGTCACGTTGATAGTGCAACTGCTCAGGGCAGCGAGACTCACGCCGCAATTGTTGGTTTGAACAAAATCACCGTAGGTACCAAGGCCGGTGATGGCCACGGTGCTCAGTCCGACGTTGGTCAAAACAATCGGCACGGCGGAACTTGGAGTGTTCAAACGCTGGTCCGGGAAGTCGATGCTGGCTGGTGAAAGGAAAAGACTCGGCAGAAGGTCGCCGAGGACGTTGATCTCTGCCATCGCCGTCCAGGGATTGCCACTGACCTCAGACAGGGCCCGCAAGCGGATGTATCTGGCGACGGTGGGGGCAAACCCAACCTGCCGCGGTGGCGGAACTCCGGCTCCTGGACAAGCGATGGGGTAGCCGGTGTAGTCAAACGTACCGCTGGCGACGGGCGCTCCCCAGTTGGCGCCATCCGAGCTTACGTAGAACTCATATTGGCTGATCCAGCCGCTGGCGCAGCCATCCTGCCGGGGCAGATACTGGAATGCGCTGAGGTTGTAGAAGGCGCCCAGATCGATTTGGATCTCGTGGGGAAGAGCGGCCGCGCCGCCACAGTACTGCGTTACCCACATGGTGTTGGAGTTGCCATCGATGGCATTGGTGGCCGCCCCTTTGACGCAGCCGGGGGGGATTCCCTTGAGATCGAGTTCGTAGATTCCGATCCAGTTGGTCGAGTCCGCCACGATGCGAACATCCGTAGCGGAAGAGTTCAGGTTGACCAGGGTGGTCGTGCTGTTCGGGAACCCTCCCTGCGCCAGCGTGACCCAAGGCTGGCTGGCTCCGCTCCTGCCGAGCAACAACCAGCTGGTTACGTAAATAGGGTTGCTGCCGTATTGTCCCCAGGTGATGAGCGCAGAGGCGAGCGGTGTAAGCTGCCCGAGAGAGATCTGGTAATCGAGGTGGTTCGAGCCCGGGTAAGCCAGACTCTTGGGATTGCCGTCGATCAGATTCGATGCCTGGTAACCCCTGGCAATCGAGTACACCGGGCTCTCAGTCACATTGGACTTGACTGTGATCTGCCCTGTCCCAACCTGAGTGACATCGGAGTACACCACAGATGTTCCGCTCAGCTGGAGTTCGTAGATTCCGATCCAGTTGGCCGAATCGGCAACCACACGCAGATCCGTGGCGGCGTAATTCAGGTTGGCCTGGGTGGTCGCACTGTTGGGAAACCCTCCCTGGGCCAGGGTGACCCAGGGCTGGCCGGCCGCGCTCCGGGCGAGCAACGACCAACCATTGACGTAAATTGGGTTCGTGCCATACTGACCCCAAGTGATAAGAGCGGAACTAAGCTGCGTCAACTGACCGAGAGAAATCTGATAATCAAGATGGCTCGAGCCTGGGTATGCGAGGCTTCTTGTGTTGCCGTCGATCAAGTTTGCTGCCTGATATCCGCGAGCAATTGAATACACAGGACTCTCCGGCACGTTGGAGGTGACGGTCATGGCTCCGGGGCCATTTTGCTGGCTGTCGGCGAGGATTACCGACCATTTGCTGTGCGAAATCAGACCAAGGGGGCCCAGGATGAGAGTGGAGCCCTGGCTTACTCCACCGAGGCTCGCAAAAATGTCTACGGGAGTCGGTGCATTCACGACACTGGTGCTGACCTGAAAATCCGCGCTGTCGTTTCCTTCAGGAATAGCGATGCTGGCAGGCACCTTTGCGAGCGCGGGCTGGGTGCTGGTGAGACTCACCACCACTCCACCCGCAGGAGCAGGCGCTGCCAGAGCCACAGTACCCGTCGAGGAACTTCCGCCCGCAACGCTGGTGGGGTTAAAGGTCAACGCCAGCGGCGCGAGCTGTATGCTGAGTACGTTGATCTCAGCAGCCGAAGTCCAGGGATTGCCGTTAACCTCGGAGAGTGCGCGCAGACGGATGTAGCGGCCGGTTGCTGCCGGAAAACCGATCTGGCGTGGAGTTGGAACTCCCGCGCCCGGCCCCGGACACTTGATCGTGAATCCGGTGTAGTCGAAGGTCCCCGCCGCTACCGGCGATCCCCAATTTATCCCGTCGGGGCTGACGTAGAATTCGTACTGATTGATCCATCCGCAGGAGCTGCCGTCCTGCCTTGTCAGGTATTGAAAGGCGCTCAGCGTGTATGTGGTCCCCAGATCAATCTGGATCTCGTGAGGCGGCGGCGCGGAGCCATTACAGAGCTGCGTATGCCACATGGTGGCGCTGTTACCGTCGATTGCGTTGCTCGCCTGTCCGTTGGCGCAGCTGGTCTCCTGGCTATCTGCGTAGACAACCATCCATCCGCTTTGCTGGATCAGCGCGCCTGGTGTGATGGTGAGAGTCGCGGTTTGAGTGATTCCGGCATAGCTGGTGTTGATCGCTACGGCGGTGGAGGTGCTGACCAGGCTGGCGTTGATCAAGAACTCGCCACTGCGTGCCCCAGCTGCGACCGTTATGCTGGCCGGCAGAGCAGCTACTGAGGGGTTACTGCTTGAAACGGTCACGATTGCGCCACCCGCAGGCGCTGCCGCGGTAAGAGTAACCGTCGCGCTGGAAGAGCTTCCTCCTAATACCGTCGCCGGGTTGAGAACCACTTGCGCCACCGTTACAGGCGGAACGTTCGCCGTACCGATTACATTGATTTCCGCTGCGGAGGTCCAGGCATTGCCGTTGATCTCCGACAACGCGCGCAGACGGACGTAGCGCCCGATGGTGGCCGAGAATCCTATCTGGCGCGCCGTGGGTACGCCTGCTCCCGGCCCGGGACACTTGATGGTGTAACCGGTGTAGTCGAAATTTCCCGAGGCCACTGGTGTGCCCCAATTGCTGCCGTCCGCACTTACATAAAATTGGTATTGGCCGATCCATGCGCACGAACTGCCGTCCTGGCGCGGCAAATACTGAAAAGCGCTCAAAACGTACGAAGCTCCCAGGTCGATCTGTATTTCGTGGGGAAGTGGCGCGGTAGTGTTGCAGAGCTGTGTATGCCAGATGGTGCTGGTGTTGCCGTCGATGGCGTTGCCGGCCTGTCCGTTACCGCAAATGGTTTCCTGGCTGTCGGCGTAGGTGACTGCCCATCCGCTGTGCGGAATCGGACCCTGAGCTGCGCTGGTCGCGCTGGCCAGCAGCACAAGGATTAAGGGCAAGAGCCAATGGCCAGTCGGTCTTCGACAAAGCAGACGCGGATTCAGCTCGAGCTGCGAGATGGCTCTCATTATTAAAAGGAGATCGACAGCGTTACGCGGGGGAAGGATTGACGCAGTACCGGTGCAGATGTGCAATCCCTTTGCCAGCCGCTTAAGGAGCGGGCGGAGCGATTACTTACACTTACAAGCCAAAATCGGCAAGCTACTGCACAAGATAGGAAAAGTGTTGCACTGCCACGGAGAAGCTGGTCAGAAGTTACCCTTGTAATTGGTAAGAATTACAGACCGGGCCCGGCTAAGCCACCTTTGTCCGACGCTGCGCCAGATAATCCGGCAAGGCTTCACGCCAGTCTCGGAGATGGATGCCGTAGCCACGCAGGCTTGCGTCTGACAAGGCGGAATACAGAGGCCGCGCACCTCTCCATTTCATTTCTTCGAGGGCAGCCGGTCCAACTTCCATTCTTAGTCCGTCGGCCCGTAGCAGTTCACGGCAGAAGTCATACCTGGAAACTGCGTTGGAATTGGTCACATGCACCGTTCCTTCCGCGCCAATGTGCGCGAGAGCGGCCAACGCGCGGGCAACATCGTGGCTATAGTTGGGAACGCTCACCTGGCCGGTCAGCGCCCGCACCGGCCCTCCGCTCTCGGCCAAAGCGAGCACACTGTTGGCAAAGCACTCTCTTTCCGCACCGAACAGCCATGAAACCCGGGCGATGCAACAGCCGGGCAGGAGGTGTCGCAGGTCTTTCTCCGCGGCGGCCTTGCTGCGGGCATAGACGCTCAGGGGCGCAACCGGATCGTCCACTTCGTAGGGCGACCCCTTGCTCCCATCAAAAACGTAGTCGGTGCTAAGGAACATCATGCGCACGGAGTGCTTGTGGCACGCCTCGGCGACATGCAGCGGGCCGGCGTGGTTGACGCGCTCCGCCAATTGCGGATTCCGCTCACACTGGTCCACATGGGAAATGGCAGCCGTCAGCACTATCCAGTCGGGCCGGTGCCGCACGACGAAGCTCTCGATTTGCCGAGGTTCGCCAATATCGACGTCACGTGAGCCGGCCAGCACCAGCTCGTCGTGATGCCACGCCCTGGCGATCGCCTGGCCCAGCAGTCCTGTGCCGCCGATTACTGCCACCTTCATTGATCTGGCCCTGCCTTGGGCGCAGTCTATCTGGAGACGGTGAGCAAGCCAAGACTTCGATCACGCAAAGGTGCCTTGATTGAAGCATTGAAATGTGACTTGGAACTACCTGGGGTGTGTACCCGCCGGCTCGCTGTCCAAAACTTCCCGAATCCTCTCCGCCAGGCCCACGCGATCCGCTTGTTGGCTAATTAGGTACGAACCCGCAGGCCGGGCGCTAGTCACGGAAGTTACAGGGGTATATTGGCCGCTAGGAGCACAGTAAAAGGGGGAAGTGTGTCGCGCCACCGGCCTCGAGCATGCCTGCGGCGGCTGATTTTGTTAGCTGTAGGGTCGAGCCTTTCTATTCCCGCCTGCGCTCAGTCTTCACCGACCAACGGCAGTGCTTCCACCGAGCTCCAATCCCAGTTGGACGCCTTGCGTTCATCCCTTGTTGACACGCAAGACAAACTGCAACGGTCACGTCAGGAGGTGGTCGACCTGCGCCGGCGTCTTGAGGAGTTGGAAGCCCGTCTGGGAACCTCCAGCAGCAAGTCCGAGCCGCAGACCCCACCTTCTCCTGGGTATCCAACTCTGCAGGATGCTCTTAAGGCGCAACAATCAGGCGCGCTTTCCTCAAGCCAGGGAAACGAAGACACTCTGGCAGCCAGAATTGAGGAACAAAACCAGACAAAGGTAGAGAGCGCATCGCGCTACAAGGTAAAGCTCTCCGGGCTGGTCTTGATGAACGCCTACAGCAACCGAGGCACGGTGGATAACCGCGATCTTCCAGGGCTTGCGCTGCCGCGCCCAGCCGGCCAGACTGATGGTGATACCGGCGCCACTCTGCGTCAAACCATCCTTGGCCTCGAGGTAACAGGGCCGAGGCTCGCCGGGGCGAGCACCTCGGCGGATGTGCAGATGGATTTTCTGGGTGGCTTTCCGCGCTACCAATATGGGGTAGCCGCAGGCCTGGTGCGGCTCCGCATCGCGCGTGCGACGCTTGACTGGTCCGGCACAAGGCTCGTCATCGGTCAGGATGCTCCCTTCTTCTCTCCGCAATCTCCCACGTCCTATGCCAGCGTGGGCGAACCGGCGTTTGCCTGGTCCGGCAACCTTTGGGTATGGACGCCCCAGATCAGGGTTGAGCACCGCTGGAGCCTCTCCGAGTCTTCGGGCATCACTCTGCAAGGCGGTCTGCTCGATCCGCTGACGGAGTACATCCCCGAGAGCCAGTTCGACCGCTCACCCACTCCCGGAGAAAGTTCGCGCCTGCCGGCGGTCGCCACGCATCTGGTATGGCAGGGCAGACTGAGTAAACAACCGGTGAGCGTGGGCGTGGGCAGCTATTACGAGCGTCAAGCCTGGGGCTTTGATCGCAACGTGGACGCTTGGGCGGGAACCGCCGACTGGTCTCTGCCTCTCGGAGACCGGCTCGGACTCTCCGGCGAATTCTACCGTGGGCGCGCCCTGGGCGGCCTCGGCGGAGGGGTGTGGAACAGCATCGTGGCCAACGGCAATCCCGATCTTAGCAGTACGCGAATTGTCGGCCTGAATACCGTGGGCGGATGGTCACAATTGAAGGTGAAAGTTGCTCCCAAACTTGAGTTCAATCTGGCCGCAGGCGCCGACAACCCACTGGCCAGCGACCTGCGCATCTTCCCCAATCCCATGGGTTCGGAGTTTCCCGCGCTGGCGCGTAATCAAACCCTGTTTGTGAACTCCATCTACCGGCCGCGTTCGAATCTGCTCTTCGCTCTCGAGTACCGCCGGTTGCGAACGTACCGTCCGGACGACACCCAGTCCACCGCCGACCATGTGAATCTGGCGGTCGGCGTGGCCTTCTGACGCCATGCGCCGCTTGCTGAATCCCACGATTCTCGCCTTGGCAGCCACGCTGCTGCCGGCGGCGCCATCCCTTGCCCAGGAGTTTCGCGCGAAGGCAGTAGTGCAGCGTCAGCCGGTGGATAAACTCGAGGGAAATGGGAACGTCGTGGTCTGGCTGACACCAGTTGGCGTCTCTGCTCCGCAGGCTCCCATCGTACATCCAAAGCTGGTGCAGAAGAACAAGCGGTTTGAACCGCATCTGCTGGTGGTCCCAGTGGGAACGCTGGTCGATTTTCCGAACCAGGACCCCTTCTTTCACAACGTCTTTTCGCTGTACAAGGGCAAGCGTTTTGACCTGGGTCTTTATGAGGCTGGCAGCTCCCGCGCGGTGCGCTTTGATCGCCCGGGGGTCTCATTCATTTTCTGCAATATCCATCCTGAGATGAGTGCGGCAGTAGTGGCGCTGGACACGCCCTACTATTCTGTCTCCAATGCCGCCGGCGAGATTCAGATCCGTGACATCCCCCCGGGACGCTACCGGATGGAAGTCTGGTACGAGCGCTCTTCACCAGATGCACTCAGCCACCTCGCGCGCCAGGTCAGCATTCCTCTTGAGGGGACGGCCATGACCCTCGAAGTTCCCGAGGTGATCGCCGCCAGCGTACCTCACAAGAATAAGTACGGCGCCGATTACGAGAAATCTGGCGGATATAACCCGGGGAAACCGGACTAGCGCCGTACATCGCCTGTTCCGGCCAGGATTAATTCAATCCTTCGACCAGATACAAGTCTGAGAGCAGTTGCCTCACGCCATAAACGTAGCCCTTGCTGTCCGGCGTAAGAACGACAGGTCCGATGAACTCCACACCCGCAGGATCGCTGGGCATGAGTTGCTTCCAGAGTGTCCGGTGGCCAGATGGCAGGTCCAGCCGCTGCACTTTCACCGGCATCTCACCGGCACTATCCACATACAGAGCACGTCCGTCCGGGCTCCAGGAAATCGGCTCCTCTCCTGCGTTAAAACCGGGGATGATCTGCGGGTCTCCTCCGGAGGCCGGGTAGAGGTATCCCTTGCCTTCAGGACTGACGCCCGCCACCACCCGTCCATCCGGAGAGACGGCGAACGCCAGAGCGTTTACTCCCTCTGGCGTGATGGGTCGCGCCTCTCCGCCGTCCACTTCCTGTACGTACAAACGGGCGCCGTGGCCGGGCTCGGTGCCGGAAAAGACGAAACGCTTGCCGTCGGGAAACCAGCGTGCCGCGACGTGGCTGGTTTTGCCGTGCGCGAGTGGCTTCATTTCTCCCGCGCGGGTTGGAAGAAGAAACAGCTGCGTAGGATCATCGTTGCGGGTGGCCAGCGCCCACTTCTCATCGGGCGAGAGGGCCAGGGCCTGTCCGTCTCCCAGCCGGACCGCGGGCGATCCGTCAGTTCGGCGCAGGTACGCGGCATAGCTCAGTCCTCCGCCTTCGCCGGCTTCGAAGAAGAGCATTTGTCTGCCGTCACTGGACAGGCCGACGGGATATGACCAGTCAAACCAGGCCAGGTCCTGCTCCGCAGTTCCGGAGGAAGGCGGGCTCATGATGCGCCGCCGCGTGTTGCCGCGCGTCACCAGCACGCGGCCGTCGCTACGGATATCCTGAAGCGTCAATTCGCCAGGAACTCGCGAAACCAGCCTCTGTTTTCCGCTTAGGCTCACGGCATACAGAGCGCGATCGATGCCTTCCACGGTGGCAGTGAACCAGATTTCGTCACCGCTGCGCGGCCAGGCCAGACCCTGGATGGTCAGCCAGCCGCCGGATAATGTGCTGCTCTTCCCGTCGCCGTTGACGACCATGACGACGCCGCCATCGTCTCCTTCGATCGGGTGTTGCAGGAAGGCTACCTGATCTCCCTTGGGGGAAATGCGCGGATGGCTGATCCAGCCGCCGGTCTCGTATAGCGTCTTGCCGATGGGATACTCGAGGCGCGTCTGCCCACCCACCTCGCGGACTACCGCGAGGTTGTTGCCGTCGGGCGACCAGTCCGCCCACTGCACGTTTTCCAGGACTTCGCGGGGCGCGCCTCCCGCCATGGGCACTCGCGCCAGAGTTCCCAGGTGAATCCAGGACTTTACCTGCCGGCTGCCCAGCAGCAGCGCCATCTCACCCTGCGAAGAGATGGCGAGGATCTCCGCGCCGCTAAGGCCCAGCGGACGCGATTCCGGGCTCTCCGGGCGGGTGGTGAATACTTCCGTGGGCTTACCCTCCCAGGTGGCGCTGCAGACGATAGTCTGGCCATCGGGAGCAAAGCGTGCCATGCGGAGTATGCCCCTGCGATACGTCAGCAGGTGATACAAGGGCGGGGGAGTGCGCCCTGAGCGCCGGCCCAACATGAACGCGGCAATCGCCACCACGGCCAGGGCCACTACAAATCCGGCCGCAACCGGAAGCCATCGCGGAGATCTGGCTGCGACCGAAGCGGGAGAGGGCGGCGCGGCTACGGCAGAGGGTGTTGCCGCGGAGCTGCGGCTCGATGCCGAGTCCAAATCCCGCTTCAAGCGCCTGAGATCGGCGCGGAGCGCAGCAGCAGTGGGGTAGCGCAGCTCGCGGTCCTTTTCCAGAGCGCCGTTGATGATCTGTTCCAGCTTGGGCGGAACCTCTCGGTTGATGGTAACGGGAGCAGTCGGCGTCTGGTTCAGGATGGCGTTGAAGACGGCTGCCGAAGTGTTCCCGCCAAACGGCAGGGCCCCGGTCACCATCTCGTACAGCACCACACCGAAGGAGAAAACATCTGTGCGACCGTCCAGGTCTTCTCCCAGAGCCTGCTCCGGAGACATGTAAGCGACGGTTCCCAAAGCCGTGCCGGGACTGGTGAGATGGTCTTGGAACGCGACAGTCGGAGCATCAGAACCGCGCGTGCCCTCGGCCGCCATGGCCTTCTGGGGGGAAAGCTTCGCTAGACCGAAATCCAGCACCTTGGCCTGACCGCGGCTGGTGATGAAGATGTTGGCGGGCTTGATGTCGCGATGCACGATGCCGCTGGCGTGCGCAGCGTCGAGCGCGTCGCTGATCTGGATGCCCCACTCCAAAGCTTGCGAGATTTTCAGCGCACGCCCTTCAATGAGGTGCTTGAGAGTTGTTCCCTCAAGACACTCCATCACAATGAAGTGCCGGCCTTGATCCTCCCCCACATCATGGATGGTGCAGATGCTGGGATGGTTCAGCGCCGAAGCTGCGCGTGCTTCGCGGCGAAAACGTTCCAGTGCGGGGGCGTCAGCGGAAAGTTCAGGCGGCAGAAACTTGATGGCAACAAAGCGGCCCAGCTTGGTGTCCTCGGCCTTGTAGACCACGCCCATCCCGCCGCCGCCGAGCTTCTCCAGGATGCGGTAATGAGAAATGGTTTCGCCGGTCACGTGGGCGCCTTGATTGGGCGCGTGAAATCTTAGGCCCTGACGGCGGTAGCGTCAACGTGAGAGTGCGGCGGGGAAAGGAATCATCGCTCGACTCGGCTAGTCCGGCTGCTTCCAGCCGTCGCTGTGGTACTCCATGTACTCGGCTGTGGCCTGCGCCACGGTATCGCCGAAGCGCTTGGCGACGATGTGCAGGGCGAGGTCGATTCCGGAGGTCAGTCCCCCGGCAGTGTAGATGTTGTCGGCGGCGCGCACATATCGTTTCGATTTCTGCCAATCCACATCGGGAAACATCTGCTTGAACTGATCGATGTATTGGTGGTGCGTCGTGGCCTTCTTGCCATCGATCAGGTGGGAGCGCGCCAGCTTGCTGGCGCCGGTGCAGACCGACATCACGGTGGCCTTGTCGCCTGCCTGCTTGCGCAGCCAATCCAGCAGCGCAGGGGAACTGCTGCTCTGCGCTCCTACTACGACGATGTCCGGCTTGGGCGCGTTTGCAAAGCTGTATGCTGGAATCACTTTGACGCCGTCTGTGCCCGTTACCGGGTCGGTGCTGTCGGAAACCGTGTAGAGGGTGAAAGGCATGGCATGCTCGTCGTTCATGCTCTTGCCCGGTGCCATAAGCATAACGTCCTGGAAAACCTCCCAGGGACCGGCGAAATCCATCACATTGAAGTTTTCGGAGATGACGAACGCTACCCGCAGCTCCTGCGCCGGTTGTGGCGCGGTCTGTTCGGCCGTCAATGAAATCGTCAAGCCCATCAGCAGACAAAAAATCGCAGCGAAACGCATGGTTTCCTCCCATAGTGGTTTCTTGGCGTTTTGGTTAGCGGTGTGCGCGAGAAAGAGCGGCGCACTGGAAGCGACCGCGGTAGCTGGATGGCGTAACTCCGAAGCGGCGCAGGAATGCCCGCCGGAAGGCATCGGCGCTGGAGAACCCTACGGAAGCGGCAACGCGATCGATCGTCTCCTGACGCGCGCTCAACCGCCGGCGTGCCTCTCCCAAACGAGTTTCCTCCACGAATGCTGCCGGAGTGGAGCCAAGGGCGCGCTTGAAGCAGCGAGTGAAATGCCGCGGACAAAGGTGAGCGCGTCCCGCCAGGGCTTCGACGGAAAGGTCCTGTTCGAGATGCCCGGTTACCCAGGCTGCCAGGTCGGCGAATTGGTCCGCTGACTGCACCTGGAAGCGAAGCGGCTCGGAATACTGTTCCTGCCCCCCAGGACGCTTCAGGTGCACTACAAGATCGCGGGCAACCGAGAGCGCCACGGAGGGACCGAAGTCCTCCTCGATCAGCGCGAGGCAGAGGTCGATTCCCGCGGTGACGCCGGCCGACGTGTAAAACCGGCCATCCTTGATGAACAGGGCATCGGGATCGACCCGCAGTTTGGGGAAGCGCAGGGCAACGTCGCGGGCAAAGCGCCAGTGGGTGGTCACCCTGCGTCCATCGAGCAACCCGCTTGCTGCCAAGCCGTAGATACCGGTGCAGACCGAAGCGATGCGCCGCAGTCGCCCGCTGCGGCTTTGGAGCCACTCCGCGATGCGGGCGTTGGTTGCGGGATCTCGTATGCCGCGACCGCCGGGAATGATCACCGTATCCAGGCTGGAAACTGACGCCAGGGTCTTCTGCGGTCTGAAGACGACTCCGGACTCTGCCGTAAAAGGCTTCCCGCTGATGCCGACAATCAGAATCTCGTAGCCGCTCTCCTGATTCACCTTCGCGGTGGCGAAGGCTTCCGCCGGGCCCACCAGGTCCAGACCCATGATGCCCTCGAAGCCCAGAATCCCAATACGCTTTGCGTTCATCCCCCGGCATCCTTTCTGGAAGGTACTTAGGGCCCCGAAAGTCCGCAATGACACATTTACGACAATTCAGGACATTCTAGCTGGAAGGAAGCGCCAAACGCGATGCGTCTCTTGCGCGGGAGTCGGGGAGAGACCGGCCGCGGCCTAGCGGATTGCCAGAACTTCGCGGACGTTGTCGCGGGCGAGGAAAAACTTGATGGAAGCGAAGTCCCGGAACAGATTCTCGATGTGACGGTTATTGAATACACGCTGCAGGCGGAAGCGGGGACCGCTCTGTAGTTCGAGGGTATCTTCGCCGGCGATGTGATAGCGGTAATACGGCGCGTCCGGACCGGCGTCGCGGGTGTGGAAAAAGGCCAGCAAGATGCCCTTGGGCCTCATGATGCGATGAATGCGATTCACCATCGGCTTCACCAGCGCTTCGTGCAGATAGTCCGGCGTGTCCCAGCACAGCACGGCGTCGAAGGTGGTGGTGGGGCTGAAGACCAGGTTCTCCGCGAGAAAGCGATCGGCGTCGCGCGTGGGCCGGCCATCTTCAGCGGGGATGACCAGGGAAGGATCTTCGGACTCCTTGAGCACGTCTTCATTATGAATCTTGTGGCCCAGGCCGGTGACATAAGCGATGTTGGTAGGCGATGTGGAGCCCAAGTCAAGAATGCGCAAGCCTTCTTCGCCTTCGATGGCATGATTAAACTCTGCCAGTCCGCTCGAGCGCCGACGCAGGCGCTCGCCTAACTCCGCCGCAGGCGGCGCGGGTGTTTCTGTATTGCCCCGAAACTTTCGGAACAGTTGGTTCGTCACGGAACTCATCTACTGCTGGACCCAATTTCTACCCGGAACCCGGCTTCAAGGGTTACTTGAAGTTTCCCTGAGTCACTTCTTCTGTTCGACCAATGCCGGCTGCGCCGATCCCGCCGGCGCGGAAGCATAGCTGCTGGAAGCGCTGGCCGCGGCCGCCTCAACCGTCTCGCGCTTCGGCTCCGGCTTGGCGGGCGTGCGCTGAGTATCAAGCGATCCTTTAAAGAAGGCGCCGTCTTCAATGACGATGCGCTGGGTGATGATATCCCCGGTGAGCACAGCGCTTTTCTTCAACTCCACGCGCTCTGTGCCGTGGACATTGCCCTCCAGTTGCCCGTGCACCACCACTTCGCGCGCATGCACGCTGGCCTTCACCCGGCCATGTGGGCCGATGGTGAAGTGGTGGTCGTGGAGCTCGATGCTGCCCTCCACCTGGCCGTCCAGATACAGATCCTCGCTGCCCGAGAGCTCGCCCCTGACCACCACCGACTTTCCGATATGAGCAACCTCGGCGCGCGCGCTGTCAGCCGGCTTGTACGTTTCCATGGCAATCTCCCTTGCCCGGATGGGGCCACACCCATACTAGCGCTCCGCCGCATGGACAGCGGATAACACCAGTGAAACTATACCCTCTCCGCCAGATGGGCAGCAATCTGGAATTTGCCGCGCCATTGATGTTCTAGGGTCACTTTTGCATGCGGGACCACACGAAGGGGCATGCACAGTAGTTACGCACAGATACCTTCCTGTGGCATGATGTCAAGAGAGCAACACTGCGGATGATGGGTGCGTCTAACCTGAAGCATACCTTGAAAGGTGTCATGCTCAGCGCGCGGCTGGCTTTGGGTCTGTGGGTGTTGCTGCCGTTGGCGGCAGCGGCCCAGCAGCAGACTCCCCCGCTCCCGCCGGGATCTGCGCAAGATCTGGTGCGCCGCGTCATTGCCAATGAAGACAAAGCCAGCAAGACCCCCATGCGCTTTCTGTACCGCTTGCGCACGGAAACGCCCAAGTCCGGGGCTATCACCAAGGAATTGGTCGAAACCAACGACGGTGTCGTGGGGCGGCTGATCGCCGTTAACGGCAAGCCCCCCACGGCCGAGGACCGCAGGAAAGACGATGAGCGTCTGGAGCAGTTGGCCAGCGATCCGCGGGCGCGTGCCAGCAAGCAGAAGCAGCAGAAAGACGACGAAGAGCGAACCACTCGCATGGTAAAAGCGTTGCCCGACGCCTTCCTTTATGAATATGACGGCTTCGAGGCCAGCAAGAACGGGCAGCAATTGATCCGCCTGAAGTTCAAGCCGAATCCGAGTTACGACCCGCCGAACCGTGAGTTACAGGTTTACCAAGGCATGGAAGGTGCCATGCTGGTCCAACCTAAAGACGAACGATTGGTTAAGATTTCAGCTCGCCTCTTCAGGGGCGTCAACTTCGGGTGGGGGATTCTGGGCCACCTCGATCCCGGCGGACAGTTCGAAGTGGAGCAGTCACGCGTCGGCGACGATCGCTGGGAGGTCACCGAGATGCGCCTCAGGTTTACCGGCAAGGTGTTGCTCTTCAAGAGTCTCAACATCAACGAGCACGAGAATACATTCGACTTCCGTCCGGCCCCTGCCAATCTGAGTTTTGTGCAGGGGATCGAATTCCTCAAGAAACAGCCTGAATCCCTGGCGGAAAAAACGTCGCAGTAATTGCCGCGCTATTCCTGCAGCGTTGATTGCTCGCGCTCGGGTGAGCGGAGCAGCCGCTCTACCGAGTAGGGCAGACGGCGAGAAGGTTCGTGGTAGTGCCGGGCTTGCATCTCGCCGAGCAGGCCGAGGGCGAGCATCTGCACGCCGGCTACGATGAGCACCGCAGAGAAGACGACCAATGGTCCGTGCTCGTCGATCACGTCCAACCTGGGATGCATGGCTTTGATGACGGCGAGCCAGGTGCCAACAGCCCCGCCAATCACGATGCCCGCCATTCCCATGCTGCCGAAGAAGTGCAGCGGGCGCGAGAGATAACGCAGCAAAAACCGGATGGTCAGCAGGTCAAAGAAGACACGAAAAGTGCGCGAGATGCCGTAGTGCGAGTTTCCGTGCTCGCGCTGGCTGTTATTAATGGGGACTTCACAAATGCTGGCGCCGTACCAGGAGGCCAGCGCGGGAATGAAGCGGTGCAGTTCGCCGTACAGCGGAATCTGCTGAACGACGTCGCGGCGATAGGCTTTGAAGGTGGTGCCGAAGTCGTGGATACTGACGCCGCTGAGCTTGGCCATCACCCAGTTGGCGCAGCGCGACGGGATACGGCGCATCCAGAGATTGTCCAAACGGCGCTTGCGCCAGCCGCTGACTATGTCGTAGCCCTCACTGAGTTTTTCCAGGAATTTCGGAATGTCTTCAGGATCATGCTGCAGATCACCGTCCATGGCGATGATGTATTCGCCCTGCGCATGGTCGAAGCCAGCGGCCAACGCCGAAGTCTGGCCGAAATTGCGGCGCAGCTTGACCACAACAACCCGGCTATCCACGGCGGCGATTTCTTCCAACAAGCGGAAGGTGGCGTCGCGGCTGCCGTCATCCACGAATACCAGTTCGAAGCTCTCGCCCGTCGCTTCCAACACCGCCTTCAGACGGTCGTAGAGAACGGTGACATTCTCCTGTTCATTGTGGAAGGGAACGACAATGGAAAACTTGATCATGGGGGACAGTATGTCCGATTATACCCTGCGAAATCGACAACCGCTTGCAATGAAAGCAGTTTTACCCTCGACTTGGGCGGCGTGCAAGGGCCTGGGCGGTGCCTTTCTGGGAACTCCCAAACGCGGACCCCGCTTGTGACAGAAATCACATCTGCTGGTGACAGTTGGCATAGGTGCGCCCGCGGGGAGCATGTTGTTATATCCCTGCACCAGAGATTCCGAGTGGGGTAGCGCATTATGGTGAGCTTCGGAAACGATACCGAGCGGGTCACGGCTGAAATCACCACCAGCGACGTGCTGCGCATCGCCCGGGAAGTAGGCATGCCGGTCAGCACGAAGGAAGCGCAGCTCTTTCTGCGCGACGGTTCTCGCGCCCACAGGATGTGGAAGCAGATGGTAGAGGCCGGGCGGCAATACATTGCCGAGACGCTCGAAGCGGAACGCTGCGACATGTGGTGGAGCGAGATTTCCGGCAATCCTAGTGATGAAACCGAGGAGTACGACGCATGACAATCCTATGGTCGCTGTTGGCGGTGGCTTTCGTCCTGGCGCCCACGTTGATCGGGGTGCTGGTTTGGACGGAGAAGCCCGGCCGCTAATGGCGCTCGAGTCATTGGGGGACGGCATCCGCATACAGCCCTTGGCCCCAGTCTTTACGGAGCAATAGATTTAATTCATCCAACCACTTTTTTGGATTCGTGCGCGAAGTGCGCGAAACCATCTTCCTGAGCGATACTATCCGGTCTCACCAGGTGCTCCAGGAGTCAAATCACGGTCCGATTTGCGAGGCGCAGATGAGCATACAGGCTGCAAAGGCCCCGACCAAGTCAAACGCCGGCCAACCGGCTATTGATCCGTCTCATGACCTGTTGCGGGTGGAAGGCCATCCCCTCAATTCCATTTTTTCGCCCAGTAACGTGGCGGTCATCGGCGCCAGCGAGCGCCAGGGCAGCGTAGGGCGGTCGGTGCTGTGGAACCTGCTGAGCTCTCCCTTCGGCGGGACCGTTTACCCCATCAATCCCAACCGCCCCAATGTGCTGGGAATCCGCGCTTATAAGGACATTCGCGAACTGCCGGAACGGCCAGATCTGATTGTCGTAACAACGCCGGCGCCAACGGTACCCGGCCTTATCCGGGATGCGGTCGAGCTGGGAGTGCCCACCGGAATCGTCATCTCGGCCGGCTTCAAGGAACACGGCGAGGCCGGCAAGGAACTGGAGCGGCAGATTGCCGAGATTATCCGCGGCCGCATGCGGATCATCGGACCTAACTGCCTGGGAGTGATGAATCCAGTGGGAGGGTTGAACGCTACTTTTGCCAGTGCTATGGCCCGTCCAGGGAACGTGGCCTTCATCAGCCAGAGTGGCGCGCTCTGCACGGCGGTGCTGGACTGGAGCCTGCGCGAGTTGGTGGGCTTCAGCGGGTTCGTCTCCATCGGCTCCATGCTCGATGTCGACTGGGGCGACCTGATCGATTACTTCGGCCAGGATCCGCGCACTCACAGCATTGTCATCTATATGGAGTCGGTGGGCGATGCGCGTTCGTTTCTATCCGCCGCACGCGAGGTTTCGCTCTCCAAGCCGATCATCGTCATCAAGGTCGGGCGCACCGCCGCCGCCGCCAAAGCCGCGGCCAGCCACACCGGGTCCCTTACCGGCAGCGACGGCGTGCTCGAAGCGGCTTTCCGCCGCGTCGGCGTCTTGCGCGTGAACTCCATTGCCGACATCTTCTACATGTCCGAGGTCCTGGCCAAGCAGCCGCGTCCGCGAGGGCCACGCCTGGCGATCCTCACTAACGCCGGAGGGCCGGGCGTGCTGGCCACCGATACGCTGATGTCCCTGGGCGGACAACTCGCCGAGCTGTCTCCGGAGACCATGGAGGCTTACAACAGCTTCCTGCCCGCGCCCTGGAGCCACAACAATCCCATCGACATCCTCGGCGATGCGGAACCGGAGCGCTATGCCAAGTCGCTGGAAGTCGCTGCCAAGGATCCCAATATCGATGGCATGCTGGTGATCCTGACGCCGCAAGGCATGACCAATCCCACACAGATCGCCGAGCAGCTCCGTCCCTACGCCAAGTCTACCGGCAAGCCAGTGCTGGCGAGTTGGATGGGCGGCGCCGACGTCGCCGGCGGCGAGGATATTCTGAATCGCGCTGGCATTCCTACCTTTCCGTTTCCTGACACCGCCGCCAAGGCGTTCTGCTACATGTGGAGGTATGCCTACAACCTCAAAGGCCTGTACGAAACGCCGTCGCTGCGCCACGAGGAGCGCAAAAACCGCGCTGCCGGCGTCAGCGTCCTCGCCAGGGTCTGCGACACCGGCCGCACCATCCTCACGGAATACGAATCCAAGCAGTTGCTGGCCGCCTATGGCATTCCCACGGTTCGCACCGAGATCGCCATGAACGCCGACGAAGCCACCGCGATTGCCGGCGATATTGGTTATCCCGTGGTGCTCAAGCTCTACTCGGAGACCATCACCCACAAGACCGACGTCGGCGGCGTGCAACTGAACCTCAAGGACGCAGGCGAGGTGCGCTCGGCATTCGAGGAGATTCGCTGCCAGGTGGAGCAGAAGAAGGGCCCGGGACATTTCCTGGGCGTGACCGTGCAGCCCATGGCCAAGCTCGATGGCTACGAGCTCATCATCGGCAGTTCCATTGACCCGCAATTCGGTCCGGTGCTGCTATTCGGTTCCGGCGGGCAACTGGTGGAGGTCTCCAAAGACAGCGCGCTGGCGCTGCCGCCGCTCAATTCCACTCTTGCCCGGCGCATGATGGAGCAGACCAGAATTTATACCGCGCTGAAAGGCGTGCGCGGACGGCCACCCGTCGATTTGGCGGCGCTTGAAGACTTGCTGGTGCGCTTCAGCGAGCTGGTGACCGAGCAGCCACGAATCAAGGAAATCGACATCAATCCCCTGCTCGCCTCGCACGAGCGCCTGCTGGCGCTGGATGCGCGCGTGGTGCTCCACGGCAGGGAAGTGGCGGACGAGAATCTGCCGCGTCCGGCGGTTCGACCCTATCCCGCGCACTACGCCGGCGCGTGGACAATGAAAGACGGCACGCCCGTGACCATCCGCCCCATCCGCCCCGAAGACGAGCCGCTGATCATCAAGTTTCACACCCGGCTCTCCGCACGCAGCGTATACCTGCGCTACTTTCAGCCCATGAAGCTGAGCACGCGCACCGCGCACGAGCGGCTCACTCGTATCTGCTTTATCGACTATGACCGCGAGATGGCGCTCGTGGTCGAGCGCGCCGGTCCTGATGGCGAACCGGAGATTCTTGGGGTCACGCGGCTGAGCAAGATTCACGGCACCGATTCGGCGGAATGGGCGGTGATCATCCTGGACGAATTCCAGCACCGCGGCCTGGGAACCGAGTTGATGCGGCGCAGCATCGAGGTGGCGCGTGCCGAGAAGCTCAAGCGCGTGATGTGCAACATCCTTCCGGAAAACTCGGATATGCGCGCCGTTTGCCAGCGGCTGGGATTCAAGCTCCATCACGAGATGGAGGACAACCTGGTGCGGGGAGTGCTGGAACTGTGAGGGGCGAGCCCGTGGGAAAAGTGAAGGGGATACACCCTCACCGTGGCCCTTCGCCCCCAAGTTCGCGCTACGTTTTGGGAGAATTGTTTAGCAGCAGCCAGTAGATGCCTAGCTCCTGCAGGGCCTTGGC
>Ga0335077_10003740_pt1 | contig 18473 bp, 17 predicted proteins | sample Lox_Sample_31_FD_207151 | JGI IMG/M metagenome (GOLD analysis project Ga0335077, IMG submission 207151) | Soil microbial communities from Loxahatchee National Wildlife Refuge, Florida, United States - Lox_Sample_3.1 | ecosystem: Environmental > Terrestrial > Soil > Wetlands | place: USA... | reverse complement strand
CTCCCCCCCCAGAGGAGAGGTAGACGGAGTTTGCGGCACACTCGGGCGTACTCCCTCTCCCCGTTGGGGAGAGGGTTGGGGTGAGGGGGATACTGAGGCGGTTTTCTGTTCGGCCTTCGCCGGCGCGACTTGCGGCTTCGTTGCTGCCGCGCCGCTCGCCGCCGCCTTCACGTCCTCGCCCTCGCCGGCCAATACCGCGATCACCGAATTCACCGCCACGTCCTGCGTGCCTTCCGGCACCACGATCTTGGCCAGCGTGCCCTCGTCGACCGCCTCGTATTCCATGGTCGCCTTGTCGGTCTCGATCTCGGCGATGACGTCGCCCGACTTGATCTTGTCGCCTTCCTTCTTCAGCCACTTGGCGAGGTTTCCCTTCTCCATGGTGGGCGACAGCGCCGGCATGAGGATGTTGGTGGGCATCGCGCGCGCTTACCGGTAGCTGACGACTTTGGCCGCCTCGACCACTTCGGCGACCGAGGGCAGCGCCAGCTTCTCGAGATTGGCAGCGTAAGGCATCGGCACGTCCTTGCCGGTGACGCGTGCGACCGGCGCGTCGAGATAGTCGAAGGCGTGCTCCATCAGCCGTGCGGCGATCTCGGCGCCGACGCCGGACTGCGCCCAGCCTTCTTCGACGGTCACGCAGCGGCCGGTCTTCTGCACCGAGGCGACGATTGTGTCGGTGTCCATCGGCTTGAGCGTGCGCAGATCGATCACTTCGGCGTCGATGCCGTCCTTGGCCAGCTCCTCGGCCGCCTGCAGCGCGTAGCTCAGGCCCATCGCCCAGGCGACGATGGTGACGGCGTTGCCGGGCCGCGCGATGCGCGCCTTGCCGATCGGCAAGACAAAGTCGTCGAGCTTGGGCACCGGCGCCGAATGGCCGTAGAGGATTTCGTTTTCCAGGAACACGACCGGATTCGGATCGCGGATCGCCGCTTTGAGCAGACCCTTGGCGTCGGCGGCATTCGACGGCGCGATCACCTTCAGCCCCGGAATGTGCGAGTACCAGGCCGAATAATCCTGGCTGTGCTGGGCGGCGACGCGGGCGGCGGCGCCGTTCGGCCCGCGGAACACGATCGAGCAGCCCATCTGCCCGCCTGACATATAGAGCGTCTTCGCCGCCGAATTGATCAACTGGTCCATCGCCTGCATGGCGAAATTGAAGGTCATGAACTCGACGATCGGCTTCAAGCCGGCGAGCGCGGCGCCAATGCCGAGGCCGGCAAAGCCGTGTTCGGTGATCGGCGTGTCGATGACGCGCTTGTCGCCGAACTCCTGCAGTAGCCCTTGCGTCACCTTGTAGGCGCCCTGATATTCGGCAACCTCCTCGCCCATCACGAAGACGTCTTTGTCGCGCCGCATCTCCTCGGCCATGGCGTCGCGCAGCGCTTCGCGCATGGTCATGGTGACCATCTCGGTACCTTCGGGGATATCGGGATCGGCGGCGACTTTGGTCTCGGGCGCCTGCGGCGCTTTTTGTTCCGATTTCGGTGCGGGCGTAGCGGGCGCTTTTGTTTCGGCTTTGGCCGGGGCTGCGGATTCCGCAGCCTTCCGCTGTTGTGCCGGCTTGACGTCCTTGATCGCCGACTTGTCCTCGCCCTCGCCGAAGATCACCGCGATCGGCGTATTCACCGCGACATCGGCGGTGCCTTCGGGAACGAGAATTTTGCCGAGCGTGCCCTCGTCGGCCGCCTCCACTTCCATGGTGGCCTTGTCGGTTTCGATTTCGGCGATGATGTCGCCCGACTTAACGCGGTCGCCTTCCTTCTTGAGCCACTTGGCGAGGTTGCCCTTCTCCATGGTGGGCGACAGGGCGGGCATGAGCACTTCGATCGGCATGGGCGCTACGCTGTCCTACTCATACCCGGTAGACGTCGGTGTAAAGCTCGGAGGCGTCCGGCTCCGGATCGTGGGTGGCGAATTCGGCCGCCTGATTGATCAAGTCGCGCACTTCGCCGTCGATCTTCTTCAACTCGTCTTCCTTGGCGAATTTTTTCTCGAGAATACGGTGGCGCGCCATGTCGATCGGATCGTGATGCGTGCGCACCTCTTCGACCTCCTCGCGCGTGCGGTACTTGGCCGGGTCCGACATCGAGTGGCCGCGATAGCGGTAGGTCAGCATCTCCAGAATGAACGGCCCCTTACCGGTGCGGCACCAGGCCGCTGCCTGCTCGCCGGCCGCCTTGACCGCGCGCACGTCCATGCCGTCGACCTGCTCGCCCGGAATGTTGAACGACAGGCCGCGCCGCGACAGGTTGGTTTCCGCCGACGAGCGGGTGATCGCGGTGCCCATGGCGTAGCGGTTGTTCTCGATCACATAGATGACCGGCAGCTTCCACAGCGCGGCCATGTTGAAGCTCTCGTAGACCTGGCCCTGGTTGGCGGCGCCGTCGCCGAAATAGGTGACCGAGATCTTGCCGTTGTCGCGGTAACGGTTGGCGAAAGCGAGGCCGGTGCCGAGCGGCACCTGCGCGCCGACGATGCCGTGGCCGCCATAGAAGCCTTTCTCGACGCTGAACATATGCATCGAGCCGCCTTTGCCCTTGGAATAGCCGTGGGCGCGGCCGGTGAGCTCGGCCATCACGCCCTTGGCGTCCATGCCGGCCGCAATCATGTGGCCGTGGTCGCGATAGCCGGTAATCACCGCGTCGCCCGGTTGCAGCGCCATCTGCATGCCGACCACCACCGCCTCCTGGCCGATGTAGAGGTGGCAGAAGCCGCCGATCAGCCCCATGCCGTACATCTGGCCGGCCTTCTCCTCGAAGCGGCGGATGGTCAACATCGTCCGATAGGCGGAAAGCTCCTCGTCCTTGCTGAAATTGGCCACCGGGCTGCCCGTTTCCTTGGCTTCGGCGCTCGGGTTTTTCTTGGCAACCGCCATTGGCACTCCCTGCGACAGCGTCCGGGCAATTAAGGCGACAGGCTTCGGTTCGGCTTCGCGATCCCCCCAATAGCTTAAATCGAAGGGGGGTGAAAGCGCGAGGCCGCCGGGCGGCTATGCGGCCAATTCGGCGCGGAACTGACGGTGGATAACGCCGGCGCCGCTAGCGCGGATGCGTGAGCAGCACGAGGTCGCGCGGGTCGGCAAAGCCGAGCAGCGCACGGGCGCGCTCGTCCAGCATGTCGGGGTCGATCTTGTCGGAGCGCAACAGCGCCACCCGCCGCTCCCACAGCGCACGCTCGGCCTTGAGTTGGGTAAGTTCGCTCTGCATCGACGCCAGCTGCTGGTCGAGGTCGGCTTGCGCGCGCAGGCCGTGATTGCCGGTGAAGGCATTGACGGCGAAATAGCCGACGAACAGCGCGGCGAAGGTATAAAGCGCGAGCGCGGTCAGAATGGTGCGGCGGCGGCGGTGGGAGACCATGACCGCGCAAGATGCGGGAATCGCGTTAAGGCGTCTTTAACGCGCCAACCGGCGATTAGACCGGCAGGTACTGCCTGACCTCGTTGAGCACGAAATTGCCGAGCCGCTTGCCGCGGTTGCGGAAGTTCCGCAGCAGGCCCTGATCGACAAAATACGTGAGCAGGATCGAGTCGCGCGACTTGACGCGATCGTGGACCGGGTCCGCTGAGTGCCAGGTGTCCGTCCCCACCGCAAACGCGTAACCAGTATTCGGCGCAAAGCGCATCTGCGCCTTCTTCGGCATCGAGCCGTCCGGCAACCGCTCGTGGAAGATGGTGCCGATATCGGCGTTGGCGTCGTCCTTCGGCAGATAAAGCTGGACGGTGATCCCCTTCCATTTGGTGTCGGTGTGCGGCGTGATCAGATAGCCGGGAATATCGCGGGTGAGGATCGGGATCGGATACATCCCGACCCTGGCGAAATCGGCGCCGAAGCGCATCGACAGGCCCGGCGCGAGGCGGCGGATGAAGGCCTGCTTGACCGGCTCCGAGCAGAGCGCACGGCCGACCACGTCCCACAGCGCGCGCTTCTCCGGCGAAAGATTGCGGATGTATTCGGGGAACAGGTCGATCTTGACGCGCGTATGCGTGCCGTCGGTGAGATCGTGGCCCTTGCTGCGGCCGTGCATCGGCCGGTAGTCGGTCGCCTCCGGCATCAGGCTGAGGATTTGGGCGTAGATATCGTCGGGAAAGACGCGATCGAATTCGAGGTGGAAAAACGGCTTCTCCGCCGCGCGCGCGGCATCGATCGATTGCACCACGAAGGCCGCCAGGCGCTGCACGGCCTGGCGGCGGTCTTGGCTGCTTAGTCGCGTTGTCTGGTCCATCACCCGAACTCGTTTAACGACTGCAATCAATAATATTCTACACTCAAATTCGAGCCTTCGCCAAAGGCCTTAGCGGCGCCCTTTCAGCACGTCCCGCCCGGCATATTTGGCCTGCGCGCCGAGCTCTTCCTCGATGCGCAGCAGCTGATTGTATTTCGCGGTGCGGTCGGAGCGGGCGAGCGAACCGGTCTTGATCTGCCCGCAATTGGTGGCGACGGCGAGATCGGCGATGGTGGAATCTTCCGTCTCGCCCGAGCGGTGCGACATCACCGCGGTGTAGCCGGCCTTGTGCGCCATCTCGACGGCGGCGAGCGTTTCGGTGAGCGTGCCGATCTGGTTGACCTTGATCAGGATCGAATTGGCGATGCCATTCTTGATCCCGTCGGCCAGCATTTTCACGTTGGTGACGAAGTTGTCATCGCCGACCAGTTGCACCTTGGCGCCGAGCTTCTGCGTCAACAATTTCCACCCCTCGCGGTCATCTTCTGCCATGCCGTCCTCGATGGAGACGATCGGATAGGCGGCGATCAATTGCGCGAGATAATCGGTTTGCTGCTGCGGCGAACGCGTCTTGCGTTCGCCTTCGTAAACATATGACCCATTCTTGAAGAATTCGCTGGCGGCGGGGTCCAGCGCGATCATCACATCGCCGCCAGGCTTGTAACCGGCCTTGCCGATCGCCCCCACAATGATGTCGAGTGCACTCTCGGCCGATTTCAAATCGGGCGCAAAACCACCTTCGTCGCCGACATTGGTGTTCAGCCCCATCGATTTGAGCTGCGCCTTTAGCGTCTGGAAGATTTCCGACCCGGCGCGCAGCGCTTCGGCGAAGCTTGGCGCGCCGACCGGCATGATCATGAATTCCTGGAAATCGATCGGATTGTCGGCGTGCACGCCGCCGTTAAGGATGTTCATCATCGGCACCGGCAAGGTGCGCGCGGCGGTGCCGCCGACGTAACGGTAGAGCGGCGCCTGCTTGGCGATGGCCGCCGCTTTGGAGACCGCAAGCGAGACGCCGAGGATGGCGTTGGCGCCAAGCCGGCCTTTGTTGGGCGTGCCGTCGAGCGCGATCAGCGTCTCGTCGATCTTGGCCTGCGCTTCGGCCTCCATGCCGCCGAGCGCGTCGAAAATCTCGCCGTTGACCGCGTCGACCGCCTTGCGCACGCCCTTGCCGCCGTAGCGCTTCTTGTCGCCGTCGCGCAGCTCCACCGCTTCGCGTGTGCCGGTCGAGGCGCCGGAAGGCACCGCGGCGCGGCCTTTCGAGCCGTTTTCCAGGATGACGTCGACTTCCACGGTCGGGTTGCCGCGGCTGTCGAGGATTTCGCGGCCGATAATGTCGGTAATGGCGGTCATGGCACGTGTCCGGCTGTTGGATTTGCGCCGCTTCTACAGGATCGATAACCCCCTTGTCATGCCCCGCGCGGGCGGGCATTCCAAGGCGCATGAGCCGCAAGCCGCTGCACCTGGGGCGTCCCTCGCCGATCCCCGCCTCGCCCGATCAGGCGGTGCTTGACCGCGTCCCCAATCCGCATCGGGACACCGACTATCTTGCCCGCTTCACCGCGCCGGAATTCACCACGCTGTGCCCGATCACCGGCCAGCCCGATTTCGCGCATCTGGTGATCGACTATGCCCCGGCAAAATTCCTGGTGGAGTCGAAATCGCTCAAGCTCTACCTCAACAGCTTCCGCAACCACGGCGCCTTCCACGAGGACTGCACCGTCTCCATCGGCAAAAAACTGTTGGCGCTGCTCAAACCGAAATGGCTGCGCATCGGCGGCTATTGGTACCCGCGCGGCGGCATGCCGATCGACGTGTTCTGGCAGGCCGGTAGGCTGCCAAAGGGCCTGTGGGTGCCCGACCAGGGCGTCGCACCCTATCGCGGGCGCGGTTAAACCGGCGACGGATGCGGCCGCCGCAGCCAGTGCGCACAGGTGAAGCCGACGCCAACGAGCACAACAGCGCCGAACAGCAGCACCGGTGTCAGGCCGATGGTCGAGAGACCCGCGCCATAGACCACAGGTCCGACCGCCTGGCCGAGAAAGAAGAAGAACGAATGCAGCGCCATGGCCGAGCCGCGTGCGGCCGGGGCCAGTTCGCTCGCATAGATCTGGACGACGGCGTGCAACATGTAGAAGCCGAAGCCGAGCAACGCGAAATTGGCGAACTCGATCGGCCAATAGGCCCGCGCGGCGATCACCGTCAGGCAAAAGCCCAAGGCGGCGCCGCCGAACCGCATCATGCGCCTCTCGCCGAGCCGCGGCAGCAGGCGCGACACCAGCGCCCCGTAAACCGCGCCGCCAACGCCGAAACCGGCGAGTACGATCCCGGCGATTGAGGCGCGGGTCTCGCCGGCCTCGTGCAGCATGGTGGCGATGTAGGGGAAGCAGCCGTACATGAACACGGCTTCCAGAAACACCGTGCCGAAGCAGATCTTGGCCAGTGGATTGCGGAAGATCGCGCGGTAGTTCGGAATGAGTTTGGAAAGGTCGGCGCGTCCCGGCGCGTCGGCGACGCCGCGGAACCCGGGGATGGCGGCGACGAGCGCAATCAGCCCCAAGGCCCCGGTGACGAAGAACACGCCGCGCCAGCCGACCAGATCGCCGACGACGCCGGCGCAGGTCGCGCCCAACAGGTTGCCGGTCATGATCGCGAACAGGAGGCGGCCCATCGCCACCTGCCGCTCGTGGACCGGGATGTTGTCGCCGACCAGGGCGAAAGCGATCGGCACCACGCCGCCGGCGGCAAGTCCGGCAAGCACCCGGCCGGTCGCCAGCAGCGGAAAGTCCGGCGACAGACCGCAAGCCAAGGTCGCGGCGGTGACCACGAACAGGCAGAGCAGCATCAGCCGCGTCTTGCTGAACATGTCGGCGAGCGCGCCGAGCGCCGGTTGCACCAGCGCATAGGGCAGCGTGAACGCCGTCGATAGCAGCGCCGCGGTCGCTGGCTCGACGTTGAGCCCGGCCGCGATCTGCGGGATCACCGGGTCGGTCGAGCGAATGAACAGCGCACAGGCAAACACGACAAAGGCGATGAGATTGAGCGTGCGGGTCATGTTTTTTCTTCACCTCCCCCTGCAAGGGGGAGGTCGGCTGCCGCAGGCAGCCGGGTGGGGGTCAGTTTCTTGAGGACCCCCACCCCAACCCACCCCCTTCCAGGGGGAGGGAGAAGGAAGAGCCCCCCGGCCTTTAGGCCTTCGCCAGCCGGTCGAATTCGATGAGCTGGCGCAACAGTGGCTCCATCTGCTTGAGCGGCAGCATATTGGGCCCGTCGGACGGCGCGCGGTCTGGATCCTGATGCGTCTCGATGAACACGCCGGCAACTCCCACCGCAACGGCTGCGCGCGCCAGCACCGGCACGAACTCGCGCTCGCCGGCCGAGGCGGTGCCCTGCCCGCCCGGCTGCTGCACCGAATGCGTCGCATCGAAGATCACCGGGGCACCGATACGCTTGAGGATCGGCAGCGCGCGCATGTCGGAGACCAGCGTGTTGTAGCCGAAGGAGACGCCGCGCTCGGTCACCAAGACATTGGCGTTGCCGGCACCGGTGATTTTCTCAACCACGTTCGTCATGTCCCAGGGCGCGAGGAATTGGCCTTTCTTCACGTTGACGACCTTGCCCGTCTGGGCGGCAGCAACGAGCAGATCGGTCTGCCGGCTGAGAAAAGCGGGGATTTGCAGCACGTCGGCCACGGCCGCTATGTGCGCGCATTGGGCCGCCTCGTGCACGTCGGTCAGCACGGGGATTTTCAAGCTGTCGCGGATTTCGGCAAAGATAAGCAACGCGGCATCAAGCCCGATGCCGCGCGGGGATTTGGCGGAGGTGCGGTTCGCCTTGTCGAACGAGGTCTTGTAGACGAGCCCGATACCGACGCGCTCGGCGATCTCCTTGAGCGCCGACGCCGTCTCCAAAGCATGCGCGCGGCTCTCCAGCGCGCAGGGGCCGGCAATCAGCGCCAGCGGCAAGGCATTGCCGAAGCGCACGGCGCCGACGGTGACGGTGGAATTGGGTTTCTGATGCAAAATTGGCCCTCGCCGGCGCGACCATGAAGCGGCGGCGCGGCGGGGTCAACGGCAGCGCCCGAATACCAGGACGGCGTCGATAGCATCCGCGTGCGCCGCAACGATGTCGCTTACACCAGCCGGCTTCGCTCCACCGCTGCGCCGATGAACGAGGCGAATAAAGGATGCGGCTCGAACGGCCGCGATTTCAGTTCGGGATGGAATTGCACACCGATGAACCAGGGATGATCGTCGTATTCGATGATCTCCGGCAGGATGCCGTCCGGCGACATGCCGGAAAAACGCATGCCGCGCTGCTCGAGCCTCCCCTTGTAGGCGGTGTTGACCTCATAGCGGTGGCGGTGCCGCTCGGAGATTTCGGTCCTGCCGTAAATGTCCGCGACGCGGCTGCCACGCGTGAGCACCGCGTCGTAAGCGCCTAGACGCATGGTGCCGCCGAGATCGCCGCCGGCCGCCCGTTTCTGCAACTCGTTGCCTTTGAGCCATTCGGTCATCAAGCCGACCACCGGCTCGGGCGTCGGCCCGAACTCGGTCGAATTAGCCTCAGCGATGCCGCACAGATTGCGCGCCGCCTCGATCACCGCCATCTGCATGCCGAAGCAGATGCCGAAATACGGCACCTGCCGTTCGCGCGCGAATTGCGCCGCGCGAATTTTGCCCTCGGTGCCGCGCTGGCCGAAGCCGCCCGGCACCAGGATGCCGTTGACCTGTTCGAGGAACGGCGCCGGGTCCTCGTTCTCGAACACGTCCGATTCGATCCAGTCGAGATTGACCTTCACCTTATTGGCGATGCCGCCATGCGAGAGCGCCTCGATCAGCGACTTATAGGCATCCTTCATGCCGGTATATTTGCCGACGATGGCGATGGTGACGTCGCCTTCCGGATTGCGGATGCGCTCGTTGATCAGCCGCCAGCGCGCGAGATCGGGCGTCGCGCCCGGATCGAGGCCGAAAGCGGAGAGTACTTCCGCGTCCAACCCCTCGGCCGAATAAGCTTCCGGCACCGCATAGATGTTGTCGACATCGCGCGCCTCGATCACCGCGCTTTCGCGAACATTACAGAACAGCGCCAGCTTGCGCCGCTCGCTTTCCGGGATCGGCCGGTCGGTGCGGCACAAAAGGATGTCGGGCTGGATGCCGATCGAGCGCAGCTCCTTGACCGAATGCTGCGTCGGCTTGGTCTTGAGCTCGCCGGCGCTCGGGATGAACGGCATCAGCGTGAGATGGACATAGACCGCATGGCGGCGCGGCAGGTCGTTCCCGAGCTGGCGGATCGCCTCGAAGAACGGCAGGCCCTCGATGTCGCCGACCGTGCCGCCCACTTCGACCAGCACGAAGTCGAAGCCGTCATTGCCTTCGCGGACGAAGTCCTTGATGGCGTTGGTGACGTGCGGAATGACTTGGATGGTGGCGCCGAGATAGTCGCCGCGCCGCTCCCTGGTCAGGATGTCCTGGTAGATGCGGCCGGTCGTGATGTTGTCCTGGCGGGTCGCCGGACGGCCGGTGAAGCGCTCGTAATGGCCGAGGTCGAGATCGGTCTCGGCGCCGTCGTCGGTGACGAAGACCTCGCCATGCTGGTAGGGCGACATCGTGCCCGGATCGACGTTGAGATAGGGGTCGAGCTTGCGCAGGCGCACCTTGTAGCCGCGCGCTTGCAGCAGGGCGCCGAGCGCCGCGGATGCGAGACCCTTACCGAGTGAGGAGACCACGCCGCCGGTGATGAAAACGTACCGCGCCATGGGGCCTAACCTTTAACCCCCGCGAATCGATTCGACGAGCGCGAAAAACTCAGAGCCGGTCTGCGCCTGTGCGCAATTCCCGAAATTGCCGCAAACAAAGACAGTTGTGCCGCTGTTTTCATTCTGCACCTGAAGCGCACATGGCTCTTATCTAAATCATACTCCTTAAAGCGGAAGGGCCGGTTTCCCGGCCCTTCCTCAGCATCTTATTTCGATTGCGGCACCTGCGGTCCGGCGGGCGTCGCAGGAGCGGCCGGCGGCGCCGCGGGCGTACCTTGCAACTGATTGAGGATGCCGCCGGGGTTGAGCGGTGCATTTGGTCCGGGCGCGGTCGGCGCCGCCGGCCCCCCTTGCAGAATCGAGGACGGCTTGCGGTTCAGACCGGCCAGGATCGACAGCAGCAGGCTGGTCACGAAGAACAATCCGGCCAAAATCGCGGTCGCGCGGGTGAGCACATTGGCCGTGCCGCGGCTGGTCATGAACCCCGCGGTCGAACCGATGCCGAGCCCGCCGCCTTCGGACTTCTGCAGCAGCACCACGCCGATCAAGGCGATCACCAGCATCAAATGGATCACGATAACGACGTGCTGCATAAGGCTCTAATCCGTTCACATCCGCCGGTCCGGGCGGCCCGCCCGAGCGCTCTTGCCGGCATATATAGGAATTCGCCGCGGTCTCTACACGATCAGCCGCGGCATTTCTACCCTATTGGGACGCGCGGTAAACCGCCGCAATGCCAAGGAAATCTGTGGCTTTCAGGCTGGCGCCGCCGACCAGGGCGCCATTCACATTGGCAATGGTCAAGAGTTCCTGGGCATTCGCCGGCTTGACCGAGCCGCCATAAAGGATGCGGACGCCGGCGCCCTCGCCGCCATAGCGCTCGGTGAGCTTCTTGCGAATGAAGGCATGCGCCTCCGCCACGTCGGCCGCCGTCGGCGTGAGCCCGGTCCCGATCGCCCACACCGGCTCGTAGGCGATCACCAGGCCGGCGGCTCGATCGGGCAGCGAGCCGTCGAGTTGGCGGCCGATCACCGCCAAAGTCTGCCCGCTTTCGCGCTCGGCGCGCTGCTCGCCGATGCAGACGATGGCGGTCAAGCCGGCGCGGTGCGCGGCCAAGGCCTTGGCGCGCACTTGGGCATCGGTTTCGTGATGGTCGGTGCGCCGCTCGGAATGCCCGACAATGACAGCCACCGCACCGGCGTCCTTGAGCATTTCGGCGGCAATATCGCCGGTATGGGCGCCCGACGGCTCGGCATGGCAATCCTGCCCGCCTATGGCTACAGCCGAGCCGCGCGCCGCGGCAGCGAAATCGGCGATCAAAGTGGCCGGCGGGCAGACCATCAAGTCGGCTTTTATGCCCTCCGCGCCATTGACGATTTTGGTGAGCTCACCTTCGGAAGCGGCAAGCCCGTTCATTTTCCAGTTGCCCGCCACCAGCGGTCTAAACTCGCCCGACGCCATGATGTGGTCCTTTTCCGCGTGCGGTTATCAGACCCGATCGCCAGGCGCCAGAGCGGGCCGGGGCCAGGCTGATCCTTCTTGTGTTGCAAGGAGTTGGCCCGCTCCCTATAAGGGCGCCACCAGCCCTCTCATTCAGCTCTTAACGCGATCCGGGAAGAACGCTGCCCATGCTCCGCGGTCTCCACAAAGCCTCCTCGACCTGGCTCGGCAAGGCCGTGATGGCCGCGGTCATGGGCGTGCTCGTCATCAGCTTCGCGATCTGGGGTATCGGCGACATTTTCCGCGGCTTCGGGCTCAATTCGGCGATCAAGATCGGGAGCACCGAAATCTCGACCGAGCAGTTCCGCCAATTCTACAGCGATCGTCTGCAGCAGCTCGGGCGTCAGCTCGGCCGCCCGATCACCCCCGACCAGGCGCGCGAGCGCGGCATCGACCGGCAGCTGATCGGCCAATTGGTGGCCGAGACCACGCTCGACGAGAAGGCCAGGGCTCTGCATCTCGGCATCAGCAATGACGAGATCGCCAGCCGCATTACCAACGATCCGAATTTCCGCGGCATCAACGGCAAATTCGATCGCGACCGTTTCGAGCAGATGATCCGGCAAGCGGGCTTCAACGAAGGTCGTTTTGTCGAAGAGCAGCGGCGCGTAATCCTGCGCCGGCAGATCGCGCTCAGCCTCGGTGGCGATTTCCGCGTGCCAGAAACCGCGATGAAGGCGATCAACCAATACCAGAACGAGAAACGCTCAATCGCGTATCTGACATTGGGCCCCGCGCAGGCTGGCGATATCCCGGCGCCGACGCCGGAAGAACTCAGCAAATATTTCGAAGATCGCAAAGTCGTTTTTCGCGCGCCCGAATACCGCAAGATCAGCCTGCTTGCGATGTCGCCCGCGGAGCTCGCCAAGCCTGACGCGGTGTCCGATGCCGACGCCAAGAATTATTTCGAGCAGCACAAGTCGAGCTACGGCACACCCGAGCGTCGCGAACTGCACCAGATCACATTCCCGAACGAGCAAGATGCCGCCGCCGCGCGCGACAAGATCCTCAAGGGCGAAAGCTTCGCCGACCTCGCCAAGGCGCGCGGCCTCAAGCCAAGCGACATCGATGTCGGCACCGTGACCAAGGCGCAGATCATCGACCCGGCGGTCGCCGACGCCGCATTCGCGCTCAAGTCGGGCGAGGTCAGCGCGCCGGTCAAAGGCCAGTTCGGCACCGTGCTGGTGCAGGTCGGAACGATCGAGCCGGGCAGCCAGAAGACCTTTGAAGAGGTCGCGCCGCAGATCAAAAAAGAGATCGCCGAGAGCCGCGCGCGCACCGAGATCGGCAACCTGCGCGACAAGTTCGAGGACGAGCGCGCGGCGGGTTCGACGCTCGCCGAAGCCGCCAGGAAGCTCGGCCTAAAGTCGCGCACCATCGACGCGGTCGACCGCGCGGGCCGTGGCCCGGACGGCAAGCCGGTCCCCGACCTGCCGACCACGCCCGACGTGATCGGCGCCGCTTTTGCAAGCGACGTCGGCGTCGACAACGACCCGCTACAGCTCGCGGGCGGCGGCTATCTCTGGTTCGACGTCGCCGCGATCACGCCGTCGCGCGACCGTACGCTCGAGGAGGTCAAGGACAAGGTCGAAGCAAGCTGGCGCGCCGACCAGATCGCCAAGCGCCTGCAGGCAAAGAGCGACGAGATGGTCGGCAAGCTCAAGGCCGGCACGTCGCTCGACCAGCTGGCGACAGAGGCCACTCTCAAAGTCGTCACCGCGACCGACCTGCAGCGCGGCAAGCCGGGCGGCTTCGCACCGGCGAAGCTGGTCGAGGCCGCCTTCAAGACGCCGAAGGACGTGCCGGCGAGCGCCGAGGGCGATCAGGAAACGACGCGTTTTGTGTTCCGCGTGACCGAGGTGACCGACCCGCCGCTCGATCCGATCGCCGGCAAGCAGCTTGTCACGCTGCTGCAGAACTCCTACTCCGACGATATCGTCGGCGCCTATGTGAGCCAGCTGGAAAACGACCTCGGCGTCACTTTCAACCAGCAGGCTCTGAACCAGGTGATCGGCGGCGGCACGCCCCAATAGCAAACCCCATGCAGATCGAGCCGTCGGAAACCGCCTTCGCCGAACGCTACGGCCGCGGCGAAGCGCAGGTGGTGTGGACCACGCTGGTCGCCGACCTGGAGACGCCCGTTTCCGCTTTCCTCAAGCTCGGCGCCGGCAAGGCGATGAGCTTTCTGCTCGAGTCGGTGGAAGGCGGCGACACGCGCGGGCGCTATTCCATTATCGGCACCGACCCCGACTTGGTCTGGCGCGCCCGCGGCAAGCTGGCCGAGATCAACCGCAACCCGCGCCTCAAGCCGGAGGGCTTCGCCCCGTGTCTCGAGCCGCCGCTCGCGGCGCTGCGATCGCTGATCGCCGAAAGCCGCATCGCTTTGCCCGACAGCTTGCCGTCGATGGCGGCCGGCGTGTTCGGCTATCTCGGTTACGACATGGTGCGGCTGATGGAGGACTTGGCACCGCCCAATCCCGATCCGATCGGCATTCCGGACGCGATCCTGGTGCGCCCGACCATCATCGTGGTGTTCGACGCGGTCAAGGACGCGATCACGGTGGTGACGCCGGCACGGCCGGAGAAAGGCGTCGACGCCAAGACGGCGCTCAACCGCGCCGTCGAACGGATCTCGCGCATCCTGGAAAGTCTCGACCGGCCGCTCGACAAGTCGCTCGCCGAAGCCGACGAAGGCCCGCCCGACGTGGCGCCGCGCTCCAACACCACACCGGACGAATTCAAGGCGATGGTGCGCAAGGCCAAAGACTACATAATGGCCGGCGACGCCTTTCAGATCGTGCTGGCACAGCGCTTCGAGGCGCCGTTCTCGCTGCCGGCGTTTTCACTCTACCGCGCGCTGCGGCGGACCAACCCGTCGCCCTATCTCTACTTCCTCGACTTCGGCGGTTTCGCGGTGGCCGGCTCGAGCCCCGAGATCCTGGTGAAAGTCGCCGGCGACCTCGTCACCATCCGCCCGATCGCCGGCACGCGCCATCGCGGGGCGACGCCGCACGAGGATAAGGCGCTGGAAGAGGAACTGCTCGCCGATCCGAAGGAGCGCGCCGAGCATCTGATGCTGCTCGATCTCGGCCGCAACGACGTCGGGCGTGTCGCGCAGATCGGCACGGTGACGGTGACCGACCAGTTCTTCGTCGAGCGCTACAGCCACGTGATGCATATCGTTTCCAATGTCGAAGGCAAGCTCGCCGGCAACCGTGACGCGCTCGACGCGCTGGCCGCCGGCTTTCCCGCCGGCACGGTGTCGGGCGCGCCCAAGGTGCGCGCCATGCAGATCATCGACGAACTGGAGAAGGAAAAGCGCGGGCTCTATGCCGGCGCCGTCGGCTACTTCTCCGCTGCCGGCGAGATGGACACCTGCATCGTTTTGCGCACCGCGCTGGTGAAAGACGGCATCATGTACGTGCAGGCCGGCGCCGGTATCGTCGCCGATTCGGACCCCGACTTCGAGCAGCAGGAATGCATCAACAAGGCGAAGGCCTTGTTCCGCGCCGCCGAAGAAGCGCGCCGATTTGCCAGCACCGCCAGGCGCGGGCAATGAGACGCCGCAGCCGGCGACGCTCCGTTAGCCGACCCATCCCATCGCGAAACCGGCGAGGATGACCAAGCCGAGCAGGAAGCGGTAGGCGACGAACGGCCAGGTCGAGAAGCGCTCGAGGAAGTGCATCAGGCCCCAGATGGTGAAAAACGCCGAGATTGAGGCGACGACCAATCCGAACGCCAGTACCGACCACCCGTGCGCGTCGAGGTGGATCTTGTACAGCTCCCAGATTTCCTTGAAGCCAGCGAGCGTAATCGCCGGGAGCCCGAGCAGGAACGACAGGCGCGCCGCCTCGTCGCGCTTGAAGCCGAGCGCCAGCGCCGCTGTCAGGGTCGAACCGGAGCGTGACACGCCCGGGATGAGCGCGCCGACCTGGGCGATGCCGATCAGCAGGGCGTCGACGATGGATGCATTGCCGATCGTGCGCCGGTGACGCGCCAACACCTCGGCGACTGCCAATAACAGCGCCATGACCACGCAAGCCCAGCCGATGACGGCGACATGCCGTAGCGGCGAACCGCAGGCGTTTAGAATGTTCGCCAGCAAAAGCCCGCCGATGCCGATGGGAATGGTCGCCAGCACGATCCAAATGGCGAAACGCAGGTCGCGGTCGCCGAAGTGACCGCGGCCGATCGCGGATAGCGAATTCACCGCCAGTCCGCGCACGTCGCTCCAAAAATAGCTGACGATGGCGGCGAGCGTCGCAAGCTGCATCGCCGCCGAGAACGCCGAGCCGGGGTCCTGCCAGCCGAGCACGCCGGGAACGAGCCGCATATGCGCCGTCGAGGAAATCGGCAGCAGTTCAGTGATGCCTTGCAGCACTCCAAGGACGGAGACTTTGACATAGCCGAGCGCCACGAAACCCGTATCGACGCCACGCGTGCAAGCTTCAACCATCAGGGACACGTCCCCTTCTTCACACTGCGTTGAAGGTGCTCAAGAGCCTATTTTACGGCATTTTTAGACGAATCGATGAAGGGCTAGGACATATTAATCGGGCTGCGGGGGCGACGCAGAAGATAATCAGGCTCGCGTTCCATGCGCATGACGTTCGCAAAATTCTCCGCCGGCCTCGCGCTAACACTGGCTGCGTCGCAGCCGACCGTCGCCGCCGATTGGCAATATTGCCTCGCCCCCTCGCATGCCGAGCACAAGGTCTATATGTCGGCGGTGTTTCCGGTGCGCGGTTCCTTGGACGATGCCGATAGTGCCTTCGAGCTGATGCTGGACCGGGCGGGGCTGCCGCATGACGTGGTGCAATGCCCGCGCGCCGACGACGAGCAAGCCATCCTGGCGATGCAGCAATATGCGATCGCCTTTAATCGGCAAAGCGGAAATGCGATTGTTCATCTACCGCTGGAGTCGCGCGACCAAATCAGCGGCAGGCCACCCACACGCGGCAGCATGTAACGCAGCGGCTCGACTCGTAAGAACCCTGGGATATTGATCCGATCATTATGCCGTTTCTCGACATTCTCGATCGATTGCTCAGCAAGCTCATCGCCGCCGCGCAATGGCTGGCGCTGCCGTTGATCCTGCTCCTGTTCCTGCAATGGCCGCTGCGCGATGTCGTGCGCGCTTATTCGAGCCAGGCGAACGACCTAGGGCAAATCTTCTTTGCCTTGTTCGTCGCGGCAAGCGTCACCGCGGCGACGCGGACCGGCACCCATCTTGCCGCCGACACGCTGGCGCAACGTTACTCGGCGCGCACCCGCTTTTGGCTCAAGCGCATCGGCAGCGCCGTCAGCGTCTTGCCGTGGGCTTTGTTCATCGCCGTGGCAAGCAAGAACTTCGTCGTGCCCTCGGTGATCGAGCTTGAATCCTTTTCCGAAACCAGCAATCCCGGATATTTCCTGATCAAATGCGCGCTCTGGCTCATGGCCTTCATGGTCATCGCGCAGGCCGTCTTGGATATCTTCCGCCCCTACCCTGCGGATGACGTCTGATGGAATGGAGCGGGCTGGCGCTTCTGATCCTGGTGGGCGTCGGCATCGTGACGACCGGCTTGCCTGCCGCTTTCGTGCTGATGGCGGTCGCCTGCCTCGGCGCCCTGCTCGGTCTGATCAGCGGCACGTTCGAGATTTCGCTGCTGTGGGCCTTGCCCAGCCGGCTGATCAATTTGTTCGAGAATGATCTTCTGCAGGCGCTGCCGCTCTACGTGACCATGGGCCTGCTGCTTGGCCGGCTGCCGGTCGCCGATGCGCTCTACCGCACCGGCCTCTCCGTCCTGCCCAAGCGCGCCTCGGCGCCACTCGTCTCCGGCATGCTGCTCGGCGCTCTGCTTGGCCCGATGAACGGCTCGGTCGGCGCCAGCGTGCTCGGCCTCTCGCGCGTGGTAGCCCCACGGCTTACAGCCGAGGGCGTGCCGGCGGCGACGCGCGACGCCATCGTCGCCGTCGCCTCGACGCTCGGCGTGCTGGTGCCGCCGTCGCTGGTGCTCATTCTGCTCAGCGACGCGATGCTCAACGCCCACACCTACGCGGTCACGGCCACCGGCCGTAGCGATCGCGTCATCAACACCCAGGACGTCTTTCACGCTGCTCTGGTGCCGGCTGGAATTTTTCTGCTGCTGTGCCTCGCGCTCGCTTGGTTCGTCGGCCGCGATCATAAGATATCCATCAAGCGTGAGCCGGTCACCGCGCAACAAGTCATCCTGGCCGCGCTCGCGCTGATCGCGCTTCTGGTGCTGCTCGGCGGCGTCGCCACCGGTTATTTCTACGCGGTCGAAGCGGCGGCGATGGGCGCCTTCACGCTGCTCTGCGCCGGCCTGATTGGCGGCCAATTGCGCGGCGCGGCGCTGCGCGAACTGCTGCACGACGCCATCGCCATCACCGGCGCGCTGTTCTCGCTGCTGATCGCGGCCACCACGTTCACCCTGATCCTGCGCCTGCTCGGCACCGACCGCTTGGTCAACAATCTGGTCGCCGGCATTCCCGGCGGCGACGTGTCGGCAGCGGCGGCGGTGCTTGCCGTCATCGGCCTGTGCGCCTTCGTGCTCGACGCCTTCGAGATTATTTTCGTGATCATCCCGATCGTCATTCCGCCGCTCTTGGTGCGCGTCGCCGACGCCCGCTGGGTGGCTGTGCTGGTGCTGCTCACCTTGCAATCGAGCTTCCTGCTGCCGCCCTTCGGCTATGCGCTGATGATGGTGCGCGGGGCGGCGCGCGACCCGGCCCCGTTCCGCCCGTTTGTGCGCGCGCTGCTGCCGTTTCTGCTGGCGCAATGGTTGCTGCTTCTCGTCGTGCTGATGATCCCCAAGCTGGTGCATTTCGGCGAGAACGCGGCCGCGAATACGCGCGCGCCGGCGGCGCCCGTCTCCAACGAGGAAATCGACCGCCGCATGCGCGAGATGCTGCCGCCGCCGCCCGATATCGAGCCGCAATGAGGCCTGCTTGACCCCCCTTGACCGGGGTTCTAAGACCTTGCGCG